>Ga0308005_10000246_pt1 | contig 21094 bp, 23 predicted proteins | sample Neamet67_FD_203142 | JGI IMG/M metagenome (GOLD analysis project Ga0308005, IMG submission 203142) | Marine microbial communities from water near the shore, Antarctic Ocean - #67 | ecosystem: Environmental > Aquatic > Marine > Unclassified | place: Southern Ocean | collected 2014-06-07 | reverse complement strand
AAAAAGCCGGCCCGCTTGCAGCCCAACTGAAGGCGGATTACGGCATCGAGTTCTTTTCCATCGGTGGGGGCATTGGGATTGTTTACGAGGAAGCACTCGCTTCTGGTCAGGAAACCTGGTGGACCGCGCAGGCCGAAGATTCCCGGCCCATCACTCCCGAAAAGTATGCCACCGCCATCATTCCAGAACTTGAGACACTGGGGTTAAAGATCCTTCTCGAGCCCGGCCGGTTCATCGCCGGAAATGCCGGAGTCCTCGTCACGCGCTGTCTTTATGAAAAGAAAGGAACGACAAAAACTTTCAAGATCGTTGACTCAGGCATGCATCAACTCATCCGCCCGGCCCTCTACGAGGGGTTTCATGAGATCGTCCCCGTGAAAGAGCCATCCGGAGCCATTGAATCGGTTGACGTCGTTGGGCCCATTTGTGAAAGCGGAGATTTTTTCTGTCAGAATCGAGAGATCCCATCTTTCCTACCCGGAGATTTAATTGCCCTCATGAGCACCGGAGCCTACGGGATGGTGATGGCTTCCACTTACAATTCCCATCCCCTACCCGCTGAAATTCTCGTTGATGGAGATGTCGGCAAGGTCGTTCGTAAACGCCAAACTCTGGAGCAACTCATCGCTCCAGAAGAACTTTAAAACTTTGCACGCGACGGAGCACGATCGTTTGGGTTAGATCATCCAACTTCAATGGGAGACGACGCGAACGAAGAAGACCTGGCCTTGATGGCCCGGGTCGCGCGTGGTGACGAAGAAGCATTTGCCCAATTGGTCAAAAAACACCAACACGCTGTGATTGGAACGGTCGCTAAAATGACCAATCACTCGGCCGATAGTGAGGATATCGCCCAACAGGTCTTTCTCCGACTTTGGAAGTCTGCCAAACGCTACCAACCGACTGCCAAATTCACGACTTTCCTCTTCACCATCACTCGCAACCTCGTTTTTAACGCCACACGAAAAAAATCCCGGAGAAAAGAATCCTCCCTCGATGAGCAGGAAGACGACTGGCATAAGTCGATCGAGGACGACACCCCCGGCTCACGGCCCGACCAATCCCTTGCCCAGTCGGAACTTCAAAAAGTCATTGATCAAGCCATTGCCTCCCTACCTGAAAAACAGCGCATTGCCGTGATTTTGAGACGCTACGAACAGATGCCTTACGAAGAAATCGCCTCGGTCCTCAAGCTATCGGTTTCAGCAGTAAAAAGCCAGCTATTCCGTGCCCGAAATTCCCTGCGGGAAGCTCTCGAGCCCTACCTTAAGGAGTAGTCACGTCCAGCTTCGAAGCTTCAGTAAACTGAGTCCAATCAAGTTCGCCATAATCAATCTTTTGGAGTTCAAAGGCGTAAATCGCATCCTCATTGTGGGGATCAATCGTCACGGCGAGATCAATGAGAGCCCGTGCCAAGAGGCGGTTACTTTCTCCTTTTTGCTCAAAAAGTGTCTCGGCTCTCGCAACGAAAAGAGCGGCCAAGGTCTTGGGGCTGTACTCCGATTCAACCCTCTTTGGCATCGTCCCTTTGCTCAGCTGAAACTTGGTGACCATCGCCCTCTTATTCCTCGATGAAAGATGCAGGGCCAATCCCAATGCTTTCCTGGCGAATCCCAGAGAATCCTTGCTCGCCTTGGCTGAAATTACGCGATTTGTAGCGAAAGTCGCTAGAGCACCGGCATATTCATCACCTTCGCGATCGACCAATCCTAAGCCATTTTTGAAGGCGCTTTGGCGCACGATTGGAGGCTTGAATTCAAAGGCTTTGGCCTCAACTTTCTGGGCACGTAGTCCTCCAAAAAAGGTCAAGGCCAGACAAGCTTGTCCAATGAATCGTTTCACGATTAAACTCTGGACGACATGGGTGGGAAAACAAGTGCCAAAGCGGAACAGCGCCGCTCTATGAGAACAGTTCTCGGCAGGCTCGAGCGGAGCTTTATCGAATCAGCCTCAATTGAAATCAGACGTCAAATTCCTCTTCGTCCCGGATCCCGAATTGCTCTTTTCGCTGGCACCACAACTGAGCCCCAATTACTGGACCTCATTCAACAGAATCCTCAGATCGATTGGTTTCTACCCAAGGTCACCGGCTCAGACACGATGGACTTTCTCCCTGTTTCCAGCAGCGATGATCTCGAGAAAGGATTTTTAGGGATATTGGAACCTCATTCGGGAACTCCTGCCACAGAACTGGATCTGATCATTTGCCCTGGAGTCGCTTTCACAGACAAAGGGGGCCGCCTTGGTCAGGGAGGCGGCTTCTATGATCGAGCCCTTGCGCGCTTTCCCTCGGCAGAGCGGATCGGCGTGACCTTCTCCTGCCAGCTCGTCGAACAACTTCCCACCCGCCCACACGACATCCAAATGCACCGCGTCATCACGAATCCTTTGGGACAACCAAGTTAAAGGGGGGAATTGAGACCCGAATCCCTTCGCCTTTGGCATTTAGACCAAAAAAGGACCCTGTCGCTTCACTATTCGAGGCGATCACATGGTAGGAATTGTAGGAAAATCGCTCGCCCGCCTGGAGCTCCGGCATCTCCCCCACTACCCCGCGCCCCTCAATGACGACAAGCTCCCCTTGCAAGTCCCTCAGTATCCATTTTCTCGCACGGATCGCAACGGTCTCAGACGAATCGTTAATGATCGAAATAAAATAAACAAAAGGATAAGGTCGGTCGTCAGGAGCATCGAGATGCGGCATGAAAATCACTTCCTCAACCTCAACCCTTAGTCCGGGTAGCTTCTGTAATCCGGCTGGCACTGTCCCAAGCTAGCCATTCCATCTTTTTGGAGCAAGCCCATCCCGCTGCTTGCAGCAAGTAGATCTCCCCCTATCATTCGCAAATGGACATTCCCGTCGCTCTTACCATCGCAGGATCAGATTGCTCCGCCGGAGCCGGCTTACAAGCTGACTTGAAGACATTCACGAGCTTCGGTGTCCACTGCCTCACCGCAGTATCTTGCGTCGTTTCTGAAACTCCCCTCACGGTCAACCAGATCCACCCTGTCCCACCCGTCATCTTGCAGGATCAAATCAGACTCCTCCTTGCCAGTTACCCAGTCGCTGCCATTAAGACTGGGATGCTCTACTCCAAAGCCCACATTGTCGCCGTCTGCGAACTCTTGGCCGATACCGGCATCCCACTGGTAGTTGATCCGGTGATGGTGGCCTCCACCGGAGATCCTCTCCTAGTTGAGGACGCCCTTGAAGCAATCTCTGAACGCCTCCTTCCGCTCGCGACTGTTATAACCCCGAATCTTCCGGAAGCCGGAATTCTCCTTGGTCGGTCCGTGTTGGCTTTTGACGAACAGGAAAAGGCTGCCAGCGAACTCTCGGAAAAGTATCGGTCCGCCTGTTATCTCAAGGGAGGACATGCTGAGGACTCGGGACAGCACCGTGATCTTCTGGCATCCCAAGACTTGATCACAGAATTCTCAGCTCCGCATCTCGATTTTCCGCAAACCCATGGAACGGGCTGCACTCTCTCTGCGGCCCTCGCTGCTGGACTCGCGCAAGGATTGCCAATCACAGAGGCCTCAAAGAATGCCCACCACTTCACCCATCTCGCATTGAAAAACTCTTTTCAATGGCCCTCCCAATCTGGCCGTTCGAAAGTATTTCATCTCGATCAAAACTCTCGCCGTCAGTTTTAGGTTCACTCAAATCACCAAAAAATATTACCTCTAACCTGATCCCTTAGCTACAGATGATTCCTCAAGTACCGCTGGGAAGTTGGTTTCGGCACAAGATCTTAGGCAGTTGAAAGAGGGTTCCCCTGCGGTCTTAGTCGTCTTACTGAGTATCCCTTCGAGATTAGCCCTGAGTCAAAATGGGTTCCTTTCCTTGGCTTCTCAGCCAATTGGGCCGCGCTTAATTTCGACTCATTCAATCCCGGTGTGAATCACTTCGTTCGCGGGAACATTGCCGTCAACTTTGAACTCGGCGCCGAGGATGCCTCCGATGACCTCTTCTTTCCTGGCAAAAACGACTTCCAAGAGAAACTCAACATCGGCAGCCGCTTCTACCTCTAAAATCAGAAGTGGTCTTCGCTAATAGTTGCCCCCCCTTTCCCGTGCCTCGAAGGGCATTTTTATGACCCTAGTAAGATCGCCAGAGCAAAGATCATCAATATTGCACCCATCGTCTGCTTGCGAACAAAGCGTGGGTCAAATTTTTTTCCGATGAGGTAGAGGAAAATGACCGCCATCACCCCTCGCGAACTATAGACCACATTGCTCAAAGTCGGCTGTCCATAGTGACTAAATGCCAGATTGACTAACAACGCTTGAATCCCAAGGAAAAGACCTGCACCGATCACGTAAATGACCACCCTAGGCAGTCGATAAAGCCCACGCACCTCCTCCCTTCGATGAATAAGGAACCCGATGGAAATGACTCCGCTGGTCCCCATCATCAAAATCAACCACCGCGCCGCGCCGATCTCCCGACTCTGCCACCCTGTCAGAAAATCGGTTAAACCAAAAAATATGCAGGCCAGCACCGTCAACCCAACTGTCGTTCGATGGGTCCGCCACCCTTCCGCGCTGCCTCCTGAAACCAGAAACACCGCGAGAGTAGCCAAAATGACTCCGGTCACAAGATTCCAGGAACTCGGCTCAAGGCCCACTAAGATCGAGCAAAACCCCACAATAACGACCTTGATTCCAAGTGCCGAGGAATGAACGGCCAAATCCCCCTTTTTCACAGAATGGGTCGAGAACCATTGCCCCAGAAAAAAGAGAATGCCATTTCCCACCGCCCACCAGTCCTTGCCTGATATCGCCCAGACTCCTTCAGGTCTCAGGTAGCCCACGAAAATCAAGCTGGTGAGCAAATTTGCCACCGCCACGATCACAGAGAGACTGACTCCCCGCTTTGTCCCCTCTTGAATACACCACCCAAGCAAGGGATGGAGCGCCGCCCCCAGCAAGGGCAGCAAGACAGCCCCGCTGAGCCAATTCATTTACGAATCACTTGGCCGCCTTAACAGGAGTCAGCTTGTCTTCGGAAGGAAAATCTTTCGACCAATCAACGGTCACTTCTTTCGTTGCGGCCCATTCTGTCCCACGTAAAAGCGTGTCAAAGAACCCTCGGCATTGCATCGAGTAGTCAGCGTGACCTAGAGTTGTGTGAAATACTCGTCCCTTGCCATAATCGAGAGCCATCAACATCGGCTCGTCACGACTTGTCTTCTGACTCGGTGCCGTTGCCAGGACTTTCATGTTCTGGGCTGGTCCGCGGAGCATGTCATAAAGCTCATCCTTAGTGTGCAGCCATTTTTCCGGCATCCCCTTGGTGACAGGATGATCTTCGGCGCGGTTCGTAATGACAAACTCGTGCTGAGCTCCGTGGTTTCCGCCACGCCCGTCGGACTCATCCACAACTAGCTTGTTCTCTTTGTAGTAAACATAGGGACCACTTTTCTCATTTCGACCGCCCCAACCGCCAAGACCAATCATCTCGTTATACTCAGGCCACATTGAGAAGGCATTGTCCGCTGCATGGACCACAACAAATCCACCACCGTTCTTCACAAAATCGACGAAAGCAGTCCGCACCTCGCCCGGCCACATCTGACCGTTGTAGTTGCTTACCACCACATCATATTTTGAGAAGTCTGGACGCCACTTGTCCCATGCCTCTTTCGGAGCTTTGTTATCGGGGCTCGTGCTCACCTCAATACTGAAGCGATCATTGCTTCCATAAATCTCCTGCAGAACCGGTGTGGTCTGTTTCCAGTTATGGTTGTTTTGTCCATCAATGATCAGGACCTTGACTACTTTGGAGGATTCGACCTTATCTTTTTTCTGAGCAAGGCCAACAAATGCGAGACAGGCGAGTAGCACCAGTGAGATGCCGAGAGTGAAACGGTTCTTCATACAAGGCAGTGTCACAAAGTCGCCCCCTGATTGCCAAGACGAAAAACTTCCAAATCTCAATTCCTGCTTCTACCCTCGATTTATGCACTCGGTTGTCGAACTCCTTCAGGCCTTGGTTCAAATCCCATCCGTCAATCCCGAGGGAGACCCGGAGGTTTCTCCCAACGGAGAAAAAAAAATGGCAGAGTTCCTCGCCAACTTCCTCGCCCCCCTCGGATTCCAAATCACTTTGGACGAGGCTGAACCCGGACGCCCAAATATCATTGCCCGCGCACCGGGAAGCGAAGAGAGGCCCAGAATCCTTTTGGGACCCCACCTCGATACCGTCGGCATCTCCGGGATGACCATCGATCCTTTTCTTGCCAGTATTAGTGACGGAAAAGTCCACGGACGAGGCACATCGGACACCAAGGGGCCAATGGCGGCCATGCTGTGGGGGCTAAAGAAAAACGCCAAACTTCTCATAGATCTCCCGGTCGCCATAGACTTCGTAGGCTTTATGGGCGAGGAATCCAGCCAACCGGGCTCCCGTCACTTTGCAAAACATCACGCAGCCGAATACGAATTCGCCATCGCCGCCGAGCCGACATCATTGCAAGCCGTTTATTGTACCAAGGGCTGTCTTTGGGCGACCCTCGAAGCAAAAGGAAAGTCCGTCCACGCCTCCCGACCTCAAGCGGGAGACAACGCCATCCTCAAACTCATCGACGGTCTGCGGGACCTTCAGGGACCATTCTTTGAGCATCTCTCGGAGAGCTGCCACCCTGTCCTGGGAAACTCGACGATGAATGTCGGGGAGATCAAAGGGGGCACGCGAGCCAATATTGTGCCCGCTCAAGCATCAGCCATCATCGACATTCGCACCGTTCCAGATTTGGTGAAAGATCGTCCCGCCTCCCGGATCCTTGGAGACTACCTCAACGGGATCGAGCTAGTCCACTTCGCTGAATCTCCTCCCATGGAAATTCCCGCAGATCACCCATGGCTCAAACGGCTTCAAAAATCAGATCCCGGCCTCGCTCTCACTGGTGCGCCCTGGTTCTCGGATGCCGCCCATCTTTCAGCTGCTGGATTGGCCTCTATTTGTCTGGGTCCCGGCTCGATTGACCAAGCTCACACTGCTGACGAGTTCATCGCCATCTCCGACCTCGAAGACGGTGCCCGGTGGTTTTCAAACTTCATCAAGAGTCTCGCTGATTAAGGTATCTTGTTTCGGATTTTCCAAAAAAGATCAGAAGGAGGAGGCATCTTCCGTCCATCCAAGGTCACCACGCAACGCAAGCGTCGGATGGCATTGCTTAACCAAATTTCATCAGCATCCAGAAGAACCTCGAGAGGCCACGTCCCTTCCTCAATCTTATTTCTTTGGATCAGCTGGGTTCGCATCACTCCCGGCAGACATCCCGTTTCCAACGAGGGAGTGTGAATCCTCCCGTCCCTAACGAAAAACACGTTGGAAATACAGCCCTCGCACAGCTCTCCTCGGGTATTTGGGCGAATCACTTCACCGGCTCCAAATTGCCAGAGAATGCGCATATTTTCGGCATACGATGTGCATTTGATCTTGGCCAAGGGGCTTCGCTCATTCACCGGATAGTTTTCTGCGGTCGCAGCACTCACTGTGGGAACATCATCGTCCAGAGGTTCGGCGGTAATCAAAAGATTTGTCCCGAGCGTGATTCGAGCCCGCGCATTTTTAAGGCCATTGGCTTCAACCACCTTCCGGAGCTGAGCTTCAAGTTCGTCGCTTAAGGGAACATCAGGAAAGATGCTGTCTCCAGAACGCCGGAACCGATTGAAATGTTCTTCCCAAAATCGCGGCTCCCCCTCTACCACCCGAATTGTTTCAAAAACACCCTGGCCCCGGAGTAACATCGGGTCGAATGCCGAGATCAAAACCTCCCCCTCTTCCACCAGTTCGCCATTCCACGATACGATCATCGCCACTTCTTTAGCCATCCTCTATCACCCTCGCAAGCTTTGAACTTTCTCGTCCATTTCCATCTCGACCCACACACCAACGCTTCGCGAGTTTGCGCCCTCTTGGGTGACTTCGCCCGAGGAACTCCGGAGAGTCTTCTTGAATGCTTCCCAGCTGAAGTCGTCGACGGAATCTTTCTTCACCGGACCATTGATCGTTTCACCGCGTCAGTCAGCGGCGGGACTTCCTCCCCCCTTGGTTGGAGCCGAAGAAGATCTCACCGATTACTACCACCCTTTCAATCGGGCCTTTAAAGGGGGGCTACCCAGAATTACTGGCATTCGCGCGAGAAGAAAATCCCGGAGGGGCATTAAGTTCACCGTAGAAATCTCTTCCTGAAATCTCGCCGAGCATTTTGAGTTCCATCCCAAGCGACTCTCGGGCAGGAGCGGCATCCTCCCTAAATTTCCCGCAAGGGGTGTGGCTGGCAAACCCAGCCTCGTCCTTCTGACGGGATAAAACAGTCAAAACCGGACGAGCATTCTTCCGGGTGATCAAGACAGGATGAAGCCAGCATGAAGTCGGTTTGTAAAACCAAGGATGCCGCCCTTCTTTAACGGCTCTTACCTGCCACAAACAACGATGCTGATCATCCAGGAACACACAACGAGTCTTGGGGAAATGATCAGGAAAGTCTTCAGCCAAAGTCAGGGGATCGGCCTGAATCGTTTTACTTTTCTTTCGGCCGTCCTCCAGTTGGACAATGCCGTCCCCCCCTCCCAACTCAGTCAAAATCCGCGCTTCCTCACCAGACAATATCACTCCGTCATGACAACACGTGGCGCGGCACCTGGTCAGCTCACACACCGGAAGCGGCCTCTCAAAACCCGCGTGGTCAACTCCCGCTTCGCAGAGTTGTTTCGCCAGTCCTGCAGAAGTCTTCTCAAAAATCGTGCATTCGGAGTTGCTCCTATGGAATTTCGCGCTCAAGAACGAAATCGTAACACGACTTGCACAACCGTCAATCGGACCGCAACGTGGCCTTGGACAAGGATGTCTTTTTCTCCTCTTCTTCCTAAATTTCAATGACCTCATTCAAGTCACTCTTCACCGGATTGCTCGTGTGCTGCACCTCTCCTGCCCTGCAAGCCGTTAAGATCAGGGTCGCGACTTTCAATGTCCTCGGCGGAATCGGCGAATCTGGTGAATCCGGTCGTGATAATATGGAAGCCGTCCTTGCCCGGATCGACGCCGACATCGTGGGGCTTCAGGAAGTCTTCAGCCGCGATTTCTCCAGGAATCTGGCCGCCTTGCAAGCCAACCTTGGGTATCCTTACGCCTTTGTTCCAAACAGTGCTCTCGATACCCAAAGTCGGGCGATTCTTCTTTCCAAATACCCCTTTGTCTCGGGTTCCACCAAAAGCATCACCTCTCCCCAGGGAGCGAATGATGTCACCCGTGCCTCAGCCGCGGCAATGATCGATGTCCCCGGAACGATCAACGACCCCGTCATTGTAACCGCCCACCTCAAATGCTGTTTTGATGCCGACGATCCCTTCCGCCGGGCGATCGAAATGATTCGTATTCGTAAGCACCTCGAGAAAACCGGGATCAGTGCAAACGATAACGTTTTCATCATGGGAGATTTGAACCTCCTCGGAAATAATCAGACGTATTCATCTCTCCCTTCCGGTCTCCCTGCAACTTACGTGCTTGGGAATGATATCCTATTCAATGTTCAATACTACTCAGACCCCATCAATTATTTCCCTTCCCTTGGAATGGTCAATCCGGGTTTCCGTCACCAAAACGGCGTCTCTACCGACACTTTTATGGGTTCCAGCACCATACTCGACTACCTTCTCGTATCCGGTCCCGTCGCAACCAGAATACCCATGACTGAGGTTTACAACAGTGTTCTGGATCGCTCATTCCCGGGCCTCCCAAAATCAGGAAACCCGCTCCCCGCCTCAACCAGCGGGGCGGCCTCAGATCACTATCCCGTGTATGGCGACTTCGAGCTCGATGGAGGACTCTCCCTCACTGTCGAAGTCTCCCCTTCCAATCTCGACGAAAATTCTCCAGCGGCCGCTGTGACCGTAACCCTTGAAACACCTTCCGACTTCCCCACCGTCGTGTCCCTTCAATCAAGTGATCCTTGTGAAGCAAGGCTGACGACAAGCACCCTGACCATCCCTGCCGGTGTCATCTCAGCAACCACGACCCTGGTTCCAAGCCTGGACAGAATCGCAGACGGAGATCAGGACATCGAAGTATTCGCAACCAGCGATGGCTTTAAAGGAGATGTTGCCAATGTCATCATCGGGGACGCCGATGCCCCACTCTACCTCTTTCTGGACTCCACCTCTCCAGTTGTAGAAACGTTTGATAACTTCAATGGGGACCAGAGCTTGGCGGCTTGGACTGATGGAGGAATCAACTGGCGGGGTCTGGACGATGGCTCCAATCCATCCGCCGGAGCACGTTCCTATGATCACTCCCTTGGTCTCCTTGCGACCGAGCAAGTCGATTTCACCACAACTTTTCGAAACGATTCTCCAACAACCATCGAAGCTCTTTCAATCTCTTTTGATGCGAAGCAATGGCGGCGCTTTACTGATGGATCCGGTGATCGTTGGGAGGTGATGTTGGAACGAAACGGGCAGGAAACCTTATTTCCTACTCTCACCTTCCACGCGTCGACTGACGGTCCATCCGGCCAGATCACCCCTCCTGTTTTTGAATCAAAACAGGCTTATGCCCGAGGATTCAAACTTCTCCCGAACGAGGAATTTTTCCTGAAACTCAGGGCAATCCCGGGGAGCTCCGAGAACTCGGCTTCAAACGACATTTTCATCAATGAGTTCCATTACGACAATGTAGGCGGTGATACCGGAGAGTTTGTCGAAATCTCAGTTGGGGAAGCCTTTACCGGAGACCTGTCAAAAGTCATCCTTCATCTCTACAACGGAAGAAACGGAATTCCGTATGGGACCGGCACCGTATATCGACTCAATTCATTTGTCACGGATCCCACCCCACCCTTGGGTCTTCCGCGTTTTTACACCAAAGATATTTCCGGCATTCAGAATGGCGCCCCCGATGGCATGGCTCTGGTCATCGACGGCCAAGTCCGTGAATTCATCAGCTATGAAGGAACTTTCACAGCCACCGCGGGTCCTGCCATGGGATTGACCTCAACTCCAATCGGAGTCTCCCAATCAGCAAGTACCCAGATTGGCCAAAAAAGCCTGACCAGAACCGGGATGGGAGGGGTTGCTGAGGACTTCACTTGGACGGTTCAAGCCGGCCCACACACTCCAGGGCAAGCCAATGTCGGACAAACCTTTGTTGCCAGCCCCCAGCCTCAAGGAATCGCCATCGATAATCTCTCGATTGTCCCACTCACAGATCAGGATGGAGATCTCTTGTCTGATATCGAAGAGATCACCTTGGGAACGAATCCTTCTCTCTCTGATTCCGACAAGGACGGACAAGATGACTTTTTCGAGGCTATCCTTGCTGGAACCAATCCACTCAATTCAGCGTCTAATCTCAAGTTAATCATCCTATCGGAAAATGACACGATCTCAGTTTCAGTTCCATCCCGGTTCGATCGCACCTACCATCTAGAGTTTTCCAACGATCTCAAAAACTGGCAGACTTTGCCTTCCAAGGAAGGGAACGGAATGGCGTTGACTTTTGAATTTGAATCAGTCATTCGTTCGTTCTTCCGGATCCGGATCTCCTTATAATAAAAATCATTTTTCTGTAACCGCCCGATGTTTTGACGCGTCAGGTATATGTCCCCCTAAACTCCGAACAAATCCATGAAATCAAAATTCACAGTCATAGCCGCCATTGTCGTGACCTGTAGTTACGCCCAAGCCGGCGATCGCTCAATCGGTGACGGCACTCTCCCTGAGTTTCTTCAGCACTTCGATAACAACGAAGATGGTAAAATTGACGAAGAAGAGCGTCAGGCCATTCGTGACCTCCGGGCCAAGATGCGCGAAGAACGCCGCAACAGCATAGACACCGATGGTGATGGTGAAATAAGCCGCGACGAGATCGAGGTCGCCCGTGAAGCTCTCCGTGACCGCATCGAAGAGCGCCGCCTTGAAAAATTTAATGAAATCGCAGGGGAAGACAGCCTTATCAGCGAGGAAGAATACGCCACGATTCCCGGTGTTGATCGCCTCCCTGACATGATTCGCAATGCGATTTTTGCTCGTCTTGATACCGACGAAAGCAGTGACATCTCGTCTGAAGAGTTTTTCCACCGTCTTCGTCGCCATAATCATGGCACGCCTCCCCGCCCACCACATGGTGGTGGTGAGGGTGATGAAGAAGAAGGACCACGCCCCCCTTGGGGCGCGCGCCCTCAGCGACTACACCGCTAACTCTCGAAGATCAGACGAATCAATTTCCAGAGGCAACTTCCGGTGGAAGTTGCCTCTTTTCTTGTGAGATCTAAGAAAGTAAATCTTCATACAACGCATGAGAAATCTCTTTATCATCCTCTTGGCCTGGCACACCGCCTTTGGGGAAACTCTCTATTCGACAGATTTTGAAGAGTTCAATGTCGGAGACAATCAATGGACCGCTGATTCAGCTTGGGGGACAGACAACACCCGCAGAGGTGTCGATTTCATCGACGATCTCGCCTTTAATCAGGCTCTCGGAAAAACCGCCGGCCTGGGTCTCAACCGACCCAGTCGAAATCGAGTTCGGATTCTTACCCAGACTCCCCACGATCATGTCACCTCAGGAGAGTCCATCATCGAGATTGAAACCCTGATTTCAGTTAAAGACTCTGACAACAACTATCGGGATGACTTTTTCTTTTCGATCTACAACAGTTCAGGTGTCCGCCTCGCATCCATTCGGATTGATAATGAAGCCCCGGCTGCATCGGGATCAAATTTTGGGTTTTGGAGAGAAGATGGTCTTAGCCAATTCGATACCGAATTCGATTTTATTCATGAAGAACTTTACGACCTCTTCATGATCATAGATCTCACCTCAAATACCTGGGGTGCCAGCATCAATGGTAGCCCTTTGTTTGAGAACGCCACATTCACCAATGCGGAAACAGGACCCGCGATCAATTTGGCCGCAGTGGGCTTTGAATGGGCTCTGACCTCCAAAAACCCATTCCTCTTTGGCGACAATTTCCTTCTGGTTGCCGATCTTCAAATCGTCTCACTCGCCCCCGACACCTCCCCTGAAATTAAGATCGAAATGAATGGAAGTCTGGATCCGGTTCTTGTGTGGCATGGCTTTGCGGGCCCAACATATCAAATCGAATATTCTGACACGCTAGCTCCCGGAAGCTGGAAAGATGATCTCCCCGATTCGACATTCACGACCACTGAACTTTCAAAGCAATTCCGCTTCGAGCCTCCTGCCAATTCTCTCTCAAAGCGATTCTTCAGAGTGGCTCAGAGTGAATGAGGTCCGAATGCCTCGGGCAGGAGCTTGTCGAGCGTCGTTTCCCGGACCAACTTCCCGTTTTCATCGGCCATGAGGATTCTCAGTCTCGGTGAAAACTCATTCAAAAATTGTCTGCAGGCCCCACAGGGACTGCCTCCATTTTTCACTACAATGGCAATTGCCATAAACTCCCGTTCTCCCGATGCAACTGCCGTTCCGATCGCGACTCGCTCAGCGCAAATGGTCAGGCCATACGAGGCATTCTCCACATTCACTCCGGTAAAAACCCTGCCGGACTTGGATAGCAAGGCGGCGCTGACAGGGAATTTGGAATAAGGACAATAACAAAAATCGCGGGACTCCATTGCCTTGCTGATGAGATCCTGATCGGTCATGACGCCACCCTCCGTGCCGCTTCTAAAGCAATCTCCATCATCGCCGTAAAGCTCTTCTCTCGTTCTTCACTCGAAGTAGTTTCACCTGTACGGATATGATCGCTGACGGTACAGATGGCCATTCCTTTGGCACCGAATTCAGCGCACACCCCAAAAAGACCTGCTGCTTCCATTTCCACCCCTAACACCCCCATCTTTTCCATTCGATCAAACATTTCGGAGACTGGCGTATAGAAAAGATCCGCAGAAAAAAGATTTCCCACTTTCACCGGGATATTGAGATCCTTGGCCGCAGCAACGTGGGCCTCAAGTAATTCGTAATCTGCAATGGCCGCAAAGTCGCAACCACCGAACCGGGACCGGTTGACCCCGCTGTCAGTGCAGGCACCCATACCGATCAAAACGTCACGCACCTCCACATCCCTTGAAACAGCCCCGCAGCTCCCCACGCGAATCAGATTCCTGACTCGATACTCGGTAATCAGTTCTTTGGCATAAATCGAGATCGAGGGAATTCCCATCCCGCTTCCCATCACCGAAATCCGGGTCCCTTTATAGAGTCCGGTAAATCCCAACATATTCCTCACGCCATTGACCTCCTTCACTTCGGTAAGGAAATTCTCGGCAATAAATTTAGCTCGCAAAGGATCCCCTGGAAGCAAGACGGTTTCAGCGAACTCGCCGTCTTCGGTTTCAAGATGAGGTGTTGCCATATCTGGCATGCTAGCCAATCACCCGCCCTTCGTCCATCTCGACTCCAAAGAAGTTCCCTACGGTGGCCCCGATATCGGAAAAACTATTTCTGATCCCGTAGTCTCCCTTTCCTGCAGACAAAACAGGAACGCGCTCCCGGGTGTGATCAGTCCCCCGCCAGGTTGGATCATTCCCATGATCAGCCGTTATCATGAGAAAATCTTCGTCGGTGATCTCCTCCAAAAAAAATCCGAGTTGCCGGTCCCATTCTTCAAGTGCCAACCCGTATCCGCGAGGATCCCGGCGATGGCCATAGAGCATATCGAAGTCGCCAAAATTAGTCATGATGAGGCCTCCATCATCCATAACATCCCGGGTGACACGCCAAAGTTCATCGTGTCCATTCGCCTTGACCTCCCGCGACATTCCGGTGTGAGCGAAGATATCTCCTATCTTCCCCACTCCCGTAACCCGATAGCCCTTCTCTTTAACCCTCTCCAGAACCGTGGATTTTGGAGGAGGGACCGCGTAATCTTTCCGGTTTCCGGTCCGTGTAAAATCCCCCCGCTCGCCAATAAACGGTCGCGCGATCACCCGCCCCACCAATGGATCCATGAGCGCAGCCCGTGCCACCTCACAGACCCGGTGGAGTTTCTCCAACCCAAACAATTCCTCGTGAGCCGCGATTTGAAAAACCGAGTCCGCCGAGGTGTAAAAAATCGGTTTCCCCGATTTCATACTCTCCGCACCAAGACGTGCGATGATTTCTGTTCCGCTTGCATGGCAATGACCCAACGACCCTGGAAGCCGACACATCGAATGAAGGTGACTCAATAGTTCGTGAGAAAAACAATCATCGGTATCCGAAAAATAAGCCCAGTCCCAACGGACGGGAACTCCCGCCATTTCCCAATGTCCACTTGGTGTATCCTTGCCAGTGGATATCTCAGTGGCTGCCGCAAAAGCTCCGGCGATGTCCAACTCCGGCCAGCCCGCGGGAAGATTCCCATGGACGAGCCGATAGGCCTCCCCCAGCCCCAATCTTTGCAAGTGCGGAAGTTGGAGGGGCCGGCCTTCTCTGCTCAAAAACCAATCGGCAATATGCCCCAGAGTGTCGCTCCCATCATCCCCAAAGTCAGCAGCATCCGGAGCGCCCCCAATCCCTACCGAATCAAGAACAAACCAGAACAAACGTTTCACGGGACAAGGGTAATCTTGCTTTGCACTCTTGTCACTTCTACGAATCATGCCCATTGGTCTTAACGGCTTTGGATTCCTAAACTATCCTAACAATCCCCGATGTCACAAACAGATAGCATTGAATTCTTGTGACTGAGTTGCGACGCGAGCTTCAGGTTTTTCGGTCAATATTTGGAGTCACCGGCCCCTTGTCCCCACTGTTAGGCGTCTATCACCGCCCCCTATCCCACTCCTCCCCAGCAGTCCTTTCCTTCCGCTCCCCCTTCCCCGGCAGATCATGACTCGCCAACAAAACCGATCCTTTGAGGTCTGCTTTTCAGTAGCGTTTGATGAACCCGACCAAGGCTTGACCCGCATTATCTATGTGAGAACCATCGGTTTTTCAGACGACAAACCTCCCAAGATTCATGTGGATCTATTTATCGATCTTTTTGAGCTTACCATCGAGACCTTTTCATCCAAACCGACCAAAAGAATTAGAACCGTTCATCGCCTCATCGCCTCATCACCTACAACGCATCCTGTTTTGATGACCAGGTCCTCAGTCCAGAAACGATGACGGAGGTGACCTTTCATCCAAACATAGCACCAGGATCCAGACACGCACTTGCCACCGCATATCTCAAAAAAAACCAAAACCTTCGCTCAAATCAAGGACATGAGCCAGGGAGGAGCATTCCCTGCGCACTGACTGTAGCCCTGGGACCCTGAAAAAGATCCTCCAAAGCCTTATCTGGAGCTCATCCGGGGAGAGTCCAAAACTGGAGACTCTGGTTTTATTTCCCCTCGGCCAAAAGCGCTTTAATCCCACCTTGGAGGACATGAACTTCAAAGTCCAAGGTCCCAGCATGACGCTCTCGGAGCTGATTGGCAACATACTTTGACGAGCCACAACCCGCTTGATTGCAGTAAACAACGACCTTTGCTCTGGGGTTTCCCATCATCTGCATCATGAACTCTGGTTCAAGATCGAACCACTCCTCGAGGTCATTCACCAGGACCGAGCCTTTCACACCATTTTTCTCCCATTCGGCCCTAGGACGGGCATCCACCCAAAGAATGGCATCTTCCGGCCAATTGCGGATAGTCGAAAGGCAGACATGGTGCTCGGGAAGACTCTCAGGATCGCAAGAGATCGCCCGGTCTGGAGCACCAACGACTTTCCAAGTGATCAAACCGGCCGCTGCGCTCAGAACGAGCAAAGAACCCAACGCAATGATAAAACTCTTCATTCCCGGGCCTCGGTCAAAGGCTTCATCTTTAACTTGGGTTTGGTAGTCACGTATGCTGTCGCCCGCTTAAATTTTCCGATCTTACTGTCTGTCCGCAGACTAATCATTCCTATTCCTGACTGGGATGTGTCAGTCGGCTTGACCCGGATCTCGTATTCCCAGCCCTCTTTGATTGTTTTCAACTCATAAGGATAGGACTTTTCGTTGTTCCCGGCATGGGAAAGAATCTTGATTGGTTCGGTGTGATTGATCTTCACCTTAATCACCTTCTCCTTGGCTTCACTCCCTTTGTCCCATTTCAATGTGGAGGGCTTTAACTGAACAAGCTCGGGCACATTGACTCTGACGATCAGATGGATTGGATCCTTTTCCCCTTCAAGTTTCAATTCGATGGCTTTGTCGACCGTTCCCAAAAACCTGGAAGTGTCAAAACGAGCTTTGATGACCCCCTTTTCTCCCGCTTTCCAATTCAGTTTGGCGGATCGATCCGGAAGGAGAGGCTCTACGCGCCCCGCAAGACAAGAACACAAGGCATCATAGGAAATGATGGTCTCGCCATCACCTGTTACCTCAAAAGGAAATTCCCCGGTCACAAAAATTTCATCCGGGTTCGCTTCAATCACCACCAACTTGGTCTCAAATACCATCTTAGCGGACAGGGACATGATTGTCCCAAAAAGAGAAAGCGCAGTCGCGTTGAAGTAATTCATAACTTTTTCAGTTCTTCAATTTTGACTGCTAGAATCATGCGGCCCTTGCGCCATTCCGGCCCAAGAAGATAAAGAGTTTTACCCTTTTTCAACTCCGGATTGGTGCTGAAAACCTTACGCTTGCTTTGCCAATATTCTAGAACCATCTGAATCCTCTCATCACCGCTACGTTTGATCGGTTGAAAACTGACCAGAATCTCTTTCGAGGGGCGCAATGGAGTGGCCCAGCTCTCGTAGCCCTTGAGGATAACGGGTTTATCGACTCCCAAAAGCCGATAATGTTCAAATTTGATTTCCTTGATTCCCTGCAATTTTTTGAGATCGGTGACAGTCATCTCCTTTGCCAATTTACCTGCAATTTCCGGATCTCCGTCTGTAGCAAAAATCAGCTGCACACTCATTGAGCCAATCGCCTCCATCCCGGGATCCTGAGCGAAAAGATCCGAAGTAAATGACAAAAGGAGAGCAAGAAGAACGGCAGGATTCATAGTGATTTAATGGAAACGGCGGGCCTCGGAGCTTTCATAGCTCTCAGGAAGACTTGCGCTTGTGTTGACAGTCACGAAATCGATATCGTCACGAATGGCCGAAAGACCATTCACCACAATCGCCGAAACATCTCCTTCGAAGTCGGCAATCACCTCCGCGTCCAGCGCCTCACCAGTGAAATAAACGGTTGGAAGTTCTGCGGTAAACTCAACGAAAGTTTTCTTCTGAGCAAGCGGATCCGCAGGGCGGGAAATCCGATGCCCGGCAAAAAACGAAAGCACCAAAGCCAAAGCACTTACCGGAGCCCAGGCCCATCGCATCGATTGCCACCAACGCTCCGCTTTCTTGGCCGGGCGCTGCGACTGGATCTGGAGATCGATCTTTCGCATCAACTTGCTGTTGAAAAAATCACCGTAGGGAGGCTCAACCGAAGCCGGAACCTCAGACACCACAGATTCAGAAATCTTTTTAAGTTCCTGTAGCTCTGCCTTCATCCCCGGATCACTTTCCATAGCAGCGGCAAGCTGGGCCTCCTCTTCGGGAGTGAGCAGGCCATCGATCCATTTCACGAACAATTCTTCAGTCTTTTCCTTTTTCATCACTGAGTAGGGCTTGGAGTTTTTTACGGGCGTAGTAGAGACGGCTCATCACCGTCCCCAGAGAGCAGTCCATCACTTTCGCGATCTCCTTGTAGTCGAAGCCTTGGACTTCTCTTAAAAGGATCGTTTCACGATGTTCTGCATTCAAAGTAGCGAGGGCGGCGTTTATGCGTTCCCCTAATTCGGAATTAACAAGTGCTTGGTCCGGACGAGCGGTCACAGACGGGCTCGTTCGCGATCCTGCTGCGATGTCGGATTGGTTCAAAATACCATCGTCCAACTCACCGACGGAATCGATCTTGCGCTTCCGCAACCAATCATAAACCACGTTGTGGGTGATGCGGTAGAGCCAAGTCGAAAATTTGGCCCGCGCTTCAAATTTAGGAAGCGCTTTCCAAACCTTGAGGAAGATGTCCTGAGACAAATCCCAAGCATCGGCCTCATTTTTGATCATATTTTGAACCATCGCATATACCTTACCACGATGGCGTGTCACGAGAGTCTCGAAAGCCCGGACATCCCCACTTTGACACGCCTTGATGAGTTGGCGATCAGGAACTTCCTGGTCGCCCGCCCCGGCATCGGGAGAGGCCCCGACTGGTGCCATCAACTGCTTGGACGTGACCCATCTGAAAAAATTCATCGGCGAAGAAGAATTTTAGAAGGTTTTTTTCATTCTGACCAGCTTTTAGCCAGCCTCCACCTCTTCGAGGACCTTGACCAGCTCTCGAAACACCTCTGGATCAAAGCTTTGATCCGCTCCCTTCAGTTGGCTGATGACCCACTTTTGAATAATCGTCCGGCGATCGCGGCCGAGCAGACGAACCCAGCCAGTTCCCTCACCATCAATCACGCCCTCATCCCGACGACCGTGAGCGCGGGTCACGATTTCCTGATAATGATGTAAAACCCTGTCGAGAAGGATCCACGCAAAGTTGTCACTCTCCGGTGGCCCCATAATGAGCGCTTTGTGACTACTGCCATCAAAACTCACTCCCTGGGCCGTGATTTTCAACTCCGGCAAGCTCTCTCCTTTGAAAAAAGCCCCCCCTGCGCCCGTCAACGCACCAAAGACCGTTCCCAATCCGTGAGTCAGGCCCGCGCTCCCGATGTCGATTGCTGCCCCTGCCGCCCCTCCGGCCAACCCTCCCGCAATCGCAAGCTGTGAGCGTGAAAGCCCCCACTTTTGCCAGGTCTCCTCGGAACTCAAATCGACTCCGTGGAACTTTTCCTCTGCGATTTCTACTTTGAGAAGTTTGTGACGGTAGAGCTTCAAAAGTTTCCCATAGGTTTTCTCCTCAAACTTCGCAATGTTCGAATAATAGCGCCTTTTCAGCTGCTCCTTGGCCCGCTCCTTGCGATGTTCCAATTCCTCCTCTTTCTCATCGATTTTCTCAGTTTCGCGATGCTTCAAAGACTTCGCCAAAAACTCCATGATGAACTCGGCACTTTCCTCACGCCGTTGCTCCCACTCGCTGTCAATGAGTCGAATCGTGTCTTCAATCCGGGACTTATTCTTCTCATCGATCTCTAAAAGAGACTTCAACAAACTCCGCCGTTCATCAAACCGGGCCCGATGGGCGTTGAAGGTCCGAACCAAGTTAAAATAACTTCCCAATCGACTTTTCCATTCTTCCGTCCGCTCGGCATGTTCGGCCTTTTCATTCAACAGGGCCATGCGCGGTGTTCCCGTCCATCGAATGATTTCCATCTCCGCCACAAATGTGTCCCGCAATGGTTTGGAGGGATCAATCACATAGAGAACTCCCGCTCCCTCGATAATCGGCTGAAGAAGCCTCGCCTCATCCTCAAATTCTCCTTTCTCAAGTTGCTCGGTCACGAACTGCTTGATCGTCGCAAGGCTAGGAGTTCCCTCCCCGTGCAAATCCTGAATCGCCCGCATCGCCTCAAGCGCCCGGGAAAACCCCGGCGTATCGACAAACCGAATCATCTCTCTGTCGTCAAAAGTCAGCGGCAGAACCTGGCAATGTGTTGTTTCACCCGGCGTCGAACTCACCCGGATTAATTTGTCGTCATCAATCTCAAGCAGCGTCGAAAGCACTGATGACTTCCCCATATTGATCTTTCCTACCACCGCGAAGGTTGGCGCATCTGTCACCCATTCTTTCATCCTTCAAAAGCCACACATTCCAGCCGCGGATCCCGCAGCCCGTCGATAAATTCCTGCCAGATTTGGAAGTCATCGTCATGCGGGGCTTTCACCCCGTCCCCCATCACCAAAACCCGCAGCACCGTGTCCTCACCGGCCTCTCGCCGAATTCGCTCCGCCAAAGCGGTCATCTGTTTCGGAGAAAGGCTCCAGCCCTCCACCAACATCACCACCCCACAGGGAGCCGATCGAATGGCCTCCCAGGCCTCCCGTTCTTCCGACGTATCGAGAACCCCCACTGCATACGATTTTTCCGGATTCACCCGCAAAGTTTGCAGTAAGAATGGTCGTATCTCCGCTGTCTCCAAACCAAGCCCACCCACATCAAGAAGAACCACCCCGTCTTTCATCCCTTCCATCGTCACC
>Ga0308005_10000245_pt1 | contig 21136 bp, 19 predicted proteins | sample Neamet67_FD_203142 | JGI IMG/M metagenome (GOLD analysis project Ga0308005, IMG submission 203142) | Marine microbial communities from water near the shore, Antarctic Ocean - #67 | ecosystem: Environmental > Aquatic > Marine > Unclassified | place: Southern Ocean | collected 2014-06-07 | reverse complement strand
GTTGCTCATAGCCGATTGCAGCAAGGTCCAATCGTGGGGTTTAAAGTTGGAAACACCAACAGATCCTACTTTGCCTGACGTCACCAGCTCATCTAGCGCACGCCCTGTTTCTTCATGATCCATCAACGGGTCAGGGCGATGAATTAACAAACAATCAATATGCTCTATATGCATTTGTGTTAGTGAGCATTCGACTGAATAATTGATATGCGCTGCGGATGTATCATAATGTTTTACCCGCGCACTTTGGTATCGGCCAACGGGAGCAACGATATCGCATTTGGTTATTATCTCTACCTTATCTCGCAGGTGCGTTGCTGCAGAAAAACATTTTCCAAGTATGGTTTCAGCGCCATAATCACCATAAATGTCTGCTTGATCCAGTGATGTTATCCCTTGTTCTAAACACGCTTCTATTTTTGCCTGTACGGCGGCAATTGAGGTGTCCTGATCATCCCCCAGGCGCCACATACCATATATTATTTGACTTAATTCCAAATCTTTTGAGAGTGCTATGCGCTGCATTAACGTCTTTCTCCTATGCCTAATGGCGTGTGTGGTGCAGAGTCGGGAACCCGGCCTTGCAATTGAGGCAGTGAGCATGTTTCAAGGTGCGGGAGAACTTTTTTGCCAAATATTTCACACTCTGCAAGGTGTGGATAACCTGAAAATATAAAAGCCCGGATACCCATTTTTTTATATTTTTCAATCTGAGTTAAAATCTGATCTGTTGAACCAACCAATGCGGCACCGCAACCCGAACGCGCACGACCAACCCCTGTCCATAAATGGGGCTCTATATAACCTTCCAAATCAGCCAGTTCACGGTTTTTTGTTTGGTGAGAAACTCCTAAAGAAGTTGAATCTAACGCTCTTTCACGAATTAATTTGCCCTGCTCATCATCTAACTTGGAAACTAGCTCTCTTGCGTATTCTTTTGCTTCGGCTTCGGTATCACGAACGATCATATGCACGCGAAGCCCATAATCTAAAACTCGGCCATAATTTCGCGCACACTCATTAACGGCTTTCATACGATTGGCCAGGGCATCTTGCTTTTCTGGCCACATCAGATAGACATCACAATGTTCGCCGCATAAATCTAATGCAGACGGTGAGTAACCACCAAAATATAGCAAGGGCCCACCATTTTGCTGATAAGGTTTAGCAGGGCCTGTTGGTATGTTTTCAAAATTATAAATTTCCCCCTGGATATTAATTTCATCCTGAGTCCAGGCTTGTTTTAAAATTTCAACGACTTCGCGAGAACGTTGATAACGATATGCACTGTCTTCTTTTTGGCCTGGAAAATCTGACGAAATAATATTGACGGTTAAGCGCCCCTTCATCATGTGATCAAGCGTGGCAAGAGTTCTTGCAAGCATAATGGGGTGCATCTCACCACACCTCACGGCGGCTAACATGTTTATATGCTCAGTTAGAGGAGCATTGCCCGCAACATATGTAAGTGTATCTTGCCCGACTTGGTAAGAGGAGGGGCATAAAATGTTTCGATAGCCCAGCTTGTCTGCCGTTTGAATAATGGTTGACGTGTTTTCCCATGAAGAACGCAAATCGCCTTCAGGCACTCCCAAATGTTGGTAATCATCTGAACATAACGGGGCAAACCACGCAATCTCTGCTGCCGTGGTATGTTCTGATCTTATCGGGACTATAGACAAGTTAGCCTTCTTTTATTGATTAATTTAATGATTTAAATTACTATAACAATAGTGTATCAATATATCAATAGTGCATCAATTAACAAAAAATACCACCCTATATGAAATCCGCATTATCAAAAAATCGCTTGCCATTACATGTTGAAATTAGCGAAATGTTGGCGCGTGAAATTCAAGCTGGGGTATTGGCTGACGGATCACGTTTGGCATCTGAACGGTTGATGGCAGATGAGCTTGGGGTAGCTGTTGGCACCTTGCGCAAGGCATTGCTGGAACTGACACAAAAAGGCCTTTTGGAGCGTGTGCAAGGTTCAGGTAACTATGTTCGTAAACCTAAACAGTCGCAAAACATTGATACAATATACAGTTTTTTCCGATTAGAATTAATCAAAGGAGGAGGTCTTCCAACGGCTCAAGTTTTATCCGTTGAAAGGTTGAACAAAGCGGACCATTTTCCACCATTTGGACCTCTCGTTGGAAACGCTGCCAACGGATTTAGAATAAGAAGATTAAGACGCCTTAACTCAATTGATAGTGCGATTGAAGAGATATGGATTGATGCGCCTGAGAATAGAAACCTAAGTGTGGAAGATTTGTCCGACTCGTTATATTTGTTTTATCGTGAAAACCTCAAATTCTGGATTACCAGTGCAGAAGATCAAGTGAGCGTAAAGCAGATGCCAGATTGGACGCCCACTACATTTGCCGCAGATGCAACAGCCAGCCATTTAAATAATGAGCAAAAGGTATGGGGATACATCGAGCGTAAAAGCTATGATCAAAACAATATGCTTGCTGAATATTCACTGACTTGGTTTAACCCTCGGGTTGCACGTTATGTGGCGCGTATAAAATAATGAATAGGGAGTTTTTGTGACGGTTTTAAACTATGGCATGATCGGGTGTGGCATGATGGGTCAGGAGCACATCAAAAATATTAAATTGCTTGAGAACACCCGTGTAGCGGCAATTTTTGAACCCGATCATAGTATGGCAATTGCCGCAAAAAAACTCGCCCCGGAAGCTGAATTTGAACCATCAATAGAAACACTGCTAGGGAGGAATGATCTTGATTGTCTGGTTATTGTGAGCCCTAACTTTTTGCATGCCCAGCAATTAAAGCTCATTGCCTCACTTAACCCATTACCTATTTTGGTAGAAAAACCTTTAATAACCAATCCGCGCGATGCCACGCTCATTAACGAGTTGAGTAAAAACTACCCTAAGCCAATTTGGGTGGCCATGGAATACCGTTATATGCCCCCTGTTGCAAAGCTGATAAACGAGGCAAATGCCTTATCAGGTGGTGTAAAGCTGCTGACCATTAAAGAACATCGGTTTCCGTTTTTAGAAAAGGTTAATGACTGGAACAGGTTCAACGAAAATTCTGGTGGCACGTTTGTTGAAAAATGTTGTCATTTTTTCGATCTAATGCGCCTCATAATGAAATCTGAACCCATCAGGATTATGGCCTCTGCTGGACAAGCTAATAATCATTTAGACGAAACATATAATGGGCGAACCCCTGATATTTGGGACAATGGTTATGTCATCGTTGACTTTGCATCGGGCTCACGAGCCATGCTAGAGCTTTGCATGTTTGCAGAAGGATCAAACTATCAAGAAGAAATTTCAGCAGTTGGAACTGACTGCAAAGTGGAGTGTTTTGTGCCAGGTCCAAGTCGCTTTTGGCCAACCCATCTAGGCCCAGCCCCAACCCCCAAGGTTATTGTTAGCCCCAGAGAACCAAAAGGCCCACAAACTCTTGATATACCCATAGACACTAAACTTCTGCAAGCTGGGGATCATAACGGTTCTACTTTCTACCAACATCAAAAGTTCCAGCAAGTTGTACTGGGAAACCAACAGCCTGAAGTGACGCTAAAAGATGGTTTAATAGCTGTGCAAATGGGGATGGCCGCACAAGAAGCTGCTTCACAATCGCGAATAATTGATTTCCCCACCAGCAAATAGGCAAAAGAACAGTGAAGACCGCCTGGCGGTTTAATACCTTTTTGGAGCAATAAATAACCTATCCACCATTAGACAGGCTTAATAAAATGCTCAGCGGTTAGGGGTTTAACTGTTTTTTATACTTTTTGTCCTTTTTAGCTTTCTTGGCCTTAACTTGGCAAGCTTTGGCTTGCATTCAAATGAGTGTTGTGGGTGTTGCACATCATGCCGTAACACAAGCTGACTACTTCACCGCAGCAGCATGACAAACTATGTTGATGGGCTTTAGCCACAGTCAGGAGGCCAGTCTAAAAAACACCGATTGAGCCGGTTTCAGGGGCTTGAGGAAACTGCTATAGTAGAGGCCAACTCTGTTAATAGTAGTTTCGCCTGTGATCGTATGATTGATAAAACCCCTGCCAGAGGTGCTGAGGCCAGTGCCAAAGCTCATTTGCAAAAACATGGTATTTATGGAAAATCTGCCTCGGTGGTATCTAATATTTTTCGTATCAGTAACTCAATCCGCAGTAATGCAGAACTTAACTTATTGCAGAACTACAATATGTCATTCACTGGTTTCACTGCCTTGTGGGTGCTTTGGGTGTGGGGGGATATGGAGACTAGCCGCTTGGCAAAAGAAACTGGCGTGGCAAAGAGTACTCTCACTGGTATCGTTAAAACCCTAGAGCGCGGTGAGTACTGTAAACGCCGACCCCATCCATCAGATGGTCGCCGAGTGGTTGTTGAGGTGACTACTAAGGGGCGTGACTTGATGCAGGAAATCTACCCTTTGTTTCATCAACTCGAAAATGAGGCAGTTTCACAACTGGGTGAAGCTGACTTAGATGCCACTAAAGATGCATTGCGTACTATTTTGGCCACGGTTGAAGGTTCAGAATAATTGATTTAACGCAGCTCCTTATACAACTGTTTTAAATCCTCATCCCTGTCCTGTACCATCTTCCACGTAATTTCTACAGGCATCGACAAAAGCTTGCGTGCAGCTAAATGGTTGCCTGGCATGTTAAGAGTGTCTACCGCTGTCAATAAGCCGTCCTTTAAATGCAATGCTGTCATGCGGTTTCCGTCACTGGTGCTCAGTGTTTTTTGTTCCGTACTTAAAGCGCTCAGACCGGCCATTTGTATTCTTAAATCCCCTTGGTCTGACCAAAACCAAGGCGTTGGAGAGTAGGCTTTGACGTCTGTTCGGTGATAATGGGCACATATGTTGGCAGCAATAACCTGGCTTTGATCAGTGGCATTTTGAATAGACTCTAAGCGTTGCATTCTTCCTGCCAAGGGGAAACTAGAAACATCTCCGGAGGCGTAGATATTGGGGTCCGTCGTTTGGCCGAATTGGTCCACCACAATGCCATTATCAACCTCAAGACCAGCAGCTTCAGCAAGCTTTGTGTTGGGTTTTGCACCGATACCAGCAATAACTAGATCTGTAGCGAAAGAGCCTTGATTGGTATCTACTCCAGCATTATCGATATGATTTACGCAACAGCCTGTGTATATTTTCATGCCATTGGCTTTGTGCAGCTGAGTCACTAGTTCGCCCATGGTGGGTGCTACAGCCTTTCGAAGGGCTCGGGAGCCAGTGATAAGAAGGTCTACGTGCTTGCCCATTTTTAAGGCTCCTGCCGCCACTTCACAACCAATAAATCCGCCACCTATTACAAGTACCCGTTTAGCTGCTTGTAGCTTTGGCCCCAGGGATAGTATGTCGTCATAATTATATACCCCCTTAGCTAGTTCACCACCTTTAACGGTGATTCGTTGTAAGCACGAGCCGGTAGCAATAATGAGCTGGTTATAGGTTAGTTTTTGGCCTGATGCTAGTTCTACCAACTGGTGTTGGCGATCAATATTAATGACACTTTGATTGCGCAATAAATTGATTTCTTTGGTGTTGTAGAATAGCTCTGTTTGCAGCAGATCCATACTTGGCTGGGCATCAAATAAAGTCTTTTTTGATAGGGGCGGGCGGTGATAAGGTAGCCAACTTTCGTTGGACACTATGGTGATGGTAAGTTGGTTGTCGAGCCTATGCAGTTCCGTAGCAGCTGCTACGCCCGCGTGGCCCGCACCAATAATAACAATGTCTGACATGCGCTAACCTTTAAGGAATACGCACGGTGATTTTATCCATGACAGTGGATACCCTAATTTGGCAGCATAGGCGACTATTGGTAAATACCTCGTCCACTTCCATATCTAAAATTTCGGTTTCCATTTCTCCTGCGGCCGCCAACTCTCCAGTTATTTCTTCGACAACAATGTGGCAGGTAGCGCACATACAAGAGCCACCACAGAAACCAGTGATACCGATAACGCCATTGTCTAGGGCGAGTTTCATTAGGTGCTCGCCTTGGTCAGCACTAACGTCAATGTGCTTCCCATCGGCTTGTATAAAAGTTACTTGTGTCATTGAGATGAGTCCTTGAAAGTCCAATGTACTAGGCTATAAAAATTTACTGATCACACGAATTTGAGATAATAATCAAGTTCCCAGTCTGTAGTGTGGGCCAAGAAATCCTCCCATTCTTTACTTTTGATGCCGATGTGGTTATCCACTAGGGCTTGGCCAACCACTTCAGCTAGTCTGGTGTCTGCAATTAAAGCATTTAATGCAGCACCAAGGTTGTCAGGGGTATGGCGGCTTGTACTTTGAGACTCTAAACAATCCAGTGTTTCCGCTGCAGGTAAGGGATACTCATGTGTTATTCCCAGAAGCGCTGCTTGCAGTGTCGCTGCCACCGCCGTATAAGGATTAGCAGAACAGTCGGCCATACGGTATTCAATACGTGCGCCACGGCCACGTTCATCAGGAATTCGGGTTGTGGCCCCACGGTGATCATAGCCCCAGTTAGCCCAATAGCCAGATAAACTGGCAGGCATTAAGCGGCGGTATGAGTTAACTGTGGGTGCGAGTAAACAGGCTAAACCTTCATGGTGGTGTACCAAACCTGCAATGGCCTGTTTGCACAGTTTAGACAAGCCATCATCGGCGCTTGAGTCATTAATTACGTTATTGCCATCGGCATCTTCAAAGCTGAAGTTAATATGCATTCCACTGCCACCACGGTCTGACAATGGCTTGGGCATAAAGCTTAATAGGTGTCCATTTTTTGCATAAACTTCTTTCGCCATGGTTTTAAATAGGAATAATTGGTCCACGGCCTCCAAGGCATCATCATAGCGAAGGGTCATTTCAAATTGAGGCCAATCAAATTCTGAGTTAAACGACTCCAACTCGATGCCACACGATTCTGCTTGGCGCCATACTTGGTCGATTAGGCCTTTAGGGTCAACCGCAGGGCCAGCGCCATAAACATAGGCCCCTGGTGTGTTATATGGCACCCAGCGGCCAGTTTCATCAGGCTCAAATACAAAAGCTTCAAGTTCGATGCCTACTTTTACCTTTATGCCTATTTCAGCATAGGCTGCTAGCGCGCGAATAAGGGCGTTACGTCCATTTACGGCTACGGGTTCGCCTTTGTGTTTTAGATCAACAATGGCCACTCCGGTATCAGGTTCCCACCCAGGCCGTACGTCTTCAGCACTAAAATGGCCGACCATGTCGGGTAATCCTGTCAGTAGGCCACTGCCTTCTACAGGTAATAATTCACGATTGAATGTTAAGCCGTAGGCGGTCATACAGAAGCGGGCTTCGCCATGGGCAGCCGTAGCAGCGGGTTGGTATTTACCCCTAGCTAAGCCTAAATGGTCGGCATATATAAGGCGGAGGCGTTTATAGTCAGTCATGTGATTACTCTCATTAATTATTGTTGTTGAGTTAGGCCGCTGTGCTGATACGTAATTTAAGGTGTTTGATACCACGAATAAAATTGGACCGTAAAAACTCTTCGGGTTCGATTTGTACCATCGAATCAACTTGTTTCAGGAGTTCTTGCAGTGTGACTTTAACTTCTAAGCGGGCTAACCACATGCCTAAGCATGCGTGTGGCCCACCTTGCCCAAAGGACATATGCTGATTTGGGGAACGGCGAATATCAATCTCTTTAGGCTGATCAAATTGACGTTCGTCAAAATTGCCAGAAGAGAACCAAAAAACCACCTTATCGCCTGTCTTAATTGTTTTGCCATGCAGTTTATAGTCTTGCACTGCGGTGCGACGAAAGTGCAGGGTAGGTGATGCGAAACGAATAAACTCTTCTACTGCTGAGTCCCACAACGGATCATCATCATTGGTACCTTTTAAATCGTTGAACAATGTTTGATTATTAGCCAAGTGGTACATAGAAAAGGCTAAACTATAACGGGTGGTGTCGTTACCAGCGGCTACAGCTAGGGCAAAGAAGTTTTTGAACTCCAGTTCAGAGAGAGTTTCACCATCCTTGTTAGGCTCTAATAAAAGCCCCAGTATGTCATCCATCTTGGTATGTAAGCGATGCACCATCTGTTGTTTAGCGTAGTCATAAATATCTTTACCTGCCGGGGATCGAAACGGCATGAAGCGGTATTCATCGGTATCTACTTGGTCGATCACATGGTTGGTGAACTCTGGATCAGAGTTGGCAATCAGTTCATCGCCTTTGTCCACCAACCATTCGCCGTCTTCATCAGGAGTGCCTAACACTCTGCCCAGCATACGCATGGGTAACTTACGTGCAATTTCTTTTACCACATCGAGTTCAAGATTGACTGCAGCTGTAGTAACCACATCATGTGCTAGAGACCGGACTAAATCTTCATATTGAGCGATCATTTTGCGTGAAAAGGCTCGATGCAGCATCATGCGTTGACGTGTATGGACCGGGGGATCAGTTTCTTGAAAAGTTTTACGGGCTTCAAATTCTTCGGTAGATTGTTCTTCTAAACGGATACCTTGGGCAGAGCTAAATATTTGGGGATTGCGATTCATTTCCTTAATGTCGTCGTAACGTGTAATAGCCCAAAACCCTTTGCCACCATCGGTTTCATCAATCCATGCGCAGGGATCTTTGTCACGCATGCGTTGAAAAGTTTCATAGGGAAAGCCAGCTGCAAATGTATCATGGCTTGTTAAATCGGCATGTGTACTATTGGCCATACAAAGACTCTCTTGTGGTTTTATAAATTATCATTCGGTCACGAACAATTTACCTCTTGTGAGGTTTTACAGTCAAGTAAAATGTTTTAGTTGCAACTATTTTATTTTCAGGTGTTGTTGCTACGCAGGTTAGTTGCGTGTGCTTGCCGTAAAAAATTAGCAATCCAGGTAAAAAGAATTAAACTGCTGGTCTTGCCCTCAAGGTTAGCGAGTCCTTGAGCACGGACGTCAAGTAAGTGATCGAATTCATCAGAGTTTAATACCTTGGTAAAAAAATCTTTAATAAGCTCCGGGTGGCCCTGAATACTCATGGTCAATTCATCGTACTGGACCATAAATGCTGGACAAAAATCATCCCCAGACAGAATTTGAGCGCTTTTAGGCAATTCCACCACTTGATCTTGATAAAACACCCAGATGTTATAATGGTCCAGTTTAGGCTGCATCCAGCTCGCAGCTTGCGTTACAGGGTAGTGGGCCATACCCACACCCCAACCTTGGTCATTCTTTTCAACCTTACCCCCCAATGCTGTAGCAATGATTTGGTGACCAAAACAAATACCCACTAATGGTTTTTTAGCAGTGTGTACTCGTTGTACAAATTCGATTAGGTTTTTTATCCAAGATAAATCGTCATAAACGCTATTGGGGCTGCCATTAATTAACCAGACATCACATTCATCTAGACTGCTGGGTAACTCACCTAAATGGGTGCGATACGCTTTGTAAATAAAGTTGTCATCAACCTGATTAAGGCACTTTGAAAAAATATGATCAAAGTCGCCACCGGTGGAATCTAACAGGTAGTCATGCACTGTATCGCATAGCAATAAACCAACAATTAAACTGGAACTGGACAATTGTTCGCCTCCGAACGATTTCAAAGAGTGACTGTAACAGCATCAGCCGCGACTTGGACAACTATTTATCTGTTAAAGGTCTCTAGATTAAATAAAGCCCACTAAATATTACTTGCTGCAGCTAAACCAGAGTCAATAGCGCTTAAAATAGTGTCCACTTCTGCTGCAGTAGCAATTAACGGTGGTGACACCATTATGGTGTGGCCAGCAACCCTAATCATGGCGCCATTTTCGGCGGCAACTTTGCCAACAAGTTTGCCGATGGATGGGTCGACAGGCGTCTTTTGTGTTTTATCACTGACTAATTCAAGCGCTGTCATTAAGCCATATCCTCCGCGTACATCGCCCACAAGGGAATACTTGTCAGCCAGCGTTTGGAAACCTTTATACATTTGAGTGCCGAGAATTTTGGCACTCTCGTTAACCTTAAGGCGCTTTGTTTCCTTTAGGCATGCTAGGGCTGCAGCTGCTCCTACTGGGTGCCCAGAATAGGTATAGCCATGTCGAATTGCCGCTGCTTCGGTCTTGTTAGATTCGAATACATCAGTTACTTTTTCTGACATTAAGGCAGCACCAAAAGGAAAGTAGCCGCAAGTAATGGCCTTAGCTGTGGCCATCATGTCTGGTTTAACTCCCCATAGGCGTGAGCCAGACCATTCGCCTGTGCGTCCAAAGGCGGTTATAACTTCGTCTGCAATCAATAAAATGCCGAAGCGATCACACAGATCGCGGATGGCTGGCATGAAACTCTCATGGGGTACAATAATGCCACCGGCACCAATGATAGGCTCCATAATAAATGCAGCAATGGTTTCTGGACCCTGGAAGTTGATTTCGTCCTCAGTCATTTGTAGGCACAGTTGGGCCAGTTTTTGTGGGTCACTTTCGTTGAATGGGTTGCGATAAGGGTATGGGCAGGGCATGTGGAAACAGCCGGCTAATAACGGTTCGTAGGCAGTGCGGAAGCGGTTGTTGCCGTTTACCGAAGCGCCACCAAAGTGGGTTCCGTGATAGCCAAGCTTTAATGAAAAGAATTTTGTACGGCCATGCTCTCCACGCACCTTATGGTACTGTCGAGCAAGACGTAAGCAGGATTCTACTGAATCTGAACCACCAGAAGTGAAAAAGGACCGGTTAAGGCCGTCTTCGGCAAACCACTGGCTTAATTCATGGGAAAGTTCTATGGCTGGCTCATTGCTAGTGCCGGCAAAGCCAGAATAGTAGGGCATTTTTACCAGTTGATCTGCCATAGCTTGTTTGATGGGTTCGCATGAATAACCCAAGTTAACGTTCCACAATCCGCCTACACCATCAATCATCCAATTGCCATCAATATCTTTGATGCGCACGCCTTCGGCTTCTGAAATGATGGTTGGTTGGTTGGTGCGCAAAGCACCGGGGTGAGCCATTGGGTGCCACCAGTGCTGGGCATTTTCGGCTTTTAAAAAATCAGAGTTTTGCATGGATGTTTCTCACAAGTTGAAATGTTGTAGTGCTTCGGCGTAACTTATCGCAGGGCTATGAACGTTAAAATGGACAGTTTTCAAATTACAATTATGGGCTCCATTGATGTTCCTGAGCTGATCATCAACAAATACACACTGCTCATAATTCAGGTTTAGTTTCTCTACAACCTCCTGATAAGCACGGGGGTCTGGCTTGAGAATTTTAGTGTAAGTTGCATCTACGATAACCTCAAAATCGTTCAGAAATGGTAGTTTGGTACGAAACTCGGCACCATAAAATAAGTCTAATTCGTTGGATAATATAGCTAAGCGTATACCCGCAGACTTGGCCCGCTCTAAAGTGTGCATAAATTCTGGCCGAATAACTTTTATAGGGTCTGCACCTCTTGCAGCAATGACAAAGTCTTGCATTGACGTCCAGTCTTGGTCTATCAGTTGCCCAACTTCCTTGGTACGGTGCATCCAATACTCACGCTCACTAATTTCATCCGCTTGCATCGATCTCCACAGGCTGTCTTTACTGGGGTCAAACGGTCCTTGCCACGTCAGTGATCCGGTGGCTAAGCCTAAGGCCTCCTCAGTAAGAGCGTGTGTTTCAAACAGTGTGCGGCTTATGACACCACCAAAGTCGAGTATTAATGCTTGCGCGCTCACAAGTCTGATAACTCAATATGTGGAGCGCCTTGGTGCCAGGAAATTTGTCTCGCTGCATGGCGGACTAAAGCAATAATATGAGCTTTTTTGTTAGCATCTAAGCGACTCCGTGGCGTCGACACTGAAATAGCCCCACAGGCATTTCCAGTGACGTTAAATACTGGTGCTGCAATGCCGATGGCATCAGCCTCATAAGCGCCGTCGCCTATGGTAAAACCAAGGTCAGATGCTTTCGTCACTAGCGCCATAACACTGGCTCTATCGGTTGCTGTTGTGTCGGTAAAGCGAGTGAGTGGCTTGGCAAAGGTTTGCTCGAGTATGGTGCTGGAACATGCTGACAAGAAAGCAATACCTGATGCCGTTGCATGCAGCGGCAGTTCTTCCGTTGCATCAAGGTGCACTCTTACACCAGAGGTTTGTGTGTTAATTATTTTGCCGTGGATTAGGCGCCCATTACTGTAGCGTGTTAGGTGAGTGGTCTCACCCGAATCCAATGCTAGGCGCTGTACCAGGTTGTTGATGGCATGGTTAGCGGGTGCAGTTTGCTCGCGCATCATTGACAACCGGCTCAAGGCTGGGCCCAGGTGATAAAACTTAGTTTTACTGTCTTGCTCAACTAAGCCTTTTGCTTGTAACGCAGTCAAATGACGCAGCACGCTGGCTTTGTCTCGATTAAGTAAGCGAGCAGCTTCAGACAATCCAAGGGAAGGCTGGGCTGGTGAAAACAGATCTAATATTTCGAGGGCTTTAATAATGGTGCTCAAACTAAGACTCCAAAATGGGTGTTTTTAGGTTTAATCTTGCTAGATTCATAACTGCATCATAAAACCTATTTGTTATTTATTATTGACAATAATCACCAAACATGCAAATATTTTCGAACCGTCGGTTCACTTAATGAAACGATAGATAATATGTTAACTTAAATTTCCAAAGTTAGCAGTATAAAAATAAACCTTTTGGAGAGTGCTATGTACAAAATTTTAACAGTAGCGGCAGCCGTCACATTTGGCATGATGGGTGGTATGGCCACAGCTGCAGATTACCCGAGCAAACCAGTTTCTTTCGTTGTGCCTTGGCCTCCAGGTGACTTGGAAGACGTGTTAACGCGAATGATTGCAGAAGATTTTCAGGATAAGTATGGTGTTGCAGCAGCCGTTATTAATAAGCCAGGCAGTGGCGGTGGCCCGTTCCCAGGTGCTGAAGTAGTAGCCCAAGCGGATGCCGACGGCAGCGTGGTAGGTTCCTTTGTTATTGGTGTGCCAGTTATAGGCCCTACGATTGGATTTGACTGGTTGGACGAAAATACCTTTGAAGCCTTAGGTATTTTCCTAACTTACCCGTTTGTATTGGTAGCTGCAGGTGATGCACCATACGATACCATCGAAGAAATGGCAGATTATGCTAAGACTAATGAACTTGTTTTAGGTCACTTTGGCGCTGCCCTGACACCTACTCAAGTATCATTTGCAGCTGCAAGCTCTATGGGATTCGAATGGGGCTCAGAAGCCGCTTTTGATATGTTAGATTGCAACACCCTAGCATCTGGAGATGCTGACATTATCAACACCACTATTCAGCTAGTATTACCTTGTTTGGATCAGGTTAAGGTGTTGGCTTCCATGACTAACGAGCGCATTAAGTTGGTGCCTGATGCCCCAACTATGGGTGAACTCATTCCAGCTCTAGATATATCACTGTGGAATGGCTTGTTCGTTAAGAAAGGTACTTCTGATGAGGTTAAGCAGGCGTTAATTGCTTCTGCTAAACAAACTATGGCTAGCGACCGTGCACAAATGGTGGCGAAAAATTCTGGTGCCCTTGTTTACTGGATGAATGCAGAAGATGCCTTAGGTCAAATCGAAAAAGACCGTAGTACTATGGTAACCATTGGTGAGCTAACTCAGTAAGCAATTTGTAATTGCACAGTTTTAACTATGGTTGTTTATGGTAACGGCCTGTAGCCTTATCGCTACAGGCCGTTTTATTTAATGGTTATCTATGAAATCATCTGAATACCTAACTGGTGAAAAGGCGTTTGCTATCTTAATGGCAATGTTTAGTGCCTTTTTGTTGTACTCGATACCAAGCGAAACACAATGGTTTAATGGTATGGCGCTGACTAAACAGCCTCGCTTTTGGCCGTCTATGTGTATTATAGGCTTAAGCCTGTTTGCTTTTGCTTATGGTTTGTCAGTGTGGCTTAAGGCCAGTTCTCTCGATGAATGTGACAAGCTTGATGCTAGTGCCGAATTCGGTGAAATAAAGCATTGGTTCCGTCCTATTGAATTTGTTGTTTATTTTTTGACTTATGTCATGGCGGTGCCTTGGTTAGGCTATTTATTAGCTACCTTAGCTTATTTTTTACTCATGACTTTGCGTATGGGATACCGAAAAAAATCTATGTTGTGGATTAGTGCTGCAACAGCCCTATTAATTGTGGTGCTGTTTAAAACTTTACTGCAAGTCAAAATTAGTAGTGGGGCTTGGTACGATTTATTACCCGATAGCTGGGCAACTTTTATGATTATTAACTTTTAAGGATTAGCATCAAAGATGGATGTTTTACTGCAAAGTTTAGATACTTTTACACGTCTAGATGTATGGTTCGCCCTATTGGCGGGGTCTATTGGCGGCGTTATTATTGGTGCAATTCCTGGTGTGGGGCCTGCTGTTGCCATCGCTATTTTACTGCCTGCCACATACAGTATGGAGCCAATCGTTGGCATTACCTTGCTAATAGGTATTTATGGTGCATCCATGTATGGAGGCGCTATCCCTGCCATTCTCATTAATACCCCAGGCACACCGGTGAACGCTTTAACCACCTACGATGGCTATAGTATGACTAAACAGGGTAGGGCGCGTCGTGCGCTAACCTTGGCCTACTGGTCGTCATTTTTTGGCGGTATTTTTTCTGTGGTTTGTTTGATGCTAATGACCTCCATTATTGCCCAAGTAGCGCCGTTATTTGGCTCTAGGGATATTTTGATGGCAGCCATATTGGGATTGGTCTTAGTGATCGTGTCCCATCGTGGAGAATCACTTATCGCAGGAGTGCTAGTGTTTTTGGGTATGTTTATTTCTACCATTGGCATGGAGAGCATTCGTTATACCAAGCGGTTTACCTTTGACCAATCGTGGCTTAATTCAGGTATGGATTTAATTACCGTATTACTGGGTTTGTTTGCCATGTCCCAGGCCTTTGTATTACTTATAGGTAATGATTCTAAAGTGCCCATGCCAGATTTAAAAGGCCAGTCCAAGCGCGAGGGTTTTTATGACTTAATGAAGTATAAAACTGTGGCTGTTATTTCTGCATCCATGGGTGTCATTATGGGTATTATCCCAGGTGTTGGAGAGTTTTTGGCGCAGTTCTTTTCTTATAATATTGCCAATAACATTTCCAAAAAGCCTGAGCGTTTTGGTCATGGCGCCCCTGAAGGGATTATTGCGTCAGAGGCGGCTAATAATGCGGTACCGGCAGCGGCCATGATTCCTTTGCTTGCCCTGGGTATTCCCGGAGAAGCGCTCACTGCTATGATGCTGTCAGTATTTTATGTGCATTCCATTATTCCCGGGCCTAACTTATTCATCAACCATGCAGACTTTGTTTATGGCCTGTATATGAGTTTGTTTTTGGTGAACGTACTCATCATGATGTTCTTGCTAGTGGCCACCAGACCGTTACTTCGGATTATTCAAATCCCTCAACGTTTTCTTGGTGTAGCCATTATGGGTCTATCTTTTGTAGGCGTTTATTCACTGCGTAACTCACTTGTGGATTGTATGCTGTGTGCTGGTTTTGGTGTATTTGGCTATATTCTGAGACGCTTAAAGATGCCTATTGTGCCCATTATACTGGGTATTGTGTTGGGCAATATTATGGAACAAAAATTCCGCGCTGGCATGGCCCGGGTGAATGACTTTACCGACTTTATTGATCGGCCTATTTCCTTCTCTATTTTCGTCATTATAATTATTGTGCTGGTGGTCCATGGCCGCAACATATGGCGTGGCTATAAAACTAAACAAGCAAAACAAACTACAGCAACTGACCAATAACACTGGTTTAAGGATGACTCATGCAACAGCATCAAATTGACATATTAAGATCTCAAACTGTAGCGCCACAGCTACTATTTATTGATGGCAAATGGCAACCAGGTACAGGGAGTCAATTAGAGATAACTTCGCCTGCAGATGGTGAAGTTATTACTACCATAGAGCGAGCCAGCCGAGCTGACATGCAAGCTGCTATTAAAGCAGCACGAAAATCATTTGATGATGGTCGCTGGGCGAATCAAGCACCTGGTGAACGTAAGCGAGTACTGCTAAAACTAGCTGATTTAATCCAGCAGAATGAGTTAGAACTTGCTGTTCTTGGGGTGCGAGATAATGGCACAGAAATTGGTATGGCTATTAAAGCAGAACCCGGTTCAGCGGCTGGAACTTTTCGTTATTATGCTGAAGCTACTGATAAAGTTTATGGTGAAATCGCACCTACTTCAGCTAGTTTTCTGGGTTTAATTCATAAACAACCTGTGGGCGTGGTTGGCGCTATCGTGCCGTGGAATATGCCACTTATGATTGGTGCATGGAAACTTGCTCCCGCATTGGCTGCGGGTAATTCTGTGGTGCTTAAGCCTGCAGAAGAAGCCAGTTTAACCTTACTTCGCTTGGCAGAGCTTGCCGCAGAAGCTGGTATACCTGATGGTGTGTTTAATGTAGTCACGGGACAAGGTTCAGAGGTGGGTGAGGAATTAGCCCTATCAATGGATGTGGATGTGTTGGTGTTTACGGGTTCTGGTAATACCGGCCGAAGACTCCTGGAATACTCAGCTCGTTCGAATATGAAGCGGTGTTATTTGGAATTAGGTGGTAAATCTGCCAACATTGTTTTTGCTGACGCGCCAGATTTAGACAAAGCAGCTTTGGGTGCAGCGATGGCAATCTTTAGGAACTCTGGTCAGATATGTGTATCGGGTTCGCGCTTATTAGTGGAACACACTATTCACGATGAGTTTGTTGCTAAAGTAGCGCAGCATGCTGAAAATTTACGTGTGGGTAATCCTCTTGAGCTAAGCTCGCAAATTGGGGCAATAAATTCCCAGCGACAACTCACCAGTAATTTGGAATTTGTGGCCAAAGCGAAAGAACAGGGCGCTGATCTGGTCACAGGCGGAGAACAAATTTTGCAGTCATTGGGCGGCTATTACATGCAACCCACCATTTTTACAGGGGTTGAGTCTCATCATCATTTGGCTCAACATGAGGTGTTTGGTCCTGTGCTTGGGGTAACACCTTTTAATAACGAGGCTCAGGCTATTGCCCTTGCTAATGACTGTAATTATGGTTTGGCGGGTGCTGCTTGGACGAGTAATTTAGGTCGGGCTCATCGTATGATTAAAGCGGTTAATACGGGAGGCATGTTTATAAACACTTATGGTGGAGCGGATGTGACTATGCCGTTAGGTGGCGTTAAACAATCAGGTAATGGTGTTGATAAAAGCCTGCACGCGATGGATAAATACATCAACTTAAAAACAGCTTGGATTCAACTTTAGCTTTGGGGTCGCTTCATAATGACAAGCAAGACAATATTACTCATAGGAACTTACGATACTAAGAACGCAGAGCTGGAGTACATGGCCCAGTGTATACGTGGCCAAAATGGCGCGGTCATTACTATGGACGTGAGTGTTTTGGGTGAGCCTGAGCAGGCTACAAATATTAGTAAACATGAAGTGGCGCATGCAGCAGGGTCTAGTATAGCGGCCGCTATAGAGGCTAGTGATGAAAACTTTGCTATGCAAGTCATGTCTCAAGGTGCAACTTTACTTGCTGGCCAACTACTTGCCCAAGGCAGATTTGATGGGGTACTGATTCTGGGTGGTAGCATGGGCACAGACCTCGCTTTAGATGTGTGCCAAGCGCTGCCCTTAGGCGTGCCAAAATATGTTGTTTCTACCGTAGCATTTTCTCCCATGATCGACCCAGGCCGCCTTGCTGCTGATATTCAGATGATTCTATGGGCCGGTGGTCTATATGGCCTTAATAGTATTTGTAAGTCTTCTCTTAGTCAGGCAGCTGGGGCAGTTCTTGGAGCTGCACGGGCAGTAGATGCTCCCCTTGCTACGCGACCCTTAGTGGGCATGACGAGTTTAGGTTCATCGTGCCTTAAATACATGAAAACCTTAAAGCCTGAGCTAGAATCTCGTGGGTTTGAGCTGGTAGTCTTCCATGCCACAGGCATGGGTGGTATGGCTTTTGAACGTATGGTGTCCCAAGGTCGTTTTGTGTGTGTAATGGATTTTTGCCTGCAAGAAGTGTGTAACCATATGGCAGGCTCGGCTATTAATTCTGGCTCCGAACGCATGCTAAGTGCAGGTGCTACAGGAATACCTCAGCTGGTTGCCCCTGGTAGTGTGGATTTATTAGATTTTCCGGGTTGGCAAAATATTTCAGAAAGCTACCCCGACCGCCCAAGTCACGCCCATAATCGTTTAATACACTCTCTTGTCAGTACCCCTGAAGAGCGTGAATCTCAAGCAAGGGAGTTTGTTCAGCGCCTACAACAAGCCCCAGTTCAAGCTTCGGCGCCAGTACATATGATACTGCCGGAACAGGGTATTGAAGAGTGGGATAGGGAAGGCCAAGACTTACATGACCCCTTAGGACAGGGTGCGTTTGTCGCAGAACTTAAGCGCCTATTACCCACTGAAAAAATAGCCTTTACTAGCATTGACGCCCATATAAATGATGCCGAGTTTTGTCACACAGCCTTGGATATTTTTGACCGTTGGGTTGCTCAGGGAATTGTAAAATAGGATAGTCCATTATGACTGAAGACACTCAGCCGCCTACCACTGAAAGTTTGTTAAAGCGCCGGGCTAAGTTGCTTGGGCCCAATGTGCCCACTTTTTACGATCAACCGTTACACTTGGTTCAGGGAAAGGGGGTTTGGGTGTGGGATGCCCAAGGCCGTAAATACTTAGACTGTTACAATAACGTGCCTCACGTAGGACACTGCCATCCCCGCGTGGTGGAGGCAATTTACCAGCAGGCTAGTACGTTAAACACCCATACACGGTATTTGCACGAAACGATGTTGGACTACATCGAACAGCTTTTAGCTACCTTTGAAGCACCCTTTACTGGCGCCATTATGACCTGCACAGGGTCCGAGGCCAATGATATCGCCCTGCGTATGGCCCAAGCAGTGACAGGTAAGCGTGGTGTTATTGCAACCGACCACACGTATCATGGCAACACCACGGCGGTATCCCAGCTGAGTAAAAATATGCCACCCTTGGGAGGGTATGGTGAGCACGTGCGCCACGTGCCAGCGCCAGACAGTTATAGGCGTTTAGGTGGCGAATCAGGGACAGCTTATGCGCTAGCTTTTGCTAACCAAGTGCAGAATAAAATTGACGAGCTAGAAGCTAGTGGTGTGGGCTTTTCCAGTTTAATAATATGTCCCTATTTTGCCAATGAAGGCTTTCCTGATTTACCTAAGGGGTTTTTGGACCCCGTACAAAAGGTGGTAAAACAAGCTGGTGGAATTATTATTGCTGATGAAGTGCAGCCTGGTTTTGGCCGCCTTGGGTCCCATATGTGGGGTCATCAATACATGGGTCTCAAACCTGATGTCGTGACCTTAGGTAAACCCATCGCTAATGGTCATCCTGTAGGTGCTGTAGTAACGAGTACAGATATAATGCAGCAATTTAGAAGCGCCTTTAAGTATTTTAATACCTTTGGTGGTAATCCGGTTTCTAGTGCGGCTGCCTTAGCGACACTAAAAGTGCTGCAGCAAGAAAACTTAATGGAAAATGCCCAGCGAGTGGGTGCTTATACCAAGAATGGCTTACAGCAGTTGGCGCAAAAATATAACTTTATTGGCGACGTTAGAGGTGCTGGATTGTTTTTTGGAGCCGAAATGGTGCTTGATAAAGCCAGTAAAGTGGCAGCTACAGAATTTACTAATCGCGTGGCCAATGCAATGCGTGAAGAGGGCGTGTTATTAAATAAACTAGGCATTTACTACAACACCTTAAAAATTAGGCCGCCTATGTGTTTTAGCCAAGAACATGCCGATCTGTTGTTGCAAACTTTGGATCGGGTGCTAGAAAAAACACCTTTATACCTTTAATGCTAGATTTAGCTGCAGCGGCTAGTCGGGCCTGGGGGTTGGGTTCAGCGTCTATAACCTTGGTGGCCCAGAGAGAAAATACCACTTTTAAGATAAGTACCAGTGCAGGGCAGCATTATGCCTTGCGGCTACATCGCCCTGGATATCACCAACGGCCTCAGTTAGAGGCTGAATTAAAATGGCTGCAGTACTTGTTTGAACAAGGCATAGCTGTTCCAGCGCCAGTTGCTTCTTTAGAGGGTTGTTTAATAGAACAGGTTGAAGACTATTATGTGAGTGTATTGCAATGGCTCAACGGACTACCTATGGGGCAGACGGGCACGCCTTTAGAATTAAAGCAGGGTGAGCAGGTGTTTTATACCTTGGGCCAAGGTATGGCTGAGATGCATGCCGCATCAGACAGGTGGGATGGCGCTAGCAAGCTAGCAAGGCCTCATTGGGATGTGAACGGACTATTAGGTGATAATCCGTTGTGGGGTGTATTTTGGCAAAGTCCTGCGTTGACAACAGCCCAAAAAACACTCTTTGCAAAGACCAAGAGCTGCTTAAAAGCTAAGCTAGAAGAGTGCTCAAGTGATCTTGACTACGGTCTTATCCACGCCGATTTGGTCCGCGAAAACATCATGTTGCATAAGCATGAGATGCAGCTCATCGACTTTGATGACAGTGGGTTTGGATTTCGGTTGTTTGAACTGGCTACATGTTTGTTAGCCAATGCCAATGAGCCAAATTATGATGTATTAAAAACTCAGCTTATCGCTGGCTATCACAGCGTGCGGCCACTAAACATAACCCATCTGCAGTCTTTTATGCTCATTAGATCACTAACTTACGTCGGTTGGATTGTGCCTCGTATGCACGAGCTGGGTGGCTTAGAGAGGTGTCAACGCTTCATTCAGCGGGCCCAGGATCTAAGTGAAGGTTTCTTGCATATAGAATGCCAATAATCTTCATCGTTTGGAGGAATTGCTCAAACTTATTTTTTAAATTTCTTATCTTTTTTAGCTTTGGCTTTCACAGCCTTGGCTTTGTCTGATTTAGACACCTTTGGTTTTTTCGCTTTCACCTTTTTCAGTACCGCAGGCTCTTCCTTTTTAGGAGAAAAACCTGGGAATATTTGCCGGGGAATGCTGTTGCCAATATAACGTTCAATACGGCCTAGGTTAGGCCAGTCCATTGCATCCACGATAGACCAAACACTGCCATCGTTACCATCACGGCCAGTTCGGCCTGCACGGTGAACATAGCTATCAGCCTTTTCTGGCATGTGTACGTTAATAACGTGGGTTAGGTCAGGTAGGTCAACA
>Ga0308005_10000243_pt1 | contig 21293 bp, 12 predicted proteins | sample Neamet67_FD_203142 | JGI IMG/M metagenome (GOLD analysis project Ga0308005, IMG submission 203142) | Marine microbial communities from water near the shore, Antarctic Ocean - #67 | ecosystem: Environmental > Aquatic > Marine > Unclassified | place: Southern Ocean | collected 2014-06-07 | reverse complement strand
CAGTTGCCTTAGACTCGATCATTGAGGTTCGAATATTTTTCACCTGCTCCGTGGTGAGAGACGATGATTGCATTGCCTGTAGGATCCGGTCGAAAGCGCGGCGGCCTTCAATCGGACCACGTGACTTGATCGCGGATCGAACCAGGGAATCTAGTTCCTCCGTAGTCAGTGATGCCACGCTCGCTACGCTATTCTGACGATCACGACTGCCGGGCAGTGCTGACTTGGAGCGAGTTTTTCTAGTGAGATCTGGCGAGCGCAGTCTCATTTTTTGGTTGCCCGGAAACTCACCCGCTAAACCGGATTCCATCTCGTGCGCTTCACGATCCTTTTGATGACGCGCCCATTGTGAACCCATTACATAGGTTGAGATCGTGACCACCACCCAGGCCATATGAATAAGATTTGATTGCTTCATTATTGGGGGGTTATTCTGCTACGAGAAGTTCGACACTGAAGATCTCCAGGCCAAGGTCTTCTTTGACTGTTTGAACCCAGAACCAGACCAGTTCGTGGCCGGAAGGGGCTGCTGGAAAGCGCTTGTTTTTTCGGGGGAATTTTTCAAGCGCGAGTTCCAGATCAAAGCGACCGTCTTCTCCGGCATCAATTTCGATCGCACGTTCCAAAGAGTATTTCCCTGCGAAGCCACCACGCGGAAAATGAGTTCCGAAACCGACGCTCACTTTGAAGCTGTGATCGAGCCGCCCGCGAATTCGAAAACGTGCTTTATCCGAAAGAATTACCGGGCCATCTGTGGGACCAACCACCGCACTGTAGAGGAGGATGGGAGCGATTTGTATTCCGCGATCACCCTGAAAGAGATGCGCTTCGGCTTTCAAGATGCCTGAGTTGTCCCTCTCGCCAGCCATCAAATGACCTTGCCTGACATCGAGAGGGAAGGCACTTTTCCAAAGATAGGTAGAGTCACCGCGTGGAAGAGCTTTGAATTCCGATTCCTGCTCGAGAGCCGCGATTACACGATGGTTCGCTGCGACTTCCTGCACACTGCCGTCGGCGAGACGCGTGACCCGGACGCTCCCTTCGTTGACGGTGAAGCTGGTCGAGCTTGAACCAGCGCTGAGGTTAAACTGCGTCCCCAAGACAACCGCTTCGGCCGAAGGGGTGATCAGGCGGAGCGGTCGGCCGGAAGGTTGAGGGGTGACGTCGAGGGAGAGGTTACCTTCCCGCACCCGGATCATCTTGCCGGCTTCTCCGTCGGAAATCGTCAACGCTGCCGGGCCCGAGGCCCACACGCTCGAGCCGTCCAAAAAAACGATTTCGGCCCAGGAATTCAACGAGCGGATTTCCAGGGTGCCGCCGGTAAGAGAACGACCTTCCTGTAAGTTTTCGTCTGCTTCACCACCGTCGCCAATCCATACCATCGAGCCACTCACGTTGGAGATCGATGCAATGGGAATATGGGACTGTGGGTCGTGTTGATTAAATTTCTCGGGGCCGAAGATGAAAAACACGACCATGCTCAGAAGAATGACTGCGGCTGAGGCCCAACCGATAGTAGTTTGATGCCTTGGACTACGACGGGGCGATTCCAACTTAACCTCCGTTCCCGGCAGGTTCGAAGCCGCGTCGCGCAGGTTTGTATCCAATCGTGCCGCGGCACCAAACTCAGCGCGAAGAGTTGCGTCTCTCTTTAATCGCTCATCCAGTTTTCCCATCTCGCTTTCGGAGATCGTTCCAAGAAAGTAGCATTGGATGAGTTCGCGGTTTTGATCTTCGTTCATGGGCGATTTCCTTTAGGACTGAGTTCACGTTCGACACAGAGCCGAAGTTTTTCGCGCAGTCGGCCAAGCAATTTATAGAGACTGTTCGCTGAACGCCTCGTTTGCTTCGCGAATTGCATGACTCCACCTGATTCGCGGTAGGGGAGCAGGACGATCTCCCGGTGTTCCTCGGAGAGCTTCCGAAGACATGCTTCGAGAGCTCGGCGTTCGAGGCGGAGTAAATCAAGAGGAAGGTCGAGTGATTCCTCGGCAAGTAATGCCACCGTTTCCTCGCTCAGGATAAGTCGGTCCCGTGCTGCCGTCCGCCGAGCGTGTAGTGCTTCGAAACGTGCGATGACCTTGGCCCAGGGGAGAAAGCCCTCTTCGTTTTCCAGCTGATCGAGCTTTTTCCACATCACGACACTGGCCTCCTGCAGAACATCGTCCACCGCTTCCCAAGTCGGCAACAAGGTGCGCAAAAAACAGCGTAGTTCAGACTCATGGGCCATGAAGAGGCGCATGAATTCCGTTTCCTTGTTGTTTTCTGTGCTCATTCGCTCGGCCCGTCGGTGTCCTTGGGTTACTAATTAACTCCCGCACTTCAGCGCACCTGCCGAAAAAATGCGAAGTTTTTGACGCCTGGTTGGATGTCGCCCTCGATCTCGCGAACGCTTTCCTGGCTTCCTTGTCACGGTTCTCCGATGTCGTTGAAATGCTGAGGCTAGGCCTACGATGACTACGACCCAAGTCATCGCCGCCGCTCTAAAAGAAAAAGGTTCAGCCTTTCTCCCTATCAATGAATCATCTTGCGATTGGTATGAACTGGCTATGAGGGCAACAAACTGACCGGCTATTGTGGTGAAGCAAGCTGCTGAAAATCATACCCGGTGGGTTCCTGGAAGATTCGAAGATCAAACTCCGGGGCCACGGCGTATAGGTGATCAAAGATATCGGCCTGAATACTTTCGTAGGCCCCCCACTCTTTGTTAGAGCTGAAGCAGTAGATCTCAATCGGAATGCCGCGCCCCCCGGTGTCAAGCTGGCGGACGAGAAGAGTCATCTTCTGATTGATGTCCGGGTGGGTCTTGAGATACCCCTCGATGTAGGCGCGAAAGGTCCCGACGTTGGTGAGACGTCTGCCGTTAACCCGGTTATTGAGACGGGCCTCGTCGATCTTCGAATTGGACTGCTCGATTTCCTCTTCTTTGGTGTCGAGGTATGCGGAGATGTGTTCGATCTCCCGGAATCTTTCGAGCATCTTCTCGTCGCAAAGTCGGATGGAATTGGTATCGATCAGGAAACTGCGCTTGATTCGTCGTCCGTTGCTTTCTGACATTCCTTGCCAGTTTTTGAACGAATCGCTGATCAGAGCATAGGTGGGGATGGTCGTGACCGTTCTATCCCAGTTTCGCACCTTAACGGTGGTGAGACCGATAAGCTCCACGTTTCCATCGGCCTGATAGCTTGGCATTTCCAGCCAGTCGCCCCGCGAAAGCATCCGGTTGGAGGCAAGCTGAATTCCGGCGATAAAGCCGAGGATTACATCTTTAAAAACCAGCATCAGCACGGATGCGAAGACTCCAAGACCACCGAGAAGAACGAGCGGTGATTTGCCAAGAATCACGGCGAGGGAAAGGATGATTGCGACAAGAGCGGCCAGCAGCTTGGCGACCTGTGCGAAAGTGGTGAGGTTGATTTTTCTTCCTGCAGGAGTTCTCGAATAGATTACCTGCAGCGCATTGACCATCGAATCAAAAACGAAGTAACAGGAGACAAGAATGTAGAGTGAAGAAGCCGTTCGCAGGATCTTTCCGAGGTAGGGTGCCGATTCGAAGAGACCCGGTGCGACTAGAAAGATGAAGCCGCCGGGGAGTAGATGAGTGAGCCATCTAAAAACTCCGTGACCCATTAGCTCATTGTCCCAGGTGGTGCCGCTTTTACCGACAAAATACTTAACCCAGCGCAGAACGAGGGGCCGAAAAACGAGGTAGATGGTGGCAGACACCGCCAGCATTCCGAGGAACAGAATGAGCGCCGCAACGAAATGGTTCAGAGAATCAGGGACCCAATTCTGCTCGTCGATCCATGCAGAAAGATTCTGAGCAAGATTCGACATTCTGGAATCGATCGCCTCCGCTTGGTTCGCAATAATTTGTGGGGCTGGCTCTAGTGTGTCCGAATCTTCAGGCATAGTTGGGAAAAGTGAGAAACCGTTTCGTTATCTTAGTGCCAATACTGAGGTGCCGACTTGTTTTGCTACTGCCGTACTAGAAACAAGGATCCTGTCTGATTGACTCACAGAATCAAAAAAATCTGACCCGTTTCAAGTATTTTGACGGCTAGAAATTTCCTAATCAAGTCGACCTCTGGAGACCTCTGTTAGGCCGGACTAAAGGGGAAACCTCTAACCACAAACTTAGCTTTCCGTGCCTCCGTGCCAAGAATTTATTTTACTGCTTGGGATTTTCTTTTGGGCAGGGGGGCTTGAGGGGGTCGGAGAGGGGAGAAAGGGGGCACACCCGGCCACTTCCAGGGAAGGGGCGACCTTGAATATCTCGGGCGGGATCGATCTTGGATCTTGCTTAGATTTTTAATCGTCAGTTATAGCAGCGGAAGATGCAATTTTTTCGGGCGTCTCTTCACCTTTCATACAAATTTGATACAGACCAAGACTCGAGTTAGTCGCGAGAGGATCGAAGCAGTTCAATCCGGTCAAACCAAACAGGGCCTCCCAACGCCGTTGGAGCGATCCCGGTCAAGGTTAAGTCCCCGAAATCTTTCCACAAATCCTGAGTAATGACGGTCCACTCTGTCGGAAGTTTTTTCGATACCAGAGTTGCCTGCCATTCGGTGGTATTTTTCCCGCTGTAATATCGTCGCTCCGGACTGTCTGGAGGTGGCCAGGATCCCTTGTGGGCCAACTCAACAAGAACACCATTCGCCCGGGGTGCTTTCCATGCGAGCCGAAGGTAACGATATTCTCCGGGCTCCGGATTTTCCCGAATTCGGAAGTTCCAACCGTCAATCCTCGACGAATACTTCTGGGGCGGGGTGACGAGTAGCGATGACGTCCCACTGTATTTATGATCGGATACAACCGCAGCCGTGCCTCCGCCTTCCTTGAGCAAATTTGCGAATCCCAGACTGTCATCGAATAACATCCTGCGGGTTGGCGGTTGTCGGAGCCACGCGATCACATCGGCTACCTCGGATGGCTTCAAGGTGGCTGCCAATGACTCCGGCATGAGAGATATGGGCAACGATTTTAGCGATTTGATATTTTTCCGAAGGACATTCAATTGTAATCCGGCGGGCAGGCTGAGCGTCAGGCTCCCCGCCGACTCGTTGGCGAGGATCCCGATCAATACTCGACCGTCGTTTGTCTCGACCGTGTATGTTTCATGACCAGCTACGATGTTGTCGCTCGGTGCAAGGATGTCATGCACAATGGTTTCCTCCGCGCGCCGAAACTCCGATGTCAAATCCGGCCCGACGCTGAATCCAAGGCCATGCGCCTTGTGGCAGGTGGCACAGTGTCGACTGAAAACCGCTTTGCCGGACTCCGTATTGCGTTCGGATTCGAGTGCTGTAATAAACTTTTTCATGGTCGCGGAATCGACTGGTTTTAGTTTTGCAAAAAGATCTCTTACGCGTTTGACAAACTCGCCCTGTTGTTCGAGCAATGCCGATCGCTGCATTGCATTTAGGGCGGTTGGAGAGATATAATTTCGCTCCATCGCGTTTACCACAGAGGGTAGATTGTGGGTTCTTGCGAAAGCAGCCTCGAGGATTGCGAGTCGCACCGCCGGTGTGGCTGAAGGATAAGCTCTTAGCAAGTTGTCGACGATCACAACATCGTGCTCTGATGCCAAGCCGCGAACAGCAGCAAGGCGTCGTTCGACTGGCAGTTGGACGTTTGCAACTTCGCTCAGCGCCTTGGTCAAGCGCGCCTTTCGTTCGGGGGCTGACTCGAGGTTGAGCACCTGCGTCAGCTTGATCGCTGCGATCTTCGCTTCGCCATCGCCAGTTGTGGCAAGTCGTTTCAGAGCATCCTGAGCAGGCTTGTTGAGTGCAAGGGCAGTCGTGGATTTGAAAGGTTCAAGAAGTCCTTCCAGACATTCACTTTGGAGGCTTTGATCCGACAAAGTAGCGATGTGCAAAATCGCAACTGACAACTCGTCGTGGTCTCGCCGGTTCGCAACCGCACTGCAAAGCCGTTTCACGAGGTCGCGGGCTTGGCCGAGTTGATCTGGAGTTGACAAAAGGGCTCCGAGCATCTTGCCGCCACGGTTGCCGAGCGAGCTGAGTATCGCTCCGTCAAGCCAGGTTTCTTTGCCATGTTTTTTTGCCAAGTCAGCCAATGCCTGTAGGGCGCGTGAGTCGTCGGTCTCGCCCAGTGAAAGGGCGAGTTGCAACCGGACGATTTCCGAATCGTCCCCAGTCAAGTGGAGGGCCGCGCCGAGAAGCGATTCCCGTTCGTCGAATCGGTTTTCGGCAAGGCGCAAGGCATGCCGTCGCACCCCGGGTGAGCCGTGACCAAGTGCTGTCTCGAGCTGTTTGTCATCGAGTCGGTCGATTCCTTCGAGAGTGTAGAGTGAGCCGATTGCAGCAGCTGAATGACCTTTTGCCCGGGAGTTTCTCGCTAGAATAGCAACGGCCTTCTCGTCGATCTCGTCGGGGCTTTCGAGGAGAAGGCGCCTGGCGGTTTGTCGTCGCCAGAAACGCGGATTGGCGGTTTCTTTCGCCAGTTCAGTATTGTTCAAATTACCCATGTCAGCAGATAACGATTTCTGCATATCGTCATGGACGAGTTTCCAGATCCGGCCGTGATCTTTGCCGTCATCCAGGCCATATTGCTGCTGCAGGTAGCGGGGAATGGCGGAATAGTCTTCGATGATTTCCCGATAAAAGTCGGCGATCCAAACACCGCCCGCTGGGCCGATGGAAAGATGAATCGGATGAAACCAGATGTCACTAGAAGCGAGGAATTCCGAATGCTCCTCTCCCGGCAAGCGCCGGATGTTGAGAAACATGCCGTCGCGCTGCAGATTGGCTCGGTGGACAAAATTTTGCGCGGGAGCGCAGGCAAGGATCTGCCCGGCCAACCCGGGTAGTGCCGAGTCTTGGTAGACCAGCGGAGAACAGGCTGAGGTAAAATAGCCATTAGGATCCGATTCCGCGGCCCCATAGTGATCGCGATAATACTTGCTGAATCCGGGGTCGGCTGCGCGCTTGTTCCGCCAAGGGTGCGCTTTGCTGGCAGGAAAAGTGCGGTTATAGTTGGCAGCATTGCGACGCGATGCGGAGATTGCGGCATCGGGATTACGCGACAAGTATCGCCAGGGCAGGGGAGCCACCTGAATGCCAGGAGTGTTGGTGGAGATGACTAAACGGTCCCCATCCGGGGTGAAGGTGAATCCGTAGGTTCCAGTATGACCACTGACGGGCTCGATCGCCGAACCATCCGGTTTGATCCGAAATCCGGTAACCGGAATATCAACCGGCGCAGGCAAGTTCGGCCCGGTGATGCGTCCGCCTTGCCCCCCGTCCACATAAATCCAGTTGTCCGGTCCCCACTGGGGCGAATTGATACGCCTCTCGATGATGCCGGTTTTAAATCCCGTATAGAGTTTCTCGCGGATCTCCGCCTTGCCATCGCCATCGCGATCAGCCAGATAAAGAATATCAGGAGCACACGCCACGATGACTCCCCCGCGGGCTGGACAAATCCCCATGCAGGCAGGAAGTTCATCTGCCCAGATTTCTGCGCGGTCCATCAAGCCGTCTCCGTCGGTGTCGATCAAGCGCTTGACCGTTCCGACCTGTTCTTTTTCCGCGCGCCGCACCGCTTTGTCATTGGCTGGGATCCGACGGACGATCCGGTCGAGTTTTCCGGTCTTGTTTAGCTCCTCGATGTCGTACTGGCCCTCGCGATTATAGCCGTGCAGTTCCGTTACAAACAAACTGCCGTGCTCATCCCAGCACAGACCTGATGGCTGGTGGATCAACGGTTCGGCGGCAACCAGTTCCAGTCGGAACCCGCCAGGTAACTGGACGAGTTTGGCGCTCTCCGCTGCCGGCAGCGGCTTGGGTGCATCAGTTGGCTTGGTGATTTTTCCGTGTCCAATATTTGAGAGGGCAGCAGCAAAACCAACTATTATGGGAAAGAACTGATTCATGGTGAATCTAGATTCCCATGACAACTGCGATCATTCAAGTCTTCACGTTTGGATTGCGACGACGCGCGGTGGCGCACACTGAAAATCAAATCTTGCGTAATCTATCGGAGCACGTGGGATCATTGCTCGGGAGTTGCTTTTCTAACCCCGGTGTCCCTCGTCGCCTTGAGCGCCACGATTTTACGCGTCGCGGTCGGTCTGTAGAGAATTCTACGAGCAATCTAATTGTTCGACTGATACTCGCTCCGTTCCCGATAGGGAAACCGCTGTTCTATTCCGAGGAAGTCAGTGCGAAACCCGATTTTTCCAGCGTGCACTTCGATCCAAAGAATGGAGAAATCGACGCCTCCTTCGTGGCGCTCGCCAAGTAAGACACCGGCAAGTTCACTTCTAGGCAGGGCAACGTTTCCGCCGAGCTCAGTGTCTGGTGAGACGAGCTTCCCGGTCGTGGATCTTCGTTGTTCGGCAGCGCGAGCAGAAGATTATGGGAAGGCTCTGCGGAATTCGAGAAGCGCCTCTTCGAGCTAAGCTTCGTATGGATGACGCGCAGGAGTCCTTGGCCCTTGTTCGGCGAGTCCGGTCCTGCTACAAGGGGGGAGTGAAAGTCGTGATCCTCTCTATCCTGATGTCGCTGCTTGTTGGGATAACCGCTACTGCTGACGAAAAGCCCCCCCTCAAGCGCTACCTCTACATGACCTCGCCGGATGGTGCGCAGCAAGAGGGTCGCTCTGGCACTGGCATTCTCGTGTTCGATATCGATAACGAGCACCAGTTCGTCAAGCGCATTGACATGCCCGTTTTCAAGGAGACGCTGCGCGGGTTCACCGGTTGCACGGCCACGGGCAAGCTTTACTACTCGACCCATCAAGGCACGCTCGGTTGCTTCGATCCCGAGACGGAGAAAGTCGTATGGGAATCGAGATTCAAGATGGGCTGCGACCGTTCGTGCATCACACCCGACGGAAAACGTCTCTACGTGCCGACCGGATGGTGGTTCAGGTCCGAGGATAGCGGGTTCATCGTTGTCGACGCCAGCAACGGCAAGAAGATCGATCAGATCAAGGTCGGCAAGCAGGCGCACAACAGTATCGCCAGCCTCGATGGCCAATTCGTTTATCTTGGCACGCAGACCAAGCTGACGCAATTCCGTGCCGAGGATGGTCACCCGGTGCAGGAGATCACGCCGGTCGGCGAATCCGGCGTGTTCCCGTTTTGTGTTGATCGCAAGAACCGTTGGGCTTTTGTCTGCCTGGGTAAGCACGTTGGAGTCGATGTTGTCGACCTCGAAGCCGGAGAGATCAGCAGCCGCTTGTTCGCCACCGATCCGAAGAGCGGTGAGAAAATCAAGCATCGTACGCACGGGGTCGGTATGACGCCCGACGAAACAGAACTGTGGGTGAGCGACCAGGATGGCAAGAAGCTCTTCATCTTCGATATTACCATGCGCCCACCGGAGGCGAAGGGTTACGTCGACTTGAGTATGGGGGGGCATGGATGGGTGACCTTCAGCCTCGATGGCAAGTATGCCTACTCGCACACGCCCGATGTGTTCGACGTGAAGACGAAGAAGAAGGTCGCCTCCTTAAAAGCTCCTGATGGCAAAAAATTCGCTAGCTCGAAGTTCATCGAGGTGCAGATGCGTGGCGGCAAGGTCGAACGGATCGGCAACGAGTTTGGCCTCGGACGCGGCGCGCGGTGAGCGCTCGTTCTAATCCTCGAATTTGACCTCGCTCTGCCGGTGGTCGGTGGCTCCATCTAGCTGGAGTTCACGCCCAGGCATGCCGCCTTCATCCGGTTCAGCCTTCGGCAGCTCGCTACCCCAGATCGCCATGATCCAGATCTTGTCCAAACGCCATTTCCGGGTGGGGAGTGGCTACCGCTACGGGGTTTTATGACAAATCGAGGGATTTGAGAGGAAGGCGAGGGGGAGTGAAAACCCTATTCTGCGGGGATTTGGAGAATGGTGGGGGGAGTTGGGGCTTTTGAGAGCAATCGTCACGCGATCACCTCTGATACTGATGACACCTATGGGGCCCGCAATCCCGGACAAGCATGGGGGGGCGTTTTGATGGGCGCTTCAAGACCGGGTTTGGCGCCGCAGTTGACACGCCCAAGCAACTGGAATGAAAGCTGGTTGGGTCATTGGCAGAGTTGATGGCGTCAGCCCGGCTTCAACTGATCTGAACAGAATAGATGGTCAGGGGAGGGTAGTTCAAGTGGTCTGATTCGGTCGAATGCGATGCGGGGGCGGCGGAGCGAATTACCTTTATTCATGACATACAAACTGCGAAGTGCTCGTAGATATCGAATCTGGATCCATGAAGAGAATCTCTAATCGCGCCCGTTTCGTTCGTTTTCTTGTTTCAACCTTCGTGGTGTTACTGGGGCTTCCCGGCCTGCACGCGGAAGACAACTGGGCTCAGTTCCGAGGTCCCACTGGGCGCGGGCATTCGACGGCGGAGGATGTTCCGATCACGTGGAACGGGAATTCGGTGGCCTGGAAGAGAACGCTCAAGGGGGAGGGACAGTCGTCCCCGGTGAACTGGGGCGACCGACTCTTCCTCACCAGTGCTTCGGAAGATGGCAAGGAACGCTACGTGTTCTGTTTAGATCGAAAGGACGGCAAGATTCTCTGGGAGAAAATGGTTACGTGTGCGGTTCCGGAGCATCCGCACAAGATGAACAGCTACGCCACTCCCACTTGTGCCACGGACGGCGAGCGGGTCGTGGTCTTCTTTGGTCCGGGTGGACTGCACTGCTTTGACCTCGAGGGGAAAAAGAGCTGGTCGCGGGACGTCGGTGCGTTTCCTGGTCCCTGGGGCGTGGCGGCTTCTCCGATCATTCTCGGAAACCTCGTGATTCAGAATTGCGACGCGGAGGGGGCTTCTTCACTCATCGCTCTCGACATCAATACGGGCGAGCCGGTCTGGCAGACGAATCGCGAAGCGAAACCTCGCGGAGGTTGGAGCACGCCGATCGTGATCGAGGATGGCGGCCGCAAGGAGCTGGTCTTGAATGGGGAGCTGGGAGTGCGCGGCTACGATCCGAAGACGGGAAAGGAGTTGTGGTTCTGCAAGGGCTTCAACGGACGGGGGTCGCCGGTTCCGGACTTCGCTAACGGCCTCCTTCACGTTGTGAGCGGGAAGCCGGGCGACACTTATGCCGTCAAACCGGGAGGGAAGGGCGACGTCACAACGTCACACATGGCTTGGCACACAAAACGGCGCGCTGGACGGGATCTGCCATCGCCGGTGGTGGTCGACGGCTACCTGTTCGTCGTTTCGATGTCCGGCACCGCAACCTGTTACGATGCCAAGACCGGTAAGGTGCACTGGGAAGAGAAGCTCGGCGTGAAGGGGGAGTTTGCTTCCGCGCCGTTGGTCGTAAAAGGGCATGTCCTCATCCAGAATGTATACGGAGGTGGGACCCTTGTGATCAAGCCGGCTAAGAAGCTGGAGATCGTGTCCAACAACTCCGTAGGCGCGGAGGTGTCGGAGATCTTTCGCGCCACCCTAGCCCCAATCAAGGGACAGATCTTCGCGCGTTCGCTATCGACCCTCTATTGCATCGGGAAGTGAGGCTGTGCCGTCAATCGTTGCCTCTGTCATGAGGAGTTCGGTTTTTCTGTTCTGTTCCTGAACCTGTGGTCGTCTGCCCTCGAGTGCCCGTGGAACTTTCTATGACCGGTGAAACCTAGAGCAGCCTCAGTCGCTCCAAGGGTGAGCGGAGTGCCGGGTTTGACGCTTATGCCGAAGGGTTTTTTGAAGTTGAATTTCTTGAGTATTTTACTTCCAGTGACTTGTGCGGGGAGGTCGAGGGGAGAGTTTTCCGTCTGACAGGCTCGCTAGCCGGTCGAGGGATCGATTTTTTGGAGCTTAGCGGTGCTGAGGCGGGCCACCGTGTATGGAGAGGAAGACAACCGTTTTATCCTTCTCGGGCGGTCCAGCTTCCGCCGCGGCGGCTTTCCAGCGGAAGAGTTGCGGTAGCGTCAATCTGCGAAGTCCCATTCCGCCCACTCGGAGGAAGCGGCGTCGATTTTGCGAGTTGCCTTCGGAGAAGGAAGCTCATGGATTGAGGGGCGTCCTTTCTATCGCGCCGCTGTCTCGGTTGCTACTTTCTTTGGAGGGGGAAAAGAGTGCAGCAACTTGCGGTCTTCGGCTCGCCACACGCGCAGGATGCCGTCCTCGCCGCCGCCGACGATGATCCGGCCATCGGGTGAGGAAGCCACGGTGTAGATAAAGCCTTCGTTTTCGCCCAAATTTTGCCCCGCGGCCTTCACGATCTTGTCGCCGCCGCCGGTGAGGAGTGTGTTGCCGGTTCCGAGAAACTCAATCGAAGTGACTTCCTTTCTGAATCCACCCTCTGACTTTGTTTGCTTGCCGGCTTCCGCACTCCACAGCTTCGTCAGCTTGTCCGCGCCGGCTGACGCGATCGTCTGGCCGTCGGCACTCCACGCCACGTCAAGAACGTGATTGGTGTGACCTTCCAACTTATGAAGGAGCGCTCCGGTATCGAGGCGATGGAGTTTTACGAGACGATCGGTGGAGGCCGTGGCGAGGTGCGAACCATCCGGTGAAAAGGCCAAGCCGGTGATGGTGTCATCGTGCGGCTTGGTGATCTCATTCTGCAGGACACCATCACGCACGTTCCAAAGCTTGAGTTCTCCGCGTCGGGAAGGGATTCCACTTCCAGTGGCGAGCACTCCGCCACGTGGATGGAAGGCGAGGGCGAGGACTCGGCCGGGGAAGGGATCGGCGCTGGTGCCGTCACCAATCTGGCGCGTCTTATGCCATGAAGCCGGCGCGAGGCGAGCGAGGGATTTATCCGCGAAGGCGGCGATGAGATCTCCGTTAGGGGTGAACCCAGCCCTCGAGGTGTCGCGTCCGCGTTGCAAGGTGTCGAGTGGTTGGAGCGTCGCAAGTGACCAAAGCCGCACCCCCATCTTTTCTGTTCCGGCGGCGAGAGTGGTGCCGTCAGCCGAGATGGCAAGGCTACGCACTGCACCCGATCCAATTGTCTTCGCACTTTCCTCGTGGTTCTTTACGGACTCCTCTGCAGTAGCGAGTTGGCCATCGATCTCCGTGGAGGCAGCCTGTGCCGCGAGAAGGCGCTCGGCGGCCTTGGTTCCGTCGCGCACCGCGAGCTCGCGATTGCGGTGTGCACCGGTGTGCTTGCGCTGGGCAGTGGTGAGTTCGCCCTCGGCCTTTTGGAGGGCTTCGGTGGCTTTCTTGGCGCGTCCCTGGGCCGCTCCGAGTTGTGATTTGTCTGTCGCACTCTCGATTTGAGCGACTTCGTTCCGCGCCATGTCGGCTTCCTTCCGGAGCTTGGGGAGCAGCGCTTCCTTAGCATCGAATTCCTTCAAGGCGGTATTCAGAGCCTCAGCCTGCTTCTTGGTTTGTTCGCGGAGTTCGGTCCACCGTTTGTCGCCTGCTTCGACTTGCTTGCGGCGTAGGTCTGCGACGCGCTTGGCGACGTCGCGGCGCCGGGTTGTGGCTGCACGGAGGATCTCGAACTCGTGATCTCCGCTTAATTCGCCAAGTTTGGTTCCCTTTGTGGCGTCCCAAATTCGCACGATGCCATCCGCCCCGGCCGTGGCGATGCAATTTGCTCCAGCATGCGCGATGAGGGAGGTGACGGGGGAACCATGGTTGAACTGGCGGAGTTCCTTTCCGCCAAGGTCCCAGAGACGAACGGTGCCGTCTTCGCTGGCCGAGAGAAGTTGCGTGCCCCCTGGGTTGAAGGGGAGGAGGGATGTGATCTTTTGTTCGTGCCCTTTCAATTCAAGCGGAGGGGTTGGTTCGGCATCGGCGGCTTGTTCGAAGGCGGCGACAGGAATGATGCGAATCACGCCATCTGCGCCTCCCACAGCCAGCTTCTGCCCATCCTCAAACAGTGCGAGGGAAGTTGACTCAGGAAGGGACTTGATCTGTTTCCAGTTCTTTGGGTCGGTCACGCTGCTGCGGAGGAGAACCTTGTCATCGGAGATCGAGTAGAGGGTGGAGCTGTCCGAGGAGAAGACCGCCGCGCGAATCGCGGCCGCGTGTTTCCCCCCCGTCTTGATTGCGGCTGCTTGACCGAGCGAGTGCAGGATGAGGCTTCCCTTGCTGTCGCCGGTCGCAGTCCATTCGCCATTGGGGCTGAGAGCGAGGGCGGTGAGAGCTTCCGGGAGGGTGTTCCCGACCCGGGCAGGGAGGTCTCCGCTCCGGGACCAAATCTTCACGGTCCGGAACCCTCCTGAAGCGAGGAGGCCGTCACGGTTGAAAGCGAGGGAGTGGACGTTGTCGTGGTGCGCGGCCTGCGTTCCCAGTTCGGGATCGACCAACTCGGCTTCGAGAGCGCCGCGATGCAGATCATAGAGTTGGATGCGGTTGCCACGTCCCGCCGCGACAAAGCGTCCGTCGTCCGTAATGGCGGCAGCGTAGATGGTGTTGACGTCTTGCAGATCTACCCATTTGCTTGGTCCGGACAGGACAGCAGCGGAGGTTCCCACTCCACCTTGTGTGATCCAAAGTTTCAAGAGGGCCAGTTGCTCTGGATTGAGATCGACGGCCTTGGTCTTGTTTTTGACCGGCGGCATTGGGTCGTCTTCGAGGTGTGCGGAATAGGTGAAAACGAGGCTCTCCTGCGGCTTGCCGGGAATGAGTGCGGGGCCGCTGTCACCGCCGGTGATCATGGCCTGCGGTGATTCGAGATTAAGGTCGGCTTTGGCCTTTTTCTCGTTGTGACAGGCGAAGCAGTTCTTCTTAAGAAAGGGGACGATCTCTTTCGTGAAGTCGACCGGGGTGTTGCGCTGTAGCTCGGCTACGGGAAGTGGGCTCACCTGCGCGTGGGCCAGTCCGGCCAGAACAAGGGCTGCTAAAAAGTGACGCTTCATTTTCCTTCCTCTTTGGGGGGTAGGTTGGTGACGCGCACCGTGATGGGCAGCGAGTAAGAGGAGATTTTCACATCGCGTTCCTTGGCGCGCTGGGCCGCGGTTTTGGCTCGTCCCTCGGCTGCTTTCTTCTCGTTGTCGGCGCGCTTGGTTTTTTCCTCGGCGTCCTTGGCGGCCCGCTCGGTGGTCTGCAAAGTGGCGCGGGTCGCGGTGACGATCGCTTCGAGTTCGGGCTTGGCTTGGGCGCTGGCGCTTTGGAGGTTTTGTTCCACTTTCTTCAAGGCCTGCTGGGCGGGTTCGACGGCGGCCCGTGCTTCCTTCGCTTGTTTATCCAGTTGGTCTTTGAGTTGCGAGAGGCGCTTACGATCCGCCTCGGCGCGATCCGCGGCACCGGGGTTGTTGCGATATTTGACGATGCCATCGCCCCGCAACACGAATTGCCAGAGGCCGGGTTCCACCGGAAATTGGTCGGTCTTGGTGAAGGTGATGGTGAGGACTCCTTCCGAGTCCTTTTCCTTGATCTTGAGCTGGGGTGAATTTTTCCGAAACAACGAACCCTCGGGCTGAATCACGAAGTCGCCCTTCACTCCGGTTTTCTTGAGGAGCTTGATAGGGAATTCGAGTTTGCCGTTGAGCGGGACCTCCCAGTCAACTTGTTCGGGGCGCTGCACGACGATGGGGGCCTTCTCAGTGGCGCAGACCGAGAGTGGAAGGCGGGTCGCAAGGTGCGGGCGGATGCGCTCATTCTCGTAGTTGGCAACCGTCCATGAAGTCGTCCCGGCCCGTGCTTCGCGAACCTTGTCACTAGCCTTGCCGCGTATCGTGATGAAGCCGTTCCAGTTCGGTGCGTCTTCCGCGCAACTCAGAATGAGTGTGGCGCTGTCCTGATTTTCAGGGATCAGTATCGGGGGGCAGGTGACTCCGCCCGGGAAGCCCTCGGCGCTGAGAGCGATTTCCCCGCGGAATCCATTCCGTCGGATCGCCAAGACCTGAAAGGCGGCGGTCCCTCCTTGCCGGAGAAGGGTAGACACTGGTTGAAGCAACTTCGATTCGCGATGGGGCTTCCAAGCGGTGGCGACGAGTTCGAAGTCAGGGTGTTGTTCCCAAATCACGAGACGATAGAGGCTGGCGGGACCGCCCGGGCCGGTCTGATTCATGATCGTGATGCGATAGGTGCCATCTTCCGGCGGCGAGAAGAGCAGGGAGGGATCGAGGGTTGGAAGTGGAAAGTGACGCCCACCCGGGTTGCCGCCATCGTCGCTCGACTGCACTTCGCTAAACTGTTCGTGGCCTTTCTCATCGACCTTGATCCGTTCGACAATGAGAAGTGGATCGCTGGCGTTTCCGAGGCGCTCGGCGAGACAGTCGATCCATAGTGGTGCACCTTTCTTCGCTTCGAGGCGGAAGCGGTCGGTGTCGCCGGAGCGAGCGAAACTTCCCTGGATCTCGGCAGGGAGGGGGATGGGCTGGTCCTCGGTGGATTCGGTTTCGGCGACAACGGGAGCTGCCGCAAAGCCGATTCGAATCGGGTTCGAGGACGTGCCATTTTTTTCGAGCCGGTAGTCGAATCCGGCAAGAAGAGCTTCGCGGACGAGAAACGAGGGGTCGGCGGGTTGAGATTCGGTTGGGAGTTGTATTTCGACTTCCAGCGACTCCAATTCGTGAGGTCCGAGGCGCTGTCCTTCGCCCTTGCTTCCTCCGGGGAGATTGCGGCCGTAAATCTTGAACTTGGACGTCGTGCCTGGAGTGCCGGCCGGGGGGACGATGAAGTCGATGTGCGGGGCGTCGTTGATGAGGAGTCGATAGTAAAACTCATCGCCACCACCGAAGGTGAAATCATAGACGCGGAGGAGGTAGACTCCGTCCGTCGGAGCCGTGAAGTCGAGCAGAGGGTCCCGGCCGAGGGTGTCGCGGTCGCTGAGGAGTTCCCGGCCCGCTGCGTCATGGATTGCGAGGGTGGCGTCCATGCGGGAGTCGATACGCTCGGCCCAGCATTGGATCAGGAGACGTTGTCCGTGCTTCGCTTCGAAGCGGAAGTAGTCGATGGAGTCGCTCTCGGCGCGGCCATTTAAGACCACTCCCACTGGCAGCGTCAAGGCATCGGAGGCCTTCTTGTTGGTGCCGGGTTCTGAGAGTTCTTCAAGGCGTCCCACGACGAAGGGCCGGGGGCCACTGAGGCCAAGGCGTGTCTTGACATGCACTTCATACTGACCGGGTGGAACGTCATTCGCGACGGTGAGGCGGAAGCGGAAGGGGTCGGGGTGCGCGGGCTGAAATTCGCTGGCGGGAACGATGACTTGCTCTGCACTCAGGCCGGAATGCGAAAAGAGGAGTCCGCTGGTCCCGTCGAGTTCGGAGCCTGCGATGGAGAGGTCGATGGTTGTGCCGGCCTTGGCTCCAACGGGGTGGATGGAGCGAAGGTGAGGGGAGGGAAGTTGTGCTGACGCCAGACTCGTCGCCACGGCTGCGATTAGGAACTTCCAGATGATTGAGACAGTCGTCGTCATGTGCGTCGGGTGATGGACCCTGAGGAGGGTCGTTGTACCCTAGTGGTTAAAGAGGAACTCCTTGGTGTTGAGGAGGGCCCAGATGATGTCTTCGAAAGCGGCGCGATTCACTTGCTCGGGAGATGGCTTGGGCGCGGTGGTTTGCGCTTGAGTGTGCTTGCGCAGGAGAAACTCCCGGGCGGTGGAGAGCTCTTCCGGAGTCGGTGGACGGGAGAAGGCGTGGCGGTAGAGTTCCGCGACGCGGTCGTCGTCGCTGAGTTCCTTGTCGCTGAGGAGCATCGCGGCGCGGGCCTGATCGGAGGCGAGCTTGTTCCGAATGTTCTTGGAGTTCACGAGGTGCAGGGCTTGCGCGAGGTTCACATCGGAAGTGCGCTCGCACTCACAGGAACTGTTCATGTCAGGACGGCCGAAGACGGACAGGAAGTAGGAGTCGCGGTTGAAGCGATCGTCTGGAAGTTGCACTGCACTCACGCCCTGCGGTTGGCCGGTAAACTTATCCTGGGAGTTCGTGACGAGATTGATGCCGTCGAGGAGGACCTCGGCCGGAAGGCGTCGCGGGTAGAAGCGCGAGTAGTTCTGACGGTCGTCCCGGTTGTATTTGTTCGGAATGGAGCTGAGTTGATAGGTACGGCTGTTACAGATCAAGCGAACCAAGTCCTTGAGGTCGTGTCCGTTTGTCACGAAGTGCTTGGTGAGGTCGTCGAGGAGGGCCGGATGAGTGGCGGGATTCGTGACGCGTAAGTCGTCTTCGGGATCAACGAGGCCGCGACCGAAGAAGTGCTTCCAGTAACGGTTCACCAGCATGCGCGCGAAGAATGGATTCTCGGGTGCCACCAGCCAGTTTGCGAGGGGTTGGCGAGGGTCCTGGTGGGTGGCGAGGTCGAGGGCGTCGCCTCCGAGCGGGGTCGGCTTTAGGCTGAGCCCGGTGCGGGGATTCTGGGCGGTGGCGTTCCCGCGTTTGTGGAAGACGAGTTCCTCGCCCGGTTGCTCGCCGGGTTTACGACCGATCGTGGAGAAGAAGGCTTCGAAGCCGTAGTAGTCGTTTTGGCTCCACTTTTCGTAAGGATGGTGATGGCACTGCGCGCACTGCATGCGAATTCCGAGGAAAACCTGTGCGACATCCTGCATCTGTTCCTTGCTCTCCCTTACTGAACGATACCAGGCCACCGCCGGTGAGGTGCCCACTTCCCCGGTGGCGGTGATGAGTTCACGCACCACCTCGTCGTAGGGACGGTTTTCGTTGAGTGAGGAGCGGATCCAGGAATGAAAGGCGTAGGTTCCACGCTTCTGGTTGTCGTCCTTGCGCTTGTTGCGCAGGATGGCGGACCATTTCCCGGCGAAGTAGTCGGCGTAGGCCGGACTGGCGAGGAGAGTTTCAATGAGTTTGGCCCGCTTGGCGGGGTCGGGGTCGGCGAGAAAGAGATCGGATTCGGCGAGGGTCGGGAGACGGCCCGCGATATCGAGGGTCACGCGCCGCATGAAAGTGGCGTCATCAGAGAGGTCGGAGGGAGGGAGGCCGAGGGTCTTCAACTTGGCAAGGATGCGTTCATCAATGGAGTTAGTAGGCGCTGGAAAGTTGTCGGTGGGGGCTCCGAGGGGAATGGTAGCACGGAAGACGTCGACGTGTTCTTGGAAGCGGATCATGATGGAAGTGCTGCCGGTGCGGTCCTTCATGGAGACTAGTCCGTTCTCGTCAACTGCTGCCATTTCGTCGTCTTTCGACTCATACTGCACACTCCGGGTGATGTCGCGGGTGCTGCCGTCGCTGAAGTGTGCGGTGACCCGCAGTTGTTGGCGGGCTTCGGAACGCGTGAGGCATTCCTGCGGGGAAACCGCAATGCGTGTCACGCTGGGAGCGTTCTTGGGGGAGTAGGGGAGGCCTTGTTGGATCCAGCGCACGATGAGTTTGTAGGCGTCGCTGTCCCGTTCCAGTCGGGAACCACCCTGGTGGGGGAGTTCACCGCTAGCCTTGAGGAGAAGAAGGCTGTGCTCGGGAGCGGCCCGAAAGATACGGCGCCCGCGGGCTTCCTTAACGAGGTATTCGAAGTCTTCGGCCGGCTCGTATCCGAGGAGGGAGAGACGAAAGCCGTTCTGGCCATCGGCCTTGCCGTGGCATCCGCCGCTGTTGCAGTCGAAGCGGGTTAGGATCGGAACGACGTCGTTGGGGAAGCTGATGGGGATACTCTTGCCGAAGCGTTGTACCGTGAAGGTGAGGGGAGAACTGGTGGCTTCGTCAGTAGTGGCGGTGACCGTTGCGGTGCCATTGCCGCGAACTCGCACGAATCCGCTCGGGTCGATGTCGATGACGCCCTCTGGGTTGACTCCGAATTTCGCGGAATGAGTCACATCGCGGGCTGCCCCAGTGGCTGATGTCGCGGTCAGGACGAGTTGGTGCGTGGCGTGCGGACCGATGAGGTTGATTGGCTCGGCCTTGCTCCAGGTCAGGGTAAGCGCAGGATTTGGCGCGGATTCGGCGGGAGCCTCCTCCTGTTGGGCAGGAGCGGTCGAGCTGGCGGCGATGAGACCGCAGGATAAAATGGTGAGGATTTTCATGTGGCGTTTACCCGACAAGTTCAGGGAGGGGCGCAAACTGGTTTTCGATGAGGTAACGGGGCCGTCCGGTGAGGTCGTCGATGGTGGTGCGTCGGGCGTCGATTCCGAGGTTGTGATAAAGAGTGGAAAAGACTTCCTGGAACTCAACGGGACGTTCAGCCGCTTCCCCGCCGTCGCGCGTGGTGGCGCCGATGACTTGTCCGTTGTTCATGCCGCCTCCGCCTACCAGGGCGCACGACACTTTCGGCCAGTGATCGCGCCCGCCTTGGGGGTTGATTTTTGGGGTGCGTCCAAACTCGCCCCACACGATGACCGTGACATCTTTGTCCATCCCGCGATCGACGAGATCCTGCATCAGGGCGCTGACGCCTTGGTCGAGGAGTGGAAAATCTTCGCGGGCCCGCTTGAAGTTGCCGCCGTGCCAATCCCAGCGGCTGAAGCCGAGCGTGACGCAGCGGGCTCCGGCTTCGATGAGACGGCGTGCCATAAGAAACTGATCGAGTCGTTTCCAGGGTCCGTCTGCGGTGAGTTTTTCGGTTCCTTTGCCGTATCGCTCCACTGTTTTGGGATCTTCCTTACTCAGATCGAAGGCATCGGCGAGGCGGCTGGAAGTGAGAACGCCGAAGGCCTGTTCGGTGAAGGCATCCATCCCTTCCATCGCGCCGGATGAATCGATGTCACGGCGGAAGCGGTCGAAGCTGCCCAGGAGTGCCTTGCGGTCCTGTAGGCGTTCAAGACTGATCCCGTCGAGCACCATGTCGTCTTTCCCGGCGCCCCGGAAGGGTTCGAAAGCGGCGTGCGAGGGGCCGAGGAAACCGGGTTTGCCGGGGTCGCCCCACTCGTCGTGACCGCATTTCGGAGAGAGACCTAGAAAGGGCGGAACCGAGGGATGGACCTGGCCCTGGAGTTTTGAAACCACGCTGCCGATGCTGGGCCAGCCTCCGGGAGGTTGCGGGCCACGCGGGGTCCGGCCGGTCAGGCACTGAATGGCGTCGTGTCCACCGTGCGCGCCCACCATCGAGCGGATGACCGAAAATTTGTCCATCATCTTGGCGAGTTGTGGGAAGAGTTCGCAGATCTCGATGCCATCGACATTGGTGGCGATTGGTTTGAACTCTCCGCGAATTTCGGAAGGGGCATCCATCTTGAGATCGAACATGTCCTGGTGCGGAGGACCGCCCGCCAAGAAGATGTTGATGAGCGCCTTGTGAGGGCGGGCCTTGCCTCCGTTTTGTGCTTCGGCCTGAAGGAGATGCGGGAGCATGGCTCCTGCGAGCCCGAGGGATCCGATTCTGAGAAACCCGCGGCGCGTGTGGCCGTCGCAGAAGGCTTCTCCGTTACTTGAGGAGATGGTGAGCATGGATGGGACGGGGATGGATCTCTAGATTACTGCGAAAGGACGTGAACTCCTTTCATCTTACTCAAGATGATCGCCGATCGGGGGATGCTCCACGCCCGTAGT
>Ga0308005_10000240_pt1 | contig 21440 bp, 19 predicted proteins | sample Neamet67_FD_203142 | JGI IMG/M metagenome (GOLD analysis project Ga0308005, IMG submission 203142) | Marine microbial communities from water near the shore, Antarctic Ocean - #67 | ecosystem: Environmental > Aquatic > Marine > Unclassified | place: Southern Ocean | collected 2014-06-07 | reverse complement strand
CCAATCAAGTTCGGTGCGCAGCCGTTTCACCTCCTCAAATTCAAAACATTGCAGCCAGCACGGATCTTCTCTCGTGACGTAGCCGCAGCGCCGAAGGATCGAAATCACGATACTGCTGATGTCGTGGCCTTGTTTACGATGCCATGCGGGTTGCTTGATCTCCGGGTAAATACCGGCGACTCGACCGCTGGATTTGTTGAGTCCCTGGATGAATTTCAGTTCCTCCTCCAAAGTGGAAATTTGAAATGGCGCTCCACCTACAGGAAAGCGATTCGGATAAACCGCCTCGCTGGTTTTCGCGTTGAATCGCTCGGTCACTCGAAGCTGTTTGAGCTCGGCAACCGTGAAATCCAGCGTATAATAATGCCCATCAGTGCGTTTGCGCTCCGGAAAGCACCTCGCAACGTCCGTGGTCGTATCTAGGTGAATGTCGTGCAGCACCACCGGAATATTGTCTTTCGTCAGCACGATATCCTGTTCGAGGAATTCCGCTCCCTGCGCGTGCGCCATCGCCTTCGCCGCCAGCGTGTGTTCCGGTAGGTAGCCGCTGGCCCCGCGATGGGCGATGACAATGGGCGGGGACTCCCTACCCAAAAGCGGCAGGAAGAGCGCAAAATAGAAAAGAATATGTTTTATTCCGGAATCGAGTTTCTGGTCGGCTTGTGACCTAGGGTGAGCGCACTAAAGACAATTGTCAGCAAGCAACACCCGATCATCGTGCCGAACACCCCGCCCCAGCCCCAGTGATCGGCAATCCAGCCCACCCCGCTGCCGGCGATGGCCGAGCCGAACACATACCCAAAGAAACCCGTGAATCCCGCCGCTGTGCCCGCTGCCTTCTTCGGCACAAGCTCGAGTGCGTGCAGGCCGATGATCATGATCGGGCCATAGACAAAGAACCCGATGATGACGAGTGCAGTGTAGTCGATCCATAAAGGCCCTTGGCGGTTCAACCCATAGATAACGAGACCGATCAGAGTGAATCCCATAAAGAGGATAGTGGCCGAGGCGCGTCGGCCATTGAACACCTTGTCCGACATCCAGCCACACAGAATTGTGCCGGGAATGGCGGCGAATTCAAAGAGCGACCACGCCAAACTAGAATCCTTGAAGGAAAAACCCTTCGCGGTCTGCAAATAGGTCGGAATCCAGTCAACCACCCCGTAACGGACGAAATAGACGAAGGCATTGGCCACCGCAATGGCCCACAGAAATTTATTGTTAAAGATATGGCCGAAGAAAATTTCCCGGAACGTGAACGTCCGTTCATCCGCCGCCGAATAGTCGGGCGGGTAATCATTCTTGTGAACCTCCACCGGTGGGAGACCGCAACTCTGCGGCGTGTCCCGCAGCAGTATCCAAATCACCCCTGCCCCGAGCGCAGCCCAGGCGGCGTTAAAATAGAATTTCGCACCCCAGTCGTTAAACAACCAAACGCCGAGCAAGGCGAGAGTCGCCATAATCCCGGCACCAATATTGTGCGCGATGTTCCAAAATGCCACCGTCCGACCCCGTTCACTGGCGCTGAACCAGTGCACCATCGTCTTGCCACAGGGCGGCCATCCCATGCCTTGCACCCAACCGTTGAGCACCTGCAACCCGACAATAAGCACGAGCGAGCCGTAGATCGCCTTGACCGAACCAAAGACGAGCGCGATGGCGCAGGAAAGTAGCAGCCCCAGCGTCATGAACCAGCGCGGGTTGCTGCGGTCCGAAACAGATCCCATGACAAATTTCGAGACACCGTAGGCAATCGAAAGTCCCGTCATCGCGGAGCCGAGAGCCGCCTTGGAATATTGCGGGTACTCGTCGAGAATGTCGGGAATCGCGAGCGCAAAATTCTTGCGCACCAGATAATACGCCGCATAGCCGATGAAGATGCCGACAAAAACATTCCGGCGGTGACGGCGGTATTCCGAGTCAACCTGCTCGGCAGGCAATGCGGGTGCGGGCGGGGCAGGTTTAAGAATTGATGACATGGTCAGAGTTCACCGTATCGACGGCAAATAGTGTTACGGGAGAGGCTATCATGGTATCCGGCAGCAAATAACTGCTAGGAATTTTCTTTTGGCGGGAGGGGCTTTGAAGCCGCCCTTGAACCGGAGCGGACCGGAGCGGGGGTGAAAGGGCGTTGCCTTTAGTGCCTGCGCTTTTGACGTAACCTTTTCTAATTTTGGCGCAAACAGGCTCGGTGGTAAAGCGGTCTTGAATGGCGAGAGCATCTTTCATGACGCGTCTGGAGATCTCACCATTTTGGATTTCAGCGTCTCTTTTCTGCTCTAACACTAAGAAAATGTTACAAGGTAATTCGCCTTACCGCAAGGATGCGGATTCACGAAGTGGCGGTGCCTTATTTGGCGTAGAGCTCGATTTTCTTGGAGCTGTTTTCTACGAGGTCTGCCGCGAGAGAGGGCGGTTTCAACCCGGAAGTTCGCAGTCATCGCTGCCGAAGGCCCAAGGGTTGTTGAGTTTTATTCCACAGCCTTTGAAATCGGCGAAGTGTGCCGTCAGTTCGAAGTAAGCGAGGCGACCTACCATCGATGGAAGAAACAATATGATGGAGCCCAAATGGAGACGGTAAAACGTCTCAAAGAACTGAAGCAGGAACTTTCCGGCCCAGATGCTGGACAAAAGCGTGGAGACCTCGATGCCAACGCCAATGGCACGATTACACTTGCGGAATATCAGGCAATTTATATGACGCCCTTCAAGGGGCGTGACACCAACACTGACGGTAAGCTGGTAGAAGGTGAAATCTGGAAAGTGAACTAAAACCAATTACCGATATGAAAAAAACCCATCAAATCTTCTCTCTCATTCCATTAGGATTTCTCCTCCTTTCCAATTTGGGATGCGCCGCGCAGCAGCCCAACATCCTCTTCATTTTTTCAGACGACTGGGGCTGGGGTGACCTCTCCTGCCACGGACACCCTTACCTCAAAACTCCCAATATCGACCGCCTCGCCAAAGAAGGTACCGACTTCCACCGCTTCACCGTCGCCAGCGGAGTCTGCTCACCCAGCCGCACCGGCGTCATGACGGGACATTTTCCAGCCCGCTATAACATCGATGGGCACTTCGCTTGGGTCCCCAGCAATGCCAAACGCGGAATGCCCGATTGGCTCGACCCCAGCGCCGTCACTATCCCCAAGCTCCTCCAAAAGGCCGGCTACGCCACCGCCCACTACGGCAAATGGCACCTCGCCAATGACATGATCCCCGATTCGCCTACTCCCGCCAAATATGGCTATGACGAATACGGCGCCTTCAACTGCTCCGGCGAGCAAATGCCCGTCCACGAAGATGCCATGCACACCAATGCCTTCATCGAAAAATCCGTCGCGGCGGGCAAACCCTTCTTCGTCAACCTCTGGGTCCACGAACCACACACCCCTTTCCACACCGTCCCAAAATACGAATGGAAATTCCGCGACATGAAGAGCCCAGCGGACGCCATCTATGCCTCCGTCCTCTCCCATGCCGATGACCGCATCGGTCAAGTTCTCGCCACCCTTGATCGCTTAAAAGTCACCGACAACACCCTCGTCATCTTCAGCTCTGACAACGGCCCCGCCCGCGCTGGAGGGAAGACCGAGCTCAAGCTCCAATACGACACCGCCACCGGAGCAGGCTGGGGAATTGGTGCGGCCAAAGGCATCACGGCCGGCCGCAAGGGACACAAAGCCGCCCTCTTCGAAGGAGGTATCAACGTCCCCTTCATCGCCCGCTGGCCCGGGAAAATCCCCGCTGGAGAAATCGACAACGATTCCATGATCTCAGCCGTAGATCTTCTCCCCACTTTCTGCGCCCTCGCCAGTGCCAAACTGCCCGCGGACTACAAACCCGACGGCCTCGACCAAAGCCAAGTTCTCCAAGGAAAAAAGGAAGCCAAGCTCCGATCAAAACCACTCTTCTGGAAATCCCAGTCCCCTTGGCCCGCCCAAAAAGCCAAACCCAACCACTGGGTTTCTTTCGCCGTTGTCCACGAGCAATGGAAACTCGTCACCAACAAAAATGGCTCCTACCACGAACTCTATAACATCGTTGCGGACCCATTTGAAAAGACCGATCTCAAAGAAGTCAACAAAGACAAAGTGACGGACCTGGACCAACTCCTCGAAGATTGGAAAAAGACTCTCCCCGCAAAGCCTACCGGCAAGGTCTTCTCAAATCTGCGCATCGAGAAAAATGAGCCTCACCTTAAGTGACCTCGTGATCCGGATGGACGTGATCCGGGAACCATATTGTAAAGGAAGCTACTTCCCCTACCCCCGAGCATGCGCTAAGGATAGCGCATCCCCTACCCTTTCGCCCCTCGCCGATTTCTTAGACGACGCCCTTAAGCGGTCCACCCCAAAAACAATTTTCTAGCAATAAAATGTCGAAACAAATGATAAAAAAAATCACCGAAAACCCATACTTAAATATGGGTGTAGGAATCATTTTCCTTTGGTCCGGTATTTCTGAAACATTGAGTGAGCTCCAAGAATTAGAAGAATTTAAAATGGGTGCTCACCATGGTGTTATAATATATTCTATCATGCATATTTTAAAAACTTTACCTGATATATTCGAAGGGATGGAATATCTCAGTAAAGATGATGAATAGTATACCAACTGATTCCTCCCTTCTTCGATCCCTTAGGCGGCGTTCTCAAGTGGCCCACCCCAAAAGTAAATTCCTAGCGGTCTCCGCACCTATTCGAACTCCGGGAACTGATGAAATTGGTGAAAATGTTCGTTGCCGTCTTGGTGGTGGCTACGCTCGCGGTAGTCGGCTTTGCGGATTGGTCGCAGCGTCCGGTGTCGCCACTCCCTTTGCCAGCTCCGGATGCGGTCGAGGTTGATCCACCGACTTCAATTCAGACCGAGGCGGAGGAAATCTTCAGCAGGGCTTTCTGGCAGCCGCCCGGCGCTGGGGATAAAATCCTGCATGCCGAGCGCCGCGAGTGGGCGGACGCCACGAGTGTTAAAAAATGGCAATGGTTCCTTGAGATAGAAGGATCGCCCGAATTGATCAAATACCTACGAGACGACAACGCCTTCGGCCTAAGCCCGGCGCAAAAGGTAACTAGCGTCGAGAAGGCACCGGCATGGTTTGTCTATCCGGCCGCCGGGGTAGATTTCTTGAAATCGAGGCGGGGGCAAATGACCCTTTGTTTTAGCAAGTCAGGCAATCGGCTGCTCGCCACTGACGCGGGCTCGGGCTTACGGCCCGGCGCACCCGAACCCATCAAAGATCCCATCGCGCCTGATTCGGTCCGCCCGCCCGCTGCGGGACGCCTTCCCAATTCCATACCGCCCACCCCGCAGTCCCGATAGGCAGGGGGGCCAAGTCAGTCAGCCACGCATTACTCCCCTCCTGAACAACCTCGTGAGGAGCACTATCGTGGTCGCCTTCCTGTCGTGCACCAGCCTGACGAGCATCACGATCCCAGACAGTGTCACCAGCGTCGAGGGAGAACCTTCAAGGAGGCATCGGTCCCTCTCTCGTCGATTCCTACTGGCACCACGGATCATCTCCTGAAGCGATTCTCGACGTGATCAACCACGGAATCGAAGGCTCCCGTTTGCGCGGATGACGGATCGGTGGATGAACCTCTGCGTGCCACCATTTTCCACAACGGCGTGCTCATTCATAACGATGTATGGGTCTATGTTGAAGTAGCTCGTCCCTACAAACGTCCATTGATCCTACAGGATCACAAAGGCCCCGATCTCTCCTTCCGTAATCTCTGGATCGTGCCGGATGTTGACTACGATCAATCACTCGATGACTTCCGCGGTAACTTCGGGAACGCGCGGGTGCACTTTGTAGAGGCCAATTCCAGAATAAGGACGCTCAATTGATTGAGCGTGCTTCCGTATCAGGGAGAGGGACTCAGCTATGGGTGGTGCCGTCCTTGAAGAAGGCTTCCATCCGGTGATTGAGATCTGCGTAGAAGCTGACCTTCATCTTCTCGAGCATCGCAAGTTTCTCGGGGCCCGAGTTGGTGTTGGCCTCCTTTTCAAAGCGCATTTCTTCGGCGAACGAATTTTCCATTGCCATTAACGAGGCAAGAAATTCGCGGGCGGCCCGGGAATGTTCGACGCCATCGACCAGGGCGAGTTCGAGTCCTTTGTTGCGGGTGACCGTTGTCAAATTTCCATCTGCGAGCTCTTGCATATAACGTCCGTTGCTTGTCTTGAAAGCGTGGTGTTCGGAATCAAAAGCGAGTTCGTCGCGATCGACAAGCAAGTCGTATGGGCCCGCCTTTGTGAAGAATTTAATCACGAGGGGGATGGTGTCGACGAGCATGAAGAGCGAGGTTAGGGTGAGGTAGGTGTAGAAAGCAAACTCGCCACCATCTGCACCCTGCTTAAAGAGTTCGTGAAGGGCTAGGGTTTGGGTCAGAATATCGCGACGGGGTTCTTCGTTGATTCCTTTAAGTCGGTCTCGTTCCTCGGTGCCAACCGCACCCAGCTCCTGCTTGGCGAGGTCTTGTTCAGAAAGCAGTGAGTCGATCTGTTGCTTGATGGTATCGCGCAGGGCGTTCTGTTGAGTGACAAAAGCCTGAGCCTGATCTTCCTCGACTTGTCTCTTGAGAGCAGCAATTCGCTCCTCTTCGAGTTGGTTGGCGACCTGAAGGTCGGCAAGGCGATTTTCAAAACCCGCGATCGCACTTCCCTCGGCGGTTCTAACTTGCGTCTGAAGCATGGCCTTCTCAGCACTGAGGTGTTCCAGAAGCCCGGACATCCGCTGGGAATCAGCGCGGCGGGGTTCCAGTTGATCGGCTTTAATCGACTTGGCACGCGGACCTTCTCCGACGAGTCCCGAGCGCTGCCCATTGAGCTCCCGCTCATACTCTGTCTGCCAAAACGAGAGTTCGATCTGAAGCTTGGCGTATTGGGGCGCCATTTCATCGTATTGTTTTTGGACGATGCCTAGACGGTCGGTGAAGGGGGAGATGGATTCAGCAATCGCGGTATCGAGTTCCTTTTGCTGAGTAGTGGTGAGGCCGGGGATGGCGCCGTCAACCGAGTTCTTTTCCTGAATGATAAAGCGGGCCTGAAAGCTTTCGGTCCACTTTTCACGTTGTCCGGCAATTGACTGATCGAGCCTTGAGATTTCAGTGCGAATCCCGGTCTTTGTTTCCCCGAAATCGGTGCGCACGATTTCGATTTCCTCAGCCCGGTCTTTTTCGATGACCGAACTGATGGTGTCGCTAAAGAGGAGAAGAACCAACGGGTGGGCGATGGTGAGACCCATTAGAATTGCCACAACAAGGCGCAGGGCGAACTGGGAGAGTTTGCGAGGCCACGAGAGAAAGGCCCGGTAGCCAGCGACGAGGGCCCGGTCGATGGTGAGAATGATGAAGGCCCAGACCAAGGCCACCGGAAAAATGACCATAGCATTGTCCGTGATGGTCGAAAGAGCATAGGCACAAGCAATGAAAGCGAATGCGCAGGGAACGAGGACGGTGGCCCCGAAAGCCACGTATTTCCGCTGCTCCCAATTGGGGCACTGTTCGAGGGTTTCGGCTCCGGCACCAGAGAGCCAAAAAAAGAGGTGTTTGAGGGAATGCATCATGGTAACGATCCGTGTTAAACACCTACCGTTGAATACTCCTAAGCTTATCACTGAGGCTCGGTAGTGTCGTATACTTTTTTAGAATGAAGGTGATCGGGATCTCCGTCAACATTTCAGCCATCGCGATAGGGATTTCTCCCGATGTAACAGCTCCCTCAAGTGGGCGAGCACACCGCTGCTGCTGCGCAGAAGCGGTTGAAGGTCACTCCCTCAGTCTGCATCTGGTCGAGATACGGTATTTTGAGATGTGGGGAAGGATGAGCCGGAGAGTCTTCATGGCAATAAGAGCGTGACCCAAAAGGCGAGGGACTGAAGTTGGACTTGATAAGGTGACAGGTCTGAGTCCTGTCACTGGCGTTTCCCTTTCTCGCCAGCCTTTTTGACTTCTGGTGCCGCATTCTTCGGTAGCCACTTTGCGAGTGATTCTTTCATCTCCCTGTGATCAGAATGCTCCGCCAAATTGGTGAACTCGTCAGGATCGTTTCGATGGTCATATAGCTCCTCCGCCCCATCGGCGTAGCGGATGTAGCGCCACTCTTTGGTGCGAATGGCGTGATTCTCATAGTAACTTGTTGAAATCACCGGCTCCTTACGTGCTGCCTTCGGATCGTTGAGTTGAGGCATCAAGCTGAGCCCATCGAGCTGCTTTCTTTTTGGCAATCCACAGAGATCAATCAGGGTCGGATAAATATCAAGCAAACTCACCGCTTCACGACAGTTCCCGCCTTTTCTAATCCCAGCTCCCGCGATAATAAACGGCGTCCGCGTCGATTCCTCCCAAAGCGTCCGCTTTGCCCAATGCTGCTTCTCGCCGAGATGAAACCCATGGTCGCTCCAAAGCACGATGATCGTATTCTCTTTGTTGGGTCCCTCATTTAAACCATCGAGCACCGTGCCCACGCACATGTCGGCAAAGCTCACGCAAGCCAGATAGGCATGCACCATCCCCCGCCAGTCTCCTTTCTCCAGCACCTCGGCATGGGTCGGCTCGATATTGAGTCGACCCTTAAAATTTTCCGGGAGGTCGTCCATGTCCGAAAGCTGAGTCTTCGGCAGGCTAATCTTCTCCCGGTTATAGAGATCGAACCACTTCTGCGGAACAAACATGGGAACGTGAGGACGGAAAATTCCAACCGACATGAAGAAAGGTTTATCATGCTTCTCTTTCAATGCCCTCGCCGCATTCTTCGCGAGCTTGAAGTCGTCCATCTGATCATCCGATTCAGGAAAAGCACCCCAGTCCCAAGCCTTACCAGGCCAGTTCATTTGCTTCTTCGGTCGAGGACCTCCGTAGCCTCCAAGATCTTCATCGATCACTCCTTTAAGAGAACCGGTAAACCCATGATGAAGAATCTTCCCTCCCGCAAGGGTGCGATACCCCTGCTCCTTGAAGTAGTCCTGCATGCAAGGCGCATCATCCAGTCGCTTGATACTCTGATAAGAAGGTCCCAAATCATAAGATCCGTGAGTCGTGGCGTGCAGCCCCGACATCACGCTCACCCGCGACGGAGAGCACACCGGCACGACGCAATGCGCGTTAGAAAAATTGAGACCCCGCTTCGCAAGGCGATCCATATGCGGAGTCTTCACATCAGGATGACCGTCAAGGAAGCCCACCCAGTCGTTCAGATCATCGATGCAGATCATCAAGATGTTCGGGGGGCGGGAGTCCTTCTCTCGGATCCCTTGAGCGGGCGCAGAAGATAGGAAGCCCAGGCAGATTGCCTGAATGATTCTGATCATTGAGTGAGAAGCCTACTTTGTTTGGGCTGCCTCTTTTTTGAAGACATCAAATTCCGGATTCACACATTTCTTGCCCCAACGCTTGTAGATGGCGCGGAGGTTCTTTTCCGATTCGGGTTGTTCTCCTTTGTCGCCGGTTTTCTTGATCCAGGTGGTGAGCAAATTGCGGTGACGTTTAAGTTCCTCGGCGAACTTCGGATCGTCTGCGAGGTTTTTGACCTGATGAGGATCTTTCTCCATATCGTAGAGTTCTTCAGACGGCCGCTTTCCAAAAAAAGCCTGTTCGGGAATCTCACCAAGCTCTCCGTTGGCATGGAGTTCACGCAGGCGCTTCGTCTGGGCCTGACCATCACGGTATTGAGCTTGGAGAAGAATACGATCAGTGAGGAAGTTCCGGAGGTAGCGAAACTTTTCGGTGCGAACGGTGCGGATCCGATCGATGGTGAAGTCGCAACGGTCACGGGCGGAGACAATATGATCACGTTTCTTGAAGTTCTCACCAAAGAGATTCTGGCCGTGGAGATATTTGGGAAGTTCAATTCCTGCCAGGGCGAGAGTGGTGGCGGAGATGTCGAGAGTGTTGGTCAATTCCTGCCGGACTTTGTTGGTGGGAATGCCTGGACCGGAGATGATGAGGGGAACGTGAACGCCTCCTTCGTAACAAAACTGCTTGTGTCGAAGTGAGTGATTGTTCCCGTGGTCGGAGAAGAAAAAGACGATGGTGTTTTCAAGCAAGCCGTCTGCTTTGAGCCGATCCATAATCGCTTTGACGTGCCCGTCGGTCACACGAACGGTGTCATAGTGGTGCGCCCATTCCTTGCGGAAGAGTTCCTCATTGGGAAAGTAAGGAGGCACTTTCATCGTCGCTGGATCGACCTTGTCCTTCAGTTTTCTAGTATTGGTTTTCCCTCCTCCAAGTTGGATTTGACCAAACCATGGCTTTCCCTTTGGAACTGCAGTCCAATCGGCCTTGCCTTTTTTTCCGTAGAAACCCTTCTTTTGACCGGGCGCCGGTTTTGCGTTTCCGGCGGAGTAATGCTCATTGCGGTTATAGACGAAATTGTAGTCGTCTTTCCCTTTGTTGAAAGTGGCATAGCCGTGCTCCATGAATAGTTGAGGAAGGGTTTTGATTCCTTCCGGCAAATGAATGGCTGCTTCAGGGCTGCGCGAGGAGCGATGTTGGTGGGTCCCGGTGGTGGTTTGATAGACCCCGGTAATCATCGCCGAACGACACGCCGAGCACACCGGTGCGGGAACGTAGCATCGGGAGAACCGGACTCCGTTTGAGCTGAGTTTGTCGAGCGTCGGGGTCTTGCCGGCATTCACCGGGAAGCCGTAGGATTCCATCCAAGGAGAGAGATCCTCGCAGAAAATCCAGAGAATATTGGGCTTTCCAACAGCCAAGGCTGTCAGTGGGAAAGAAAAGGAAATGAAGAGGAGGAGGGAAAGGTATTTCATAAAAGGGCGTTGACTGGACGATTGGTGGCGTCTTCATACGCAGGACAACAGAGAGATCTTCAGAAGAAAAGAGGAGAGCCCCACTGCGCTTTCGTTGTTTCCCGGAGGCCTCTTCGAGATAGAGTCATTCCATGAAGCTTCTTCCAGTCCTCGCCCTGATCCTTCACAGCACTTGTTTCCTCCTTGCTGAAAAGAAACCCAACATCGTCCTCATCATGGCCGATGACGTCTCGTGGGAATGCTTCTCCTGCTACGGTGCCGAAGACTATAAAACGCCCCACCTCGATGCCCTCGCTACCAAGGGCATCCGCTTCAACCACTGCTACTCCACCCCCATCTGCACCACCTCCCGCGTCAAACTCATGACCGGAAAATACAACTTCCGAAACTACACCCACTTCGGCTACCTCCATCCCGAGGAGAAAACCTTCGCCCACCTCCTCAAGTCCGCAGGCTATAAAACCGCCATCGCCGGCAAATGGCAGCTCAGCGGCCTCTACCACGGCGCTCCCGGCAACCAAGACGCCTCCCGCCCCGTCAAAGCCGGCTTCGATGAATATTGCCTCTGGCAAGTTACCACCCAAAAGCGCGGGAAAAGAGGCGGCGAGCGATTCTGGTCCCCGCCACTCGAACAAAACGGCAAGTTCCTCACCAAGGAAGACCACCATCTCAAATACGGGCCCGACCTCATGTCCGACTTCCTTTGCGACTTCATCCGCCGCAACAAAGACGACCCCTTCTTCGTCTACTACCCCACCGTCCTCGTCCACGATCCCTTCGTGCCCACCCCCGACACCATCGGCGACCGACCCCGCACGCACGCCTCTAACAAGCAGCCCAAGGACAAAGCCGCCAAGAAAGCCAACTTCGTCGCCATGGTGCAATACCTCGACAAACTCGTCGGCAAGATCGTCAAGCAAGTCGATGACATCGGCCAACTCGACAACACCATCATCCTCTTCACTGCCGACAACGGCACCCACGTTTCCCTCACCTCCCGCTGGAACGGTCAGGATATCCGCGGCGGAAAAGGCGGCACCACGGACATGGGCACCCACGTCCCCTTCATCGCCTCCTGGGCGGGCAAAGGACCCCAGGGCCTCGTCTCAAATGACCTCATCGACTTCACCGACTTCTACCCCACTCTCGCCCAAGCCGCTGGCATCAAGTTAGGAAAGAACGACCCCATCGATGGCGTCAGCTTCCTCCCCCAACTCCAGGGCAAAAAAGGCACCCCCCGCGACTGGGTCTTCTGCCACTACCAACCCTACTGGGGAAATTTTAAGGGCACCCAATTCGCCCGCACCCAAACCCACAAGCTCTACCCCGACGGCCGCCTCTACCACATTCCCAACGACCTCAAGGAAGAGACCAATCTCGCGCCTACTCAATCCAACAAAACCCTCACCAAGGTCCTCAAGTCCGCCCCCCCAGCCACCACCAAAGGCACCAACAAAGCCAAAGAACGTCCCGTCTACCCCGATTGGAAACTCCTTTCAAAGTAGCCTCAAGAAAGGAGCCGGGACGTCTCGCCCCGATCAAATCGAGACCTCGCAGTTCATCTCACCGAAGTTGCTCACCCGCAGGGCACCATCCTCGCCTCGCGGCCTTCTTGCCAAATCATTCCAACATCGCTTAGCTAACCCGTAATGGAACTCGACCCAGAAGAAATTTTCTTTCACTCGGCCCTCTCAGTCCCGCTGAAGCTCCTCGCGGTCTGGTCGGCTGGATCGCTTCCATTGATCCTTTTGAACTCTCTAAGTGCAGATTTTGGCGCGCTTTTTCTAGCCTTCGCCTTGTATCCAATTCTCTTCCTCTTCTTTACTCTCAGTTGGAAGATCGGAATGATCTTGTCGATCCCTATTCTCCGCAAGCTCCGGTTCGTGGTTACAAAAGCTCCCCAACCAAGTTCCGCATTTTTAGCGTCTTCCGCGGTTTAAAAATTCCCACCTCTCCATGCCTGATCTTAACTCTGTCGCCAAAACCCTCAATCTCGCAAACTACGAGCGCCACATCTTCCTCTGCGCCACCCCGACCGAAGCGAAATGCTGTAACCCTGCCGATGGCATGGCCTCCTGGCAATTCCTCAAAAGCCGCCTCAAGGAACTCGGACTCTGCGCCGCGGAACCGATGGTCCATCGCAGCAAGGCCGACTGCCTCCGCATCTGCCTCCGGGGTCCCATCGTCGTCGTCTACCCCGAGGCCGTTTGGTATCACTCCGCCACTCCGGAAAATCTCGAGCGCATTATTCAAGACCACCTCATCGGAGGAAGAGTCGTCGAGGATCTTCAAATCGAGGAAAAATAAAACCCTGAGCCGCATCGGCTCCCGATATTATAAACGGGCTCCTAATTTGTAGCGCCTCGCTCCCACTTCACTCCAAATCCTCCGCAAAGAGCACATCCTCGAAGATCTCGATCTTCCCCTCTGCTCTATTGCGCATGTAGCGGCGGAAGACCACGAGGTGCGCCTCTTTACGAGATTGGCGAATCGCATCAGTGACGGACTCGGCCACTTCTTCAAAGTCGGGCACTTCACCTTCTTCGACCGCCGTCACTTCGATGAGATGCCAACCCAACTTACTTTGAACCACTTGCGGTTTGTTCAGGGGAAGCGAAAATACCGCAAGCGAGAAATCCTGAGGCAGCTTGTCGGCAGTGACCCAGCCGAGGTCGACCAGCTTGGAAGCGCTCTCGACACTTCCTGCGACGGCGGCAAAGTCTTCATTTTTATCAACCACCCGGGCACGGGCCGCTTCGACAAGTTCACGGGCTGCATCAACTTCACTCGTGAGAGTGCTTACAAAAATTTGGCGCACCATTCGCCGCGCGGGAGCTCTCATCTCTTTACGATTTTTTTCGTACCACTCACGGGCCTCATCCCCGGTCACTTCATCTGGCAGGAAGCTATTGAGATACTTCTCGCGCTGAAGTCGGGCATTGATCCGCATCCGGGCTTCCTCTTCTTCTCGCCATTTTTGATCAGCAAGGAGAGCATCGAAGACTTCAGCGGTGCCGTAACGTTTCTCGAAGAGGGCAAAGACCTCTTGCTGGGTGCCCCCGGGAATGGCAAAATTTTCGGCCGGAGAAATCTTGATCTGTATCTTAATGAGAAGTTCATCGATCAACTCATGCACCATCCCTTCGCGGAGCAAGTGCCGCTCCGTGACAGTCGTATCCGCAAAAGTGCGGCCCCTCTCCCAGAGGTATTGCCGCGCCCGTTCATCGACTTGGGCTCGGTAGATTGGCTGAAAATAGACACGCGCCGCGATCCCCTGCGCCTTGGCCTCCGCGATCATTTCCTCGGAGTCCATTCGGGGCCTGGTAATCGTGCGACTCAGAGGACCCCTAAAAACCCAGAGATCGAGACAAAGGTAGCACGTCAACACGGCATAAGCCGCAAGTTGAATCGTCATTTTCTTTGGACCACTCACGGCGTCACCATGACCAAAAGTCCTCTCCCACTGCAAGCCCCTACCGCGATTCCTTCTATAAACCGGAAGCACATTGTAGTTCACAAGTAGTTGCCCTCTCCAAGGTCGTTCTCGCCATGAATCTTGTGAGTGATGCCCTGACCTACCCTCTCCGCGGGAGCGGAAAATACATGCTCCTCTGGGGCGCCGTCCTTTCTGTCATCGCCTCCATTGCGGGTTTTGCCCCTCTCTTTAGCTTCTTTGCCGCTCTTTTCATCTCGGCTTACTTCTGCGCCACTTATTTCACAATCGTCGAAACAACGGCCGTGGGGCCATCCGAAGCCCCACAATTCCCCGACGTTTCCAACATTCTCGAAGACCTTCTCTGGCCCCTCTTCAAAGTCGTGATTGTCTTCACCCTCTGCTACCTCCCGCACCTCGCCTACCTCCTCACTACCGGAAATAATGACGCCATCGCAACCTTCCTTCTCGTGCTGGGCTTGATCTACTTTCCCATGGCGATCCTTGCCGTCATCGTCCTGGGTTATCTCGGCGCGATGAATCCCATGATCGGCATCTTCAGGGCAGGAGAGTCTTACCTACTTGCCGTAATCTTCTTGAGACTGATTTACTTCCTTCAAGCCACAGTTGCGGAAGCTCTTGGAGGTTACTTCATCATCGGAGGCCTCGTGATGGGGCTCTTCGGCATGTATGTCATGATGGCAAGCGCTCGGATGCTCGGGAAAGTCTATCAAGACCGAAACGAGGCGCTGGGCTGGCTCTGACAGCTACATTCAGCGGACAATCACCTTGGTCCCTGGCCGCGTGAGGCTTGAGAACCGTGCCGCGTCCCAATTTGCCAGACGATAGCAGCCTGCGCTTTGAGCCCGGCCAATCGTGCGGGGGCTCGAGGTCCCGTGAATCCCGATCCCGGCCTTGGTCAAGCCCGACCAAAGAACACCCACCGGATTATTCGGCCCCGGGGGGATCTGGAGATATTCATTACTCCGTTTCCCTTTTTCTAAAAGTGACTTGTCATAGCGCCACTCGGGGAGCTCGACACAATTTCGAATCTTCCAGTGCCCCCGGTGGATAAATTTTTCCTGCCCGGGGGTCGTGGGAAACATCGCGATCAGCTGGCCCACTGGTTCTTCCTCTTCGTCATCCGCTACTGCCACCGCCACACCGGGCGCGACTTTCACGGGAGCAGCGGGATCATAAATGAAGAGCTGCTTCATCCCGGTATCGATAATAACCGTTCGTAAACTCAATTCCTCATCCGCTTTGTGCGATCGGCCCGCAGCCAATTCCTCGATTCGAAAGGGTTCGATATTGGGAACCTTCAGCGTCGAGCGAGGGCCAAGGTTGTAGGCCTTCTTCGACCCATTGAGCTGAATAAGGAACGTATCGGACGTGTGGTAGCGCTCCGCCATGAACTCGAGATAGGAGCGATAGGACATCATCTTCTCCTCCGCTTGCTTCTCCCGCTTCGTCGACAACTTGGGATTGACATACTTGACGGCAAAGCTAGGCACTGACGCCACCGCATAGAGGTTGGGCACTTCCTTCAGAGCGTCTTCAAGAGTGGCCGCCCAATCTCCTGGCGACCGTCCCTGGGAACGATTATAGGCATAAACGGCACCCTCCGTGAAATTTCCAGGCTTTCCATCGAGGAATCCCGGCCCGAAAAGTTTCTGATCTAGAAATATCTGCACCCGCAGACCTTCCTCGGGAGATTCAGGCTTTCCGTCTTCGGCCGAAAGAGACGCAGTGAAAAAAAGAGCGGAGAGGAGTAATTTCACAGCATAATCTTAACATCTCTTAAACAAAAGACCATCGAGAATACGAGGTTTCGCAGATCCCTCGGATTGAAGAATCCACCGCGAAAAAGGCTTGTTGCACACTCAGATCAGCCCGCTATTTTCTCAAATCCCCCCCCAAACAACGAAAAATAGCAGTCAAACATGACCCAATCGCCTTGCTTATGAGCAAAATATGCCCAGTTTTCCTCTCCCTCGCAAATTGCGCGTTTTTTACAAATCAGTTTCAACTTGAAAAAAAATCATTTTGCCTAAAATTCGGGCACAATTTCAGCGAGCACGACGCTTACATCGTGCATACAAAAATATCTCTGAGTTATGATCGAAGTCAATTCACTCACCAAACGATTCGGCCATAAGGTCGCAGTCGATAATCTCTCATTCTCAGTAAAGAAGGGTGAAGTCCTCGGCTTCCTCGGGCCCAACGGCGCGGGCAAGTCCACCACCATGCGCATGGTGACCGGATTTATCCCTGTGACCGAGGGCAGCATCGAAATCGGCGGGGTCTCGATGATCGCCAAGCCTATGGCAGCCAAGAAGAAGATCGGCTACCTCCCCGAGTCCGCCCCCCTTTACAATGACATGACGGTCAAAAGCTTCCTCAAGTTCTGCGCTTCAATGCGGGGGCTCGGCGGCTCCAGCCGAAAGGATGCCGTTGAAAAAGCGATCGAAACCTGCTTCCTCCAAAGCGTCGCCCATCAATCCATCGAAACCCTTTCCAAAGGCTACCGCCACCGCACCTGCCTCGCCCAATCACTCCTGCACGACCCCGAAGTCCTCGTGCTCGACGAGCCCACCGATGGTCTCGATCCCAACCAAAAACGCGAAGTGCGCAAGCTCATCCGCAATCTTGGTAAAGAAAAAGCGATCCTCTTCTCCACCCACATTTTGGAGGAAGTCCATGAAGTCTGCACTCGTGCGGTCATCGTCGATCAAGGAACCATTGTAGCCGACGGCACCCCCGAGGAACTCACGAAACAAGGAGGTGGATCGCTCTACGACCTTTTCCATAAGGTCACCACTTCTGAAATCACCGCCGCCTAACCATTTCCCCATCGAAACCAATGAATACGTGGACCATTTTTAAACGGGAGCTCTCGAGTTACTTCTCGCAGCCCACCGCCTACGCCATCATCGTGATCTTCAGCCTCCTTTCCATCGGGCTGACCTTCACCTTCGGTCGCTTCTGGGATTACCAGGATGCCAGCCTCAACGGCTCTTTCTTCTGGTGGCACCCTCTCATCCTCATGATCCTCGCGCCTGCCGTCAGCATGCGCCTTTGGTCGGATGAGCATCGCTCCGGCACCATCGAACTTCTCGGCACCCTCCCGGTGACCATGCGCAGTGCCATTCTTGGTAAATTCTTCGCTGCCGCTCTCGTGTGGCTCCTCGCGCTCGTTCTGACCTTCCCGGTCGTCAACACCGTGAACTGGCTGGGAGCACCCGACAATTGGGCCATCTTCTCAGGCTACCTCGGCTCCTTCCTCGTCTGCTGCACCTTCCTCGCGATCACCTCACTCGTCTCTGCCTTCACGAGGGACCAAGTCGTCGCCCTCATCGTTTCCGTGTCGCTTTGCTTCCTCCTGACGATCTGTGGCATCGATCCCGTCATCAACGAACTTCGACGTTCCTGGACCAAGGAAAGTGTCGATCTTCTCGCTTCCGTTGGCGTCTACTCTCACTTCCAGGAAGCGACTCGCGGATTGATCCGCTTCACCAGCCTCATCTATTTCCTCGGACTAATCACCGTCTGCCTGATCGGCACCAATCTTGTTCTCAAATCCCAACGTGCTTAATTTCCAACCCTCATTTTTTTAGACGATGAAAGCTCTGAAACCTGTCCTCCTGGGAGTCGCCGCTGTGGCCCTACTCCTTATCTTCCTCTCCTTCGCCATCGAGGCGCTTGAATCCGCCCGCTTATGGATCCTCCTTGTGGGCGCCGCTGCTCTTAGCTTCGTTCCAAATAGCAAGGTCGTCCGTGCTGCTTTTGGCACCGCGCTCTTCGCTGTTCTGATCCTGTCCCTCATTCAACTGATCGGTATGACGGGCACGGGACGTAAGAACATCGACCTCACCGAGGACAATCGCTACACCCTGACCGATGGCACCAAGGCCATCCTCAGCGAGCTCACCGAGCCCGTCGTGATTAACTACTACGTCACTCGCGACCTCCGCTCGACGCCCGCTGACATTAAGCGCTACATCCCACGGATCGACAACCTCCTCGAAGAATTTGCCGGTCTCTCAAACGAGGGAAACATCAGCATCAACTTCATCGATCCAAAGCCCAACACGGACGAAGAAGATGCCGCCGCCCTGGACCAAATCCAACAAGTGCCCGTCTCCCAAAACGAGAACCTCTTCTTCGGAGCCTCCATTTCCAGCTGGGACAAAAAAACGGTCATCCCCTACTTCAATCCCCAGAACGAAACACAGCTTGAATTTGACCTCATCAGCGCCATCGCGGAAGTCTCGGCCTCGAACAAGCCGACCGTCGGACTTATCTCGGCTCTCGACCTTTCGACGAGTGGCCGCACCCGCCAAGGCTGGATCTTCACCCGGTATCTCAAGCGCGCCTACAACGTCGCCGATCTTGGCATGGGCGTTACCGACACCCTTCCCGATGTCTATGAGGACAACGAATGGGGCGTCGCTCCTGAGCATCTCGATCCGGAAAAAATTCCCGTCGTTCTCGTCATCCACCCTGCCGGAATCACCCCGGAAGCGGAATACCACCTCGACCAATATCTCCTTCGTGGAGGCACCGTCGTCGCCTGCGTTGATTCCTTCTCATTTGCCGCTCAGCAATCAAGTCCCCAACCGCAAATCCCCGGAATGCCTCCCCAACCAGGTGGAGTCCCCACCTCCTCGAACCTCCCCACCCTCTTCAAAAAATGGGGCATCAAGTTCAGCGAAACGGAAGTCCTCGCCGATGGCACCTTTGGCGTTCAGGGCAATCCAGCGATGATCAAGCTCAACCGCGATGCCATGCCGGTTGAAGACGAGATCGCCCTCGCCTCCATCGATGATATTCTCCTCGGTTACTCCGGTGCTTTCACCGAGATCAACGCTCCCGGCCTCGAGCTTTCCCGCCTCATTCGCAGCTCGCGACAGTCCGACCTGGTCTCAGCTGAAAAGGCCGCCAATCCACAGGAAACTGCCAACCTTAAATTTACCCTACGTTCCAAGGACCGTCAATATGACGTCATGATCTCCTTAAGTGGTAAATTCGAGACCGCCTTCCCGGAAGGAAACCCTGCTAACGAGCCCGCCCCTGAGAAGGAAGGCGAGGACAGTGAAGAGAAAGCCCCGGAAGCACCCGCTGATTCCTCCTTGAAAACAGGCGAGTCAAAAGGGAACATCTACCTCTTTGCCGATTCAGATTTCCTCTACGATGGAGCCGCTTACCGCCTCATCCCCACCGGAGGGGGGGGAGGAATTCCCCAGCAGGTCTCTGACAACGGTCCCCTCGTCTTTAATATCCTCGACCAAGCGACCAACTCGAAGCACCTCGTCGGCGCTCGGGCCCGCACCCCGAATTGGCGCCCCTTCACCGTCTTCCAGGAAATGACCTCCAAGTTCCAGGAAGAAGCCGGCGAGAAGATGGAAAAATTCCAGAAGGAACAGGAAAAGGCCTCCTCTGAAATCCAGAAGCTGCAAGCCCAACGAAAGGACAGTCGCTCCCCCTTCCTCAACGAGGAACAACAAGAGGCTCTTAAAGGACTGCGCGAGCAGCAAGTCAATGCCGCAAAGGGCATCCGTGAACTCGAAAAAGACAACCAATCCAAGATCGACGCAATCAAAGCCGGCATCTTCTGGAAATCCCTCCTCACCGTTCCCGCCATCGTCCTCGTCTTAGGGCTCGGCATCTTCATCTACCGCAGTGCCAAAACTCAGGCGCGCTAATCCAACTCAAAACGTCACCTTCTAACCACAGAATACCATGTCACGTCTTCAACTCCTCATCCTTTGGGTCCTCGCTCTCGTGGCCGGCCTCATCGTCTTCTCCTTAAAAGGGAAAAATCGCGAGTCGCTCAGCTCCGAGACCAATCTCAAGCAAGGCGATACCGTCGTTAGCACATCCGATCTCCGAAGCTACGGCGGCCTCAAGTACGCCAACGACGAAAACGAAACCACCCTCATCAACAAGGCTGAATCCTGGCTCGTCGCGGAAAAAGATGACTACCCCGTCAATCTCGTGACCCTCGGCAGTGCCTTTGATACCGTTCGCGACCTCAAGATCGTCCAGGGACTCCCCGCCGAGCCCAAGCACTGGGATCGTTTCGGACTTAACCCCGATGCCGAAGACGCCGCCGACCGTCCCCGCCAGCTCAGCCTCCTTAAAAAAGACGGCACCGTTTCCAAAACGATCTTCATCGGAAAAGAGCGTGAAAGCACCGGCGGCCAAAATACTTCAGGTGGACGCTTTGTGCGCTTCTCAGATGATGACTCTGGCGTCTACATCGTCCAACAAGCCTTTACTGGACTCACTGCCGATCCCGAAAGCTGGATCGACAAGAAATTGCCAAAGATCGAAGGCATCCTGAGCATCGCGACAAAGCCCAAGAACGAGCTCTTCGAACCGTGGACCGTCACTCGCAAAACGGCCATCGCAGAATTCGAACTCGAGGGCCTTAAAGATGGACATGAGACCAATCCCACCGCCGTCGCCCCTCTTAAGAATTTTCTCATCGCAAGCTCCTTCACCTCACTCCTCTCTACTGAGGAAGTCGAGAAACGGGCCGAGCCCAAGGACGCTCGCGAGATCACCATCAAAACCGCTTCCGGAATTTCCTACCTCTTCACCATCGTCCCCGAGAAGAAAGATGCTCCGGCGGACGATAAGGAAGATGACAAAAAAGAGAAGACCGACGAGCGCAACTACATCATCAGCTTCAAGCTTCTCACCGGCCCCAGCGATCCGGCCAAGCCAGCCGATGATGCCAGCGAAGCCGATAAGGCCGGCTACCAAGCCCTCTTCGCCAACAAGCGCGTCTCCGAAGCGCTCTATCAAGAGCACAAAGCATACGAAGGGCGTCAGTTCCTCGTGAGCAACTTTGTCGTCAACGCTCTCCTCAAGAACCGCTACAAGATGCATAAATCCAAGGCAACCCCAAAGCCCGCTGCCGTCTCCAATCCTGTGACGATCCCGGGTGCTACCATCCCAGGTGCTACAAGACCAAACAGCACTCCTCCGGGCCCTGGAATTCCCACCGGAAATCCTACTAAGGACAACGCAAACGTTCGTAAACGCATCGAAGCCGTCACCCCTCCCATCGCCATTCCTCAAATGCCGAAAAAGGAGGCACCAAAGCCCGCGGACCTCCCCAAAGTTGAGATCGAAAAGGCCCTCAAGGACGCCCTCGAAAAGAAGGAGCCCGCTCCGGAGCCCGCAGGAGAATAACTCCCTCCTCTCAAATCCATCCAGGGTCGCTCC
>Ga0308005_10000235_pt1 | contig 21626 bp, 14 predicted proteins | sample Neamet67_FD_203142 | JGI IMG/M metagenome (GOLD analysis project Ga0308005, IMG submission 203142) | Marine microbial communities from water near the shore, Antarctic Ocean - #67 | ecosystem: Environmental > Aquatic > Marine > Unclassified | place: Southern Ocean | collected 2014-06-07 | reverse complement strand
CCCTTGAAAAATACGGCGAGAGAATCGAAGGCGTAGAACCGGGTGAGCTCGGTGTTCTCGGTGGAGAATCCCTTTTTAGCAAAGAAGAGGCAGAATAAGGCAATGCCCAGAATGAAGATGCCGGTGTAGGCGACTTTGAATTTCTGTTTGGGCGAAATGAAGGCCTCAATAAGAAGCAGGACCAATCCGCCAATGAGGACGATGATTTCTAACAAGTAGGAGGACATTGAACGAGGAAGCTTGGAAAACTTAGTTGGAGGCTTGTTCGGTTTCGAGCGAAGGTGCCGGTTCCTTTTTAAGGAGGTGGAGAAGGCTGTTGGGATAGATCCCAACGACCAATAGTGCGATGGCGAGAATAGCAGCCGGAATTTGGCAGAAGGGGCCGAAGTCCTTGACGTGATCGGAGTTGGTGTGGGCAACGGAAGGTCCTTGGAAAGTCTGACGATAGGCCCGGAGCATGTAAACGGCGCTAATGACAACTCCCCACAGGGCTAGAATGGTGGCAATCTGGACACATCCGAGGCCGTTCCCTGTGTATCCGTTGAAGCCGGAAAGGAATACGAGAACTTCACCGGAGAAGTTGGCGAGACCGGGGAGGCCGATTGAAGCCATGGCTCCCAGCCCGAAGAGGAAGGCAAGACGAGGTGCGGCTTTGGCCAGCCCACCAAGTTCCGCAAGTTCCACTGTGCCGGTCTTGCGACGGATGGTGTCGGTGAGCATGAAGAGAAGGGCGATACTGATTCCATGAGCAAACATGAGGACAACCGCGGCCGGGATGGCAAGCGGGTTTGCTTCACTGCTGCCTGCCTGAACGAGGGCAGCGAAGGCGAGGAAGATGTAGCCCATGTGCATCACCGAGGAGTTGCCGAGCATCATATCGAGGCGCTTCTGGTTGATTGTGACAAAGCCAACCCACAAGATGTTGCCGAGGAGGAGAACGATCAACCAACCGAGCCAGTCCTGCATTCCAATGGATACCATGGGGTAAAGGCGGATAAGGCCGTAAAGACCGAACTTTTTCAACACTCCGGCGTGAAGCATGGCAACCGGTGCGGGTGCCGAGGCATACGCTGGAGCAGCCCAGGAGTGGAAAGGGAAGAGGGAAATGAGAATCCCGAAGCCGATGATAAGGAGTGCTGCGATTCCAGATTGTGTTTCGGCATCAATGGACGATGCCAGAAGGTCTTTAAAGAGCCAGGTCTCGGAACCACTGGCGGCCACAAGCCAAATGAGTCCGGCGAGAAGGATGATGGATCCGAGGGAAAGGTAGATGGTGATCTTCCAGGCAGCTTCCTTACGTTCTCCTGAGCCGAGCATTCCAATCATGAGGAAGGTTGGAATGAGAGCCAGTTCGTGAAAGGCGTAGAAGAAAAAGAGATCGGTCGAAAGGAAGGCTCCGAGAGCTCCTGCGCCGATGAGGAGGATCGAGGAATACCAGAGCTTTTCGCGTCCTTCCGGGCATTTGCCTGACATCACTGCGGTGAAGAGAACCAAGACGCTGAGAATCACCATGATCACACTCATGCCATCGTAAAAGCCGAGGGCGAGGTGGATGCTGGGTTTGCTAAGGACCTGAAGCGATAGATCCCAGACTCCGTGATTCCAGGAAAAGACTGACCCTAGTCCTAAAATTAGATTGAGAGCAGCGGCTCCCGTTGCAAGAGACTTGGCCTTGCCGCCCATAAGGATGGCTACGGCAGCGAGAATAGGAATGAGAATGAGGATAAGGCTCATGAAACAAAGACCGTAAGATAAATTATTAGAAGAACACCCAGTCCGAAGAGGACGGCGTAGCCTTGAAGATTGCCGGACTGGAGACGTCCGAAGAGTCGACCAATCCCTCCGGCAGCGCGAGAGAAACCACCGACAAGGAATCCGCTGATGATCAATTCATCGAAGAAGTGGACGAAGGCCGCCACGGTGTCCTGGCCGTAGCCAACCACTTTGGCGTATGCCTCATCGAGATAGAACTTGTTGCGGAAGAGCTTGAAGATTCCTTTTTCAGCGAGGGGATCTTCGGCAGCATCCTTATAGAGTTTGAAGGCAAGCCCGAACCCGAGCACGACCGCGAGGATTGAGGCTCCGAAAGCCCAACCCATATGGAACCCTTCGTGGTGATAGGCTGGTGCGATTGATTGGGCAACAGGCTGGAAACCTGAAATCAAGGCCAAGATCGCTAAGATGATGAGTGGAACATACATCAAAGGCCCAACTTCCTTGGCGTGATCGGCATTGTCGCTGCGGCTCTTACCCAAAAAGGCAATGAAGAAGAGGCGGAACATGTAGAAGGTCGTGAGGAATGCGACGAAGGCTGCGATGACGAAAAGCGCGGTGTTTTTGTTGAGCGCGGCTTCGAGAATTTGCTCCTTTGACCAGAATCCTGATGTGATGAAGGGGAATCCGCAAAGTGCCAGGGTGCCAATTCCAAAGGTGATAAAGGTAATTGGCATCGTCTTTTTGAGCCCCCCCATCTTCCAGATGTTTTGCTCGTGGTGGCAGGCGAAGATCACGGCACCGGATCCGAGGAAGAGGAGAGCCTTGAACCAGGCGTGAGTGAAGAGGTGGAACATTCCGGCTTCCGGATTGAGCAAGCCAATAGCCATGACCATGTAGCCAAGTTGGGAGAGCGTCGAGTAGGCGAGAATTTTCTTAATGTCATCCTGCTGGGTCGCCATGAGAGCAGCCAGCAGTGAGGTGATGCCTCCGACCCAGGCGATCGTTTGACCGGAGAATACGGGAACGAGAGCGGAAAGCTCTGCTCCATCGGGAGTAAGTGCTCCGAAGAACCTCGCCATCATGTAGACACCCGCTGCGACCATGGTGGCGGCGTGAATGAGAGCTGAGACGGGTGTCGGGCCTTCCATGGCATCAGGAAGCCAGACGTGAAGGGGAGCTTGTGCGGATTTACCCATGGCACCGGCGAAGATGCAGAGAACGGCAATTCCGAGGCAGGTGGCGCAGAAAGTTGTCGGGGCGGCGGCCCAGCCTTCGAGACCGGAGAAGGTGAAATGACCTGTGATGCCCCAGAGCATGAGAATGCCGATCATAAAACCAAAGTCACCAATGCGGTTGGTGAGGAAGGCTTTCTTGGCGGCATCTGCTGCGGAGTCCTTTTCATACCAATGTCCGATGAGAAGGTAGGAACTGAGTCCGACCAACTCCCAGAAGACGAACATCATGATGAAGTTCGAGGCCAGCACGATGCCGGTCATCGAGAACATGAAGAGGGAAAGTCCACAGAAGTAGCGGGCCTTGGCCGAGTCGTCCTTCATGTAGGCCAGGGAGAAGAGGTGGACCAGGAAGCCCACTCCGGTTACTACGAGCATCATCCCTTTGGCTAGTTGATCGAGATCGAGGCCAATCTTAATTCCTGCGAAGCCACCAATGGAAATCCAATTGAAGGCGACATGGACGTCTTCCTTATGAAGAAGGAGAACGATCGCGAGAATGAGGGTGAGGGCCGCAGATGCCGTGGAAACGATCGCGGAGATCGCTTGGTTTCTCTTTAACCCCAAATGAATGGCGACAGCAGAGAGTAGGGGGAGAGCCAGAAGAAGCCAGGGAACGAATGAATCCATGAGAAATCAGAAGTCAGAAAGTTAGCCGCGCATTGAGGTGAGATCCTCGACGTTGATGGTTTGCCGGGCGCGATAGAGGGCCACGATAATGGCGAGCCCCACTGCAACCTCCGCTGCCGCCACCGTAATGATGAAGAAGACGAAGACCTGCCCGTTGTAGTCGGGGAGCCCGTTGTGGATGTGGAATCGTGAAAAGGCCACCAAGGTCAGGCTGGCAGCGGCGAGCATGAGCTCGAGGCACATGAAGATGACGATAATGTTTCGCCGGATAATGACACCGGCGAGACCGATCGCAAAAAGGAGACCGGAGACAAAGAGAAATTCGTTGAGCGAAGCCATGAAGACAGTGGGTCGGAAAGTGAATTATTAGGAATCGGTCGGAGCCTTTTTGTGAGACCTTTTGGAAAGAACAACCACTCCAATGGTTGCAACGAGAAGAAGAGCGCCCATGACCTGGAGCGGGAAGTTGTAGCTCTTGAAGATGGTGTGTCCGATGAGGTTTGTATCAGGAAGTTTGGGGCTTTTTTCGTGAGTCAGACTCTTATAGATGGCCGACTCCTTGGGGAACTCCTTAGCAGACACTTTCATAGTCTCCTCGTCGATCTTGGTGAATTCAGCCTCTTCTCCATGAAGACCTGATTGAATGACTCCGAGAATTTGGACAAGAAGAAGGAGGGGGATTACGATGCCAGCAAGGACAGTGGATAATTTGAATTTCGCCGGTTTCTCGTCATTGAGATCGAGAAGCATGATGATGAAAATAAAGAGAACCATAATCGCGCCTGCATAGACGAGGATTTGAACGATGCCAACGAAGTAGGCATTGAGTCCGATGAAAAGACCGGCAAGGCCCACGAAGGAAAGGACCATGGCGAGGGCGCTCGAAACCGGGTTGCGAAGGGTGACGAGCAGGCCGCCGCCTGCAACAGCAAGCAGAGCGAAGAGATAGAAAGCAAAGGAGGCCATGACAGTTTACTTAAGGTCGTTCCACTTGTTGACGAGACCCACGCGTTTTCCGCCAATCTCGTAGAGGCGTTTTTTGTCGTGAACCATCTCGCTTCGATTGGTTCCGGTGATGACATAGTCCGGACGGAGATAAATGGCCTGCTCGGGGCAGACTTCCTCGCACATGCCGCAGTAGATGCAGCGGATCATATCGATTTCGAATTCCTTGGGGCGTTTCTCAACTTTGGCCCACTCATCATTCGAAGGAATCTCATCAGGGATGATTTTAATCGCCTTGGGCGGGCAGATGAATTCGCACAGCTGACAGGAAACGCAACGCTCGCGATCTTTCTCATCCATTACGAGGGCAGGTGCTCCCCGATAATACTCGGGCAATTGGTCGTCCCATTTTTGTTCGGGATACTGCATCGTGATCCCAACCCCGGAAGAATTAAGCGCCTCGGCACCCGTCGATTTCCCAGCCAATGAGCGGAAGGCGTGTCGCAAGGTGATGATCATTCCCTTGAAAATGGCACCGAAATAAATTTTCTCTCCTGCGGAAAGTTTCGGGCGTTCGACTTTGATGATGGCCATGGGATTAAAGTAAGAGGGGAATCTGAAATCAGACTGCGGTTGCCGAAGGTTTCTGGGTTGCTCCCTTGGCGACCTTGATCAAGAGAATCGTCACAATGGTGAGAAGGGCGAATCCGATGAGGACGCCAAGTCCTCCAATGCTTGGGTAGGCAATCACGAGGGCAGCTAGAAAGACATTGATAAGGGCGGCTTCAAAGAAAACGATCCATCCGAGATTCATCAATTGGTCGTAACGGAAGCGGGGAACGGTCCAACGAACGAGAACGAAGAAAAGGATAAAGAAGGTGACCTTGGTGAGGAAGACACCAATGTGGATGAGACTGACCCACCAGGCTCCAGTGGGCAATATCCCGTCGATGCCAAACCCAATGGACCAGCCACCGAGGAAAAGGGTCACAATGAGAGCCGAACCAACGACCATGGCGGCATATTCACCCATGAAAAAGAGGGCGAACTTCATCGAGGAATATTCGGTGTGGTAACCGCCTACGAGCTCAGTCTCACACTCGGGAAGGTCGAATGGCATGCGGTTGGTCTCGGCAAAGATCGAGGTCGTGAAAATAACGAAGGAAATAATGATCGGGATAAGAAGAAGGAGCCTCTGAGCAACGAGTGGTTCACCCCAATATCCGGATCCGATGATGAAACCGCCTTCGTTCCAGAGCGGTAGAAGAAGCCATCCATTGGTGACTTGGTCTTCCACGATGTGGCCGAGGTTCAGTCCACCGAAATACATGAGGACGGGAATGACGGAGAGGCCGAGGGCGATCTCGTAAGAGATCATTTGTGCGCAAGCGCGAACTCCGCCGAAGAAGGGATACTTTGAATTTGAAGCCCAACCAGCAAGAGTGATTCCGTAGACTGAAAGAGAGGCAATTGCGAAGATGAAGAGGGGGCCAACGTTGAGGTCGGCAATGGCCATGGGGATGATGGTATCCCCAAATTCCATCGGACTACCAAAAGGAATGACCGCCATTGTTAAAAGCGCGGGAACGACAACGAGGACCGGAGCGAGCCAGAAGAAAAACTTACGGACGTATGAAGGAGTAAAGTCCTCTTTCAAGATGAATTTCAGGCCATCGGCCACAGGTTGTGTCAAACCTCCAATTGGGAGAGCGAGATCCTTCTTGAATCCTAGAATCGAGAGGGGGATCATCGTCCGGTTTGGGCCGACTCGATCCTGAATGATGGCTGAGAAACGACGTTCAAAGATCACGCAGATACTTACGAAACTCATCGTGATCCCGATGAATACGGCGATTTTGATGGCCGCTGCGATAATGAAAGGAGTGTCCATAAAAGGAGGTCTTAAAATGATTACCCTACGATGATGCCGGATTCGACCCGGGCTTTTTCCTGCTCGAGAAGAGGAATGGTAACACCGGTCTCGGTGATCTGAACGCCGAGATCACCAATGGAACCGAAGGTTTGACCGTTGAAGGCCTCGACCTCGGAAGCGAGGGCATTGAGGACGCTATCCATCGATGCTGGTGGTTGATACTCTTTGTCCAATTTGGAAAGAAGGGCGGCAAGGGTTTCCCAATCATCGCGGGCTTCACCCGGGGCGATGACAGCCTGATTGGCGCGCTGGAGACGGCCGGTCACGTTGACGTAGGTGGCACGCTTCTCGGCAAAACCGGCGCCAGGTAGAACCACGGTCGATTGCGCTGCGGTCGCATTGGCGTGAGTGTGGGTTGAGACGAGGTGATCAAGTTTGGAAAGGTCTTTAACTTTAAAGCCAGCTTCTTCGAGCAAGTTCTCCCGCAGCACAAGGAGTGACTTAATGCGCCCTGCAATCACGCCTTCCCGGATGGCATCGAGTTTCGCGCAAGGTTCGTCTGTTCCGAAAATGAGTGCGGCACCTGTTGTGTTGGGATTACGATCGGCGGAAACGAGTTTGCCATCCGATTTGCCTTTACGGGGAACGATGGTGATAAGCTGGGTGCCAATGGCATCGGCAATTTTCTTGGTGAGAAAAAGTTCCTCATTTGTCATGCGGCCGGATGCGATAATGGCGACCTCATTCTGTTGGTGCATTCCAAGCCCTTCGGCAGCTTTCGCGGTGGCTTCGAGCCAAGTCGTCTCAGCGTGCTTGTTTCCCTTTTTAATAAGAGGTCGGGTGAGGCGGTCGTCAGTTTGAAGAGAATGGAAAGCGAGACGGTGGCTGTCAGGCATCCACGACGAGTTAACGTCGTCGTTTTGACGGGGCGTGACGCGGAAAATTTCATTCCCTCGAGTCCAAATGACCGTATTGGCCCCGGTTCCACAGTTGACATCAATGCTCGTGGTTTCCTTCAGGAACCAGACCCTCATTTGGAAACGGAAGTCGCTCGAAGTCAGAGCTCCGACCGGGCAAATATCGGCCGTGTTGAGAGAGTAGTTATTGTCGAGACGGTGTCCTGGGTGGACCGTCACTGAGGTGTGCGTTCCGCGCTGGGAGAAACCAAGGACAGACTCTTCGGCAACTTCGTCCATGAAGCGGATACAACGGCTGCACATAATGCAACGCTCGTCATCGAGGCGGATGTTCTTTCCAATATCAACGTTTTTGGGCTTCTTGATCTTGGTTTCTTTGAAGCGGGATTCGCCACGGCCATGTTCGACTGAGAATTCCTGGAGCTTGCATTCGCCGGCCTGATCGCAGATGGGGCAATCGAGAGGGTGGTTGATAAGAAGAAACTCCATCACGCCTTCGCGGGTCTTCTCGACCAAATCTCCGGTGGTCCGGATCCCCATGTTTTCGGCAACTGTGTTGGCACAGGCAATGACAGGGCGGGGCATCCAGCCGATTTCCTGGTATCCATTGTCACCATAATCTGGAGCAGCACCAGGAGCGGGGCGGGGAGGCATTCCCATTTGAACGAGGCACATCCGGCAGTTGCCAGGTGAAGAAAGCTTGGGATGGTAGCAGTAGTGGGGAATTTCTTTCTCCGCCATTTTTGCAGCTTCAATCATCCGTGTCCCACGCGGGACTTGGAACCAGTGGCCATCAATCTGCACGTTGACCATGCCTTTTTCGGCGGCCAGATCCTTGGGAAGCTTCTTTTCAGCCGTTACGGTGTTTGCCGGGGCATCTTCGCTCATCGTGTATCGCGCGGGTTTTAAAATGAGTGCAGCCAAACCCACCAAAGGCCCGGAGCGGCGGCACTATGCAAGCCGATCAGCACTCCGTAAAGCGACTTTGTGAAATTTTTCACAAAGTCTGCCGAGCGCCCGTCCAGCCTGCTTTTATTTGCGGAGTGGAACTTCAACCAGCAGGTCCGATGTCGCCAGGTCCGAGGGAGCGACGACAGCCTCATTTACCGGGAGATTATCAACATCTCCATAACGATTTTGAATAATCTGACGGACGATAGGATTCTCAAGAAAGTAAGACTTGAATGTCTGGAGCTCGCAAAGTTCAAGTCCAGTTGATTGTTTGTAGATCTTCCAAACAAGCTCGGAACAATAGAGTTTTTCATTGTTCCACTTGAACAGAGGGTCGTAGTCTTTGCCGATTTGTTTCTTGCCCCAGGCCAAGGCCTTTTTCATGGATGCGGCATTCAGTATTGAAGGATCCTTCAGCCTTCGAGCATGGAATACCTTTGATCGTTTGCGAAATGAATCGAGGGTGACGACTTTCACGGGCTGAACCGCTTCCAGGACGTAAAGCTCGCGTTCTTGTTCAAAAACAACTCCGCAGTGGGTATACTTCGATTCCGTCGCTGCTTCCACAGCCTCTCCTTGTTCACCTCCGGTGTCTTGGAAAACTATATCCCCGGATTGGAGTCTTTCGTATTTTGGGCCATTCTTTTTGAATGGGAAAAAGCCGGCTAGGGCGATTCCCGTGAGGATGGCAGCGATTATTAGAAGTTTTTTCATTAGTGGGGGAGTTTATCAGTAGGATAGGGGGAACCAATCATCGTTTCGAGTGATGGTAGAATCTAAAAATTTGAGACCAAAAGAATCACTTTCTTCTTGCTTGAATCGCTTCGTCCTCATATTTCCGCGCCATCGTATTTCCCGTAAGGAAGAACGACCCACGAACAACTTACATGGGTAGGTGGCCGAGTGGTTAAAGGCGGCAGACTGTAAATCTGCTCATTAACGTGTACGTTGGTTCGAATCCAACCCTGCCCACCAGCTTTCCTAAAAGGAGTTACGAGAAATCGTAGCTCCTTGTTAGTTTTAGGGGCTGCTCGAGGTGCCTGTATTTCGCCCGATTCAGACGGATGGCAAAACGAATGCTGACTCAGCAAATCCATCAGCTTCGATGCAAATTTTCCGGTAAAGCTGCCCCTGCTGGTCGAACACCTCAACCTTTCCCCCGGTATTACGGGCATCCCGCCGGGCGTATGAAACAGCATCCCGGGCAGTCACATAGCTGAGGTAGCCTTTCGCGCCCACCGGGCCAGTGAGCATCCATGAGCCACGGGATGGCTCGTATTGGACTCGGTAGGTTGGCACAGGTGCCTTCATTTGAAGGAACAGTTACTGGCTCCAGATGGCTCATCTAAGCGGCTTTGACGCCGGCGAGACCATCGACCAAGCGCACGCTCAAACAGGCCCATACGAGCCTAAGAGGGCCAAGGCTCAACGTGAGTCCCTTATCCGTAACAGAGTGATCCTTGAGCGTCTCGGCTGCATAGATGAGGCCGGTATGATTAAGCTTAGAAAAGGCAACGCACCGACCATCACGAAGGGGCCGTATGCTGGTAAAATCGTGACTGGCGATCACATCATTCCTCGCTCTGTTTGTCCCGAACTGGATAACGCCCTTTTCAATCTGGAGTTCATGCCGCTCACGCTGAACCAGAAGAAGGCCGCGAAGGTGACTCAACGGCAAATCGATCTTGCACGCCGCTGGCACAAGTTGGGGATTCTCAGTGAGGAGGGGCTGGAGGGAGCGGGACCCCACCGTTATTCCCGAAATCGGCCAAAGAACGTCGGAATCCAACGGTATATAGATTTCTTTACTCGAAAAGTCTTGCTTAGTCGGTCAACCGCAAGGCAAGTGGGCTCATTAGAAGGTGTCACTTTATACCCCGTTCTCCCCCTAGCTTCACTTCAACTGTGGCTCGGGCGCGGCAGGGAGAAAAGGAAATCATTATCAGATTTCCCATCATTGGAGATCGCCGGAACCAAACGGCACTCTTGCGGCATCGGACGGTAATTCAGTGCTGGCAGGGCTGAGAATGCATTTCCTCCCGGCAGCAGCCCCATCCGTAATCGAGGTCCCATTTTGACATAATCTCATGACAACGCCAACAGACAAGCTCCTCTTCACTCCCGGGCCTCTCACGACTAGCAATGCCGTCAAGGAGGCGATGTTGCGCGACGTGGGATCACGGGACGCTGATTTCGTTGCCGTCGTCGGTGAAATCCGGCAACTCCTGCTGGCCCTTGCCGGCGTCAGGCAGGCGGAAGGCTACGAGGCGATACTGATGCAGGGAGCGGGAACGTTCGGCATCGAATCCGTGATTTCCTCGGCAATTCCAGCCGACGGTAAACTTCTGATCATCATTAACGGCGCATACGGAAAACGGATCCGCGACATTGCGGGTCGGCATGGGATCGAAACCGCCGTGATCGAAGTCACGGAGAAGACACAACCGAATCCGCAGGAGCTGCGCAGACGCCTTGCCGATGATAGTGAGATCACCCACGTCGCCTTGGTGCATTGCGAAACATCGTCCGGCATTCTCAATCCGCTGAACGAGATCGGATCGGTGGTTAAAGAATTGGGGCGGACATTCATCGTCGATGCGATGAGTAGTTTTGGCGGCATCCCACTGAATGTGTCCGAGGCCCGAATCGACTTTCTCATCTCGTCCGCAAACAAGTGCATCGAAGGTGTGCCGGGCTTCTCGTTGGTCATTGCCGATCATGAGCAATTGCTCGCCATCGATGGCTGGGCGCGCACTCTCAGCCTGGATCTGCTGGCGCAATGGAAAGGCCTCGAAGAACAAGGACAGTTTCGTTTCACCCCACCGACGCACGCTATTCTCGCGTTCCGCGAAGCCCTGCGCGAATTGGATGAGGAAGGGGGTGTTGCCGGTCGAGCCGCCCGCTACGCGGCGAATCACGCAGCACTGCTCCGCGGCATGCGGCGGATGGGCTTTTGCGAATACGTTCCTGCCGAATCGCAGAGCCACATCATTACGGCCTTTCTGTTTCCGGAAGACCCGCGCTTTGAGTTCACGGAGTTCTATCAGCGGCTGTCCTCCAAAGGGATGTTGATTTATCCCGGCAAGCTCACGGAGGGGGACTGCTTCCGAATTGGCAACATCGGCAGGATTTTTGAGAGCGACATCGAGTTACTCCTGACTGCGATTGAAGCAACTTTGTTAGAAATGAATTTGAATATGAAAAATACAACACAAGCCCCCATCCCTTCTCCCGATCCATCGGCTTCCATCGAATACGAGGACTACAACAGCACCTCCGGCAACTATGACGACACCCGGGTTCCCATCGGTCTGCCGATCGTCTTGGATTTTCTGGCCTCGACGCCGACGCCCTTGAAGGAACAGTCGATTCTGGACGCGGGCTGCGGGACGGGCACTTTCCTGGCCGGGCTTCAAGGTCGGGTTGGTACGATTCATGGTCGGGAGTTGAGCGAGGGCATGCAACAGGTCGCCAAAAAACGATTCGCGGACGATCCGGACGTGCAGATCGATCAGGGGAGCATTACGGAATTGCCTCATGCCGATGGGAGTTTCGACGCAATCATCTGCAACCAGGTTCTTCACCATCTCGATCAAGGCGAGGGCGAAGGTGCCAGTGCCGATGACTTCCCGAACGTGCAATGTTTTTTTCGGGAAGCGTTCCGCGTGTTGCGGCCGAACGGCATCGTTGTGATCAACACAAGCGGTCACGATCAGCATCGCGATGGCTTCTGGTGGGCCGCTTTGATTCCTGCCGCCATCGAACGGGTGCTGCGGCGTTTTCCATCGATCAAGAGCCTCGAGGAAATTTCCAAACGGGCCGGATTTCACGACGCTGAGATCAACGTTCCACTCGCTGAAGTCCTGCAGGGTAAGCTGTATCTGAATCCGGAAGGACCGCTGAGTGAGGCTTGGCGGGCGGGAGATTCCACCTGGTCTCTGGCCACTGAGGAGGAGCTGACGCACGCGCTCGACAGAGTGACATCCTCGCTCAAGGACGGCAGCATGGCCGCCTTTCTGGAAGAACGCGAAGAGCTCCGCACAAAGATCGGACAGACGACTTTTCTGGCCGTCCGCAAACCATAGGCCACCAGTTTTTTTTAATGAATTCCAAAGAAGATCCTATGAAAATAGTTTATATCGCGATGAGCGCCGACCTCATCACACCGAGTCACGTCAAAATCATCCAGGAAGCTAGCAAGCTGGGCGAGGTGGTCATTGGCCTGCTGACCGACAGGGCTGTCGCCGGCTACCAACGGCTACCCTACATGCCATACGAGGAGCGCAAGGTTGTCATGGAGAACATGCTCGGCGTCAAGAAAGTGGTGCCCCAGGATACACTGGACCACGTGCCGAACCTGCTGAAGATCAAACCCGACTACGTATTCCACCGCCACGATTGGAGCACCGGCGTGCTGCGAGAGACCCGCCAGCGCGTCATCGAGACGCTCAAGGAATGGGGTGGGGAGTTGGTCGAGCCGGAGCATATGCCAGGCATCTCATCCATGTCTCTCAGTTTGGCGATTCGGGAAGTCGGTACCACACCACAGATGCGCCGCGGGATGCTGAAACGACTGTTGCAAGCAAAACCGTTGATCCGCGTGATCGAAGCCCACAGCGGTCTGACGGGATTGATCGCCGAGACTGTGGCTGTCAAAACTGACGAGCAGGTTCGGGAATTCGACGGGATCTGGCTGAGCAGCCTCACCGACTCGGCTGTCAAGGCTAAGCCGGACATCGAGTATGTGGAGCGCATGAATGCCGTCGGCGACATTCTCGAGACCACGACCAAGCCCATCATCTTTGACGGCGATACCGGTGGCGTCACGGAGCATTTCGTATTTATGGTCCGCACCCTAGAGCGCCTGGGCGTTTCAGCCGTGATCATTGAAGACAAGAAAGGGCTGAAGAGAAACTCCCTGTTCGGCACCGGCGCTGGGCAGGTCCAGGATACCATCGAGGACTTCGCCCTTAAAATCTCCTCAGGGAAGCAAGCGCAGGTGACCGATGACTTCATGATCATTGCCCGCATCGAAAGTCTGATTCTCAAGGCTGGCATGGACGACGCGCTAGCCCGAGCTCGGGGCTACATCGCGGCCGGCGCGAACGGCATCATGATCCACAGCAAGGAGAAAACCGCCGACGAGGTCATCACCTTCTGCACGGAATACGCAAAGTTCTCTGATCGCGTGCCGCTGGTGGTGGTGCCATCGACGTATTCCCAAACGACCGAGGATGAACTGGCGAAGGCCGGTGTGAGCATCGTGATCTACGCGAACCAACTTCTGCGCAGCGCCTATCCGGCCATGGTACAGGTTGCCGAGAGCATTCTTCGGCACGGGCGAGCGTCCGAAGCCGAGGATCTCTGTATGCCCATCAAGGACATCATCAACCTCATTCCTGAAAGATCTTAAACAAAACCATGATTCCATGTGAAGACTTTCTCGAATGGCTGGCAGCTCGCGGTGTCGATTTCTACGCGGGCGTGCCGGATTCATTGCTCAAACCGGTTTGCTTCTACCTAGCAGATCACGCTGGCGACAAACACGTGGTGGCGGCAAATGAAGGCGGGGCGGTGGCCCTAGCATGTGGATATCATCTAGCCACGGGGAAAGTGCCACTCGTTTACATGCAAAACTCCGGCCAGGGCAACACGATCAATCCTCTCCTTTCCTTGGCCGACCCCGACGTCTACAGCATTCCCATGCTTCTGTTGATCGGCTGGCGGGGCGAGCCCGGCACGAAAGACGAACCGCAGCACGTCAAGCAGGGCAAAGTCACGGTCGGTCTACTGGAAGAGATGGGCATCCCCTGGCGCGTTCTGAAGACGGAGCCTGATGCGGCTCAGCGCAGTGTGGATGAGTTGGTAGCGATCGCCGCTGCTGAGAACCGGCCGGTCGCCTTGCTGGCCCGAAAGGGCACGTTCGCGTCCTACACTCCAAAAGATCAGCCCTCCGGGGACTTCGAGATGACCCGCGAGAAGGCCATCGAGTTGGTCGCTGCGCAACTGGGCGACCGCGACGCGATCGTTTCTACCACCGGGCACATTTCGCGCGAACTATACGAATACCGGGCGCGCAACGGCCAAGGCCACCAGCGGGAGTTCCTGACGGTCGGCGGGATGGGGCACGCCTCGCAGATCGCGATGGGCATCGCTCTGGCCAAGCCCGAGCGACAGGTGTTCTGCCTCGACGGCGACGGTGCCATGCTGATGCACATGGGCGGCACTGCGATTGTCGGTGTGTCTAAGGCCGCGAACTTTAAGCACGTCATTTTGAACAATGGGGTGCACGGTTCCGTCGGTGGTATGGCGACAGCCGGTTTGCGTGTCTCGTTCACGGAGATAGCGAAGGCGTGCGGCTATCCCGAAGCGTGGCGCGTCGAAGGCTCTGATGATCTGGCTGAAAAGGTCGCTGAGCTTCGAGCTGTGAAGGGACCCGCGATGCTGGAAATCATGGTCCGTAAGGGCGCGCGGGCAGACCTGGGGCGACCGAAGACTTCACCGATCGAAAATAAGACGGCCTTCACCGAGTTCCTGTCCGATTGATGCCAAATTCGAGACCGAGGTGTCGGACAAAACCAACTGCCTTCGATTGAAGTTTGTCAACCGTCGCCTTGGCTGAAAATGGCGGAGGCAAGGCGACCCCTTGCTCTTATAAAACTGGAGATCTGAGCCTCGTTTTATCGGTGTCTTTCCCCGGGGTCGCCCGGGTAGGGGCTGCTAGGAATTTGCCAATTGGGTGAATGCCGACGCAGACTTTACGATTCAGAGTAACGTCGGCAATGGCGACGGAACCTCCACCGTTACCACTCGTGATGAGAACCCGTCTAGAACGAGGTCGGCACGCTACTTCCGCATACGCGTCAATTAAGTTGACCCGTAACTTCCCGAACCAGTCTGTAGAAATTTGCTCCGCGGTGGAGCTCCTTGGAGCGTCGTTGCAGGGCTAGAAGAGGGGAGAAAGAGAGTGTGTGATGGAGTCATCGTTTCCACCAGTTGCTATACTGGCTCTGCTTAAAACTTAAGAGTGTTTTCACAATTCATCGAGAATCCGGCGGGAACTCACCAGTCAAGATAGCCATTTTCACGGTTTCCTAATCTCTCCGCCATCCTGAGCAGAAACTTGATGGCTGCTTTTCGAACCATCAGGCCATGCAACCTCTACCTCGATCATGCCTTCACCTTCATGTGGTATTGTAATCATGGAGGTTTCGGAACTGAGGTAGCCACTGCCTCCGTAAACCTCAAAACTCCCAAGCAGAACCCCGTCTAACGAGCAAGAAACTCGAGCTCCGATGGCCTGTCGATTTCCAGATTGACCAATCAATCGAAGATCACACTGATGCGAACGATCACGGTTGGGACGGAATAAAAGTGCTTCCGCATCATTCTGACTGACAAGAAAATGGCCATTTGAAAACTGCACGAGACCTTTCGCATCTCCCGGGACAATGAGACCACTGGCCTCAGGCCAAACTGGATCAAAACTCCCATCTCCACGGCCTGTCAGGAGGATACTCGTCGCACCGTGCATGCGCCCGGTTTCGGGTTGTGGGCTAAAGAAGTTTTGGACCATGTAAAGGTCGAGATGAGCATCCCCATCGATATCACTAAGTGACATTCCAAAACCAGGAGCAGCCTGCGCTAGAGCGGGAAGAGGGCGAAAGGTGAACTTTCCCTTACCGTCATTTATTAAAGCACCGCTGCGCAGTTCATTTACTTCGAAGCGCTGAGCTTCTTCAAGACGCGCTTCTGTGTAGATTTCATCCAGGGCCTTGATCGCAAAGTTATGAAAGGGTTTCGCGTTCCCCATTTTTTCTAGCACACTTGGAATCGCCGAGCTCGAGCAGCTAAATCCGCGGACCGGTAGCGCCCCCTTAATCGTAGCCTTGGCCTCGACAATCCGCCTCTCCCCATTACCCGAGAAGTCTCCATAATAAAGAATGGCCGGCTTCTTGGTTGAGGGATGATATTTTGTGTTGAGTCCGAAGTTGCTGACAACGTAATCAATATCGCCGTCATGATCGAGATCACCCCCAACAATTCCATTCCACCATCCAAGAATATTTAAAATTCCCGACTCCTTGCTCTCGGTAAATTTACCATCGCTGTTACGAAACCAACGCACTGCTCCCCACTCAGTGGTCACCAAAAGGTCTGAATCACCATCACCGTCAACGTCCGACCACAATGCCGAAGTCACCATCCCCACCTCTTGGAGCGCGGCAGCAGCCTCTGAAGTGACATCAACGAACGAGATCCGATCGTCATTTGAATCGTTTCGCAGTAAATGGCTCGGAGGAGCCATCGGGTATGCTCCTGGAACGACCCGTCCACCCACAAAGAGGTCAAGATCACCATCTCGATCGTAATCAGCAGCAATCACACAAGATCCGCTTTCCATTACCTCAGGAAGAGCATCCTCACTACTTAACTCAAATTCACCTTTCCCGTCATTAAGATAGAGGCGGTCACGATAGTTCGAGGAACCCTTCCCAGACTCAACGCCACCGCTTACAACATAAAGGTCAATGTCCCCGTCACTCTCGGCATCGAAGAAAAGTGCACCCATGTCTTCATGATCGCTTCCTCCGCTGATTCGGGAATCTGCTTTCCAGCTTTTACCGTCGCTCTTCAAAATTATTCCGTCTGAACCAAAAGCTCCTCCGAGGTAAGCATCTTCGTCGCCATCTCCATCGATATCACCCACTGCAAGCCCTGGACCCAAACGTGACATCCGATTCGGAAGAAGTGGCTGCTCACCAAAATCATCAAACTCAAGTTCCTGGTGTGAAATTTCCGGCAGGCTCTCATCTCTTACGAAGAAGGGGCCAGGAGACGATTTAGGAGTGGTTGTCTTCACTGGGACTCCAATTGGCTCGGTAACCTCGTAAGTCTTCCCAGACTCCAAGTCAGTGAATTTTTGGGCATGCCCACTTGGCCAATTCACGATGAGCGCATCGATTTTCTTGATTTCACCAAGCCCAAATTGAGCTAAAGTTTCATTGGTTGAAACTACGCCACGAGCTAGGGTCAGCGTTCGCATTTGGCGAAGATTACCTGCGACCACCGTCACGGTTGCGCCGACCCCCTTGGAGTTACTCGTTCGGCCAAATAATTTGACTCGGATGCGCTCTTTCTTGCTCCCATTTCGATAAAGAGCCACTGGTTCTTTAAACCGATTTACGATGATATCAAGATCACCATCGAGATCGAGGTCTGCCAGCGCCGCTCCGAAGCTCGCGTTCGCTTCTGCCAAACCCCATTCCTTGCCCACTGGCTCAAAGGACATTCCGCCTTTCCTGTTTCGTAGTGCCATGTTGAAGTCCCGCTTTGGTTTAAGTTCAGTGTAAGGGGTACTAGACCCGAGTGCAGACTGGCGGCGTGAATCGCTATTAAACCAATCCGCGGTCATTCCATTCGTGATAAAAATATCAAGCCATCCGTCACAATCGAGATCGCCAAACTTGGGTGACCAGGTCCAGTCCGAGGCATCGAGCCCAAGTTGCTGCGCAACTTCCATTTTACGTCCCCGTCCGGTGTTAAGATAAACAGCATTACGCATGTATTGACGGGGCGTTCCGCTCTCCAGAAACCATGCGAACTTGCTCATGTCTCCCATCGCAAGCTTTGCTTTATAGTGAGTCGAGCCGGCCATATCAGTTGCAATGAAATCCTCTTTCCCATCGTTGTTGATGTCTCCGACATCGCTCCCCATTGAATACCATGGCACCTGCGGCAAAACCTCGGGTGCCACATCCCGAAAAGTGCCGTCTTTTTGATTTTCGTAAAGGCGGTCTGACCCCAAGAAATCGTTGGCGAGATAAAGATCAGGCCAGCCGTCACCGTTATGGTCCCACCATGTGGCGGATAGGGACATACCTCGATCATCGATGCCTGCCTCAAGACCAACTTCTGCAAACTGACTCCCGTCATTACGAAGAAGGCGTCCACGTTGACCTGCTCGGATAATGAAAGGCTCTTTTCCGGGGCGATCGACGGTTCCCCAAAGCTCGTCAAGCCATGGTGGCATGCCCATTTTACCATCGCTCCCGCGCTGCATCTGACTCACCGCAAATCTACCATTATCGTAATTTGGATTGTCGAGATCGACGGCATAGCGATGGGTCGCGATAAAAGCGTCAAGATCTCCATCTCGATCGTAATCTGAGAAGGAAACCATGATTCCCGACCCCTTAAAGTTGAAGCCCAGCGCCGTGGCCTGATCAACAAAGGTCCCTTTCCCATCGTTGACATACAATCGAGTGGGGCAATCGAAGCCACACACTGCCAAATCTAAATCTCCATCGTTATCGATATCTGCAAAGGAAGCTCCCGTCCGCATCTCAAGAGCATCAGTTGATAAACCAGCGCGCTCTGTGATGTCTTCAAAACGGAAATCTCCTAGATTTCGATACAAACGCGAGCCGCCTTGGGGAGCAGTGAGGAAGACATCAGGTAAGCCATCAGAATCGACGTCACCTACCGTCACGCCACCCCCTGCTTCAATCCGGTCGAACAAGCGGACCGTTCGTGCATTGAGTTCCCATCGGTGAACGAAGTCCATTCCGGCTTGAACCGCTTCGACAGGTTGAAATAAAGTCTCCTTTTCCGGTCTGGCTAAAGAATCTTTTAGATCAGTGATTACCAGCTCATCCCGGCTGGCATAACGCACAGGGGGAAGCTCAGATTCTGGGGCACCTTGAGAGGATTCACGATCGGAACGACAAGAAACCGCGCTGATGAAGGCGAGGGCTAGAAATGGGTATTGGAGAGGTCTTCGCATACGCAAAGAAAGCCCGCTATGAGCGGGCTTTCTAAATAGGTTTAAAAAATCCTAGTAGGCTCGTTCACCGAGGTGAACGAGGCTTAGCGACGGCGACGAAGGGCAAAAATGCTGCCGATCAGGAGCAACCCGAGTGAACCTGGCTCAGGAATATCACTCGTCGTAATTGCAATTTCACCGAGACCGGTGCGGAAGCCACCATGGTTTGCGGTCAGGTGAAGTCCGATATATTGAGCCCCCGAAGCGCCCGAGATGTCGAAACTTTCGCCTGCATCACCATTCTGAGTTCCAATTGCAAGAGTGTTTCCTGTGCTGAGCTGGGTCCATCCACCACTCCCAAAGTCATAGGGAGTGACTGCTCCACTAGCATCTGGTGCTGCTGTTGCAGGAGAAGTGGCGTGGTAGATATCAAAAGTACTTGTTCCACGATCAAGAGCGTTGGTTTCTTGGACGTTCCAGAGATACATTGTGCCAAGGGCAGCAGTTGCGGACCCTAAATCAACGACAGCCCAAGTGTTGCTCCCGGAGTTGTCCGCGGAAAAGCCCTGCCAGTCATCAGCCCAAGCAGTGCTGCTGACTGTCCAAGTGGAAGGATCGTCGGCGTCACCTTTTGCCATTCCGCTGCCATCAGCTGCCTTGAGGATGGAACCATTTCCGTTGAGGCTATCGCCCTGGTGGAAGGCTGTAATCCCCGCGGGGACAACAACAGCGGCCGAAGAAGTGCCAATTGTAATTCCCAATAAAGCGGGGACTATTAGTAGTTTTTTCATGTTTATAGAGGATATTTTTTCTTAACCCCAACATTCGACCAAATTTATACCTTTTCGTCTAGTCTGTTTTTTAAAAAAAATAGTGACCGGATCAGATCGGACTGATTCTTGGCGCTAGCGCACCTCGAAGATTTGGTAAAAGCGCTTCCTTGCAGCGGAAACATCAAGCCCCTCGTAGGAAAATGTGGTTGTTTCACTGTCGGCGTCTGCCGGAACACTGTCAGTCAATTCGGTCCATTCGATGAGATTATCGGAATAGTTAATCCCATAGACTTTCCCTGGTCTAGAATACCAAGTGATTCCAAGTCTATTCCCCTGGATCTCGGAAGTGTCGATGCCCAGGATCTCAAGGCCATTGGCTGACGAGGGGTCGGTTGTGATTGCAACCTCACCGAGGCCGGTGCGGAAGCCACCATGGTTTGCGGTCAGGTGGAGTCCGATATACCGAGCTCCCGAAGTACCCGAGATATCAAAAACTTCGCCAGGATCATCAAACTGAGTCCCCTGTGCAAGAGTGTTTCCCGTGCTAAGCTGGGTCCATCCACCACTCCCAAAGCTGTAAGGAGTGACTGCCCCGCTTGTCGCTGGTGCTGGTTCTGCAAGAGCTGTAGCATAGTAAATATCAAAAGTGCTTGTTCCACGATTAAGAGCATTGGTTTCTTGGACGTTCCAGAGATACATTTTGTCAAGGCCACCGGTCGCGGATCCTAAATCAATGACAGCCCAAGTATTGTCTCCCGAGTTGTCCGAGGAAAACCCCTGCCAGTCATCAGCCCAAGCAGTGCTGCTAATTGTCCAAGTGGAAGGATCGTCGGGGTCACTTTTTGCCATCCCGCTGCCGTCAGCAATCCTCAAAACCGAGCCTGCCGCATCAAGGGAATCTCCTTGATGGAAAGCGAAGACTTCTACAATTGGCACAACCCCACCATCACCCGGTTCGACAGGAGGATCGGGAGGAACAGGCTCACCAAGAGTGAGAGCGTCCGGATCTTCAACATCGCTAAAGGCAACCTCAGCTAATCCGGTTCGGAAACCTCCATAATTACTTTTTAGTTTAAGACCAATGTAGCGTGCCCCGGCCGCATCCGAAAGATCGTAGGCCTGCCCCGCGTCACCGAATTGCACGCCCATTTTAAGTTCCGATCCGCCAATCGCGGTCCATCCCCCGCTGGTAAAGCTGTAGGGAGTGACGGTGCCACTTGTGATGGGCGGCAGAGCCGTCGGGCTCGTGGCATGAAAAACCTCAAAATTCTTCACCCCTCGGTCGAGGGCATTGGTTTCCTGGATATTCCACAAATACATTGTGCTCAGGCTGGCCGCAGGAGCACCCAGATTAATCACGACCCAAGTGTTATCCCCAGAGTTGTCTGAGGAAAAGCCCTGCCAATCATCGGCCCAAGCTGTACTCGCAACCGTCCAAGTGGACGGATCATCGACATCGATCCTATCCATGCCGCTGCCATCAATCGCTTTTAGAACCGACCCATTACCATCCAGGCTGTCTCCCTGATGAAAGGCTTCGATACCGGCTATGGGAATCTCCCCAGCACCGGCAGTTGCGCCAAGGGCCAAAATGGCGAGGGTAGATCTCAAGGAAAAAGAGAGAGAGTAACTGGAGATTTTCATAGGTTTAATGGGCTTAGTCTGAGGGCAAATAAAGCCCTCAGAATTTTCTGACAGAATTTCATTGTTACAGAATTTCATTGAAGGGACCAAGATCATTTTTGCTGGCTGGCTGCTAGGAATTTGCTTTTGAGGCTGAACGGTTGAGGGAATTATTGGAGGGGTCGGAGAGGGGAGGTCATG
>Ga0308005_10000231_pt1 | contig 21741 bp, 15 predicted proteins | sample Neamet67_FD_203142 | JGI IMG/M metagenome (GOLD analysis project Ga0308005, IMG submission 203142) | Marine microbial communities from water near the shore, Antarctic Ocean - #67 | ecosystem: Environmental > Aquatic > Marine > Unclassified | place: Southern Ocean | collected 2014-06-07 | reverse complement strand
TTCCGCTCGATTTTTGCGAGGACATCGAGATAGCGCTGGTGGCGACCCTCGACAACCGGGGCAACTGGATCAAGCCAGGAGTCGTTAGCAATGAGGGGAAGTTGGTCCGGCACTTTTTGACTTTATTGAGTGTTCTGAAAAAATCACTTCTTATAGCACTTCCATTTGGCGCTTTTTCCGAGAAGGGAAATGCCAACGAAGCTGGGCCTCACGATTTTGTCGTTTACTTCGGTCCAAATATTTGACTTGCAGGTCTTGCCCGAAGAGGAGAATGAAGAACCTCATTAAGGTCGAGTCTGGCCCTCTTCAGTGAAGTTGGAAGGAAAAACAGCGGGTCTATCCCTCAAGTAAGGCGTTTAGCCCTCCCTCCAGTTTCTCCAAAGACGGCTGATCAGTAACCTTCTGCCCGTCATCGGTGCTGATGAAAATTGAATCTAGTGCGGCTCCTTTTTCAGTGCAGATTCGGCAATGGACCGTTTTGAATCCAAAAGCGTTTACTGTTTTGAAAATGTCGTGGAGAAGACCAATGCGGTCTAGGGCTTGAAGTTCAATCACCGTGAAATGAGGGTCCAGTTCATTACTGATCCAGGCACGGGTAGGGAACTTAATGACTTGTTCGGTCTCTGGATTGAGGTAATTGACCTTTTTCTTGAGATAGATACTTGAGTCGTAGTTGTCCGTTTCATTAATGCCGTAAAGAGTTTTCACCATTGCTTTTTGGCGCGAACGGTTCTCCTCGGCCTTGAAATCTTTCGTGCAGACGCGGAAAAGGTCGAGGACGATGCCATCGGGACGGGTGTAAATATCGGCTGAAAGAATGTTCATTTCGTGCACGGCCAGGGAGCAACAGGTTTTCTCGAGGAGGAGCGGTGTTTCTCGGGCCGCGATAATCAACTCGGTGTATCCAAATTTGGGTCGCTCCAACCATTGGACGGCACATTCAAAGGGAGTATCGGGCCGTCGCGCCCTGCGGTCGATAAATTGCCAAAGGGCGACGATATGTTTGCGGATGCTGCGCTTACTTCGGAAGCGGAAGTAGCGGCGCGGCATCAATTTAAAATGTTCTTCAAAGATTTCGTGATGCTTCTCGTTGAGGCTACTTTTTACTTCAGTCCGAATCTCTTCAAACTCGGTGGCAAGTTCTTCTTTGCCCGCATTCGGGGATTCAGAAAGATAATCTCTCGTATTTCGATAAAGCTGAAGAATGAGGGTTTCCTTCCAAGGAGACCAAGCTTCCTCGTTAGTGCCGTTTGAATCGGCAAAGGTAAACAAAAGAAGGGTGTCGAGGCGATGACGGTCGCGCATCAGACCGGCAAACTCAGCAATGACTTCGGGGTCATCGATGTTCTTCTTTGTCGCAAAGCGCCACAAGGTAAGATGGTGATCCACTAGGAACATAATGAGGGATCGCCGGCCTCCGGTGATCTGAAGGCGTTTGCAGAGCCTTACTGCGAGCATGGACGAACCGTCGGTGTGCTCTCGGACATTTTCGGCCCGTCCGGTGTCATGGAGGATCAGTGCGGTATATAGAGCGTAGGAATCCTGATGCTTTAAAAAGAGATCACGATAGAGCGCGCGATCCTGAGAATCGTTGTCGATGAGAGAATCCAATTGATCGATGCATCTCAGGGTGTGCTCATCGGCGGTATAGCGATGGAAAAATTCGTGTTGAACGAGGCAATCAAGCGCGCCGAATTCGGGAAGGTAGCGACCCAAGACTCCCGTGCGATGCATCAGGCGCAGAGTAGTGGCGACTTTCCCTTTATGCTGGAGGAGTTCTCGAAAAGATTCCCGGTTCTCTTTTCGGTTACAAAAGGATTTATTGATGAGGTTCCAACTTGCCCTGATGAGTTTGCGAAGTGCAGGGGAGGGGCTTACCTGATGCTGCTGGCAATAAACAAAGAGTCTAATAAGTCGATTGGGATTCTCCTCAAAGATCTCTTTACGTTTCGCGAAAAGGCGACCTTGGCGAATCGTGTAGTCATCAAGTTGAATCGTTTTCGATTTCTTGCGCGTAAAGGGAAGAAATCGAAACCCGGAAGTTTTCTCGCCGTGTTGAAGCTCAAAGATTTCGAAGATGGACTTCGTGTGATTATGGATGTTTCTCGCATGCCTGTAGTAATCTCGCATGAAGGCTTCGATTCGACGCAGGATACTGGAAGACGGGTATTCAAACTCGTCGGCAATAACCCCTTGAAAGCGGAGGGTAAGGATGTCGTTTCCTTTATCGTGATATTGCAGCGCGTTACGAACGCGGTGCATAAAATAAAAGGCATCCTTGAGTTCGCGTCGGGCCATTTTGGTGAGGATGCGTTTGGAAACGAGTTCCGTCATGGAGCGTGTTCCTGCTTCTGCATCAATGATCCAGTCGAGGTTCTGGTAGTCGCGTAAAGTCCCTGGACTTTCTTTGATATTTGGTTCCTGAAGAAAGACGGTATGGGAATATTTGGCGTGTCGATTCCTGATGTCCTGACTCCGTTCCTCAAAGAAAGCGGCTTTGTCTTTGGTGATGCATTCCTTTCGGAAACGAGTTGAGAATTGCTCGAAGAGTTCTTCATTGCCGATGATGAAGCGAGAATCGAGAAGGGTTGTTCGCGAGATCGGTTCTTGTTTTGCTTCGGTGATGGATTCCTGAATCGAGCGGGTAGCAGGGAGGAACTTGAAGCCAAGATCCCAGATGAGCATTTGAATCGACTGGATGAGCGAGGCATCGACTTTTGAGATCTTCTGAGAAGACGTTGGGGTCAGGAAAAGGAGGTCAATATCCGAACCGGGATTCATGATGCCTCGCCCGAAGCCGCCATTCGCGACGATCGCCAGACCGGATTCATTTTCAGGGTCGAAAGCCTGATGTAAGCCGATGATCAGTTGGTCGATGCAGCGCGACCTACTCTGGGCGTTCTTTAAGCCCGATTCGCCATCGAGATGACGCTTATGGAGCTGCTTTTCGGCTGAGTTGATCTTCTCCTTTAAGTAGGAGATTTTTTCTTCAGCAGGGAGTTCCTGCAGGGTGTCAGGATCGATTTCAAGGAGCACGCAGAGAGGGAATCAAACTCTGCGGGGAAGTCGATCACCAACGTGTTGCAGTGGCACGAGGACGTCCACCATGACGTGCATAGTAGGAACGCCCGGGGCGGGTGGTATCAAGTGATCCTCGGATGATTTGGACGTCTGTGCCAACACCAACCCGACGATAGAGATCAATAACATGTTTTGATTTCATGCGAATACAGCCGTAAGACACTGGACGTCCAATATTACGTTCTTCAGGAGTTCCGTGAATGTAAATGCAGCGGGCCATCGTGTTGCGATTGTGCTGCTCTATTCCGCGGAGCCAAAGAATGCGTGTGACAATTGGGTCACGTCCGGGAGCATCAGGGCGAATCACTTCACCCGTGCGGCGTCTGCTCTTGAAGACAGCGCCTACAGGTGCGTTCCCTCCAATTTTCTTAGCAATTTCCAATCTGCCGAGAGGGGTTCTATTCGTTCTGTTCCCGCTTCCGAGACCGAACTTGGATGTGGAGACTGGGTAGGCCTTCACGGGCTTGCCGTCCTGCACCAAAAGCATCTTTTGGTCGCGAACACTCACCAGCATTTTATTCCGGTCATCGTATTTTGAAGCGCTGCAAGAGGCAGCGATCAATACGAGGGGAGCTAAAAGAGCTAGGAGAATTAAGCGGGATGAAGGCATGGCATTTAGAATCAAGAATATCAGCGGCGCGATAAGAACGCGGGGACAAACTGGCCAAAGCTAACCATCTGTTTTAGCGAGGACACGGAAGTGTAGAAAAACCCAACAGGGAAGGGGAGAAGCAAGATTGCTGAAGGCCAGTTTCCGCTAGAGGCGGCGTCGAGCACGACATAGGCGAAGAATATTCCGAACATCAGTTCGAAAACAGGAGTGAGGCTCTTGAGCGCCTTGTAGCGACTCTTGCGAATTTGAACTTTTTGCTGTCCTTCAATTCCGTATTTCGGAGTGCGGACAAATCCGGTCTCGTGACCGACGATGGCTTCGAGGACGGCTTTGGCGTTGTTGACTGCCATGCCGATTCCAAGGGCAAGAAGAAGGGGGAGATAGAGAATCTCTTTCAGCCATGTCTTTGGGTGGAGGGCTTTCTGAGCAACGGTGTAGAAAATAACGACCGAGCAGGAGGCGAAGAAGAAGATCGGAAGGTCGATCATGACGCGTTCCCAGAAGTCTAGTTGAGGCCCCCAAGTATTCTTCGGGAAGATGAGGAAGCAGAGAGCGATCAGGAGGAGGTAAGCAAAGTTCGAGGTGAGGTGAGCGGTCGCTTCCAGCTTAATGCTGAGCGAGTATTTGCTTTTCCAGATTGATCCAAGGCACTTCTTGCAGCACTGAATTGATCCTTTGGTCCAGCGATGCTGTTGATTTTTGAATCCGGCCATGTCGACAGGAAGTTCAGCGGGCGTCTCAACTTCGCGAAGGAAGATGAACTTCCATCCCTTGAGCTGGGCGCGGTAGCTCAGGTCCATGTCTTCCGTCAAGGTGTCGTGCTCCCAGCCGCCGGCATCTTCGATCGCTGACTTACGCCAGATTCCGCCAGTGCCATTGAAGGTGAAGAAACGTCCGGAACGATTACGAGCGGTCTGCTCAATCTCCAGGTGTCCGTCGAGGAAGAGGGCCTGGATGCGGGTGAGCGCGTTGTAGTTTCGGTTCAGGTGACCCCAACGAGTCTGCACGAGGGCAATCTTCTCGTTGGTGAAATGATGCATCGTCTTTTGAAGAAGATCGGGGTTGGGGACGAAGTCGGCGTCGAGAATCAAGATGTATTCACCCTTGGATGAACTCATCCCGTTTTCGAGGGCACCTGCTTTATAGCCCGTCCGGTCAGTGCGGTGGATACACTCTGCGTCAAATCCTTGCTGACGAAGGCGCTCCGCTCCAGCCATCGAAATCTCGACGGTTTCGTCCGTTGAATCGTCGAGAATCTGAATCTGAAGCTTGTCCTGAGGATAGTCGAGTGCGGCGACAGCATCGAGCAAGCGATCGACAACATGCATCTCGTTGAAGACGGGGAGTTGAACGGTGACAAGAGGCATCTCTTGAAATTCCTTCTCGGGCACTGGCATATCATTCCGATACTTGAAGTATAAAAAGAGTGTCGTGAGACGGTGGAAGCCATACCCTGCAAGTCCAAGAAGGACGAGGGTGTAGAGGCTAAAGTAAACCCAAGAGGCGGTGTCGCTTGTCATACTAAATAGTGGTTTGGCAGGATGCAAAGGTCACGAAATGTGGATAACGCGATGTCTGGGTGCCAGTATTGAAAGTACAAGTCAAGATCAGGGTACCGAAATTATACAGGAAATCTTAAGTATAGGCGATCATTGAATTTCAATATTTTTAACACTGCAAACTGGACATGGTGGACGGACTTCGGTTCATTCCCTGTATGAAGATCGATCTCATAGGGAAATACCGCGCGCAGTGGGGAGAGGGACCTATTTGGTGGGAAGGACGTCTCGTCTACGTCGATATTGAGGAGCATCGCGTGATTTCAGTGAATCCCGATAGTGGAGAAGAGGAGGTTTTCAACGTAGGTGAACGGGTAGGAGCGGTTGTTCCGCGGGAAAAGGGAGGCTTTGTGATCGCTGGTGATAGTGGATTTCACTTCCTGGATCCAAAATCGGGGGAGACGACCGCCATCTCCGATCCTGAACCGGAGAAGGAGAATAATCGCTTTAATGACGGGAAATGCTCTCCCGATGGCCACTTTTTCGCGGGAACGATTAGCTTGGTTAAAAGGAAGGGTGATGCTGATCTCTATCGTCTGTCTCCCAATCTTGAAGTGAGCAAGTCCTTTGGGCCCGTCACGAACTCGAATGGTATTGTTTGGTCAAAGGACGGAGCGTCACTTTACTACATCGACACTCCCCGTAAATCTGTCCTGCGTTTTGATTATGCAGATGGTGAGCTTAAAAATCCTGAAGAAGTGGTTTCAACGAAGGAACTGGAATCATCTCCGGATGGGATGGCGATTGATGAGGATGGCAATCTCTGGGTCGCCTTTTGCCATGGCGCGTGTGTGATCTGCTATGATCCCACGTCAGGTGAGAAGGTTCAACAGATTGATCTGCCCTGTTTGGAGACCACCGCAGTTGCCTTTGGCGGTGAAGATCTGGACGAACTTTATGTCACGACTGGAATTCACAAGAGTGAGATCGAGGAGGATGCCGGAAGGTTATTTCGGATTTCGGGTTTGGGTGTCAAGGGGCTACCGGCGCATGCTTTTGCAGGTTAGTTTGCTTTGCTGAAACGACCTGAGGCACAATATGTTGTATTGTTTTTGTGTAAGGGCACTAAATAAGGTATTTATTTCTCTGTTCACTTGAGAGGAGGGCATCCGGGTTCTAGTGTAATGCCGTTCGGAGTGAAGCGTGTTTCATTCCACTCACTCACTGCCTTTCTAGAACATGTATTTAAAATCCCTTCACATCCATGGCTTCAAGTCTTTCGCCGATAAGACCTATCTTGAATTTGCCAAAGGAGTCACCGGTATCGTTGGGCCCAATGGTTGTGGTAAGTCAAATGTTGTCGACGCAATCCGTTGGGTCTTGGGAGAAACTTCAGCCAAAGCGCTCCGAGGCGGAGAAATGGCGGATGTTATTTTTAATGGCGCGGAAAAAAGGAAGCCGCTTGGGATGGCCGAGGTCACGCTCACTTTGGCTGACTGCGAGGAAATTCTTAAAACCGATCAGAATGAAGTTTCGGTTACGCGCCGGGTTTATCGCGACGGAAAGTCCGAATACTTGATCAACGGCACACGTTGTCGGCTTCGTGACATCGGGGAACTCTTCATGGATACCGGCATCGGCCGTTCCTCCTACTCAATCATGGAGCAGGGGAAAATCGACATGCTTCTCTCGGCTAAGCCTGAGGATCGACGTCAGGTATTCGAGGAAGCTGCGGGAATTACCAAGTCAAAAAAAGAAAAGAAGGAGGCGCTTCGAAAGCTTGAGTATACCGAGGGCAATCTTCTGCGTGTCTCCGATGTTTTGGCTGAGCAGGAACGCCGCATGAATTCCTTGAAGCGTCAGGTTTCCAAGGCGCGTCGCTATCAGGCTCTCTCAAAGGATGTTGGAATTCTCGATACTCACCTGAGTCATCGCGAATTCATTCAGCTGAGCGGTCAGCGTGAAGAGTTGACGGTCTCACTGACTTCGCTTGAGAGAGAGCGTGGCTCGATCGAGGCAAATATGCCGGATCGCGAAACTGCGGTTGTGGAAGCCCGGGATTTGGCCCAAGCATTGGATGCCAAACTTTCCGGTCTGAGGCAAAGGCTCTCGGATAAGAAAAATTCGATTCAGGCTGCCGAGAACCGCATGGCTTTCAATAACGAGCGCAAGGGGGAACTCACTGAGCATCTTTCTAAGAATGAAAATGAGATCAAAGAGACTGCGGATCGTTTGAACGAGCAGAAGGAATCCTTGGACAAGGCTCAGCTCGCTCTCGTCGAACTGGAAAAGAGAATTCTCGATCAGGAAACTCATTTCAAGGAGCGCAAGGAGGGTGCTTCCAAGTTGGTTCAAGAGCGCCAAATTTTAGAAGCCCAGCTGCGAAAAGCTCGTGCCGAGGCAAACGCAACTCATTCAATTATCGCGTCCTCGCAAGCGAAGATCGAAAGCGCCCTTTCGCAAATGGAAGGAAATCGCGAGCGCATGAAGCAGCTCGAAGAAGAGGCTGAGCGTCTTTCGAGTGAAAACGGTAAGGCCATCGCAGAGCGGGACGAAATTTCACTGCAGCTTGAAGAGCATCTGAAGCGCGTTCCTGATCTCGAAGCTGCCAAAGAGCGGACCGAGCGCGAGTTTCAGGCCTGTCGTGGATCTCTCGATGCCGCGCGAAAAGCTGCTTCCGAGCTTCATCGCGAACTCTCTAAAAAGGGGTCTCGTTTGGATGTTCTTCGACAACTCATCGCAAGCGGAGAAGGTCTGCAGAAGGGGACCCAGGCGGTGCTCAACGGACTTAATGATTCCGCTCTCATCAAACCAGGATTGGATGGAGTTCTTGGAGCCCACTTGAAAGTTCCTGACGAGTATGCTGCTGCAGTCGAAGCCGCTTTGGGTCACCACCTTCAGGCTGTTCTTGTGCGAGACGATGAACTTGCCAATGAGATCATTGACCGACTGACCGAGGGGAAGAAGGGCGAGGCCGCACTTCTCCCGGAGAGCTTCCTTCCTGCATCGTCCGGTAGTCAGGTTGAGGCGCTTCCCGATGGCGCGAAGGCTTGGGCCATGGATGTTGTTACGGTCGACGGCAAGCTGATTGGCTTAATGGAGCATCTGCTTTGCAAAGTGCTCATCGTTCCTAATCGAAGCGTGGCTGGTAAGCTCAGGACGAGCTATCCCGATCTCACCTTCGTCACCTCAAGTGGAGAGATCCTTTCCTCTGAAGGGCTTCTTAAAGGAGGGAGCTCCGGAGGTCAGAAAGATTCTCTCTTGATGCGTCAAAATGAAGTTCTTTCTCTGGAAACGGAAACGCAAGAACTCGCGGCGGCTGAGAAGGAGGCGCAGGCTAACATTCAGGAGCTCGAAGAGCGAGTGAAGGAGCTTCGAGAAGAAGTCGAATCAGCCAAAGATTGCGTGCAGCGTCACAAGGTGGAGGAGTCGACCTTGAACGGACAGCTGTCACTGGCGAAGCGGGAGGCTGAAGGTTTTGCTACCAAGGTTGCCAACAATCAGTGGGAACGTGAGGAACTTAATGGGCGCGAAAAAACAGCATGCGATAGCCGTTCCGCGATGGAGAACGAACTTGCACGTGCGCGGGAGCGATTGACTGCTCTCGAGGACGATGGTCGCAATCTGCAGAAGCAGGTCGAGGAGGTGATGGATCGCGAAAGGGCCTCACATGAGCAGTTCAATGAAGCCCGCACCGCTCTCGCGGTCGAAAAGCAGGCTCGTGATTCAGCGGCCCGTGAGCAGCACCCCATGACGTCTCGCATCAATGAACTCACCGAACTCAACCATCGACGGGAAAATGAGATCAAGTCATCTCGTGATCGCATTGTGCAAGGTGATGAGGAGAATGAATCATTGGAAAAGGAAATGGGCGGCTACCGCGAGGAGGTCGAATCAGTTTCTGCTGAGTTGAGCCAGGCCGATGGATCTCGTGCCAATCTCAAACAGCTGATTGATGAATCGGAGTCTCAACTCACGGAGATCCGACAGAAGCAATCACGAGTTTCGAATCAGATAGGTAAAGAGGAGGTCTCAGCCACCAAGCTTGATCTTCGCCTGGAGAATCTCGAAAATTCGGTGCTCGAGCGCCATCAGATCGAGATCAAATCCTTCAATCCTGACTTTCATGTTCTCATGTCGTGCATTGCCGACCGCAAGCAGCTTGAGAAACGAGGTCGCAGCGCGGTGGTTCTCGATGATGAAGGAGGAGAGAAGGTTAAAGACGAGCAAGAGGAGCAACTTGCCGTCCTTGAAGCTGAACAGGACCTTGTTCCCGCGGAGATCACCGAAGAAGGTCCCGACTGGAAGTTTGTCGAAGCGATTGTCGCAGACCTCAAGCGTCGTCTTGATTCGATGGGTCCCGTGAACCTCGATGCCATTGAAGAATACGATGAGCTCGAAGAGCGTCATACATTCACTAAAAATCAGCACGACGACCTCGTTAATTCGAAGGCTCAGCTTCTTGAAATTATCGATCGAATCAACACCGAATCCGAACGTCTCTTTGCTGAGACATTCAACGCAGTGGCGATCAACTTTAAGTTGATGTTCAAGCGTCTCTTCGGAGATAAAGCGACGGCTGATCTGATTCTGCAAGACGTCAATAATCCACTTGAGTGCGGCATCGAAGTGATCGCCAAGCCTCCCGGGAAGAAGCTTCAATCGATCTCCCTCATGTCAGGTGGAGAGCGCTCTATGACTGCAGTTGCCTTGCTCTTTTCCATCTACATGGTGAAGCCAAGTCCCTTCTGTGTGCTTGACGAGCTTGATGCGCCGCTTGATGAATCAAACATTGGGCGCTTTCTGAATGTGCTCGATGCCTTCATCGATCAGAGTCAGTTCATCATCGTGACGCACTCCAAACGCACCATGGAACGCGCCGACGTGATGTATGGCGTGACGATGGAAGAATTCGGAGTTTCCAAGCCTGTCGGCATGCGCCTCACTTCAGAGGCGGAATCGCTCAAAGGGAAGGATCATCCCAAGTCGGTAGCGCAGAAAGCCGCGCTTAAGCTGAATTCTTAGATCTTAAGAAATTGCTGCGACTTGGTATTAGTCAGGAGAGCGGCCGTTGTAGATGGCTGCGCCTGATTCTTTGTAGGTCTTGAGGACGTCGGCAGCGGCGTCGCGCATGAGGTCGTTTTGGACGGTGATTCCCCGGGCTTCGAGTTGGGCGACCCAGTCGGTGGGCTTTGACCCTTCATCGAATCCGATGGCGGTGGCGTCTTCTCCACGAGCTCCGCAGATGAGGCTGCGCACTCCGGACCAAGGGACTGCTCCGAGGCACATCGCGCAGGGGGCGACGCTGGTGATGAGCTGGGTTCCGCTGTTTCCGAGGCTCCCCAAGTCGTGAGTTAGGAGGCTTCGTTGAGCCATGGAAACGGCGACCATTTCGGCGTGGGCGATGGAGGCATGGGAGGCGACGACGATATTGACCCCGGGGGCGATGAGGGTGCCTGATTCCAGATCAAAAACGGCAGCGCCAAAGGGTCCACCGGTTTGATGTTTGATATTGAGGGAGGCGAGGCGGAGGACCAAGCCCATGCGGTCTTCTGGGGTTGCGAAGATGTGATCCGCGGATGGAAGTTCTGATTCCAGCCAATGGGGAAGCTGGAGGGTGACGGCGGAAAAGCGTGGATTCATGACGAGTGCGAGTGGGCGTCTTCTTCGGAGAAGAGGATGGCAAAGGAAGGGAGGATGGAGCGGTGGATGAGATCGACGCGATCGTGGTAGGACGCGAAGTTACTCTTCACGGCATTTACGGTCATCTTTTCGAGATCGCTGGAGTGTCCGGTCGGATTGCTGATTGGAGGAAATGCGCCTGCGGAGATCGCGATCAGTATCGCGGCGCAGCTTTTGGAGCGGAGGAATTAGGGGCTTAGTTGCGGACCTCTCGTTTTAGCGTTTCGAGGAAGGAGAGATATTGTGAGGGGGATTATTCGAAGCGGAACCAGTCGAGATTGGCGAGATGTTGTTTGCCGGGATTGGTGAAGGTCAGGCGGAGATTCACAAGCCCGGAGGGAAGGTTAGCGAGAGGGATGGAGACTTCCTTCCAGGTGTTCCAATCGCCGGTTGGTTTCATAAAGGCGGCGCCGATGTTCTGGCCATTCGCGGTGATCGTTACCGTCGCGCCATTGCCGGCGGAGGCATAACGGAATGTTATTTTTTGACAGCCTTCGAGTCGAAAGCGGTGATACTCGGCCCAATGAGAGTGATTGATCGCTCCGAGAAATGGTTGCTCGTTGGCGTTGAGGATTTGGGTGCCGTTGTTCGTGGTATAGGACTCGGCTTGAATGGTTCGGGGATGGAGGCGGATTGCCGCTCCTCCGGAGAGTGGAGAAGCCATTCTATTGCGGCCGCCGGAATCAGTGTAATTTGCGGAGAGCTCGAGCGTTTGGTCCTGTAAGGGGAGGTTGATGGTTCCGGCTGCCCCCCGAGAGACCTGGGGCGCGTTCTTGGCAGAGAGTGAGTAGATCCAACGGATCATGGAGCCGACTTCATCCCGGGTGAGGTTGGGATGAGGAAGCATGGGAATCTCGCCCCAGACTTTGGCTGATCCGGAAATGACGCGACTAACAGATTGGTCAAAGGCGGCGGGATCGTTCTTGTAGCGTTTCGCGATCTCGTTGAAGGAAGGGCCGATGAGTTTTTGAGTGGCGTGATGGCAGTTGAAACAATCGGAGGCCCGGATGGCTGATAGCCCCGGTGCTTCCTTGGCCAAAGGAGCGAGAGTGACGACGGTAGTTGCAAAAGGAGAGGGGTCTTTTTGTGAGTTGCCGTCTTCCCGGTCAGAGATGTGGAGTTGGAATGGGACTGGTTTTCCGGGTGTGTAGAAAGATCCATCGAGAGGAGATTCGAAAGCGAGAGTTGGCGGCGTATTTCCGGCGGTGATGGTGTGAGCGGTTATGCTGCTGGCACCGTTTTCATCGGTCACTTTGAGTGTAATCAGGTGATCGCCTGATTCGGAGAAAGTGAGTTTTGGAGCGACGGCGGTTGAGAATTCCTTGTCTTGATGAGTCCACGAATAGCGAAGTTTTCCACTTTCGGGATCTTTTGATCCTGAGGCATCGAGATTCACGGTAAGAGGAATGGGGCCGTGCTTCCGGTCGGATTGGAATTGCGCAACGGGATCAAGGTTTCCGTGGCGGTAGCTGATGTGAATGAGACGGGCGTCCTTGTTATTTCCCCAGGTCGAGCCGTAGTCGGTGATCCAGAGAGTGCCATCGGGAGCAATGAGAGCGTCGGAGGGACGTTTGATTTTGACGGAAAGCGGAAACTCTTCGATTCCAGCGAGGTCCTCGTTTTCGTCGAGGCGAGCCCATTTAATGAAGGTGCGATTCCAGTCCCAAAAGAGAAGGCAATGATCGAATTCGATGGGAAGCCCTCCGGTCTCTTTAAATTCAGGACGGTAGTGAAAAACAGGTCCGGCACAGGCGGTACGTCCTCCCTTTCCTACGGCGGGAAATTCAGGTGAGTCAGCGTAAGGGTAGAAGATGAAAGCGGATTGGGCCGGCGGGAGATCCTCGCGCCCGGTATTGAGGGGGGAGTCGTTGATCGGTTTGATGGGATTGAACTTTGCGCCCACATTGCCGTTGGTGAAGTCGACTCGTGAGTAGGGTTTGTTGTCGGCGATGAAGTAGGGCCAACCGAAGAAACCAGGCTTGCGCGCCTGATTGATTTCGTCGTGACCGCGGGGGCCTCGTGGTCCGTCATTTCCGGCATCGGGACCCACGTCGCCCCAGTAGAGGTGGCCGGATTTGGAATCGATGGAAAACTTCCACGGATTGCGACATCCCATGACGTAGATTTCAGGACGTGTTCCGATAGTTCCGGGAGGGAAGAGGTTCCCTGCGGGGATTTTGTAGGAGGCATCAGGCTGAATTTTGATGCGAATCAAACCGCCGCGAAGATCGTTGGGGTTGGCGGCTGATTTTTCGGCATTCCAAGGTTCACGATCGGGACGTCGATCGATCGGAGCATATGAGGCAGAGTCTCCAAAGGGGTGGGTGTTGTCACCGGCGGAGGCAAAAAGGCAACCATCGGGTCCAAATTTAAGCATGCCGCCGTGGTGGCAACATTCGCGTCGCTGGGTGGCCCATTCGATGACCTTCTTTTCATCAGTGAGAGTATCGTCGCTGAGAGTGAAGCGGCTGATGCGCTGGCCCACAAAGTCTGCGGGTGAGTAGAGGAGAAAGAGGTGATTATTTTTTTTGAAGCTTGGATCGAGGGCGACCCCAAGGAGTCCGTTCTCTTGTTTCCCGAAAACTTTGATTTCAGCAAGAGTAGTGCGGTCTCCGGTGACCGGATGGATCCGGCTCACTTTTCCCTGCAGTTCGATGAGATAAATCGAGCCATCCGGCCCAAGATCCATGCCCATCGGGCGGGCGAAGTCTTCCGCGATGGTCTTGACTTCGAATCGGAAAGATTCAACGGCGCACGCGAAGTGAGTGAGGGTAAAGAAGAGAAGTGTTTTGAAGTAAAAGGACATCCTGATTGTGAGCGATTTCTGGAGATCGTAGGGATGCTTTCTGGAGGTCGACGTCCTTACGGTTCGAGGCTAACCGGATATGGGCCTTCTGTCGAAGTTTGAAAAGGAGACAGGAGGCTGTTTCGTTCCTCTACTGATCGTCGGGCCGGAAGAGGATCAAATTTCCCCGGAGGTGGGCTCCTAGTTTCAAGGCGTCTCTCTGAAGAAACTCTTGTTGTTGCTGGGCATAAGCGAGAGTCATTTTCTGAGACACTTCGGGGACAGGAGTCGGGGGGGCTTCTATTTGCTCAACAGGAACATCTGCAATTTGGCTAGGATTTTTGAAGTTGGTGACCACTGAAATTCCAATGAGTAAGAACACCAAAGCAACCGCAGTTGAGAGAACCATAGGAGATGAGATCCAGGCCCATTTAGGCGTTGCAATATTTGCAGGTCCTTTTGAGGAAATGCTGGCCATGATTTCGGCACAAAGTTGGGGGTCCGATGCTCCGGCGCCAGCGACGAGACGGGATTCGAGAGATGATACCTGCTGATAGAATTTCTGGCATTCCTGGCAGCGGGAAAGATGTTTCGCAAGCGGCCCGTTGAGGTGCTGGTTTCTTTGGGCAAGATGGCAGAGGATACGTTTCATTGAATGATTTGGATTTGAGGTCGAGTTGGGGGACTCCTGTAAGGGAAGGTTTTAAGGAGCGACTTTCGGGCGCGATGAAGGAGAACTTTCACGTTTGATTGGCTTAGCTTGGTCACTTTGGCGATCTCGCATAGATCGAGATCTTCTTGAATTCGCAACCAGAGGATCTCAGCGGAACGTCCATCCAAGTTGGTTCGAACCCAATGCCAGATGGCATCGACTTCCTCCTGTTGTGAGAGCAATTTTTGAGGGTCGGCTTCTCTGTCCGGTTTCGGTTCTGCCACCAGCTGTTCGTGGACCCGGCGGCGAGACCCCGCCTGGCGAAGAAAGTCGATTCCCTGTCGGCGGGCGATCGTAAATAGCCAAGGGGGAAATTGGTTCCCAGGTCGAAAGCGGGAGAGGCTGCCATGCACCTGGAGAAAGGTCCGTTGGGTGACGTCCCGGGCATCTTCAAGGTTTCCAATTTGCCTTTCGACGAAGCGAAGAACGCGAGGTTGATAGCGATGGAGGAGAGCTTCAAAGGCGCGGGTAGATCCTTCCTGGCATTTGGCCAGAAGCTCTTCGTCTGATTCATCAATCGCATCCATGATGGGTTTCAATTTCCCTGCGTGGATGAATCCGGGGCGTTGACAAAAAGTGGTTCGAGGGTTTTCAAAAATACCGCCGCCTTTTCCGGCGAAGCGGCAATCTTCAAGGTCATCCAATTGCCGTGGGTCTTGATTTCGATGGCTCCAGCCAACTCCAACCAAGTCGCCGGGGGATCCGGTTGGGCCAGTAAGAGAGCGGTGAGCAGGTTCAGATGTTTCTGAAGAAAAAGTAAACCTTCACCATCAGTGCTATGGATCATGACCGTCGCTTCAATGAGGTCATCGCGGGATCCGATTAGGAACCAAGCTTGGCGAATCGCTTGGGTAAAGTCGGCCTCGAATTGGAGTTCCGTATTTAGCTTCTTCATATCGAGCGAGAGCATTGCCGCCGCCGATTTTAGTTCGTTCGCCGCGTCTGCGGGGAGAGTCACTGAGTTCCTGGATTCTTTGCGACCGGCCAATAGATCTAATGAATCTTTTGCTGCCTGGAGAGAAGTGCCCACGATCCACGCCTTATCCGATGCTCTCGCTACCATCAGCGAAGATTCCTGCCAATCAGGTCCCTGTCTGAGTTTGATTCCGTGATGGAGGGGGAGATTTTTCGCGATTGGGAGACTGGTGAAGTCAATTTTTTCCATGTCCCCGCGTAAAATGATCGCCGTTTCACTCAATCTGTCACCGGCCCCGAAAAGGGTCACTCCTCCAACTGATTCCCAATCAATCGTATGCTTCTCCTTGAGAACTTTTTGAAGCTGCAGAACACGATCGAACCCGGCGACCTGCAGCAGGAAGCCATCGAGGGGCGGATCACTTAGCTTCGTGAAATCAAGATGGGCGGCCCACGGAGAAATCGAGCTGATATCTTGATGTCGAACGGGCTCTGCGATGCAGGGAACAAGGCTCAAAAATATCAGCAAGAAAGTGATTGCAGTGCCTTTGGTATTCATGGGGATGAGGGTAAAAGGCCCGGGAAAGCAAGCGAGCTTTCCCGGGCCGGAAGTGATCAACGATTTCCGTCTATTCGCCGGAGCCACCGAGTTTTATAATATTACCCACACGGCTTTCTAACTGGCTGCGGTAGAGCTCAAGTTGTCCAGCGCTCAAGATCGGTCGGAGTTGCTCTACCTGCTTCGCGATGGATTCGTTGGCGGCACTTTCGGCCATCTCCATGATCGACTCGCGGTCCATGCTTTGCCCGGAGGCCAGTCCAGCAAGACCTTCGTTTGCGATTTGCGAAATCACCCCTTGAAGGGAAGGGTCGAGGCTCATTCCCGATTGGGAAGCGAAGGTCTCAATCATTGAGCTGATACCAGAGTCATCTTGCACTGAAGCAACCGAATTTTCGTAAAGAACACCGTAGACGTCATTCCTTTGTTCCGGGGTCAACATGAGATCTTCCTGAAGGCTTGCAAGCTGCCGGAGAGTTCTCCCTTCGGCCCGGCTTTGGTTCTGTCGTGAACTGAACTCCTGGTGTTTTTCCTGTTGCCCGGGGGTAAGGAGTTCTCCCATCGAGTCCTCCAAAGCCCGACCACTCAAAATCGCCATGGCGCGCTTTGCTGACACGGAAATGGCGGCAGGATCGCCACTCTCCGAGGCACTGACTGTAATTCCCTCAAGTTCGGAAAGTTGCTGGTCGGCAATCTCTACCATCTTCTTCTGTTGTTCTTCATCAAGCCCCAGCGCAGCACTCCATTGGGCCATCTTGTTGGTTAAACGTTCCATTTGCCGCTCCTTCATCGAATCAGCGAATTCTTCGCGTCGATTCTTGAGTTCATCGAGATCTAGCTCGGGATTCTCCTCGGCCAATTGCCCCAGGATCGATCTTGTTCGTGCGACACGTTCAGGTTTGCCGTTCTCCTGATCTTGGCCTGTCGCCACTTGGGAAACCTTGGGGTCACCGGAAGCTTCTTGATCAATGACATTGTCGTTCCCTGAAGGAAAGGCCTTCATTAGAAGAACGGCTGCGACGGCTCCAAAGGCGCTACCGCCTCCGATGTAGAGAATTTGTTTTGTCTTCATGAGTCTCTTAAGGATATCCCCGATCAATAATCGGGTGTTCATGAAAGAGTTCGAACCTCGTTCTTAATTGGTTACAAATCCGCTCATTTTTTTGCGAGAGCGAATCTGATTTGAATTCCAGCTGCGCCGATCACATTCCGAATGACGGCACGGCTATTTTTGATCATCTTGCGGTCCAATCCACTATATTTGTGGGTTTTTTCGTTAGACTAGAGCATGCGAAGCAACATAATGCCGTCTTGATCACGTATTCAAAGCCGGTGCTGGGCAAGGCTCACACGATCACAGCGGTGGTCCGTGGACGCATCAAAGACAATGTGTGGGTTGATCAGGAGTGGATTTGGAAAGCCGATGATAATCCATTTGTTGACCAGCCCAGTGCGATCAAGGGAGTGTGGACCTATGGTCATCTCAACCCCCAAGGGTTTGCGATTGACCCGCGTGATGGAGCGATTTTCAGCACCGAGCATGGTCCTCGCGGGGGAGATGAATTGAACCTCATTCGAGCCAAGTGATTGCTTCTTCTAAAAAATTGCTGATGGGAGGGGTTGCGATGTCTCTGTGGGCGGATTGTCTCTACGCTGAGGATGACTTTGCCACTCTTCCGGAACTTATCGTGATTGGTGAGCGACTTCCGGTGGAAACGCCGGGAACACGGGTGTGGGGGGAGGATGAAATTTCATCTGGGAAGGCTCTCACGCTCGATGCACTGCTAGCGAAGGATCCTGCTTTTTCTCTTTATCGGAGGCAGTCCGCGCTTTTTGGCAATCCTACCTCGTCGGGAGTGAGTCTGCGTCGCACGGGAGCGACGGCGACTTCGCGCACCTTAATTTTGCGTGATGGCATTCCGCAGAATGATCCTTTTGGGGGGTGGGTTTCCTGGGCTCGTTATGATTCGGGGACGCTGGCTTCGGCGCGTCTAATTCCAGCAGCGGGAGCGATGGTTTGGGGGAATCAAAGCCCGGCCGGGACAGTGCAATTGACGACGCGAACGCCGGAACGCAGTGGTGCTTATCTGCGGACCACGATTGGGAGCCACGATACTCGGGCCGTTTCGCTGGGTGGGGATTTCGTTTCCGAAGATGGGAGGCATTCGATTTTGAGTAATGTTTACTCCTTGCAGTCGGATGGATTTTACGGCCTTTCAGAGAGCCAACGTGGCGCGGTGGATAGGAGGCTCGATCTCGATGTTCGTGGTATTGATTTACGTTCCGTTTGGCAGGTTGGGCAAGGAGTGACTCTGGAATCGATGTTTTCCTTCTTCGATGAGGAGCGGGGGAATGGGACTGTCTTGTCACGAAATTCGAGCAGGGCGATCGATGCTTCGCTACGGGCAAGTTGGGAAACGGATGGGCTGACTTGGCAAGCGACTGGCTACTACCAACGTCGCGATTTTGCCGCATTGTTTTCGTCGGTCAATGCCGACCGATCTTTTGAATTTCCGGCGCTTGATCAATTCGATGTTCCCGGGAGTGGCCTGGGGGGCGGGCTGACGACGACTTGGGATGTGAGTGATCAACTTGCAATGACACTGGGTGCGGACGTGCGGCAACTTCGTGGTGAGACGAATGAGAATGCGGGTTTTGTGAACGGTTTTTTTCTACGGCGTCGGCAGGCCGGTGGACGGCAGATTTTCACGGGGGCCTTTGCGCGTGCGGAGTTTGACAATGGTGACGGTTTTCGTTTGGAAGCGAGCACCCGTCTTGATTACTGGTCTCATGCCGGTGGGAAACGGATCGAGCGTCGGCCCGCAACTGGTGCGCTCTTACGTGAAGATTTTTATTCAGACCGCGATGGCTTCGAGCCGTCGTTTGGGATCACGGTGTTACAAGATGTTGGCGAGAGTCTTACCTTTTCGGCTGCCGCCAGCTCGTCTTTTAGGGCTCCCACTTTGAATGAGCTCTACCGGCCGTTTCGGGTTCGGAGTGACATCACAGAAGCGAATCCTTTGCTGGAAGCCGAACGCTTCTTTTCGCTCGATGCCGGGGCTTTGTGGGAACCCAATGAGGAGTTCAGTCTCTCGGGGAATTTTTTCGTGCATTGGATCCATGATGCCATCGCGAATGTTCCGGTGACCGATCCGGCCCAGGTGGCGGCTCTGGGTGTTTTCGTTCCTCCCGGTGGGAGCTTGCAGCAGCGTGACAATGTTGATCAGGCTCGGGTGTTGGGATTCGAATCGAAAGCGAACTGGAATCCCAATGACTTCGTCTCGTTATCGCTGGGATATCAGTGGACCGAAACACGTTTCATCGACTCAAGTGTTCAGCCGCTTTTGGAAAACGGGAGCTTTCCGCAAAGTCCGGCGCATCAGATGAATCTTTCAATGACGGTAAGGCCGCGTGAGAATCTTGAAGTGTTTGCGGCGATGGACTACGCGAGTAGGGCTTTCGATGATACCTTGTCGGTGCGACCGCTTGATTCCTACTGGAATACGCAATTGGGATTGGAAATGGAGGTCAATGAGCACCTCACGATTCGTGCGATGGTGGACAATATTTTCGATGAGGAAATTCAAACAGGCCTGGCCGCGAATGGATTGATGTCCATCGGTGCGCCGCGGACTTTCTGGCTCTCGGCGCGGATTGAATGGTGAGGGGGCGACTGCTTTCGCTGACACGCTTTTCGGAGAGTGGAGAAGTTAAGCTGGCTTGATTCTTACCGGGCAGACTTTGAGTTCTGCGGTTTGGGTGATGGGGTCGTAGCCGGAACCGGTGAGGACGTTGACGTTGGTTTCGGCGAAGCTGAAGCTGGTGAAGACGGTGCCTCTTGGTGAGCGGGTGGTGGCTTCCACTTTGACTTCGATCTCGCCTCGGCGGCTCGCCATTTTGACGAATTTTCCATCGGTGAGGCCCCAGTCTTTTACGTCGGCGGGGTGGATCTCGAGGGTTTCTTCGGAGAGGAGGTAGTCGATGCCGCTGGCGCGTCCGGTTTGGGTGCGTGTGTGGTAAGCCTGGAGTCGGCGGCCGGTGGTGAGCCAGACGGGGTAGCCGGCGTCGATGACTTCGGCGGGGTCGCGGTAGCCGATGATTTTGAAGAGGCCGGGTTTCCCGTCTTTGAATTCGTCTTCGTGAAGAACCGGGGTGCCGGGGTGGCCTTCTTCGGGGACGGGCCATTGGTAGACGCCGTCGCCGATGTTGTCCCAGTTGAGGCCTTTGTAGATCGGGCTCAATTGGCAGAGTTCGTTGAAGACGTCCTTGGCAGATTCGTATTCGAAGCCGGGAGTGCCTAGGCGTTTGGCGATTTCGGAAATGATCCACCAGTCGGGTTTAGAGTCGCCGTAGGATGGGACGGCGGCGCGGAGGCGCTGGACACGGCGCTCGGTGTTGGCTTGCACGCCGTCGGTCTCGCCCCAGGCGGAGGCTGGGAAGACGATGTCGGCCATTTGCGCGGTCTCGGTTAGGAAGATGTCGATGACGACAAGGTGGTCGAGTGACTTTAGGGCCTTTTCACAGTGATTCTTATCGGGGTCGGTGACGACGGTATTTTCGCCATCGATGAGCATGGCGTGGATGCCATCTTTTTCCAGGCCGCAGAGATTGAGGGCGGTGACCTTGGTCATGGAATTTCCAAGGTCGAGGTCGGGTTGTTGGTAGGCGGTCCTGAATTTCGCGTGGGCTTCCTCGGAAATGACAGGTTGGAAGCCGGGGTAGTTGTTGGGGACGGCTCCGCAGTCGCCTGCGCCCTGGATGTTGTTCTGTCCTCGCATCGGGTTGATGCCGGTGCCTACTTTACCGAGGTTGCCGGTGAGGAGAGCGAGGTTGCAGAGAGATTGGACGTTATCGACGCCGCAGATGTGCTCGGTGATGCCAAGGGTGTAGTAAATCGCTCCGAGCTTGGCGGCGCCATACCAGAGGGCGGCTTGCTCGATGTCAGCGGCGGGGACTTCGCAGATTTCACTGGCCCAAGCGGGGTCGAATTCCTTGAGGTGGGTTTCGAAGGCTTCGTAGTCGGCACAGCGGTCGTCGATGAATTCCTGATCGGTGAGTCCTTCGCGCACGATGACGTGGGCCATGGCGAGGAGGAGGGCGACATCGGAGCCGACGCGGATGGGGAGGTGAAGATGCGCAAGTTCGGCGAGGCGAGTTCTGCGTGGGTCGGCGACGATGAGTTTTGCGCCTTTGGTGAGCGCTTTTTTGAGACCCGTCGCGGCGACGGGGTGGCACTCGGTCATGTTGGTGCCGATGGCGAAGATGGTGTCGGGCTTGTCCATGTCCTCGAGAGGATTGGACATTGCGCCTCTTCCGATTTGAGCGGCCAGACCGGCCACGGTGGGAGCGTGTCAGGCTCGACTACAGTTATCGATGTGGTGCGTGCCGAAGCTCGCTCGAATAAACTTCTGCATGGTGAAGGCGGCTTCGTGCGGGGCACGGCCGGAGGCGATTCCGAAGATGGAATGGCGGCCATATTTTGCGCGCGCGTCGGCGAAGCCTTTGGCGGCGGCAGTGAGGGCTTCGTTCCATTCGACTTCTTTGAAGGAGCCGTCGGGCTGCTTCATGAGGGGTTTTTTAAGGCGGTCTTCGTGCTGGATGAAGTCGTAGGTGAATTGGCCTTTGATACAGAGGGCGCCCTTGTTGGCGGGGCCGTCCATCGCGGGTTGGGCGCCGACGATCTTATCGCCCTTTGTCATGAGATCGATGGAGCAACCGACGGCGCAATAGGGGCAGACGGTGCGGGTCTTTTTGATTTCCTCGGGGAGTTCTTCGTGGCGGATGGCCTTTTTATCAGCGAGTGCTCCGGTGGGGCAGGTCTGGACGCATTGGCCGCAGAAGGTGCAGTCGGAGTCACGGAGGTCATTGCCGAACTCGGTGGTGATCTGGGTCTCG
>Ga0308005_10000229_pt1 | contig 21831 bp, 22 predicted proteins | sample Neamet67_FD_203142 | JGI IMG/M metagenome (GOLD analysis project Ga0308005, IMG submission 203142) | Marine microbial communities from water near the shore, Antarctic Ocean - #67 | ecosystem: Environmental > Aquatic > Marine > Unclassified | place: Southern Ocean | collected 2014-06-07 | reverse complement strand
TCAAACCCGAATCACAAGCACCTCAACAATTCCCAATGAATCGCCAGGCCCTCGATTCAAATTCCCAACGCCTTCTCAATTCGTTTCGCACCCACTTTCCCCACATGGGGCACCCCGGGCGCAAACAGCTGTAGCCTCCACTCCTCCAACATCCAGCCAATCTCCCAAAGCCGCACTGCCTCCGGTCTCTCGTGCCATAAGATCAACCATTCATCCCACAGCGGTAAAAACTGATCCTGCTTCTCCTCATCGCGAAGCAAGGACTGCGCCTCCAGCCGATGAATCCGCTCCTCCATCCCAAAGAAATACCGCTGATACCGCTTCATCCGCTCATAGCCCGACTTCCACGCAAACCCTCCTCGCAACAACCACTCCCGCTGCTGCTCCATCTGCTGCACCACCTCACCCAGATGCCGGTTCTGCCGGTTCGCCTCCATCCACTCCCGCACCCGGCCATCCGCATCCGCCATTCCCTCCATCGCATCCGCCACCGTCTCCGCACATCCAAACCAATCCCCCCTCCCCTTCGCCGACCTCTCCGAAAACTCCGCCTCACTCCGCGACACCTTCCCCATTGCTCCCACGGCTGACACAATTACGAGATCCTCCAGAGTTCCATCCGGCAACAAGGGCAGCAAAAATCTCCCCGCCATCTTCAGCGGGAAATTCTTCCGCACATAAGGCCCGTGCTCCGCATGCTCCAACATGAACAGACGCATCACCCCCGCCCGATGGCTCTCCTCCGCTTCCTCGAAATCCAAAAACGCCCGCATTCCCACCGTCTCACCTTCATCCACCAAGCCCGGAAACACTCCGCCCTCAGCCTCCACAGGCACCTCATCAAAGCTCCACACCTCGCCGCCTGTCATCTCCCATTCCTCATTCGCCGCCGCCTCTCGACGCGCCCGCAACTCAGCCGCCAGCTTCTCTTTGATCAAGCGTACATCCTCCCCAAAGGCCAGCACCTCGCCCTTCTCATCCCGCACCCGTACCTTCGGGCGCAGATGAATCGGCAAGCGGTCCGGCTCCAAACCTTCCAAGGAATTCCGACCCACTTTCTCCCGTAAATACTCCAGCAAAGTCACCTCCAATCTCCCCTGCGGCTCCCAATTCTCCCACTCCGTGAGAAAGCCCGACACCTTCTCCGCTATCGGCTGACACTCCCGACGCCAATCCTTCGGGAGACTCCGAATCAACAACTCCACTTGATCCTCAAGAATCCCCGGAACTCCCCAACTGGGCAAATAATCCGGAAACCTCACCAATTCATCAATCCCCACTTCGAAGGTAAGCCCGTCATCGTCCGCATCCAAATCACTGACATAATTCACGCGCCACTTTCGCCCCCCGTGCTCCACAACATCCGGGAAAAACCGTAAGCGATCCTCCACTCCCTCTTCCCAAATGAGATCCGAGAACCGCACCATCAACTTCCCCGCCTCCTCCGGACTCTCAGTCAGCTTGTAAAAATCCTTCGTCGTATTCGTCGTCACGGGCATCCGCTCGAAAAAGAAATCATACGCCGCCACCTCGTTCCAAAGATACCCCACCCGCCTCAGCTTCCGCTCTCCCCCGAAAATCTGGCCCTTCACCCAGGCCAGATTTTGCGTCACCGCATTGTTCCCCCGCATCTTCCCCTCCACTAGGGCCTCCCGCACAAACACCTCGAAGGCCGCCTTCGGATTCACACGTCCAAAGAAGACCCGCCGCCCCTCCACCACCGTCAGCCCGCCAAGTACGACATCTTCCGTGCCATAAACCGCTCCCTGCTGTTCGTTCCAATAAGGCGAGTGATACTTGCTCCGACACAAATGCGGCACCACTTCTTCAACCCACTTCGGATCAATCTCCGCCACTTTCCGCGCCCACAGTCGCGACGTCTCCACCAGCTCAAATCCCAACACCCACAGCGCCCGCTTACTCTTAAACAAGCCCGATCCCGGAAAGACCGCAAACTCCCGATTCCCCACACTGTGATAAACCCGCTTCTCCTTATCCCACACCCCAATCTGCCTCGGAATCCCACTCAACACCGCCTTATGAACCTCGGCATAAACATCCCCCGCCGTCTCAATTTCTTTTCCCTTCACTCCCTTCTTCCGAAACGACCGCCGCAACTCCGCATAAATTCCCAACCACTCCCGCACCCTCCGGTAGCTCAAAAAGTGCTTCTCACACCACCTCCGCATTGGGTTCGACCTCAATTTTCCCGTCTCTCCGCGAAACTCCTGGATCCCATTCCACAAATTCAAAAACACTCCGAAGTCCGATTTCTGATCCACAAAAACCTGCTGCCTCTCATCCGCCCGTTCTTCCTTCCCCTGCGGCCGCTCCCGCACATCCATCGCCGACAGCCCCGAAACAATAATCAACACCTCTTCAAACACCCCACGCCGCTCACTCTCCACCAGCATCCGCCCTAACCTCGGATCCAACGGCAGCTTCGCCAAAGTCCATCCCGTATCGGTCAGCCTCGCTTCATTCTTCTTCGCCACCGCACCCACTTCTTCAAGCGTAGCCCATCCCTCATTCACTGCCCTTGGTCCCGGAGGATCAATAAAGGGAAATTCCCGCACGTCCCCCAACTTCAGCGACAACATTCTCAAAATCACCCCCGACAACGCACTCCGCCGAATCTCCGGATCGGTAAACTCCGACGCCATCTCCAGCGTCTCTTCATCATAAAGCTTCACGCAGATTCCCTCCCGCACTCGACCGCATCGCCCCCGCCGTTGCCGCGCACTCGCCTGCGAAACCATCTCGATCTGCAAACTCTGCACCTGGCGCTGCGGACTGAACCGGCTCACCCGCGCCATCCCGCTGTCTACCACCGAAACAATCCCCGGAATCGTCAACGAAGTCTCCGCCACGTTCGTCGCCAAAAACACCCGCCGACTACCACTCGGGAGAAACACCCGCTCCTGCTCCGCCAGCGAAAGCCGCGCAAAAACCGGCACCGCCTCCGTGTTAAAAAACCCCTGCCCCTCGATCATATCGGCACACTCCCGGATCTCCCGCTCCCCTGGCAAAAACACCAGAACATCCCCGTCCGGATCCAAGTCCGTGACAAACTCCACCGCGCGCACCACATGCTCGCGCAAGCTCTCCCCGTCATACCCCGGCAAAAAAACATCCTCCACCGGAAAGGTCCGCCCCTCCACCTGCACCACCGGACAGTTCTCAAAAAACTCAGAGAACCTCCCCGCATCCAACGTCGCCGACGAAATCACCACCCGCAGATCCCTCCGCCGCTTCACCAACTGCTTCAAATACCCCAGCAGGAAATCAATGTTCAAGGACCGCTCATGGGCCTCATCGATGATGATGGTATCATACTGCCTCATCTCGCGATCCCCCTGCGTCTCCGCAAGCAGAATCCCGTCCGTCATAAACTTCACCACCGTGTCCTTCGAACAAACCTCCGTGAAGCGCACCTGCCAGCCCACCTCTTTGCCCACCTCCACCTTCAGTTCCTCCGCAACCCGCCGCGCCACTGAAGTCGCCGCCAACCGTCTCGGCTGCGTGCACCCAATTCTTCCTTCTTGCCCCAGCTCCCTCGCCAATTCCACCGCCATCTTCGGCAACTGCGTCGTCTTCCCGCTCCCAGTCTCACCCACCACCACAATCACCTGCGAAGCCCTCATCGCCTCGAGAATTTCCTCCCTCCGCCGCGAAACCGGCAGGTCTGGATACGTAATCTTCAACGCCCCCTCTGTAACTGCGCACGATGACCCTCGCAAGCCTTCCCCCACGAGCCTCAAGATCCACCAAAAGACCTCCATTCCTCAGAGCTGATCACCGAGATCCTATCACACCAAAAACGTCGCTCTCGACCTCGTCTACGACTGTCTGACAGAAGTCGCCATAGCCGAAGCGAAAAAGACGCGCGCTGAAGCTCTCTTTCATGGCGGACTTAAGCTCTCTCAGACTTTCATCGACACCCGCGGTCAAAACGCACCCTGGGATTAACGAGTCCCAATCTTACGAGGCACCCCTAACCACTTGGCCACCCCAAGAAACACAAGGAAAGCAGCCCCAAAGATCCAAGGCTGCCCCTCCAGCGTCCAGGTCAGGGCTTCCTCATCGTTCATCCCTGAATCGCGCTTCTGCAAGGAAACCGCACCCGCAAATATCAAACTTGCAGTGCCATAACCGATATTAAAGAGCAGCCCCTTCACACTCAGGACGGTCGCGCGCTGATCCGAGCTCGCCAAATCGTGGAGGTAGCGGCTCATCAAAAATCCAAGATGTGACATTCCCGCCATCACCCCGATTCCCGGAATGACTCCCCAGTAGAGCCATGCCTTCCCGAGTAAATAGAGGCACAAAAACATCCAGCCGGCCGTGAAGGTAAAGTTGCTCAACGGCGAAAACCTTCTCGCTAAATGCTTCGACAAGCGCGGAGTGTACATTCCTAAAAATGCCGTTCCCGCTGCGATAAACCCAAAGGTGAAAGTCGGGATTTGAATCAACCGGTAATACTCACTATTGATGGTGGCAAAGTTCCGCGCCACTCCGTCAATCAAGAGACCTCCGATCACGATCACGATCGCCGCCTTCGTTGTAAAAACCCATTTCGCCGCTCTCCACGTCTGCCCAAACACCTCTGCAAATCCCACCTTTTGATCTCCCTCATTCACTTCTCGAAACTTCAAGGAAATCAAAAATGCCACCACCGCTTGGGCCAAACACAACGCAATCGGCAGTCGATGCGCCACCTCTTCATTCAACCCAAGCGCCCCCGCATCATACACCAAAGCTCCCACCACCATCGCCACCACCATCGCCGCCGATCTCAAACGCATTACCGCCTCCAGGACCTCGTCCCAATCCCCGGGATCATCCAGGCTGTCATAAGCCAGCGCCTCGTCCGCCCCGCTTGCTGCCGCCTCGGCCAAACCACTCAACACTCGGTTGACCGCACAAAATCCAAACAACCACAGACCCGCATCCTTCGGCGCAATCAACAAGACCGTCATCTCCAGCACCATCAACCCCGCCGCCGCAATCAACAGCTTCCTGCGCCCGATCAAATCCGCGAGCGCTCCCGAGGGAACCTCTGCCAAAAGAATCGTTGCCGCCCAGATTGCATTCAGCGTCACGAACTGCGACAGACTTAATCCCAAATCCAAAAAGAGAATCGCCAGAATCGGATAATAGAACCGCGCATTAAACGCCGTCGTAAACCACGCATACCAGCGCACATTCGATTGCGCAAAAGGACCGGTGGCACGGAAAAGAGAAAACACGGACCACTGTTAGAACCAGATCTCCAAATTGCAAAGCCCCACTTCACCGCAAATCCGTGCAAAATCCGCCTCCCTGTCTATCGTTCTATAAAACCCCCTACTCATGTCTCAAAAATCCTGCTGCAGCACCGCCACTCCCGAACCAAAACCCGAAGAAAAAAAGCCCGGCCTCTCCGCCTATACCCCCCTCTTTGTCATCATTCTCCTCACTGCCGGAGCCGCCGCCGCTAAACAATCCTCATACCCCGCCTGGTCGTGGCATGTCTGGATGCACGACTTCATGGGCTTGTTCCTCGTCATCTTCGCCATGGTCAAACTCTTCAACCTCCGCGCCTTCGCCACCGGCTTTGCCAAATACGACCTTCTCGCCGCCCGCTCCCGCACCTACGGCCTCCTTTACCCCTTTCTCGAGCTCGGCCTTGGCCTCGCCTACCTCGCCCAGTGGCAGCCTTGGTTCACCTACCTTGCCACCATTGTCATCCTCACCTTCGGCGCCCTCGGTGTCCTCAACACCATGCGCCAAGGGAAGCAACTCAACTGCGCTTGCATGGGCCAAATCCTCACCGTCCCTGTTTCCACTGTCACCTTAACGGAAAATCTCACCATGTCCGCCATGGCCCTCGTCATGCTCGTTTCCTAGGCCGCCATAAGTTCGCCGTCCCCACCGAGCTGAAATCAAACCCAGAGTTGGAACAGTTCACTCAAATCCATCCTCAAAAAGCCGGTAGGGTGTTTCATGAAAACCCCTCCGCACATACACCGCTTGTGCCACCTCGTTCTCCTTCTCGACATACAAGCGGCATCCGCAAACTCCTTCCGCTTCCATCGCCCTCTTCCTCGCCTCTTCGTAGAGACCGCGAAAAATCCCTCTTCGCCGAAACTCCGCCTCCACAAAAACACTCTGAATCCACCAAAAATCCCCGTTCCTCCAATCGCTCCATTCTTTCGTCACCATCAGCGACCCGACCATCTCGCCGCTCATTTCTCCTACCAGATAAAACCCCCGCTCAGGCTTCTCAAAAATTCCTTCCACCCCACGGGTTAACACCTCCGAATCAAGTTCCTTCTCCTCGGTCTCCCGGGCCATCTCTAGATTGAAGCGAACCAAGTTTGGCACATCGGTCGACACCGCTTCACGAATCATCAGCTCATCCTTCATCTTCTTGTTTATCCTTTAGTGGTCACCAATTGACCTTTCCCAATCGGCAGCAGGGCCATGTTCAACCATGGGATCTTCGCGGACAAAATCAAGAAACTCCTGGAGCTCATCCTTGTGAGAAGTGGCATTGTCCACAAAAGAAATCCCCCAATTCAAAACCCTCGCCAGGCGCAATTCCCGGATGTTGGCTTCAGAAACATAGCCATCTGACACAAAAATCACTCCGTTGGAAGAGATCAACTCAAAGACATCCCTACTCCCTCCCCCCACATCTCAAAATGTGTGCACGCAGGACCGTCGTTAGACAGCACTCAATCAAAAGCTCAAGATTGGCCGTTCTAATTCTTAGAGCGCCTCTACTTCCGTAAAATACGCTCCTCCCGCTTTTCCTTCCGCATCGTATAGCCAGGTCCAGAGTTCGGTCTTTCCCTCGGGGAGGCCCAACTCAAAAATCACCCCCTTGACTCCGGTCTCGACTACCGATTCCTGCTCTTTGCCGAAAATCTGAATCTTAGCCCGAACCGCTTTGATTGCCTGCCCTGCTTCCTTGGGAAACTGCCTCAAAATAAGGCGATATTGACCCGCCTTTTTAACATCGACGCTCCACGGACCGGTCACGCGCGGGAGCCTTTCGAGGCTCGCAAAAACCGGGGGCGGATCGAATTTCATTAGCCTCATGCTTGGCCCATGTCTGCATCGTCGCAAAATAAGAATTGTGTGACATCGGTGAACCGTTGTGGTTCAGTCCGCCGATGAAATTATTTGCCGCAATCTTGATCGCCACCGCTTCCCTCTCCTTTGCCGGAGAGTGGGTCAGCATGTTCGACGGAAAGACCATGAAGGGCTGGAAGGTTAATCCCGAGAATCCGAAAACCTTTTCCGTGAAGGACGGATCAATCAAGGTTCAGGGAAAGCGGGGGCACCTCTTTTACGGAGAGGATGGTAACGCCAAGTTCAAGAACTTCGAATTCGAGTGCGAAGTGAAAACCGCCAAAAAAGCCAATGCCGGGATCTTCATCCACACCAAATATCAAGCCAACGGCTGGCCCTCCCACGGCTACGAATGCCAGGTCAATGCCACCCACGGTGACTGGCGGAAGACGGGCAGCATTTACAGCATCCAAGACCTCAAGGAACCCGGCCACAAAGACGGCGAATGGTTCACTTACAATATCAAAGTCGAAAGCAAGAAAGTCACCGTCACCATCAACGGAAAAGTGACCAACGAATACACCGAAGCCGACGACCACACTGACAAGACCAAACGTCTGAGCGAAGGAACCATCGCTCTGCAAGGCCACGACCCCGGCAGCCTGATCTACTTCCGCAAGCTGCGGATTAAGAAGCTGGACTAGGTTTCAAAAACACTCAGAGGCCACTCAACCCCGGCTGTTTGTAATTCCCGGTTGGCCTTGAGCTCCCTTGGTTCCGCGCCGATGACAATGAGGTCTTTGATCGCCATTTTCTCATGCCTTCCCGAACCGGATGGAAGCCAAAACGATTTCGCCTTTGAAAATAACTTCTTCCTCAATACCCAACGGGAATTTTCAGAGCGCTTGGATTCAGAGTGATCGGACACGGATTGGGTTAAACCCGCCGCACAAATCGCAAAACTTCTTATCAAACTTCCCAGTGCAAAGCCGCCTCAGCCGCCATCGTCCCGCTCGCGAAGCAGCCTTGTAAAAGGTAACCGCCGGTGGGGGCTTCCCAATCGATCATTTCGCCGGCGACGAAAATGCCAGGAAGATCCTTGATCATGAGTTGATCATCGACCGCTTTCCAGGAGACTCCACCGGCAGAGGAAATCGCTTTCTCCAGAGGGCGCGAGCGGGTCAGAGGAAGGCGACACGCTTTGGCATGGCGGGCCAGGTCTTCGGCTGACTCAAACGGACCGTGAAAGTGATCAAGAATGAGCCGCATTGGTTCACTGAGCTTCCAGCGATACTGTGACTCGGCGAGGAATTTCTTTTTGACCGACTCCATCTTGGCGACGAGTTTTTCGACGGTGAAAGTCGGTTTAAAATCGAGCGCGATGGCGGGGTCGGGCATCGCCCGCAGAGCAGGTCCGAGAGCATAAAGTGGCCCGCCCTCGAGACCGTAGCGGGTGAGCATAATCTCACCAGGCGCGACCTCTTCCCCCACTGAAGCGATGACATTTTTGAGCGGCTGGGCTTCGAGTTTGGGAAGAAGATCAGCGGACCAATCGGCCTCCCAACCGCAGTTGGCCGGAGTAAGCGCAGTAACGTTAACGCCCGCCTGCTCCAACGTGGCGACCCAAGTGCCATCCGAACCGGTTTGAGGCCACGATCCACCACCGAGAGCGAGGATGATGGCATCGGCTTGGATCACGAGCTCTCCGGAGGGGGATGCGAATTTTGCCTCTCCGCTCGCGAGAGTGGTGAGGCGATGGTTCATGCAGAATTCAACACCCTGGGCTCGAAGTTTTTCGACCCAGCGGCGGAGAAGCGGAGCGGCTTTGAGAGCCTTGGGATAGACGCGTCCGGATTTTTGCACGAAGGTCCCGACTTCGAGCCGGGCGGCCCAAGCTCGGATAGCCTTGTTGTCGAAACCGGTGAGAGCACGAGCCCAAAAGTCATCAGGCTGATCCGGGCCACCGTAACGGGTGACAAAGGTCTCGACCTCTTCCGCGTGAGTCAGATTAAGTCCACCTTTCCCCGCCACAAGGAACTTCCGGCCAACCGACCGCTTCTGATCACAAAGCGTGACTTTGGCTCCAGCGGAGGAAGCAACTTCGGCAGCCCGCAATCCTGCGGGTCCACCTCCGATGACGAGGATGTGAGGCACGAGACCTTATTCCTGAGAGGCGGCAAAGACGCCAGCAAAGTTTTTGCGATATGCCCAGCCCTCCCCTCGCAAAAAACGCTTCCTCAAACCGAAGCAACCTTTTGCCGATGAGATGAAAAGAGCCAGCTAATGAGGAACCGGGCCACAGTTGGGACAGGGACTGGTCCATTCAACTTCGCCGGTGGAGTAGGTTTCTTGTTTCCAGATGGGGACGCGGGCTTTGATGGAGTCAATGAGGAAGCGGTTAGCCTCGAAAGCTGCTTCGCGGTGGGGTGAGGTCGTGAGAGTGACGACGGCGCATTCGCCAATCGCGAGGGTGCCGACGCGGTGGATGGCGACAGATTTGGTGATGGCGAATTTTGCCATCGTCTCGGCGAGGATGCGTTCCCCTTCCTTTTGGGCGAGGACGGGATGGTGAGCGTAGTGGAGTTGGGTGACGTCTCGACCTTCGTGGTGGTTGCGGACGAGGCCTTCGAAAACGACGAGGGCTCCACAAGTGGGATCCTGTATGTCGGAGCGGAGAGCAGCGAGATCAAGAGGAGTTTTTTGGATGGAGAACATGGCAGATTAACCTCCGGCGAAGGGAGGCATGAAGGCGATGGTTTGTCCGGAGGAGAGGAGATCGGTCCAGTCGGAGAATTCGTTGTCGACGGCCGGTTTGACATGCGGGAGGTCGAGAGAGAAGTGATGCTTGAGACGGAGTTCTTCCCAAAGACCGGCGAGGGTGGCGGCGGAAGTACGAAGAACCTCCGAGTCCGTGGCGGCTTCCTGGCTGAGCTTGGCAAAGTATTCCACGGTGACTTCCTTTTCCGTCGCGCCGTTTTGGTGGAGGTGTTCGAGCTCGACGAGGTGCTCGGGTCGATTGAGATTGAGGAGGGCGCGCGAGTCGGAGGGCGCGAGATCGTTGCGGTCGAGAGAGGCGAGGAAGCGGCGGGCGCAACGTTGGTTTTTCTCGAGAACGGCGGTCAGCTTGACCGCAGCGGAGGGTGAGTAGAGCGCACAGAGGGGCTCGGGATGGTTGTCGAGGGGATTAAGAAAGCAGGTGGCGTCTTTTGAAATTTCGTGGTGATCGACGAGGATTTGGAGATCGGCTTGCTGGATGAGGGGAAGATCGCAAGCGATGACGAGCCAGAGGGAATCCGGATCGTGATCAAAAGCAGCCTGAAGCCCTCCGAGAGGTCCCGGACCCGGCTCGAGATCGGGGAGAGTGGGAAGATGGGCGTCGCCGGTATGATCGTGCGCGACGGATAGAAAGATCACGTCGGTGAGAGGTCGAACGATGGAGAGAATGCGGTCGAGTTGGGTGACTCCGCCGATTTTAAGGGAGGCTTTATCCTGCCCCATTCGGGAGGATTTCCCGCCGGTGAGGATGAGCGCTTTCATGCCTGGTAGTCGGATTCCCCACCGGTTTTTTGGGCGAGTTTGAGATCGGAAATGACGATTGCTGGGTTGGCGGCCTTGCACATGTCGTAAAGAGTGAGGGCCGCGACCGAGGCACCGGTGAGGGCTTCCATTTCCACGCCGGTGCGTGAGGTCGTCTTGGCGGTGGCAGTGACGAGAAGGGTCTCGTCATCATGCGGGATAATTTCGATCTTGGCAGAATCGAGCGAGAGCGGGTGACAGAGGGGAATGAGGTCGGAGGTCTTTTTGGTCCCGGTGATTCCCGCGAGTATGGCAGTTTGGAGAACCGGTCCTTTCTTGTTTCGAAGCTCCCCTTCATCCATCTGTGAGAGGAGGTCACGCCCGAGGGTGACAAGGCAGGTGGCAGTCGCCACGCGGACGGTTTCGGCCTTCCCGGAGACATCAACCATGCGGGGCTGGTTGGAGTCATCAAGATGGGAAAGGGCGGCCATGGGCGGAGCTTGCAACGGGGTTGCTTCATGCGCAATGGCCTAGTTTTGTCTCACCTTGAGGAACGCACAAACCGTTGCAGAGCTTGCCCCAGTGGCCGGAGAGGTTGATGTCTCTAATTTCAGAATCTGCACTTAGGAAAACTCTGCACTCTGGTATCCCCACGAACTAGGACGATGCCCACCATGAGCGCGCCGGGTCCGCTTGTGGTGTGGGCCACGCCCGGGGCCGGATTAGGTGGGCCGGCGATGGGGAGATGAATTTCGGTATTGGAAAGGACGGCGGAAGAAAGGAAGAGGATGGTTAATTTCATGAATTGAGTTTTGGTTTCATCCGCCCCATCGTGGTCCCGCCGCCGCAATTTCAAATTTTCTCAAAAAAAGTGTCATGGATTTAAAAGAGGCTTTTTCTCTACTGAAAGAGGAGATGGGCGCACACGGGCTGATTGACCTTGGGTGGAGTGCGAAACTCGATGACGCAAAGAAACGGTTTGGGGTGTCTCGGATGGGCCCAAAGGAGATCTCGATCAGTCGTCCGCTGATCTCTTTGAATCCTGAAGAGGAAGTGCGGGATACCATTCTTCATGAGATCGCCCATGCGCTGGCGTGGGAATTGCACAAAAAGAATTGTGGACACGACGCAAGGTGGCAGGAGATCTGTGTTCGGATCGGGGCGAAACCAGATCGTTGTTACGACGATGAGGTGATTCAGCCCGAGTTACCTTGGTCCCTGTGCCACGCGGAGACAGGCGAGATTTTTGCGACCTACCAACGGAAGCCCGCGCGTGATCCCTCGCAAATGTGGAGGCGGGGGCGAAAGGAGGAGACTTATGGGAAGATGGTTTATTGTCTGAACCCGAAGCTTTATCCGCCGGGTGCTCTGGAGGGATTTGACCGCAATGTGGCGCGGGAATTTCAAGCAGAAGTGATGGAGGCGGTGAACACGATTGGGGCAAAGTGGGGCATTCAGACCGAGCAGGTGAAGGGGAGTTTTAGCGAGCGAAAATTTGATCTCGCGATGCGATTCATCCCCGGGGAGGCGGATAACCGTAATCCGGAGAAGCAGGCTTTCGAGGAACACGCTGGGCTCTTCGGGCTGACCGCGCAGGATTACCAGCGCCCCTTTGTGAGCCAGGGGAAGCCGTATCGATTGGTGGCTTTGAAACCCCGCAATCCGAAGTATCCAGTGATTGGGGTGAACCGGGAGGAAAAACGTTTCAAGTTCCCCCGTGACGTTCTGCAAAACCTTGTTTAATTGCTCGACCGCTCGTGCATTTATTTGCTGATCACGGGGGCCTACACGCCGGTCGGCGGCTGGGGTTGGAATCTCTTTGGAGTGGTTTGGGGCCTGACCCTGGCAAAAATCATTTTCAAGGCCGTGACGCACGGGCGAAATAATCACTGGATCTCAAGCGCCGTCTATGTCGCGATGGGCTGGTTGGTGGTAATTTTTCCCGATTTCGTAGGCCGGAATGATATGGCCCCTCAATTCGTCTCGGTCAGTCCCAATGGCGATTGGGACCGCGATAGTCACCTATCGTTCGGCATCAAACATCGCAACGACCATGCGGGAATTCATCAGACTCAACGTTCGTCAGACTCCCTAGTTCTTAAGGAGATTTTTCACGACCTTGTTCCAAATCTGATAGCCTTTGTCGTTCAGATGAAGGCCGTCTTTTTTGAAGAGATCGGGCATCGGCTTGCCATCATCACCCAACATCGGGGTAGCGGTATCGAGGTACACAAGGAGCGGATTTTTTTTGGAGAGATCTTGAATCGCGAGATTAGCCTTTTTCATCTCAGGCCACTTCTCCCAGCGTGAGAGGCTGGGTTTGATCGGCAGAAAAATGATCCGCGTCTTGGGAAGAGTCGCATGGATTTTTGCGATAAACTTTTTGTAGTCATCCACAACCCGGTTGGCAGTTTTTCCTTTGTTGATATCGTTGTCCCCGGCGTAAAGGAGCACCATCGCGGGGGCATGCGGAATGATGATCCGGTCGGCAAAGTGTAGGGAGTCCTCCAGCTCTGATCCCCCAAAACCGTGATTGATGGTTTTTTGTTTTGGAAAGGACGACTTCAAATCCCACATCCGAATACTGGATGACCCCACAAAAAGAAGAGCGCCTTTGGGATGCGGATTGGCTTTCGCGGCCGCTTCAAATTTCGCGATATCTTTCCCCCACTTCTCGGGAGCGGCGGAGAGAGCCAGTGCACTTAGGCAAAGAATGGCGAATATTCTCAAAGAAAAGGAACTCATGCGCTTCCTTTACGTGACGCGTTGTTCCAACTATCATCTCATCCCCTATGAAGGCCCTCCCTCTCATTCTTGCCGCCACCCTGCTGACGGCTTCCGCCCGGACCTGGACCTCCAATGATGGGAAACCGTTGGAGGCCTCGTTTGTTTCCACCACCGAAACACACATCACTCTGAAAATCTCCAAAACCGGTAAAGAGGTCACCATTCCCCTGGCCCGCTTGTCGGAAGCCGATCAAAAATTCGTCAAAGAAGAGGCAAAAGCACCCGCGGTGGAACCAACCAAACTGGAAGGCGAATATGCCCATCTCATCACCGGCGACTGGGTGAAGGCTGAACATGGCAACCTCCCCTATTCTTTCTATGGAGGGAAGGATCTTGACGGGTCGTCAAAGGTGCCCTTGATAATTTCACTTCATGGAAAAAGTTCCAACAACGAAAACGGCAAGCAGATTGGTTTCGCCCAAGCCTTTGTCAAAGCAGGCAACTACAAAGAGCGCCCCTGCCTCGTTCTGGCTCCGCTGTGCTATCAACCCCATGGCGAAACGGGCAGCGGATGGGATGATGCCCCGGGCGATGAAACGCTCTCTCTGATTGAGGATCTTTTAAAAAAACTCCCCATCATCGATAAGGATCGCATCTATATCATCGGCTACTCGATGGGTGGCTTTGGGACCTGGCATTTCCTCAAGGAAGAACCCAAAATATTTGCGGCCGGAGTTCCGGTTGCCGGTGGAACCAGTGGAGCCGGCAAACTCCGCTCCATGCCCATCTGGTCATTCCACGGGGCCAAAGACAAGATCGTTCCCCCAACTTATGCGCGAAATTGCGCCGAAGAACTCAAGCGCTCAAAGGTTTTTAAATACACCGAATTCCCGGACGACGGCCATGGCATTATTGGGAAAGTCGTCAGTGACCCCGAACTCCACAAGTGGCTCTTCGAACAAATCAGGAAGTGATCAGCCTTTGAATTCCTTGCTCATCTGACGGCGATAGCCTTCAAGGGTCACCTTCCCGTCATCGAAGAAACGAAGGAGCGCGTAAGAATTATTTTCAACTCCACTCCCCTCAATCATCGCCGCCAAGGTGCAATAGGGAATCCCATTGATCGTCTTGAGTTCATTCTTGTGGCTGTGTCCCTGAAAGACCGCGGTCACTTTATCAGAAGTCTCAAGGATTTTTCGCACTTTGCTCGATTGCTTGATGGCATGCTTATTCGGGCGATCCACATCGAGCCGCTGGTGGGCGAAAACCACGGTCGGATTCTTGGTGGCTTTGAGATCCTTCTCGAGCCATTCGATCTCCTCGGCAGTCATGTTAGAATCATGCCAGACAAAATTATCGCGCCCGTAGGGTTCCATCTTGGAGTTGTAACAAGCATCCAGTACGACGAAGTGCTTCCCTTTCAAATCGAAGGAATAGTGCCCCTGCTTGTTGACCGATCCGGAGTGTTTGAAAAATTCCTCCTTGGTGAGAGTCGCAACACAATGGTTTCCAAGAACGTGATGACGGGGCAGACCGCACACATCGAGAACTTTGGTGATCTTCTCAAGGTAGAAAATTTCGGTTTCCACCGACGGAGCCGCGTCGACGAGATCGCCAAGACAAACAACCGCTGACGGCTTCTTCTCTTTGAAAAACAAGGCCGCTTCTTTCGCCTTCGCCAGGCTCTCACGATACATTCGATTTCCTCTCGTATCTTTGTCGGCGTAATGAACGTCCGTCAGGAGACCGAGCGCGAGGATCTCCTTCGGTGTCTTACCGGATTTTTCCCCCTCAGCACTCAAAACCGAACCCCCTCCAAGGGTCAGGGAACTAATACGGGTAAAATTACGACGATTCATGGCGTTGATCATTAAAAAAGAAAGCCCGCTGGTCACTCTGTTTTTTCAGAGCTTCCAGCAGGTTGGTTGAAAATCAAATCCGGTGATCTTCCTAGAGGGCCTTAAGGCAAACGTTTTTCCAGAGAATATCGCCCGATGGCCCGCCATGAACCTGGAAGGCCATGAAGCCCTTCATGGATAGTATTTTTCTCGTCGCTATCGGTGAAACCAGCACGAATCTCTCCGTCTTTCACCTCATCACTGGCAGTGCCTCCCACTTTCTTCCAACCGGAAAAATCTTTCCGGTTGCAGAATGCGCTGAATCCGGCCCCCTTGAAGCCCGCGGGATCAGACTTCGTAGGAAGCCCGGCGGGCAATGCCACTTTGCCCTTGGTGGCTTCGGCGTGATGATCACCAAGCACCGGAATCGCGAGAACAAGGGAAAGAACGAGTGATTTTTTCATGATATCGATAAAATTGGGGGAAAGTTAATCCGTTGCGGATATGGGAATGGTTCCGGCAGCAAAAAATCTCGTCATTCCTGATGCGAGAATCTGATCTTTGGTAACGTAGAGAGAATCCATGAAATTCATCACCCTCTTCCTTCTCACCATTTTTCCCCTTCTAGGCCAAATCACCTACGAAGGTGGCGAAGGACCCGGCAAAGGGAAACATATCGTATTCGTTGCTTCCGATCATGAGTATCGGACCGAAGAGACTTGCCCCGCTTTAGCTCGCATTCTTTCCAAGCATCACGGGTTCAAAACCACTGTTCTCTTTGGGGTGGATGAGAAAGGGCACATCAAAGCAGGGGCGTCCGACATCAAGGGTCTTGAGGCACTTCAGAAGGCTGATCTCATGGTCATTTTCGCCCGATTCCTTGATCTTCCCGATAATCAGATGAAACACATCGCTGATTATGTCGAACGCGGTGGCCCGGTTGTCGGACTCCGCACGTCTTCCCACGCCTTCAAGATTCCCAAGGGAAAAACCTACTCACGGTTCGACTTCAAATATTCGGGAGACGACTTCAAAAACGGATTTGGCCATCAAGTCCTTGGAAATACCTGGGTCGGCCACTACGGCAGCAACCACAAGCAGGCAACCCGCATTCAGCTCATCACTTCTCAGAAGGAAAACCCTATCCTCAAGGGTGTTGAGAACAACGCCCTCTGCATGGCCGGAGCGTATGTGGGAATACCAGATGAGACCTTCACCGTTCTGACCGAAAGCCAACCGCTCAACGGAATGACAAAAGGCTCACCTGCAGATCCAAATAAAAAGCCCAGCCCATCCACTTGGACTCGGCACTACTCGACCAAAGATGGCAAAAAAGCCCGCGTCTTCCACTCGACCCAGGGAGCATCCCAGGACCTTCTCGATTCCAATTACCGCCGACTCATCATCAATGGAATCTTTTGGGCCGCCGGACTCGAAAAGGAAATCAAGGCGAACGCCAAGATCGACTTTGTAGGAGCCTACACCCCCACCCGCTTTGGCTTCGGTGGTGAGGTGAAAAACGTCAAGCCTACCGATCTGGCCGATATCAACTCGCCGATCATGCCGAAGAAGTAGGGAGACACTTCATCGCTTAAAATGGTCCCAGCCTCCTTCAAGGGGGCTCCCTTTGCCCAAGATCAATTGCCCCACCCTGGTCAAGCGTAGATCCGGGAACGTCGTTCCCCAGGTTCCTTCGATTTCATCTCCCGAGGTGAAGAGCAACTCGTAGTCCTCTCCATCGCCCAGAGCCTCTTCCACCGAAATCCCTTCCGATAAAGGCAGGGTCTCTCGGTCGATTTCAAATCCACACCCGCTCATCCGGGCCAGCCTCGGAAGATCTTTGGCGAGACCGTCGGAGAGATCCATCATGGCGTTGATTTTAAAATGCCGCGTCAGCCAATTCGCTTCCTCAAGCCGCGGTGTGAAATCGAGATGTTTTCCGCGAATGGAACCTCCAAGTGTTCCAGTGACATAGATGGCATCTCCCGGGCGACCTCCGGATCGGGTGACAACCTCGGAACTCTTCACCGTCCCCCGGCCCGCCACTGAAATCATCGCCGGCGCCCCTTCCGGCAGCGACGTCGTTTCGCCTCCCACGATGACACCTCCATGCTGATCGAGGCACTTCGTCATCCCTTCGTAAAGCCGGATGACCCAATCCACCGGAGTTTTATTTTCCAGCGCGATGGTCACCAACAATTCACCGGGGGTCCCCCCCATTGCCGCAAAATCGCTGAGGACCCGGGCCACCGCCTTCCAGCCGACACGACGTGGATCTTCCCCAGCAAGGAAATGAACCCCCGCCACCACTGCATCAGCCTTGAGAAGAGTCAGCAAGTCTCCTTCTCCGACGACCGCGCAATCATCTCCCGGTCCCACCACTACTTTCCCAGAAACCGACAACCCACCACAGAGCTGCGCAATCAAGCCATCCTCGCCGAGTTCTCCCACAGTTTTCATGGTGCCAGAGGAATTTCATAAAGCCGAGCCAACATCATAAAGCCCACTTGGAGCGCATTGAAAGCGGCATGACAGGCGATCGGCACCCAAAGGGAACCCGTGATTTCATAAAGGACCACCAGAACAATACCCATCAGAGCCAGGAGCGGAAAGCTCATCAAGTTGAAGTGAATCACCCCAAAAAGGCACCCCGTAAAGATCGCCGCAAACCACGGCTCGCTATACCTCTTTACCACCGGATAGAGAAATCCCCGGAAAATCACCTCTTCCGCAATCGGGGCAACCACCACCGCCGAAAAAACAATCGCTCCGAGCAGCGCCATGTCCTGGGTCTCCCTTATCATTTGTACCACCCGCTGTGACCCGCCACCATAGTTTGCCTTCACCCACTCCTGCCAGCCTAGCTGAATCATCACCACTCCCACCACCATCATTCCGATCACAAAACACGGCCCAATCCAAAAAATGTGCTTCCACCGGTTCCAGCGAAGACCAAAAAATTCCATCAGATTGATCCGTCGAAAAAGTGCCGCCGGAGCCAGCGCCGCCAAAATGAGAATAAAAACCGCTCCTCCCATCACCGAACCAGCTGTCAGAACCTTCAGATCTGCGGTGGCGAGCCCCTCAACCAAATTCTTCCAGCTTGCCACAAAATACGCCGTGTAGACTGCCACCAGCACAAGATCAATTGGCCTGATCACCGTGGTCGAGACACTTCCGCCAAGATTCCAATCGCTCTCCGGCCAAATCAACCGCACCAAGGCGTAGCCCGGCAAGGCAAGGCCAAAAAACGAAATCAGCGTCATCAGGAAAAGATCTCCCAACAACTTGTGCTCGACAGCAGTCACACCGAAAATCTAATCCACTCCCCGCCAATGGAAAGCACAAGCCACCTTGAAAGATTTCCCGCTAAAACTTTTTAGATCAATCCATGAATCCGCTCCTCCTCTCGTTTCACTTCTCATCGGAGCCATGCTTCGATCCGCCTCAAAGGTGGGCGTGTCGCGAAACCCTCAGCGAAGAAGATCAAACCTTCATCACCGCCTAGATTACTGACAAAGTTCCCGATATCGAGGTTTGCCCCAACTTTGACCGGGGCCTGACCAAGGATCGAAATAAATACTCCCCGGCCTCCAGGCAGACCTTTGGCATGCGGGTTGAAATCAAAAACGACAGTTCGGACAAGGCGCTCAAGGAAAGCGAAGTCATCTCCTATCTGATTAGCCTCGATTTTTTTCTCCTCAGTGTGAACGCTCCAGTTCTTTTGGGACAGGTTTTCAGTGCCCAGTTGGCGGGCTTCGAAGCCCTCGGGGAAACCATGGGAGTAATCAATCTTGTTAGGATTTCTGAGCATCCAGAGAAATTAGGATGCCCCTATATTGCGTGTAGATTAAACTTCGGAATCTAGATTTTGCACTTCCCGTGTGCAGGGCCCCTGGAGAAAGGGGATTGATTTTCAGTTTGTATTGTAGCTATTTTGCACTACCCCAATGATCGATGACCTTTTCAAGAATGCTCTCCAGGCGAATTGCCCCGCCCGTGTTCTCCTTGGCCTTGGCCTCGGTGTTGTTTGCTCCAGTGCTGGCAGAGGAGCTGTCAGTCGATGTGCGGCCAGCGGATAACGACTCCATCCGGATCAACCTCCACGGCCAGCCGACGCAAGATCATGTCTTGGAGTATTCTTCCGATCTGAAAAATTGGGAACCTCTGCTCTCGCTCCGTCTCCCCTCCAGCCCCTTTCAGTGGAACGCTCCTCTCGTTCCTAACCGGGGATCGGGGTTCTATCGACTCTTGCAGTGGCCCGGAAGCGCACCGCGCGAAGAGGCCGCCGATTTCCGCCTGATCGACCACGAGGGTCGCACGCGACAACTGCATTACTACAGCTTCCAAAAGGCCATTGTCCTCTTCTTCACTGATCCGGATGCCGATCCATCTTTGGGAGCCACTCTGACGGACTTGAAGAGTTCCTTTGGTGCGCAAGACGCTGAGTTTTGGATCATCGATCCGATCTCGGAGAACCGCTCCGATCTCGTGACGACTGCCGACACTTGGGAAACGGATGTCCCCATTCTTCACGATTCGGCTCAATTGGTCTCGCGGGCGTATCAGGTAGCCCGAGGCACCGAAGTGGTTGCCATTGATACCGCCTCGTGGACCGTCTTCTACCGGGGAGCGATCGAGCGTCCTGCGGTGGACGGATCTCCTGCTCAATCCTATCTTTCCGATGCCCTCACCGCATTTTTTGGCGGGCAAGCATCGACTTACCGTCACACTCCAGCCACTGGTCATCCTCTTCCCTTGGGCCCAACAGAGCTTGTTTCCTACGAGGAGGTCATTGCTCCCATGATCATCGAAAGTTGTGTGCGTTGCCACAGCCCGAACAACATCGCGCCCTTTTCGCTCGATAGCTACGAGTCCTTGGCGTCGTGGGCGCACGAGATTCGTGAAGTCACTCTCACCGGCGAAATGCCGCCCTGGTTCGCCGATCCGGAGTTCGGGAGTTATGAGGACGATTGGTCCCTGTCGGAGGAGTCTTTACGAGCGCTCGTCGACTGGATCGATCAAGGGGCACTGAAGGGTGACGGGGCTGATCCCCTGGCGGACTTTGTCGCCAACACCCCGCCTCCCAGCAAATACCCCTTCAACTGGCCGGCAGAGTTGGGCGAGCCGGACATGATTCTCACCATTCCCACTCAGAACATCCCGGCCAATGGCGAGGTGAATTATCGTTACATCGAACTGAGTCCGAACATTCCAGCCGATACCTATCTCCGGGCTGCCATCATCAAGCCGGGCAACCGCGAGGTCGTTCACCACAGCCTTGCCTTCATCGGATCCACCTTTGAGGCCTTCATCCAGGGTGCCGGGCTGAATGGCTACTTCGCAGGGTATGTTCCGGGGGTTCAGGCAATAGCCTTCCCTCCCAATTCAGGGAAACTCCTTGAAGCGAATCCCACCCTCACCGTTCAGATGCATTATCAAACCAACGGGAGACCTCAGACCGACACGACTCAGCTTGGTCTCTACTTTCACTCCACTCCTCCGGAGATGGAGTATCGCACCACCGCCGCCAGCACGACCTCCATTAACATTGCCCCGGGCGTGCGCGAGTATCCGCGCGAGGCCTCGGTGGTCCTATCGGCCACGGAACCAACTCTCCTCTATGAGCTGAGTCCTCACATGCACTTCCGTGGCTCGCGGATGGAATACGATGCGATCTATCCGAATGGCGAGGTCGAGAAACTTCTCTCGGTGCCTCACTACATCTTTGACTGGCAATTACTCTATCGTCTCGCCGAGCCAAAATGGCTGCCCGCGGGAACAGAAATCCGCGTGCGCGGTGCCTTTGATAACTCACCCCAGAATCCAGAGAACCCCGACCCCGTTCAGTCAGTGAGATTCGGAGAACAGAGCGATGAAGAAATGTTCATCGGCTATATCAATTTTGCCGTGCGGCGCTAGCGCCCGTTTCTTTATTACTACCCACACGACACGACAAAAATTGATGTGAAAATTGGGAGTTCTAACCAACAGACAAAATCGCGGGATTGCTCGGATGAAAGGTGAGGGTTGGATAGGAGGCGCAGGATATCTTCGAGGCCTTTACTCCGCGCATGCTTCTATATTCTCGGGCGTCTTTTTGTCCAACGATCGTGTTGCTCTTGAGCAGCTCAAGATGTCGCCGATGTCTTTGTCATCAAGAAATTTGAACCATTTTCTGCCATATCATACCAACTGAAATGACCGACCTCGTCCTCAACGAAGACATCCACCACCGCGTCATCGTCGACATGCTTCCCCGCGCAAGAAAATTCCTGTGGATCATCACCGCCGACATTAAGGACCTCCATGTCAAAAAAGGGCGGCGCTTCGTCCCTCTTCTCGAAATCCTCTCAGATCTCATCAACGAGGGCATCGCCGTCCGTCTCTTTCACGCCAAGGAACCCGGCCCGCGTTTTAGGGAAGACTTTGACCGCTACCCCGCTCTTATTGAAAGTGATCTCTTCGAACGGATCCTCTGCCCCCGAATCCACACCAAAGCGGTCATCATCGACGGCCTCGAAGCCTTCGTCGGCTCCGCCAACCTCACTGGCGCAGGCATCGGCGCCAAAAGCCCCCTCCGCCGAAACTTCGAAGCCGGCTTCATCACCGACGAACCAAAGCACCTCTCTCCTCTCATGGAATGGGTGGACACTCTTTACCTCGGCGATTTCTGCCTCAAGTGCCAGCG
>Ga0308005_10000227_pt1 | contig 21833 bp, 18 predicted proteins | sample Neamet67_FD_203142 | JGI IMG/M metagenome (GOLD analysis project Ga0308005, IMG submission 203142) | Marine microbial communities from water near the shore, Antarctic Ocean - #67 | ecosystem: Environmental > Aquatic > Marine > Unclassified | place: Southern Ocean | collected 2014-06-07 | reverse complement strand
CTGGGACTTCTACAAGCGCTCCCAAAGCACCGGCACCGGCCACATAAATTACCTCATCGACTCCGGCAGCCTCGGGGACTCCGGTGGCCGAACTCCGGGTGTTCTTTTCACCACTCATCAGATGCAGCAATCGGGTGCTTTCACGGGCACCAATCTCGACCGCTTCAATCTCCTCAAAGGCTACTTCAATGAGCAATATGATCGACACCTCAATGCTCACGCCATGAATAGCCCGGGCCCGAATTTCTACGCCCTCGCCGCTTCAGCAATCGACACCCGCGAGCGACAGCACTTCTACGATAACTGGCGCTTCTTCTACCAGCTCTCGCGTAATGCTGATGACACCACGACCTTCTTCCGTGGCCGTTCTTATGGCGGACCAGGAGAAAGTAGCCAAGCTGATGAAATCTACTTTGCGCTCAACCAAGGCGTCGCCGCAGGAGGCCTCACTCTCGTTCAAGGATACGACACCACGAACCAACGTCTTATTGATTTCCAAAAAGTCCCCCATCTCCAGTGGGATGATCTCGCCCACCGCACTCTCAGCACCGACCAATCATCGATTGATCTCGACCTCGAAGTTACCGATGGTTCCGGTGCTCCCACCGCGAGCTACACCGCCGCTTGGACCACGAGTTCCACCGCGACCTTTACCTCTGCGAGCACAGCTGACACCACGATCAATTTTCCCACTCCCGGCACCTACGATGTCACGCTAACAATCACCGATGGCTCGATCACCACCACCGAGCCCATTCGCATCGAGGTTCTCCCGAGCGTCGATGAAAGCCTCTACAGTCCAGGAGTCGCGAACTACGATGTTTTTCGTAGTATCAATGGCACCAACCTCGCAGAACTCTACGCCGATGCGAAGTGGCCCAACTCCCCAGATGAGTCCAGCCAGGTGACGCAGCTCAAAGGCACCGCCACTGGCAATAACTTCGGCGCACGTCTCACCACTACTATCATCCCTGCCGAGACCGGCACTTATCGCTTCTACCTCTCTTCTGATGATCAGGGCTCACTGCTCTTTAATTCTTCCGGAGCTGACTCTGCAGGAGCTGACGAAATCGCTTCCGTCTCCGGTTGGACTGCTTCCGGCCAGTGGGATAAATTTCTCGAGCAAGAATCCATCGAGTTCACCCTCACCGCCGGGCAGCACTACTACCTCGAAGCCCGCATGAAAGAAGGCAGCGGTGACCAACCCTTCGAAATCGCTTGGATCACTCCCTCGAATACCAACATCGAGATCATTTCCTCCGGCTTCATCGCCGCGCCGAAAGTCGTCGCGCCCATCGCGATCACGACTCAGCCACAAAGTATCACCACGACCCTCGGCGAAGCCATCACGCTCACGGCCGAGGTCACCGGACCTGAGCCTCGCCTTTTTCAGTGGAAAAAAGACGGCGTAAACTACAGCACACCATCCACCCTCCCAACCCTCGAACTCGCCAACTCCTCCGCCTACCTTGCGGGTGATTGGCAGCTCACTTACACCTCTGGAAACACCGTCCTCATTTCAGATATCGCCACCATCAGCTTCTCCGATATCGGCCAGCTCGTGACCGGTGGACTCTGGCAGGAAGTTTACAATGGCATCTCCGGAATCCCGCTCGATAACCTTCTCAACTCTGCGAAATATCCCACCGCTCCCGACTCCTCCGGCCCCATCAATGTTAGCTACCAAGGCTCGCTTGGAGATAACTACGGCCAGCGATGGACCGGATGGATCGTCCCCAGCGAGACCGCGCGCTACCGCTTCTACGGAGCAGCCAATGACCAGATCGCGATCAACTTGAGCCCCTCCGAGTTCGCCTGCCACGCCGAGCAAATTTTCTTCAGCTCCAGCTACACCGGTGAGAAAAATTACGATCAACGGAGCCCCTCCGCTTGGGTCGATCTCGTCGCCGGCCGGCGCTACTTCATCGAAGTCCTCCACAAAGAAGGCGGCGGTGGCGATCACGCCTCGATTAGCTGGCAGAAGGAAGGCGATCCCACTCCAGTCGATGGTTCCGAAGGAATCCCAGCCGCCAATCTGCAATACCGAACTGGCGGAGCCGACCCCGCGCAAGCCTGCCCACCCTTCGCTCATCTCACCTTGCGCATGTATTTCCCCTTGGATGAAGCCTCCGGCACTGAAGCCGATGATGCCTCGGTCTTCGACCGAACCGGGCCTGTGACTGGTGGCGCAGTCATGGGTGTCGCAGGTAAGTTTGGCAAGGCCGTGACCATGGACGGCGTCGATGACTACATCACCGCTAGTGACCTCAACGTGAATTCCGATGAGGTCACCCTCACGGCTTGGATCAAACGGCCCGCCGCCGACCAAAACGGCACGGCGGGCATTATCTTCAATCGCTCCCAAAATGCTGCGGGCTTAAACTTTGGCGCGGGCAATGCACTTCGCTACCACTGGGACGGCCGCAACTGGCACTTAAGCTCCGGGCTGGTCCCCACTGCGGACCAGTGGGTCTTCGTGGCTTTGGTTGTCAAACCGGATCGAGCCACCATCTACATGCACGATGGCACCCTGCAACAGTGGACCAACGTGGGGGGACATGGTTCCCAATCCTTCGGGGGCACGACCTACATCGGCCGCGACCCCAGCAATTCTAGTCGATTCTTCACTGGTGACCTAGACGAACCTCGCGTTTACAGCCGAGCCTTGTCGCAAGCCGAGATCCTCAGCTTGGTTGCTGGCGGCGCGGCACAAAGCCCCAGCCCCTTTGATGGCGCAGTTGGCGTACAAACCCCTGGGGCGGGCTGGGTCTCCGCTAGTGCAGCCACCTCCTACGGAGTCTATCTCGGCACCACGGAGTCCGCCGTCACGAGCGCCAACACCGGATCCCCGGAATACCAAGGCTCCACCTCCACGGCGGATTGGGAATTCCCACTCCAACCCTCCACCGTCTACTACTGGCGCGTTGATACCGTCACTGGATCCGGGACCATTGCAGGTGAAGTCTGGGAGTTCACCACCGGCAGTGAAATTTTTGAAACCGGTCTCATCGCCCACTGGAAGATGAACAGCGGCAGTGGCACAACTGCTCTTGACTCCACTCCCAACAACAACGATGCCACGGTCAATGGCGCGAGTTGGACAAGCGGGTTCGAAGCAGGCGGACTAGCCTTCGATGGCGACAACGACTTCGTCACCGCTGGCACCGGTCCCTCCCTGAGCGGCCAAACGAATCTCACCCTCACCGCGTGGGTCAAAACCAGCGCCTCCTCCGATCAAGTCATTATTCAACAGCGTGACGGGGGATTCAACGGACAGTATCAACTCAAAGTCAACGCCAACGGAACAGTCGGCTTCTTCCTCTACGGAAACAACGCCTATCAATTCAACTTCTCCACCACCACCACTGTCAATGATGGCCAGTGGCACTTCATTTCAGCCATCCGCAGTGGTGAGAATGGAGCAATCTATCTCGACGGAAATCCAAGCCCTGCCGCCTCCGCAAACGGTATCATTCGCGACCTCAGCGCCTCCATCGGGGTGGGAATCGGGCGCGACATTCGGGAGAACGACGAGCCCTTTAATGGATCCATCGACGAGGTCAAAATCTACGAATTCGGCAAATCGGGAGATGAAGTCGCAACCATGTATAACGACTACCTCAAGGCTGACCCCTACGATAATTGGGCCAGCAGCTTCGATCTTGATCCTACCACCAATGGGGCGCCAACGGCTGATCCCGATGGCGACGGCCAAAACAATCTCTTCGAGTTCATCGCCGGGGTCGTGCCCAATGACGCGCTCTCCCACTTCCATTGGCGTGTGGAAGAAGACCCGCTGAATTCCGGGCAAAGCCGGATCGTCTTCAGTCCGCGTTTTGGTGATCGCACCTACAACTTGAAGACGAGCACGACCCTGCAGGCATCCGACTGGATCGATTTCACTGGCGGCAGCGTGATCGACGACGGCGACGAGCGCACCGTGATCGATCCCGACACCTCGGATGCAAGCAAGTTTTACCGCTTGGAAATCGCCAAGCCCTAGCAGGTCGTTGGAAAGACGGTGGTTGCTCAGATCGTAACCCTTTTAGAACTCGGGAAATCAGTCGCAGAAGAGTAAACGACGGAAAGGCAACCCCTGTTGTTTACGAGGGCGCGTTGCTGGATTTTCGCGAAATCTCAGGACGCTTCTTAGAGGCGACGGGCTTTGGCGATGCTTACCGGGGTCAGCTCGGGAGCGTGTGCCGGTCCCTGCTCAACGAGCGCTTTCATGGCGCTGGTGAGGTCACCCCCCTTTCTCCCCACTCCGCTCCGGTCCAAATGCCCCTTCAAAGCCCTCCCGCCAGAAGCAAATTCCTAGCAGAAGACGCCGGTAGCGGATTCCAGTCCTTAGTCGTGTCGACCAACGGAGCGAGAGGGAATTGCTATTTTAGCGTCCGCGTCGTCGGGGCGGATTCTTAATGGCGTTTTGCATCTCCGCAGAAAATCCGCTGTTGGTAAGCCATTCTTGGGCAGCTTCAGGATTGCGGCGGAAGTAGGCATGTCCCACGCGGGTGATCGATTCACCCCTGATTTGAGGGTTAGTGATGTCGAGGGCCCAGGCGAGGGCTATTTGGGGATCCTGCCAAGCGACTCCTTCGGCGAAGCCCTTGATGGCGGCATCGCGCTTGGGTGATTCGGCCATGGTGAGAAGGTATTCCCCCGCAGCGACGGGGTCCTTGTCTTCCCAGTCTCCAAAGGCGGCGTTGAGGCCGTTTTTTTGGCCCTGGCCTTCTGGAAGGTTGTCGAGCCAGGTGACGGCGGTGAGGGGTTCTTTTTCCGCCCATTCTTTTCCGACTTCGGCGACCGCGCTGGCGGCATATTCTTCGGCGGCGAATTGTGCGATCCAGGAAGAGGCGGCCTCCGGGTCCTCACGGACGTAGCGCCCGGCAACTTCGTTCATGGCGGATCCTTTGACAAGGCCGTCGGCGAGACTTTCTGTCCAGCGGGCGGCGCTCTCCGAGCCGTCCTTTCTGAGGACTTCAGAGGCAACGATACCCATCAAACGGGGGGCGTCCTCACGACCTTCGGAGGCGAGAGAATAGACGTATTTGGCCGCTTCATTTTGGTCGCGATCGGCGAGGCCTGAGACGATACCTCTTTCGAGTTGGCTTTTTTGATCTGCGATATCTTCGGGGAGATTCGCGAGCATGGCGATTGCTCCTGCGGGGTCGGTGGCGGCCCAGCCGGAGATGACGGCCTCGAGATCTCTTTTCTCGCTCATAGTGGAATTGGTAAATGCGTCTTGTCCGGCGATCGCTCCCCAAGCGTAGTTAAAATCCTGCCATTCCTGGCGACCTGCTCCGAGGGAGACGAGTTCATCGCGGATCGCGGCAGAGTTCTCGACAGTCATTCCCTCAAGGAGTCTGCTAAAGGCCAAACGGCGCTTTACGGGGTTGGGGTCGTTGAGGGCCTCTTTGGTTAGGGCTTCAATTCCAATGCTTGAGAGGCGGGAGATTTCGAAGATTTGGGAAAGTTCGCCACGTTCTTCGGACTTGGAGGTTCGGGTGCGACTCGAAGAACTGGAAGGATCGGAGGAAGGGTCCCCAGCCCTCTTGATGGAGAGACTTCGAGGGGCAGAAGTAGTGGAGTCTTCAGGTGCTTTTGTGGAGTTTTGACTCGATCCGACAAGGTAGGCCGCGACCAAGCCGACTCCCCAGAGCCCATTCCTGACTAAAAATTTTAAATCCACAGGGGAATTCTAATCTTGAAAGTCCGGTCTGCAACTTTTTCTTGAGCGGAGGACTGGGGCTGGAGCCAGCAGGAGCGACGAGGGTTTTGAGTGTTTGTGTAAGGAGCGACAAATGGGTATTTTGTGCAGAATTTTTCGCTTAGTCTCTGTGCACTTTTGATTTAAATGACAGAGGCGCATTTGGGAAAGTCCCCGTGTTTGAGAAGGCGATTCTGCTGAAGGCGGATGGAGAGATCATTTAGGGAAACTACGACGGAAGGGTTCGATGGGCGAAGAACGTGGCTGGAAAGAAGAAGGAGCCCAACAACCCCCTTTCTCCCCCCTCCGCTCCGGTCCAAAGGCGCCTTCAAGGCCCTCCCGCTAAAAGCAAATTCCTAGCAGTTCACCATAAGCCCCTCAATTTTCCTCTATGGCCATGTCATTAGCGCCGAAGATGATTCCGGTTTTAGGATATTCAGCGTGCAATTTTCTCAAGCTGAAGATCAGTGCTCTTGTGATGACAGGGTTAATAAATAGTGTTGATTTATTACAGTGATTGTCGGGAGGGTATCTTGGTGAACCAGGCACAGATTGCGACTAAGGCAAACACGGGCGCTGCACTAGTCATAGCGGAAAAGTAGCTGCCGAGGCGCTGCTGGACATCGGCCAACCACCAGGGCCCTAAAGCTGAAGCTATGACAGCCAAAACTTGGGCGCAGCCCTGGATCTTGCCGAGGTGGGTATGCCCAAAGGCTTGACCAAAGCCAGTAAAGAACAGCACGGAAAATACCCCACCACAGAAGCCAAAAATACTGGCATGCATGATGACCTGCCAGTCTGATTGCAAGTGGCTGTATATGAGCATCACACTGGTTAGAATCGCAAGGCTCACAGCCATCACACGTGGTAATCCGACTCGGCGCACCGACCATGCTGCTACCATGTTACCTACTAAGCCGGCACTCATCAGCCCTGCCATAGCATAACGAAATGTCTCCTGGCCAAAGCCTAATTCTTGCAAGATGGATTCATTGAACAAACTCACACTTGCGATTAAACCGCCGTACAAAGCCATTCCAATTCCAAAGACCCAGAAGCACGGCGTGCGCAGGGCTTCTCGTAATGTGAGAACGGCCTCGTTACTGAGCTCTTCGCTGGCTTGGTGAGACGGGTCTCCTCGTCCCGCTAATGCGACACACAGTAAGCCCAATGTGAGGACTGATAGGCCTATTGTCATCCACACCTTGCGCCAGCCATCGATCGCAATTTGCGCCTGGGCACCCACAATCGCTACACTGAAACCTATAGCCACGATTACAGAGAAGACACCCATGGCGATTGCTAAGCGGGTGGTGAACCATTTACCAACGCTGGTGACGCTGATAGTCGATAGCGCACTTTGCCCAACCGCACGCGTCAGAATTAAAAATGCCATGATGGTAGCCGCCGTCACCCACTGGCTCATGGCCATGACCAAGCAGCCTAATAAGATCAATGTCCCTGAGAGGGTGACACGTATGCCGAAACGATCGGTGAGCGGTCCAGCGATTAAGGCACCAATTGTGCCTAGTAAGGTGGCAATCATGTTGAGCCTCGCGTATTCAGTCCGAGCCATGCCAAACTCAGCGATTAAAGATTCTGTAATTAGCCCTAAACCAACCGTTCGTCCAGGCAAGGTGGCGACCATGGCCAGCGCTGCGAGCACGACTATTAACCATCCGTAGTAGGGCTTTTGGGTTTTGGAAGTCAAGCTAACACCTAAACAGCCCTAGTGAGGATTGGCCAGCCCGACCTTCGATTCAATATCCTTCTGTCAGAACTTTCTGAGAAAAAACCTTTCGCCCCCCTCCGCTCCGGTCCAAAGGCGGCTTCAAGGCCCTCCCGCCAATAGCAATTTCCTAGCAGTCATCCCGAATAGTTCCCCACCAGCCTGCGCTCTTAAGTCGGCCAGCATCACGTCCCTCTTAATCTTTCCCGCCCTCACGGATTTGCTTTATCACCTTGCCAGCGAGCTTAGCTCGGAGATACAAGATCCCCGATGGCACGTAGCGAACTAAATTTTCTGAAACCCTCTCCCACTCTTTTGACATGCCCAAAGAGTGCAGTTCTTTGCAACAAAGGTGTACAAATGGGAGTCTTCAGAAGCCTTATTTTCACCTAACTCATTAATTAACAGTTCTCGCTCCCGTAGTTCAACGGATAGAACAAGGGTTTCCTAAACCTTAGATAGAGGTTCGATTCCTCTCGGGAGCGCCATTTTTTCTCCACGACTCTCATGGCTGGCTTCTTTAAAAAACTGATCAATCGCATCACCAACACCGCGGAGATCGATTGGGATGATCTTGAAGCCGAACTGATCTCCGGCGATTTAGGCGTTCGGCTTTCTTTGGAAATCGTAGAAGAGCTCCGAGGCCTTGGCCGCAAAGTTTCCTCTGACGACGTCGTCCAAGTGACTCGTGATCGCATCGCCGAACTTTTTCCTGAAGACCAAGAACCGCTCTCACCTGGAACCGAAGGCAAGCCCACCGTAATTCTTATGGTCGGAGTGAACGGTGTAGGTAAGACAACTTCCTGCGCAAAGCTCGGCTCGCTCCTCCAGCAACAAGGTTACTCCGTGTCAGTGGCCGCTGCCGATACCTTCCGTGCAGCTGCGGTGGAGCAACTTGTCCGCTGGGGCGAGCGCCTCAACCTTCCCGTCATCACCGGCGCGCATGAAGCCGACCCCTCATCGGTCTGCTACCTGGCGCATCAGCAAGCCATCAAACGAGGGGATCATTTCCTCCTCTGCGACACTGCCGGACGCCTGCACACGAGGCACAATCTCATGGAGGAGCTTTCCAAAATTAAGCGCACTATCAGTAAGCAAGACCCTGATGCTCCTCATCATACTTTCCTCGTAGTCGACGCCACCACCGGCGGCAACGCCCTCAATCAAGCCAAGGAGTTTGGCAAAGCCGTCCCCCTCGATGGACTCATCATCACGAAGATGGACGGCTCAGGCAAAGGCGGCATCGCTGCCGGGATTCAAAAAGAACTCGGCATCCCGCCCCGCTTCATCGGCACCGGCGAAGAACCCGACAAATTCGCGCGCTTTCAGAAAAAAGACTTCGTCGATAACATCCTCTAACTCTTCACGGATCTTCGGAGCCAATCCAAATAAGATTCGCTTCCCTCTTCCACCTCGAGCACCAAAATCTCCGGCACATGATAGGGATGAAGCTGGATTAAGACCTCTTTCACTTCTGAAACGAGGGGCTTCGTTGGCTTAATAAAGGCAATCGTTTCCGACTCCTTCTCAATCTTCCCTTTCCAAAGGTAGAGAGATTCTCCCGCAGGAAAAAGATTCAGGCAGGCTACGAGTTGCCTTTCCAGCAGAGCTGTGCCAATCTGTCGCGCCTTCTCGGTACTGGAGAATGTTGTCAGAATGATTCGGGCATCAGGCATCTCGCAATTCTTTCGTCGTGAAATCCGCCGTCCTTGAAAAAATCCTCTCCCGGGTCGACCAGATCGAACCCGGCGAAGTGCAGGCGCTCCTTTCCCGCCTCGTCCGGGAAAAAGGCTTCCTCCAAAAAGTCTTCGAAGCCCTCCGCGAAGGCGTCCTCCTCCTCGATGAAGCCGGCCAAATCAGCTTTATCAACCAAGCCGCCTGCAGATTCTTCGGCACCACCCCTGAACAAGCGCAAGGCCAGCACCTCGGAAAGATCGTCCGCGGCCTCGAGTGGGATCATTTAAAGGGATCCTCCCGAAGCACCGTCAGCCGCGACCTCGAAGTCTTCTACCCCGAAAATCGCTACCTCAACTTCTACCTCTCCCCCATCGCCGAGGAAGAAGACGAAGCAGACTACGGCTACGTCATGCTTGTCCGTGATGTCACCAACGTCCGCGCTGAAGCCGCAGAAGAAATAGAATCCGAAAAGCTCAACGCCCTCACCCTCCTCGCTGCCGGAGTCGCCCACGAGATCGGAAACCCCCTCAACTCCCTCTCCCTCCACCTCCAACTCCTCGAGCGAAAAGTCCGCCACTTGGAAAAAGGCGACCAGCAATCCCTCGGCGACCACCTCAGCACCGCACGGAACGAAATCGGCCGCCTCGACACCATCCTCAAGCAATTCCTCCAGGCCATCCGCCCCTCCGCCCCCGAGCGAAAGCCCGACAATCTTCACGAAATCCTCCACGAAAGCCTCCAAGCCCTTCGCCCGGAACTCGAAAGCCGCGACATCTCCGTCGCCCTCGATCTCGTCGATGATATCCCCCTATTGGAACTCGACCGCACCCAAATCCAACAAGCCCTCTACAACCTCATCCGAAATGCCTATCAGGCGATCAGCCCTCCTAATGGAGAGATCACCATCCGCAGCTCGTCAAACGAATACGAAGTCACCCTCTCCATCAGCGACAACGGCACCGGCATGTCCCCCGAAGTCATGGGAGCCATCTTCGAACCCTTCCACACTACCAAAGCTGCCGGAAATGGCCTCGGACTCCTCATCGTCCGCCGCATCGTCCGCGAACACGGTGGTGAATTGGAAGTGCAAAGCGAAGAAGAAGTCGGCACCACCGTGACGCTCTTTTTCCCAAGAACCGACAAACAAGTACGCCTTCTCGAAGACCAAGCGCCCATCGAAGTCTAATGCATACCCTACTCATCGTCGACGACGAGAAAGCGACCCGCGATGCCCTCCGCATGGCTCTCGAGGAAAGCTTCGACTGCTATCTTGCCGCCGATCTCACCCAGGCCAAACAAGTCCTCAAAACTGGAGAAATCGATCTCCTCCTTACTGACCTCCGTCTCGGCGGAGACTCCGGCATGGAAGTCCTCGATGCCGCCCTCGCCGTCCCCTCTCCCCCCGTATCCATCATGATGACGGCCTACGGCTCCGTCGACACCGCCGTCGAAGCCATGCGTCGCGGAGCTTGGCACTTCGTCACCAAGCCCCTCAATCTTGATGAAGTCGAACTCCTCCTTAAGCGCGCCGTCAGAAGCCGCAGTCTGGAGAAGAAGAATGAGGAACTCATTGTCGAAAACGAGACTCTCAAGAAAAAGTCAGGGTCCCAAAACCACGGGCTCTCCCGGCTCATCGGAAAATCTGCTCCGATGGCTCTCATCGCAGAGAAAATCATCCAAATCGCTCCTACTCGTGCCACTGTTCTCATCGAGGGAGAGTCAGGAACCGGTAAAGAACTCGTCGCTCACGCCCTTCACGACCTTTCCGGACGCTCGAAAGAAAAATTTGTCGCGGTCAATTGCGCCGCCCTTTCCCCTCAACTTTTAGAATCCGAGCTCTTCGGCCACGAAAAGGGCGCCTTCACCGGTGCCACCCAACGCCGGGTCGGCCGATTCGAACAAGCCCATGGCGGCACTCTTTTCCTTGATGAAATCGGGGAAATCGACCAAGCGACCCAAGTAAAGCTGCTCAGAGCTCTCTCGGAACGCACCATTGAGAGGGTCGGCTCCAACCAACCCGTGCAGATCGACGTCCGCGTCGTCACCGCTACCAACAAACACCTCGCCGACCTCGTGGAAGCGGGTGATTTCCGGGAAGATCTCTATTTCCGGCTCAACGTCCTTTCCGTCAGAATGCCGCCGCTCCGGGACCGCCGGGAGGATATCGTCCTCCTCGCCGGTTCCTTCCTGGAAGAATTTGCGCTGGAGAATAGGCGCCCAGTGAAGCCCTTGAGCGACGCCGCCATGGCCAAACTCCTGTCCTATTCCTGGCCTGGAAATGTTAGAGAATTGCGCACCGCCATTGAGCATGCCGTGGTCATGTCGAATCAAGATACCCTCGACATCTTCCATCTCCCCGAATTCTTGGATAGCTCTAGGAGCCAAACTGTTTCCCATTCAGGGAAAAACACCCTTGCTCCTGTCGAAGAATTCAATTTGCATGCACAGGAGCAACGCGCAATCCGCGGAGCTCTGGCAGCAACCAAGGGAAACCGAACGAAAGCTGCCATCCTACTAGGCATCAGCCGACGAACTCTTCAACGAAAGTTGAGAGACGTCTCCCCCACTGAAAATTAATCAATATGAGTAAAAATGAATCCCTCGGCAGCAGTAAAGACGCCGCCATCATGATCCGGAGACTCCTCTTTTTCGTCCTCCTCTTTTCGCTGGTATTTTTCTACCTCGTTCTAACCTTCAAAGGGCTCACCTCAGCCGGGGGAATGGAGCAGGCTCAAATTGGTCGGGAAATCGCAAGAGGCAACAATTTCACGACCAAGGTGATTCGTCCTGCAGCGATCAAACAAGCGGAGAAGACGGAAAGTGGTGAAGTGACTCTTGATAACTTTTACGACACCTATCATTCCCCTTTGAATCCCTTCATCTACGGCGCGGTGCTCAAAGCTGTTGGTGGTGATGATTTCGACAAATACCAGATCACCGAAGGAAATCGTACCATCTACCGCTTGGATCGAGTGATCGCAGCTGTTTCGGTGATCTGTTTTCTGATTGCGATCGGAGTAAATTATCTCCTCATTTCTCGCATCTTTGATGTTCGAATCGCAGGTGTGGTGGCCCTTCTCATGGCGCTCTGTGACTTGATGTGGAAGTTCACGCACACCGGCCTTCCGCAGATGCTCATGCTTCTCTTGTTCTCATGCGCTCTATTCTTCTCCTACCGCGCTTTGGAGGCTACTATTGAAGGGAAAGTAGCGCTGGGATCAATTCTCGTCGCGGCCATATTCTTCGCCCTCCTTGCCCTGTCTCACTGGCTGAGCATCTGGATCTCTATCGGTTTCGTTCTCTACGCCGCGTTTTTCTTCCGTCCCAAAGGAGTGGCTGCTTTGGCAGTTCTTGGCATTCTTCTCCTCTTCAGTCTTTACTTTGTCGGGAAAAACTTGGAGTGGACTGGTTCTCCAGCTGGCACGGCGGGGCTCACGCTTTATGGCGGCCTTACCCAATCTGAAGAAGGGATCATGCGTTCCATGAATCCCGGCGATAAAACCACCGCCATCATCTACAACATGAATTCGTTGTTGCTGAACACATTCCGCAACATCCTCCTGCAGGTGGACGGACTCTACACGAATTTGGGCTCCATCATTTCCGCCCCTCTCTTTTTCTTCGCTCTCCTCCATCCCTTCAAGCGGGCTTCCATCGCACAATTCCGTTGGATCATCCTTCTGATGTGGATCGCAGGAGCATTGGGCATGGCCCTATTTGGTCTATCAGATAGCGCGGTAGACTCGAATCAACTTCACATCCTCTTCGCCCCTATTATGGCCGCCTATGGATTGGCCTTCCTTTCGATCATCTGGAGTCGAATTGAGCTCCCTGAAGGGGGTGGCATCCTGCGCTTTGGCCATTTCTACCTCGCCGTCATTATAAGTGCCGGCCCACTGTTACTAAGTATTCCGGATGGAATTAGAAGTGGTCTATTAAGAAGCGGAATGCCCAAGACCGTCTGGCCGCCTTACTGGCCGCCACTTCTCAACCGAATCCTGCACGACGAAACGGATGACGCCGCCATTATCATTACCGACCAGCCATGGGCCGTCGCTTGGTATGCGGACAGACATTCGGTCTGGCTCCCCAAACGGGTGGAAGATTTGGTAGCGCTGGAAAAAATGGCTGATGATCAAGTGCTCACCATTGGAGGAATTCTCGTTTCTCCTACTTCTTTCAAGGACAACCCCCTTTATACTCCTAGTGCTTTTGGCTCAGATGAGGAATTTGCCCCCATGATGCTAGATGCAACCGCCTCCAGGGTGACCCAGGGAGGCGTGGGTCCAGTAGGAAATTTCAGCAAAACATCCCCCATCCTTTCCGGCGTCACCAGACGCTACCCATACGCTCTGGAGCTATTCCCTGGGAGAATCGTCCTCTTTTCTCCAAAACCTTCTTCGAACCAGTAAGCAGCTAATGGCAGATCAGAAAGAATCAATAGCTCCACCTGCCGCCCCGTCATTCGAGGAGGCCATTGATGAGCTGGAGGAGCTTACCGAACGCCTTGCGCATGAACCAAAATCACTGGGTGCGTTAATCGATGACTTCGAGCGAGGCCAATCCTTGATCCAATTTTGTCATGGTGCACTAAAGAGTGCCCGCGAACGTATCAATGTCATTCAAGCATCCCTTCAGAATGAATCTGAAGATGACGCACCCGATGATTCCTCAAAATCTTTTTCCGACGTAAACGACGATGTCAGACTTTTCTAATAGCCCACTTTTGGATCAAATCCAATCACCCGATGATCTCAAAAAACTTGAGATCGCCCAACTCGCCAAGCTCGCTCAAGAGGTCCGGGATGTTCTTATCAACTCTCTCTCAAACACGGGTGGACATTTGGGTCCCAATCTGGGTGTGGTGGAATTATCGATCGCCCTGCATCACGTTTTTGAATCTCCATCGGACAAGTTCCTTTTCGATGTCTCCCACCAGGGCTATGTCCACAAAATGCTCACCGGAAGAGCCAAGAAGATTGATACCATCCGACAGTATAAGGGTCTCAATGGATTCCTTCTACGCACCGAATCCGAACACGATTGCTACGGTGCCGGTCACGCTGGCACAGCTCTTTCCGCCGCTTTGGGGATGGCATCGGCCCGTGATCTAAAAGGCGAAAACAACCACGTTGTCGCGGTCGCTGGTGACGCTGCTTTCACTTGTGGACCTACCTTGGAAGCGCTCAATAATATGGCGCAGACCACCAAGCGCTGCATCGTGATCCTCAACGACAACGAATGGTCGATTGACCGGAATGTCGGAGCGCTTGCCAAATATTTCAACGACCTCCAGACACACAGTATCTACAGCGGAATTCGCGAGAAAGCATCGCAGTTCGTCGAAAAAATTGGAGGCACCACCGTCAAAAAGTTTGCCCAAAAGATCGAGCGCAACGCCAAGAACATGCTCGTCCCCAATGTAATCTTCGAGAAATTCGGGATGCGTTATTTCGGACCCATCGATGGACATGATCTCCCCCTTCTCCTCAAGACTCTCGACTACCTTAAGAAGCAGGAGGAGCCTGTCATTCTACACATCATCACCGAGAAAGGTCGCGGCTATCAGCCCGCTCTCGATAAGCCAGGCAAGTTCCACGGCCTAGGACCCTATAAGATCGAGGACGGCTCTACCGCTTCCGGAGCACCTACCTTTTCCGAGCTCTTTGGACGCGCGGTCACTGACTTCGCCAAGAAGGACGAAAAGATCACCGCGATCACCGCCGCGATGCCTGGCGGCACCAAGCTCGAGATCTTCAAGGAGGAAATGAACGAGCGCTACTTCGATGTCGGCATCGCCGAAGAGCACGCCGCATTGTTTGCCTGCGGACACGCCTCTCAGGGGCTCCGCCCTTTCCTGGCAATCTATTCCACCTTCATGCAGCGGGCTTACGACATGATCATTCATGACATGGCTCTCCAAAAGCTTCCGGTTCGCCTCTGTATGGACCGCGGTGGTCTCTCAGGAGATGACGGCCCGACTCATCACGGGCTCTTTGACATCGGCTATCTTCGCCATGTCCCAGGCATCGTCCACATGCAGCCTAAGGATGAAGATGAATTCATCGATATGCTTTGGACGATGGCCAACTACGACGAAGGTCCCATCGCCATCCGCTACCCTCGTGGAAATGGACCAGGCGCACCCATCAAGGATGAGCCCGCTATTCTTGAGATTGGAAAAGCGGAAGTCCTTCAGGAAGGAAGCGATGTTTGCCTCATCCCTCTCGGAACGATGATGGAACTCGCCCTTGAAGCGAAAACAGAACTCGAAGCGAAAGGCCTTTCGGTGACCCTCATCAACCCTCGCTGGATTAAGCCACTGGATGCTGAATGCCTCAGTCGCCTCGCCGCCTCCTCAAAGGTGGTGTGCACCTTCGAAGATCACGTTCTTGCCAATGGCTTCGGCGCATCCATCATCGAATTACTTCACGATCGCAAGATCAACACTCAGGTCGAGCGGATCGGCTGGCCCGATCAATTCGTGGAACATGGAAAACCCGACATTCTTCGCGAGAAGCATGGCCTCACCTCGGCTGCCGCTCTCGAAAAGATCCTCCAATATTTTCCTTCCTAGAAGCTCCTAGCGAAGGCACCAGAAGTGTTTATCACTTCTCACGATCAGAGAATTATTCACTGCAATGGGTGAGGCAATAATGGCCTCGCCCATTTTGTTTTCCACGATCTTCCCCCGGTCGACGAAGAGAAACACCTTTCCATCGCGTGCCACTAGCGTGGCCGCATCGGGAGAAGGCAGCTTCTTTCTCCAAAGAACCGCCTCTTTGGTGATGTCTCCCGAACCTCCAGCCTTGATACCCATGACCCCCTCAGTCTGCATCACCGCAATCACCACGTTCCCATTGGCAAGAACGGGCGAAGTTCCTTGGTCCCACCAGAGATGGTCTTTTCCATAAAGTTCATGCAGGTCGATTTCCCAAAGCTTCTTTCCCTTCATCGTCACTCCAAGAAAGAAATCAGGGCATAAACTGGAACTTCCCCCTCAACCCGCTATTTTCTTGCCTGTGGATATGTTGACCAAAGCCCGCTGCGTGATCGAAACCGAGATTGCAGCTCTTCATCAGCTCATCGAAAATCTCGACGAAGAGTTTTCCAGCGCCGTGGAAACACTCCATCAAACCCTTTCGGCTCATCACAAAATTGTCGTCGTCGGGATCGGTAAATCAGGCAACATCGGCCACAAAATTGCTGCCACGCTAAATTCTACGGGCGCCACCGCGGTCGTCCTCAATTCTCAGAACGCGCTCCACGGAGATCTCGGTCTTATTTCAGATGGTGATGCCGTCATCATCCTGTCTCAATCCGGAGAGACCGACGAACTCGTCAACCTCCTTCCCTATATCCGAAGATACCAGGTTCGACTCATCAGCCTGACGGGTAAACCCGGGTCCAGCCTCGCCAAACAAAGCAATCACATCCTAAACACCAGCGTTCCCAGGGAGGCCTGCCCTCTCAATCTCGCTCCCACTTCATCCTCCACTGCGATGCTCGCAATGGGCGACGCCCTCGCAATGGTCCTTCTCGAAAAACGCGGCTTTACCGAGGAAGACTTTGCCCGCTTCCACCCCGGAGGCAGCCTGGGCCGCGCCCTCCTCATCAAGGTATCGGAGATCATGCGTAGCGGAGATCACCTCGCTTTGGTTTCGCACGGTGCCACCGTGCATGACGCCCTCGCCGCCATGACATCGAAACGCTCAGGAGCCTGTCTTGTTTTAGATCAAAAAGATCAGCTAGCCGGAATTTTCACCCACGGTGATTTCGCGCGCGCCTTCCAAAAAGACCCCTTACTCGGACCTCAACAGGTTGCCGCATTCATGACCAAGGAGCCGATCACACTTTCAGCCAATTCATTGGCTGCCGAGGCAGTGGCGACAATAGGTGGGAATCAGATCGATGACGTGGTAGTCCTTGATGAATTAGGCAAGCCCATCGGCATGGTCGACTCCCAGGACTTCGCTCGCCATCGCCTGATCTAGCTCAGAAAGATTCCCGCAAGCGCTGCGCTCGTGAGATTCGCCAACGTCGCGGCGAAGACTGCTTTCAGGCCAAACCTGGCAATCTCAGAACGACGACTCGGAGCCATCACGCCCAAACCACCGAGCAGAATCGCGATTGACGATAGATTCGCGAAACCGCAGAGCGCGAAAGTGACAATCCCCTGTGAGCGGGGCGTCAACGCATCCTTAATTTGACCAAACTCACCGAAGGCCACGAATTCATTCAGAACCAGTTTCTGCCCAATCAGGCTTCCGACTTGCTGCACGTCTGCAGAACCCACACCCAACATCCAAGCCACCGGTGAAAACAGCCAACCCAGAATCGCCTGCATACTCAGTTCAGAATATCCAAACCAGCCTCCCACGAGGCCTAAAACAAGGTTTAGTACCGCAATGAGTCCAATGAAGGCCAGTAGCATCGCGCCCACATTGAGCGCCAGCTTCAGACCACTGGAGGCCCCCAGCGCAGCGGCATCGAAGACATTCACAGGGGCATCCTCACCCTCCGCGACTTCTACTTTTCCATCGTGCGCCTTCTCCGTCTCAGGCATCAGAAGCTTCGCATAGAGAAGCCCAGCAGGAGCGGCCATGAAGCAGGCAGCAAGAAGATGCTCAATCCGCGCGCCCATTTGCGCATATCCAGCAAGAACCGAACCCGCAACGCTCGCCAAGCCCCCCACCATCACGGCGAAGAGCTCTGAAGAAGTCATCTTCGGCAGAAAGGGACGGATCACAAGAGGCGCTTCCGTTTGCCCGACAAAGATATTCGCCGCGGCAGAAAACGATTCGGTGCGACTCGTCCCTAGCAATTTGTGGAGACCACCACCCACAAAACGAATGACCACCTGCATTACGCGCAAGTAGTAAAGCACCGCAATGAGCGATGAGAAAAAAATGATCACCGGGAGCACTCGGAACGCAAACACGAAGCCCACCGCCTCATTGCGTGCGAGATCACCAAAAAGAAACTCAATCCCAGTCTGCCCTGCTCCGATTAATTCCTGAACCCGTGTTGTCAGCCAGCCCAAAACCTCTTGCCCAGATGAAGAACCGAGCACCCACGCCGCCAGAGCGACCTGAATGAACAAGGCCCCACCTACCGTGCGCCAGTTGATCGCTTTACGATTCTCGGAACACGCATAGGCAATGCCTAAAAGCGTGAACACTCCCAAAACACTGATCCACCGTTCCATAATAAATATCGTTCGCTCTTCCTCGCCTCCTGTCCAGCCTAACAAAAGAAAGCCAAAAAATGAATATGTCACCTTCTTTGGGCGGGAGCCCCGAAGTTAGGCGATAGGTTATAACTCCCGCCACACACCAACGGACTTTTGGGTCCACCGCCGATCTGCCACTTCGCAATTATTTCCGAAAAGAGATTTTTAATGCTAGGAGAGAGCCGCGATCAGACAGATTCTTTTTTCTACTCTCCTTGCACCCTTTCCTTCCCAGTCAGAGGTCCAGGTCCAGCAATTCATTCGCCCTGAAAGAAGTTTCATTTTCCTTTTAGTCGATATCCCCTCGGTTGACTACCGCACGAGAGACGTCCGAGTGAATCGAGCCACCTTAAACTCGTTGAGCGTTGAGCTTTACGACACCAATGACTCACTCGTCGACACCGCAAATGGAGCCCCAAATGAGCTGGCCAATCTAAACCCGATCTTCCGCTCCATCGCCGTATTCTCTTTACCCATCCCTGACGGGAAATTCCGCGCCAAGGTTCAGTTTTCTGTCACCCTCTGGCAAAAGGTCGGACAGTCCGAAGAACAAATCTCAGCCTCCGATTCCCAAGAGTTCGAAATCAACATCAACGGGAATATCCCTACCCTCAACATCGCCAAACTGACCGATGGCTCCCTCGAAGTATCGTGGCCCTCCTCTTTCACAGGTTGGACCCTCCAGTCATCGACCGCGGAATCCCCTTCCCTCTTTCAACCCAGGGGAACAGAATCCGCCGACGGGAAAAATTGCCTCACGATCAAAGCCTCGCTCGCAAGCAAGTTGTTCCGGCTTGTGAATTAGCCCATTCACCCTCTATTTCGGCAATGGGGTATTTGCTTTCACGGCATTTTCCGGGTAGTGATTATTTGCTCCAAATACCAACATCTCCGCCCGCTCCTCAACAACGATGAATGATTCGTCGATATTTCCATCGGCGTCGCGAACTTTAGCAATATCCAGCTTCAAGTGTTCCGCAAGGAAAGGATACGCCGCCATTCGCTTGGATAAACCGTAATCATGTTTCTCTTCTGCGAGATGAACATTCTTAACGTTGTCAGCGGCACCATACAGTTCGTATACATGTTTTACATAAGGATACTCGTTTTGGGGCGTGTGCTTGGTCCAGTCCGAACCATTGGAAATAATCAATTGGGGGCGCGGTGCGGCAAGTGCTGCGATCTCGGCGTTGTTCGTTTTATGCTTGGCGCTCTGGTGGATAGGCATGCCGCTCTCACAGACACAGCCACCGAAAAAATGAGCGGAGACCTGACAGACCGGGACGCTCACAGCGATGCGATCGTCAATCGCCGCTAGAATGAATGATTGCGTTCCGCCACCAGAACAACCGGTAATGCCAAGCCGTTTCGCATCCACCTCCGGCATTGAAAGAAGAAAATCTACCGCACGCATACTATTCCAGGTCTGCAATCTGAGAACTTCCGGCGTCTGATCATGAGACCATCCCGCCTCCTTCCAATCGCCATACCCTACCATATCATACAGAAATACGACTGCTCCCATGCGCGCTAGAATCCCACAGCGCTTCTGTCTGTTATCTTTAAAACGACCCCCATGACCATGCGGACAAAGAATACCGGCGAGTCGGCCCTTGAATTCAGTGGGACGATACAGTGTGCCAGTAACGTAAATCCCGGGCGAACTTTCAAACGCGACACTCTCTACATGATACCCCGCATAGCTTCTCTTGTTCGAGAACCTTGGATTGAGCGGTGTCTTTTCAGGGAGCTTGCTCAGACTGGCACCCCTAAGAATCCCCTCGCGAATGTTCGCTTTGCGCTTTTCCCATCCTGCCAAATCCGAATAAGAGGCCTGGAATTGTAAGAGTTCCGCCTGCGCCTCTTCCGGAGTCTGCGCATGACCTCGTCGCAAGTTGGTTTCATCGGCGATCGCTGATCCGGCAAGAGCGAGCGCCAGGATTGCGGCGAAGGAAATGTATTTCATAAAAGTTTGCGTTGTTCCCGTGACGAACAGTTAGGATCATCAGACACGCGGAGCGAGATCTCCATGCATCCCCCTATTCTCCTCTTCATGGGCTTTGGGTAGCTTACTGATCATCTGAATCGCGCGTCAAGATTCAATGCGCCGGATGACTTTTCCGTGGCTTCAAAGCCTTAAGCCGACTCTTTTCCCCGCGACCCTAAGACGGTTTTCGCGCCACGTAAACGGTGCTTTCGAAATCCTCGTTTTGAATCGGATTGTGAAACGAAACAATGTGCGTCTCACAAGATTCGAAAACCTCGTTCAGGGATTTCATGAAACTCTCTTCCGGAGGATCATCAGACCAAAGTGCGAAGACGCCTCCGGGATGAATCTTCTCCGCAAGAATCCGGAGGCCATCTGCGGCATAGAAGCTCGCATGTCGCTCATGTAGGAGATGCGCGGGCGAGTGATCGATATCGAGAAGCACCGCATGGAATTTCCGCTCCGCATCAGCTTCATCAAATGAACGTTCTTTTCCCTGCGCGAGCGCGAGCTTGAAAAAATCTCCATGCACGTAGGAACAACGCGGATCGGCATTGAGGCCCGGAGCAAGGGGCGTGAGTTCCTTTTCAAACCACTCGATCACCGGCTCGAGGTAATCGACGATCGCTAACGACCCGACAAAGTCATGCTCCAGGGCCGCCCGTGCGGTGTAGCCGAGCCCCAAGCCACCGACGACAACCTCGAGTGGAGTTTCAGGAAACGATTCCGCGGCCGCCGCCAACCCGAAGCGGGAGAGGGCTTGCTCGACCTGGGTGAACATCGATGACATCAAAAATGCGTCCCCGAGAATGACCTCATAGACTTCTTCGTTTTCCAACGAGAGCACGGTGCGCCGACGGAGAATGAGATCACCCAGCGGCGTCTTGCGATAGTCGAGTTCTTCAAAGCGTGGAATATCCTTCATGAGATGCTATTTTCGATCGCCCACAAAGAGCGTGTGGGTAAAGCGCTTCGCCTTGGGATAGGCTTTCGCGGGGATGGCTTGCACGTTTTTAAAGTCGCGCTCGAGAGATTTCGAAAAGGCCTTATCGGGATGAGCCGACCAATAAATGACGCGCCCTCCAGGCCGTAGCGCCCTTGCCACCAATGACACGCCCCGACGATCATAGAGCCGGGAATTCCCCTCATCAACGAGCGGGTCGGGGCTGTTATCGACATCGAGTAAAATGGCGTCGTAGCGACCGGGACCTTCTTTGATCAGATCGTAAACATCGCGCTCCTTCACCACCGTCCGGGGATCATCAAGGAGGGTGCCATTGATCGATCCGAGATACTCGCGGTTCCATTGCACGATGATCGGGAGAAGCTCCGACACTTCAACGGTCGCTTCTTTTCCAACCAGCTCAAGAACCCGTCGTAAGGTGAAACCAAAGCCAAGTCCCCCAATGAGGATCACCGGATCCTCCCCGACATTTTCACAGGCCAGCTCGCTCATGGTTTGCTCCGAGGAACACGCTGTCGTGCTCATCAGCGGCACCCC
>Ga0308005_10000224_pt1 | contig 21973 bp, 17 predicted proteins | sample Neamet67_FD_203142 | JGI IMG/M metagenome (GOLD analysis project Ga0308005, IMG submission 203142) | Marine microbial communities from water near the shore, Antarctic Ocean - #67 | ecosystem: Environmental > Aquatic > Marine > Unclassified | place: Southern Ocean | collected 2014-06-07 | reverse complement strand
AAAGAGTCCGAAGAGAATTCCAGGTGCCACGACGTAGTGGAAATGACCGATGACATAGTAAGTGTCGTGAAGGTGGAGGTCAGCAAGGTTGAACGCCAGAGGGAGGCCCGTGAGACCACCAATTCCAAACATCGGAAGGAAGGCAGCCGCCCACAACATGGGCATCGTGAAGCGGATCGATCCGCCCCAGAGCGACATCAACATCGCCGTCAGGAGAATCACCGAGGGCACCGAAATCAGCACCGTTGTGGTCTGGAAGAAGGTCGAGATGACCGGCCCCATTCCTGTGAGATACATGTGGTGGGCCCAAACGATGAAGGAAAGGAATCCCAGCGAAATCACGCCCCAAACCATGGGCTTGTATCCCCAGAGAGGACGGCGCGTGTGGACAGGAATGATTTCCGCGACACAGGCGATTGCAGGAAGGAGAAGAACATAAACCTCAGGGTGTCCCAAGAACCAGAAGAGGTGCTGGAAAAGGAGAGGACTACCGGAACCGGAAATGTCCATTACTCCATCAGCTTTCGAATAGAGCCCCGTTGGCAAGAAGAAGGAAGAACCCGTAACCCGATCCATGAGCTGCATGATACCCGCCGCTTCAAGAGGTGGGAATGCAAGGAGGAGAAGGAAACCTGTGACAAGCATCGCCCAGACAAAGAACGGAAGACGCATCCAAGTAAGCCCCTTCGCACGAAGGTTGATAATCGTGGTGACAAAGTTCACCGCACCTAAAAGCGAGGAAGTAATGAGACAAACTAGACCAATCAACCACTGAGTCTGCCCAGCGAGAAACTGGTTCACGATCTGAGAGTCGGCATAGCCTGCTAGTGGGGAGTAGTTTGTCCAACCAGATTTCGCGGCACCAGACTCCATGAAGAAGCTCATGCACATGACGAGACCACCGATAAGATACACCCAGTAACTTGCCATGTTCAGTTTCGGAAAAGCCATATCGGGAGCACCGATCTGGAGGGGCGTCACGTAGTTACCAAAGGCAGCAAAGCCAAGAGGCACCACGCCGAGGAAAACCATGATCGTCCCGTGCATCGCACCGAACATATTATAGGTCTCCCCCGTCACTTTTCCGTCCTCCAACCAGCGAGCTTTCCATCCATCCGAGAACATCCAACTAAGATAATCGGGAAGAGGCTCGTGTGGGTAGGCAATGCTCCAGCGCATGACGATCATCAGAAAGAATCCGAAGAGCAAAAAGAGCCCGGCGGTAAGTCCATACTGAATTCCGATCGTCTTGTGATCGGTAGAAAAAATATACTTTTTCCAGAACGGAGGATCAAAGTGGTGATGGTCGTGTGCTTCAGCGCTCATAATTGCGGTGTCTTGCGATAAAAGGGGTTATTCGGCAGCGGGCTGCTCAACAGGCTCCAGAGTTTCTGGATCAATAAGGGTATCGGGCGAAAGAGCCTCACCAGGAAGCATCTTGTCATGATTTGCTTTCAACTCATTCACGTCGACCTGCCCGGAAGGTCGATTTTTAGCAACTTCAAGAGCGGCTTGTCCCATCTCAGGAGTCACTAGAGATGCGTCATTCCCCCACGCGGACCGAATGTAGGTCATGACAAATGCGAGTTCCTTGGGACCAAATCCGTCGCCCATCGCAGGCATGTTGTTATTGTAGGTATTGCCCGCGACGCTAATTGGACCTTTCAGACCGTGAATGATGATTTGGGAAAGCTGATCGGTATTACCCGTGACCCATTCTGAACCGGCCAAAGGAGGAAAGCCATTTCCACCAGCACCACTGGGGCCATGGCACCCAATGCACTTGCTATAGAGTTTCGCCCCATTTTTGGCGAAAATCTTTCCTGCAGGACCAGGAGGAATAATTTTTTCCTCACCGCCTGGTGCGGGAGCACGCATGTAGCCATTTTTAACAAGCTCGTTGTAACCAAACAGACCTCCCCCTTTTCCAAGAACAGATCCACCCAGTAAAAGAATGAAGGCACATGGAATCAACATGATGAGCCCCACAGGCTCCATGCCATTCTCACGAATCGACTTTTCACGTCCGGCAGCAACGGAGTCGGCGCCCAGTGCAGCATGCACTTCGGGAACGTTGATGTTTTCGTCTAAATCAGGACGATTGGAAGAGGGATTGGCCATAACTTATTGAGCGGCTGGCTGGGTAGGGTTGTAATTGAGATTCTGTGGAACGGGCTGTTCCAAGGTATCTTTTTTCAGAGAAACGAGGTAGCTCACTAGAGCCCTTGCTCGATCACTTGGGATAATAGCCTTGCCTTCAGGTGCGGCAACCGGAAGAGCATCAAAACCTGCAATATTTTTTGAAACCTCTTTAAAAAGACTAGGCTTGGAAGGACAAGCAGAACGCTCCTCTCGATCCTGTGAATCTTTTCGATAAGGGGTGATTCCACGTGGATTGTAGAGATGTAAAAACGTCCATGTTTCCGGCGACAATTGCGTCCCTTTTAGATTGGCCTCCAAACGGCGACCCAAATTGGAAAGATCGTGTCCCACACGCATCACGCCGATATGGGCAATTTTCTCACCCTCGTAATCAGTAGCGAGAGTCTCGCGACGGGTATCAGGGTTATCCGCTGACTTCTTAAGACCAGCCCAGTCGGCGCGCCACACATCGCTTCCCGCATAGGTAGGACGAATCAGTTGAGTGTGACAGTAATAGCAGCCTTCTTGACCATAAACCTCAGAACCTTCCTTAATCCGGCCATCACGTTTTGGAATATAAACGCCATCACCGCCATCGATTTCCATCCCTGCATATTTGGCAGGCTCCAAACTTCTCATCGCCGAGAAGGGAACAACAATTACCAAGAGCCAAGGCAGGCCGAAGCTAACAAGAAGCCCGAGTATGAATGCTTTAAATTTCATGGTTTAAGCAGTAGCAGAACCGTAGTTGTCAACTTCTCCCTCGGGACCATGCGGACTATCCGCGTGGGGGCCCGTGAGAAGAGTCGGGTGTGAAGAGCGTCGGCCCAATCGAGCCCACATCAGGAGGAGATGCAAACTGAAGAAGAGACTTGAGAGAAGAAGGAATCCCCAGGCGATCGTGACGCCCCAGCCGTAGCTTTGGGCCCGTCCGGCTCCGGCTAGGAAGGACTGATTCCAAGCTTCGATGCCCTCTCCCTGGGAAATGCCACCGACGATGGCGCTGATCGCCACCGTAATCACGCCGTAGAGAGAGAGGTAAAAGTGCCAACTGATGAAGCGACGTGAGAGCCACTCCCTACGAGTGATCCGGGGAACGATGAAGTAGATCGCACCGAAGGCACATAGCGAAAAGACTCCGTAGAGACCCAAAATATCGAATCCATAATCAGTGTAACTAAACTGGACCAAGCTGAAGCCAAAAGCGTGAGTTGTTGCTGATAGGATTCCATAGGTCAGGAGACCCACCACCCCTGCAGCGGTAAATCGTAAGGCGGGGCTTGCCGTAACCGTTTCCCCATGACCACTCACTGTCTTTAGAATGTTGATCGCCACTGCAATCGCAGGAACCAAGATGAGCACCATTGCCGCCGCTCCGGCATAAGGGAGAAACTGAGGAATCGGCGCTCCGGTGAGCTTTTGCATTCCTGCCCATGGTCCCACCACTGCAAGAGTCCAGAACCCGAAGAGAGCAATGTTATAACTGTAAACCGGACGACCGGTCACCTTTGGCGCAAGGAAGTAAGCACTTGCGACCGCTACGGGTAGGAAGAAGAGAAGGAAGAGAGTGCCTTTGAACCAAGAGGCGATTCCGGCAGCCATGAGTGGATTACCATCGAAGACAAAGACGAAGAGGTTCGCCGTCATGTAGATCCATGGGAACCAGAGCATTGCCGCTAAGAGATACCATTGGCTGACATAAACGTGTCCTGCGTCGCGAACCTGAAACTGAATCAGCGACCAGATTGTAATCAGCATGTAGCACAAGAGCAGAACAGGCCAAACCGCCTTAGGGAATTCCATCCAAGGAACGCCCGTGCCCATTCCCAACATGATTCCAACAACTCCGAATAACACCGCAAAGTTCCAGAGATGTCCTGCTACGAGGACGATTCCTGAGGAAGTGCATTCCTTACGAGAAAGGCGGGCCATCAGCCAAATAATCATTCCGAACGCGGCCTGGAAGCCCCATCCGTAGATCAAAGCATTGATGTGGGCAGCATCGATCTTACCCGCATCGAAAAGAGAACACCCATCAAGGAACTCAGGCAAGTGCTTCTTCGCAGAGGCGATAAAACCGAGAACAGCAGAAACCGCGAGCCACAAGGCTCCACTGGTGAAGAAAAACATCACCGGGTGACGCAGCGAACGGTCAATCGAAGACCGCAAGGCGATGTCATTGGCATCGGCAGAGGAAGGAGTCTCAGACATGGAAAATTATTTGGTTGGAGCGCCCAGAAGTGGCATTGCCCCTTTTGAAGGAGCTTGGTTGAGAGTTTGCGCAGCGGACTTTAAAGTTTTCTCAAGCTTTTCGAAATCGAGAGCTGCAGCCTGACTTTTCTTGATCTCAGATTTTGTCGCAAGCCGGGTATCACTCACCATTTCATAGGCGGTATCTACCTGACCGTGCGTCAATGGACGTAGAATAATGCAGGCGATGCCAAAGCACCCGACAAGAAGGAGGGCGATCCAAAATGCAGTGAAGCGTTTGAGCGGATTATCGCGGGTGTGATCCATGACTTAGTTCGTAAGATTTGCGGACTCGAGGATACGAGGATCGCGGTGTGGATAAAGAGCAGCGGAACCAAGGTTACGCAGATAGAAGAAAAGGAAACCTGAGACAACGATCACGAGGGCTATGATGTCACCGAAGAAAGAACCGTTCAGCCATAGTTGAGCTTGATGATCAACAACAAGACCCACCGAAGGTCCCCTTTCAGGAATGATCATGTGGTAAACATCCGCAAGGTGCACAAACAAGATGTAACAGCTGATAAAGATGAGAAAGCCTGGCTTCTTTTTCACGTCGGAACGAAGAAGCAACAAGAAGGGCAATCCAAAGTGAAGGAAGACAAGACAGAGACTCAGCACGTTCCAATTTCCAGTATTGCGGAGAATGAAGTAGCGGGTCTCCTCAGGAATATTGGCATACCAGTAGAGGAAAAACTGCGAGAAGGAAACGTAAGCCCAGAAGACGGTGAAGGCGAACATGAGCTTGCCCATGATGTGATGGTGTTCAGGGGTAACGACCTTTTTGAGGTAGCCCATTCTCTGTAGAATCACCGAAGTCAGGATCAAGACAGCCATCGAACTCAGCGCCGAACCTGCGAAGACATAAACTCCGAACATCGTGGAAAACCATGAGAAATCGAGCGCCATCACCCAATCGATAGCTAGGAAGGTCATGGAAACTCCGAAGATAATCATGCCCCAAGAAGAATAAGAACGTGCTTTGAAGAGGTTTTCAACACCCGGATCTTTCTCAGTATCCTGAGCGATCGAGAGCTTACGAAGGAGCCAGATCACTCCACCAAGGCCGATAAAGTAGAAGAAGAAGCGGAAATGCCAAAAACCGGGACTAAGATAGAAGGTCTTTTTGGCGAGGAGATGGTTATGAGGATCAGCGCTATGCATCAGCGCCTCAGATGCATTCTTGCTATCACCAACCGTCTCACGGAACATCGTCATCCATTCCCAAAGATACTGCTGAACATCATGGAAAAGAAGTGGGATCGCGAAGAGAATCATAAACGGAAATACGAAGCCTAGATTCTCCATCAAGCGACGGACTGAAGTCCCCCACCCTGAATTAGAAAGGTTGTGTAGGAGCGTGAAGAAACATCCCCCAAAAGTAATTGTCAGGACGAAGAAGAGCGCAAACAACCACGAGAACGCGTAGGAACCATGGGCAGATCCACTTCCAAAGAGGAAGAATGCGATACTGCCAATGAGACCGATTGCAGCGATGCCGCCCGTAACCATCTTGGGCAATGCGAGCTTCCCCTTGTCAAGGTGCTCCCCATTGGTCGGGATGTCTTTCGATGTGACGAAATGAGACATAAAATCAAACAGTAGAAATTATTTGGCCGCGGCCTGGAGGGTTCGAACGTAAGCAACGATAGCCCAACGATCACGCACAGGGAGGTTATGCTTGTAGCCCCCCATGTTTCCTTTGCCGTTGGCAATTACGTGGTAGATGTAGCCATCAGGATGTGATGACTGAGGGAAATTGTGGAGGCTGGCAACGACGACGTTTGCCTTGCTGAAATAATGGCCGACGACTCCTTTACCGTCGCCTGCATCCCCATGGCAAATCGCGCAATGGACGCCAAACATGTCCTTCCCCCGCCCTAGCAGCGCGGTTGAAGCTGATTCGTCGCTGAGCTTCAGTTCTTCGGGCATTCCGTTCCCGTAGGTCCCTTCGTGAGCACCGCTATAGTAATAACCATCACGGCCTTGAGAGAACTCAACAGGAAGAATGCCATTGTCACCAGAATTTGGGACGGTTCCAGGAATCGGCTTACGGGATCCCATGCCATCAGAGAAGAAGCCACTTGGCTTCTGGGCCCTGATCTTATCCTGCTCATCCATGTCCGGGAAAATGCGGATCGGTGGCTGAGAAAACTTATCTCCGCGGAATCCAAAGACACCCACGACGAGAAGGCAAATCGCGATAAAAGAAAGGAAGAAATATTTCATGGTCTACTTGGAATCGTCCTCCACAAGTTCGATGTTTGCGCCACCAATTTCAGCAAGAAGTGCCTTCGTTTCCTCAGCGGAAAACTTGGCGTCCCGCGCTTCGATCGCGATGAAAAACTTGTCGTCAGTCGCTCTCGAAAACTGCTTACTCGCAAAGAGCGGATGGTTCCAACGGGGCAAACCCATCAGACCAAGCAATCCGAAGAGGGTCGTGAAGCCTGAGAACAGAATCGTCAGCTCAAACATCACCGGGAAAAAAGCGGCGGTCGTAAAAATGTTCGCCGGCTTACCGTGGACAATCGTGGGATAGAGTCCCACTTGCGTTGAGTAGGCCAAGATGAAGGCGGTGCAAAATCCGGTAAGTCCTCCTAAGAAAACGAAGTAGGGTAGGATAGAGCGCTTGATGCCCATCGCATCGTCCAAGCCATGGATCGGATAAGGTGAGAAACAATCCCATTTCTTAAACCCAGCGTCGCGGACCTTCTCCGCAGCCTTGTAAAGCTGGGAAGCATTATTGAACTCGGCTAAGTAGCCGTAGACTCTGGAAACTCGAGTGCTCATGCGTCTGCTGTCTTTGAGTTACCCTTGGAAGCAGCATCCTCTGCAGCGTCCTTGGAACCCTCTTGAAGTTCGTATTGATAAGCGGGAATGGTGACCACTCCGTCGTCGGGATGATCGATCTTATCTTCGTCGTGCGGATCACTTTCAAGAAGCGTCCACTTCACCTCGGCGATGTTGATACAAGGGAGGAAACGAAGGAAGAGAAGGAAGAGAGCGAGGAACATCCCGATTGTTCCCACGAAGGTCAGCACATCGACTGCACTTGGGCTATAGGTTTTCCAATCACCAGGCAGCCACATCCGGGCCAGCGTGGTGACAATGATCACGAAGCGTTCAAACCACATGCCGATGTTCACACACATCGCGACCGCCATTACGACCCAGAGGTTCTCACGGCATTTCTTGAACCAGAAGATCTGGGGCGAAAGCACGTTGCAGGACATCATGGCGAGGTAAGCCCACCAGTAAGGTCCGGAAAGTCGATAGAGGAAGGCAGCACTCTCGTATTTCGCACCCGAGTAGAAGGCGATGAAGAGTTCCATCAAGTAGGCATAACCCACGATCGTTCCTGTCAGCAGGATGATCTTGGCCATGTTATCGATGTGCTTCATTGTGATCATGTCCTGCAAACCGTAGATAAAACGGGCGGGAATCATAATCGTCAGCACCATTGCGAAGCCACCGAAAATTGCGCCGGCCACGAAGTAAGGTGGAAAAATCGTCGTGTGCCATCCAGGAACCACTGAGGTGGCGAAGTCGAACGAAACAACCGAGTGCACCGAGAGAACCAGAGGCGTCGAAAGAGCAGCAAGAAGGAGGTAAGCCATCTCATAGTGACTCCACTGTCGGTTACCACCCCGCCAACCGAGGCAAGCGATGCCATAAGCGAACTTGCGAAGACCCGGCTTGCACCGATCACGAATTGTTGCGAGGTCAGGAACCATTCCCAAGAACCAGAAGATCAAAGAAACAGTGAAATAGGTGGAAACCGCGAACACGTCCCACAGAAGCGGTGACTTGAAGTTCTGCCAGATCGCGTTGGCGTTAGGGATCGGAGCGAGGAACCAAGCCATCCAGACTCGTCCCACGTGGAAGGCCGGGAAGATACCCGCGCACATCACCGCGAAAATGGTCATGGCCTCAGCAGCTCGGTTAATCGAGGTCCGCCAATTCTGACGCGTCAGGAAAAGAATCGCTGAAATCAGCGTTCCCGCGTGACCGATACCAATCCAGAAAACGAAGTTCACGATGGGCCAGCCCCACATGACACGGTTGGTGTTTCCCCAAACTCCCACACCTGTCGAAACAAGGTAAGTCAGTCCGCCAACCACTCCGATGAGGGCAATCAAAGCGCTTGGGATAAAGAGAATCCACCAGAGCAAAGGCTGGCGGTTTTCAATCACGCCGCAAATACGCTCAGTGATCCATCCGTAAGAGCGCCCTTGAAGAATTAACTTCTCGCGCTCCAAGACGGGGATTTTAACCGCGTTGGCGTTTGGTTCAGAATTTGTTGCCACTTCAGACATCAGAAATTGTTTCTACAGAAATTAGTGTGTGTTGATTGTGGCTTGTCCGAGGAACGCTGAATCCGGCATTTTTGGATTCGGGTTCTTCACACGAGCAAGGTAGCTCGTGCGAGGACGGGTATTGACGTAGTTGAGGAGATCGTAGTTTCGACCACTTCCCTCAACCTTGAAATTGTTCCACTCCTCTTCGCTATCGAACATGCGAGCGATGGAGTCGAGTTGATTGCCTTTCGCTTTAACAATCTTCGATTCGCGATCGAGGAGGTTTCCGAAGGAAATTGCGGCGGTTGGACAGGCTTCTTGACAGGCCACTTTGACACTGTTGGTGGGAACCCTGAGATCGACAGCGCGATCGACACCGACGGCGGTGGATGGAAGTCCTGCAGCGAGCGTCTTTTGCTTCTGCTGCTGCTTCTGCTTGATCTTGGCTCCTTCGAGGCGTTGGACACAGTAAGTGCATTTCTCCATGACTCCGCGCATCCGAACGGTGACATTTGGATTGTGCTGAAGGTGCGGTGCTTCGCCCACTTTCTTCTTACCTAAAGGCCCTTTGTAGAGGTTTCCTTTGATGAGCGGGTTGCGCTTATTGTAATCGAAGAAATTGAAACGACGCGCCTTGTAAGGGCAGTTGTTCGCGCAGTAGCGTGTTCCGATACAACGGTTATAAGCCATCGAGTTGAGGCCTTCCTCGGTGTGAACGGTAGCATTCACCGGGCAAACTGTCTCGCAAGGAGCCATTTCGCACTGCACACAAGCGACAGGTTGAGGGACCATTTCTGGATTCTGCTGAACCCAATCAGGGGTTGGTGTATCGCTCGAATGTCCACCATGCACTTCTGTCTCCATTGCAGAGAAATACCGGTCCATGCGGATCCAGTGCATCTCGCGCCCCATGGCGACTTGATCTTTACCGACAATCGGGATGTTGTTCTCGGCCTGACACGCCACAAGACAGGCATTACAACCGGTGCAAGTGTTCAGATCGATCGCCATCCCCCACTGGTGGACGTCATCGGAGATATGTGACTTTTTCTTGGCGTCATCTTTCGACCAAATTCCGCCTTTGGGATCGTAAAGACTGATGTTTACCGGAGCGTGGGCATCCAGCCCCTGCTTTTTCACTTCTTTGACCTGCTCTTTGAAGTCGCCCTTTCCTTCAAGGCTATTCGTGGAGACTTCCCGAGCAAGCGCGCGGCCATACATCGAGTTGTGCTCCTGAGTGAGAGCGACTTTGTAAGAATTCCCGGTGAGGCCAATCTTCGCACCAGTGGCAAAGTAAGGGGTGTCACTTGAGCGAAGTGGATAGGCATTGAATCCACTATTGAGTCCGACGTGACCGACAACTGGCTGATCAGCGTCGAGAGCGATCGCACTCTTTCGCCCGTCATCAGAAGCCTGACCGTATCCGAGAGGAATAGTGATGGCAAAGTCGGCGTGACCGAAGGCAATCAAAACTGGGACCGTGATTTCACGATCTCCAATAGAAACGGTAATAAATGGTGCTTTTGCGTGCTCGCCCTCACCGATGTGAGCTTCTGCAGCACGCTTGAAAGGATCACTGAAAGCAAATTTACCCTTTGGCTCTAAAGCGATCACTTGGTCATAAATCCCAAGTGCTTTGGCTGTCAGTGGAGATACTTGAGCGGCATTGTCCCAAGTCAACTTAGTGACGGGGTCGGGAGCTTCTTGAAGCCACGCGTTATCGATGAAACGACCGTCGAGGACGGAAGCATCGGTTGAAAAGACAACTTCAATGTTGTCGGTGCCCGGAGCGGTAGATTTAGGAACCTCGATTGGACCTGCAGGAGCAGCAACATCGGCGTAAGCAGTATCAGCGGCGAAGCCATTTTTGAGGCCTTCGCGCCAAGCGACATCACCCGCTTTACCAGAAAGAGCAGCGAAGGTCTTCTTCACCTCCCCCATTGCAGGAGAGAAATCGCCTTGAGCAAAATCGCCGCCATTGAGGACAACAAGTAGCTCCAGCTCTGATACAGCCTCGTAAGGCATGAAGATCATCGGCTGAATGAGCGAAAGAACGCCGGAAGCAGAACGTGCATCGCCCCAGCTTTCAAGAAAGTGGCGCGCTGGGACATGCCAATTAGCGGCCCATGCTGTGAAATTCGTGCGAATCCCGAGATGAACGATCGCCTTTGCCTTCTCAGCAAGAGCCTCGAAACCATCGAAGTCGTAAGCAGGATCTGACGGAGTTAGAAAAACGATATTTTCGACCGCGCCAGAAGCAACCTTAGCACCAAGGTCAGCCATCGTGCCATACTGACCAAGATCAGTAGAAACGGTGCGAACAGCTTGAGACTTAAGAACTGCATTGATCGCAGCTGCGATCTGGTGAACCGCTTTGGGTTGTCGTGAACCGACAATAACAAGCGTCTTTGAAGCGGCTTCCTTGAGATCTTTCGCACACTCAGAAACCCACTGGTCAAATTCAGCAGCAGAACCACCTGGGAAAAGAGCCGCTTTATCGTCATCATCAAGTCCGCTGGCAGGAACCGAAGCTCCAAGCGCAGAAGCGATCTCTGCTGCAACCATTGCCACGCGACTAGGAGCGACGCGGAGTCGGTGATCAGCCATGCCACCGGTGATGCTGAACTGAGTTTCCACTTGGTAGAGACGGCTCATCTTATCAGCGACAATCTCAGCATTGTATTCCGAATCACCACCCATGCGGCCCTTCGAGAATTCGCGACTGTTGCCGATTGGATCAGCACCGAGGAAATCGGCGTCGAGAGAAAGAATGCGAGAAGCCTTTGAGAAGTCGACGACAGTCGAAACTCCAGCACTAAGACCTTCTCCAGTAAGTGCTTCGTAGGAAACCAATGTGGCCCCCTTCCCTGCTAACTCTTTAGCGAGGCGATTACGGGTAGGAAAATCATCGGAACCAAAAACAAGCGCCGTCTTGGAAAGATCGAGCGACTTAAGACCCTCAAGAAGAGCGGCCTGATCACTCACCTTGCCATCCTTCAGGATATCCTGAGAGCGGGACGGTGAGTAGAGATCTAAGATAGAAGCCTGAACAAGCGCATCGGTGCCGGAAGCATCCGGATGATCAGTTGCCGGCTCAAGCTTCCGCGGACGACCTTCAACAGTCGTCACAAGAAGAGGAACAGCTCCACCCACGCGCGGCATGGTGGAAGCATAGAAAAGTGGCTTACCAGGGATGACCCATTCAGGGGCCTTCTTGTAAGGGACAATGTAGCTCTCCGGGCGACGACAAGAAGCGAGCGTCAAGCCAGCAAGAGCGGACGATGCCCCCATGAGCTTGGTGAAACTCCGACGAGAGAGTTCCTGCTCTTCTTCGTTAAGGGTATCGCCATTTGGAAACTCACGATCGAGATCGTTACGGAAAGACTGGGAGCCTTCCTTTTCGCCGACACTACGCCAAGTGGTCACGGCATCACCCTCTTTCGGGGGCTGTGGGTGGTTCAAGACACGCTTCATTTAGTCTAAGATCGAAAGTTAACGGTGACAGGTTGAGCAGGACTCTTTTGGACGGATGCCCCAGTGGGCAACGAGGAACTTACCGAAGTCCTCAGGATCCGTGATACGCTTGTCTTTTGCATCACGAACGTCGTTTTTCTTGAGATACTTCTCGGCATCATAATCGAGATTAAAGACTTCTTCGAGCGGACGAACATGCTTCTCAGGAGCCCGGTGACATTCAAGACACCAGCCCATCGAGTGGGACTTGGCCTGGTAGACCTTTTCCATCTTGTGCACGTCGCCATGGCAGCTCTGACAGGAAATTCCGCGATTCAAGTGAGCGGAGTGATTAAAGTAAACGTAGTCGGGAGACTTATGAACACGAACCCACTGAATGGGTTTCCCTTCGACTGGATTTCCAGCGACATCTTTCTTCGGCAAATGGTTTTCATCGACAGCCATCGCATCACGAAGAGCGGCAAGCTTGGGCGAGCCCTTTTGAACGTGCTGGTGGCAGTTCCAGCAAGTGTTCGCGGTCGGAACATTGGCATGACTAGAATGCTCAGTAAAGCTATGGCAGTAGCGGCAATCCATCCCTAGTTGATTCACATGTAAATTGTGATCGTAAGGAATTGGTTGCGTTGGTTGGTAACCGACGCGCTGGGCCTTGGGTGTGCCATAATAGGTGAACCCCGCTACCAAACCGGCACCGACGGCCCCCAAGCACACCGCTATTTTTAGCGGAAGGAGATTAGCCCAACGAGGAAAGATGTTTGCCATGAGCAGGTGAGTTTTAGGAGCTTGTGAAAAATTTCACAAGCTCTATTTGTGAAAAATTTCACAAGCTCTCTAAACCCTTATTTATCAAAGCCTACAAGCCCATCTAAGATCCAAAATCAGGCCCCCCCTTGAGCACCTTTTGCGCCCACTCCTTAAGGAAACAGAAATAATAGAATTCAAGAGAGCCCTCCCTCCCATCGAGGCTCCCTGTCAAAACAGCAAAAATTCAAGTGGCTTCTTCTAGGAACTCAAATGATTCCGCGTGGGCACGAGCACAACCTCCATCCCCGCTGCACGAGCTCCATCAACTCCCGGGACCGCATCTTCGAAGACCACACATTTCTCGGGCACCACCCCAAGACGCCTTGCTGTTTCCAGAAAAATATCCGGCGCAGGCTTCCCATTGACCACGTCATTTGCGGTGACCACCGCATCAAAGAGCGCTGAAATCCCCAGCGTCTCCAGAGTTTTCTCCACCACGATTCGTCCACCACCGCTTGCAACAGCCAAAGGAACCTTCCCCCAATGCGCCTTCGCGAAATCAGCAACCTCAGCGACGAGCTTCACCTGATCCAAGCACTTTAAATAGTGATTCTTTTTCGAAAAAGAGACTGCCTCCGGATCGAGATGCAAACCCTTCTCCTTATTTAGAATCTCCACGATATCACGAGTTGGACGCCCGCCCATTGCGTAGAAAGCATCTTCGGAGAAGGCATTTTCAGCACCTTGATCCGCTAGCGCGAGACACCAGCAGCGAAAATGCGCTGGCATCGAATCAACCAAGGTTCCATCGAGGTCAAAGATGAGAGCTCCAAATCCGGGCTCTGGGAACAAAATTTCAGAATGAGTCATCGGTGCGGTTGGCGGAGGCTCCATTTACTAGAATTAAAAGTCGTAAGCTGCGTTGCTACTTCATTATCCATGCCAAATTTCATTTTTATAGACTCCGGCTGGCACTTCAACAATCGCCTCTCCCTCATTCTTGAACTCGACCTCACCGATGATCTCGACGGTGTCCGCAAAAGATAAAGGACCACTAATCGTCACCTCTTCCGCACCAAGCAGCGAGGGCACTCCCAGGGAGCCCATCGCGTCAACAAGGCGATAATTGGCAGAGAGATTCACCACCGGAGGTTTCCCATTCCGGGAAGACACCAAGCTGATCCGCCCATCCTCGCTCAACTCATACGCATCAGATTGAAGCGCCAGCAGATCACTCGTCGACTTCACCGGCGCAAAGCGGGAGCGCGGAACATTCACCGCAACTGATCCATCGAAACACTCAATCGCTGACCCCATGGCCGTCTCCAGCTGATACACGGGCGTGCTCTCTGGATCTCGTGGATCGACCGTTTTTGCATTTTGAATCACCGGCAGTGAGAAAACACCATCCGAAGCGGCAAGTGCGTCCTGCAAAGCCTCAAGATTCAACCAGACGTTATTGGTGTTAAAAAACTGATGCTTATCGATATCCTGAAAATGATGCAAATCCTCCTCGGCACATTGCGCTACTTCACGAAGAATCAAGCGACCATCGAGATCCCTTTTCGCCAAATGCCCCCCCTTCCGATCTGCATTCGTGCGTCGAGTCACCTCCATCATAAACGGCGCACCGCTCGACGAAAAATAGGAAAGCAAGGTCGAATCGAGAACCGCTCCAAGGTTGTCACTATTGGACACAAAGGCATACTTTACCCCCTCAAGCAAAAGACGATCAAGCCACCCGCTCCCTGCAAGCGAGGGATAAATATCAGCGTGCCCTGGAGGACACCATTCGAGCTCCTGGTTTTCAGGATAATCGACAGGCTCAAGATTACTCCGGCAAAGCTTGGGCGCCCAGTTCTGCATCAACTCCAACTCCCTGGCGGCGCCAAGCTCAGGAACCGCTTTTGCGAGATGATCAAGCGTGTCATCGCTCGTCGCCTGACTATTCATGAGCATGAAGCGGACATTTTGACCGGATTGGGCCCGAAGCGATAGGACTTGCCGCGCCATCAGATCGAGAAAGTTTACTCCAGGCCTCACCTCCAAGAGGCTTTTTACCCTCTCCAGCCCCATTCCCGTTCCCAAACCTCCATTGAGCTTTATGATGACCGTTTGACCCAAAAGCTCGGAATCAAACCCTGCCTTTTCATCGAGCTCTTCATAACTCAAAACTCCCTGAGCAGGTGAAATCTGCGCCTCCGAAATATTGGAGGCCACCCCGCTCGACACCGCTTCGAACGATTTCTGGAATGAGCGGATCGCGAGATCAATCACTCCCTTATTTTCCATCTTGGCACGAATCCCGTCGAAATCTGACTGCATGAGGGCAGATTTAGCAAAGTCTGAGCAAAAGCTCTAAGAAAATCAAAAATCTCATTTAACGACTGCTCTTCAACAACCTCAAAACAGCCCACTAATGAGAATGGCACGTTTTCTGCTTGGACTAATTGCATTTGGTCAAAAATGGTCTATTAAAAAGCCCGTAATTCCATGGCCAACGTCGGACTCTCCCAATCGCTCTCCCAGAGCCAAACTCTCGCGCCTCAAATGCGCCAGAGTCTTGAGATACTTCAGGCCAACACTTTGGAATTGGGTCAGCTGATCACCCAAGCACTGGAGATCAACCCCGTCTTAGAGGATCTCATCGACCACGAATCACTCGATGAAATCACGGATACGGAAGCGGTCGATACCGATAATTTTGACGACTGGCAGGAGTCATACGATGACGATGTCCGCGAGCTCTCGATCATCGAAAGACGCAATCAAGGGACCGATCACGACGCCGCCGAACGGCGGGAGCATTTCTACAACTCCATCGTCGCTCCTCTCACTCTCCAAGAGCACCTTGCCGAACAAATCCGAGAAAGCGGAGCCACCGAGCAGCGGCAAGCCGACGCCATTGTCGTCGTAGGAAATCTCACCGACCACGGCTTCCTCGATAGCTCGATGGAAGACCTCTCACTGGGCGTTCAAATTCCCCTGAAGCGGCTCGAAAAAGGACTAACTCTCGTCCAGACTCTCGACCCTCCGGGAGTGGGGGCCGAAGATCTCAGGGAGTGTCTTCTCATGCAACTATGGCGCCTTGGCCTTGCAGGCAGCCTGGAGGCAAGAATCGTCGACCAGCACCTCGCTGAACTTGGAAAGAATCACTACCCGCAGATTACCAAAGCTCTCCATGTCCACATCGATCAAATCACCGAAGCGGTAGAGCACATCCGGGCACTGGACCCCTCCCCTGGCTCCCGCTTCCTCTCTGGCGGAAATCCATACGTGCAGCCAGATTCCCGTATCTTCACTGATGGAGACGGTGGATGGAACGCTGAATTGACGGGAAATTACCTCCCCCGTCTCCGCATCAACGATCAATATAAAGACATCCTCTCCAACTCCACAGGAGACAAGAAAACCCGGAACTACCTGCGGAATCAAATTCGTGACGGACGCATGATCATTCGAGCCGTCGATCAGCGGCAAGAAACGATCCTCGCAATCACGCGTGAGATCATTGATCGCCAAGGGCCCTTTCTGAAAAATGGAACCCGCTTTTTGCAGCCCTTGACCATGAATGATATCGCGGAGGTCATCGGAGTGCATCCCACGACAATCTCTCGTGCCGTCGCCGGAAAATATATCGACACGCCGCATGGCATGATGGAGATGCGCAAGTTCTTCGCGACGGGATACCAGACGAGCGATGGGTCAGATATTTCAAACGAAGGCGTACGGGAGGCCCTTCAGGATCTTATTGAGAATGAAGACAGCAGCAAACCACTCTCCGATTTCAAACTCGGAAAAATGCTCCTAGAACAAGGAATCACAGTCGCCCGGCGCACCGTGGCCAAATATCGCGAGCAGCTTGGCATTCTTCCTTCTCATCTGCGCAAGAAATACTAGCGCATTGCTTCTTCCTAGCTAACTTGCCGCCATGACGAACGATGAATTACGCGCTACTCTCGCAAAAGTAAGCTACCCTGGGTTCTCCCGTGATATTGTCTCCTTCGGCTTGCTGAAATCCGCCGAGGTCGTGGATGGCACTGCTCAGGTCCAACTCCAGATCCAGACGCGCGAGGCAGAGGTGCCCAAAACCATTTTCCAAGATTGCCACAAGATCCTCGATCCTCTTTTCGGCGGACCCGAAAAAGTGCGTATCGAAATCGATGTTCAGGAGCCACAAGGAGCCCAGGGAAGTGCCGCGACCGGCAGTCAAAAGCTCCCAGGCGTGAAGCGCATCATCGCCGTCGGCTCTGGAAAAGGAGGCGTCGGCAAGTCCACCGTTTCCTCAAACCTCGCCATCGCCCTTTCCGCGCAAGGCCTCAAGGTTGGTCTTCTGGATTGCGACCTCTATGGCCCCTCGGTCCCCCTCATGCTGGGAGTCCCAGACCACCAACCACAAGCCAACGATCAGGATCAAATCGTCCCCATCGAAGCCCACGGTTTGAAGCTCATGTCGATGGGCTTTCTTCTCAGTGATAGTTCCCCGGTGATCGTCCGTGGACCGATGGCTACCCGCTACACCCAGCAATTTCTCCAGCAAGTCGCTTGGGGAGAGCTCGACGTCCTCATTCTCGATCTTCCCCCTGGCACCGGTGACATCCAACTCACCTTGGTCCAGACTGTCGCCCTTGATGGCGCAGTCATCGTTACGACTCCACAGGAGGTCGCCTTGATCGATGCGCGCAAGGCCGTCTCGATGTTTGCCAAGGTCAACGTCCCTATTTTAGGCTTGGTCGAGAACATGTCGTACTTCGAATGCGATCACGGTGAACGTTACCACCTCTTCGGAAAAGGCGGAGCAGAGCGTGAATGCGAACGTTTAAAGGTCCCCCTTCTCGGTCAAATCCCGCTCGAGCCCATCATCGGTCAGCGCTGCGATGGCGGCGAGCCCATCGCAATCCTGAGTCCCAGCGAGTCGAAATCGTCCGCCGCTTTCCATGAAACTGCTGATGCACTCATCAAGCACGTCACCGGAAACTAAATTTTTTGATGACCCAGGGCGCGAGGAGACCCTCGGAAAAGGAGGGTTCACGGGCATGCGGAACTCCGCAGGTGAGGCCGGTTCCCTGAATCGGCCAGCTCTTGATACCGCGAAGCAGAGTTTCAGGACATGGTGGGGAGACGGAAGCAACTGGCCGGCCATCCGTTCTAGTAACCCTCTATCTGGCACAGAGCTTGAAATTCACTCCGGCCCATAAAACAAAGAGGCACAATCGGGCAAGCAGTAGATTTCAACTACCGGAACAGAAGAAAATGTGATCACGATATCATCGCCATTTTTGACTACCCTGAAGATCTGAAAGGGCGAGAAAAAAACGTTGAGAGTAAAACCTTTTAACCTTCATTGGGGAAATATTTGGAGTGTCGCCTCTGGATTCTGGCGAAAGCAACAGGCATTTTCGCTTTCCCAATCGATCAACCTCTCACACTCTCTCCCTGTGACGGAGGAATTGGCAGAGATCCTGAATCAGACTGAAGAGGCAGTTGAGAAACGCGATGCGGCCTCGGTAATTGCACTCTGCAAAGGGCTGCATCCTGCCGACCTCGCTTCAATTTACGAAGATCTCAATAGCGAAGCGCGCGAATTCCTCGTCGATACGGTGGGAGCCGCTGGCTTCTCCGAGGTTCTTGCCGAGATTCCCGACACCTTGGTCGAGGGAGCCCTTGATCACTTCGAACCGAAGGAGCAGCGCGAAATCCTCGAATCGATTCCCGATGATGACCGGGTCGATATCCTGCAAGACGTCAGCGAATCGAAGCGACGAGATTTCATCGACCTTCTTGGCGAAGAAAATCGAGATCGAACTCGGGCCCTTCTCCGCTATGGCGAGGAAACTGCCGGGGGACGGATGACGACCCAGATCGGTAAGATTTTTGCCTCGATGACGGTGAAAGAAGCCATCGATCATCTCCGGCCTAATCTTGATCTGGTGGAAACGATGGCCCGCATTTTCGTCATCGATGTCGAGCAGCGACTCATCGGCCTCATTCGGCTACGAGACCTCGCTTTCAATCCCTGGGATACCCCGGTAAGGGATATTCTTACGCCAGAAAAACACACTGTTTTAGCGACCGCAGACCAGGAAGAAGCGGCCACACTCCTTGCCCGCTATGACATGGCCCTCGTTCCGGTCGTTGATGAAGCAGGCCATCTTCTTGGAGTCATCACGCCAGATGACGCCATCGAGATTCTTGAAGAGGAATCCACCGAGGATATCGAAAAAAGCGCCGGTATTGCCGGCGAACAGTCCGAAGTCACCTATCTCAATACCGAGGTGATGGTGCACTTCAAACGACGTTTCGGCTGGCTCCTCGTTCTCGCATTCCTGGCAATCGCTTCTGGTTACGTGATGCTGCGCTTTGAAGCAGTTCTCAACGAGGCCTACCTTCTTGCCCTCTTCCTCCCCATGGTCGTCGCTGCCGGAGGAAACACCGGAGGTCAGGCTTCCACGATGGTCATTCGTGCGATGGCCCTCGGGGAACTTGACCCCGAAGACACCAGACGAGTCGCCTGGAAAGAACTTCGTTTAGGTCTTCTCTCAGGCGGCGTTCTCGGAATCGCCATCGCAATTTTCACCATCTTCATTCTCCCCCTTTTCCGCCCCGAACTTCCCGCAGGTGTCTCCTTTGGTATATTTGGACTCGCAGTGGCAGTCGCTCTTTTAGCGCAAGTGGCCTCTTCCACAGTGCTCGGAGCGCTCCTACCCATTGGAGCAAAGTCCATCAAGCTGGACCCAGCCGTCGTCGCGGCACCTGCGATCACCACGATCGTCGACGCTTCCGGAATGGTCATTTATTTTACAGTGGCCCGCGCCTTGCTCGGCCTCTAGGATCGCGCCGTGAAATACCTAGCCACCTTTCTGCTCTCGATATCCCCTCTTTTTGCTCACGAAGGTGCGCATCATCCGGCCACCGCCGAAATGACGAATGCCGCTTCGGTGTTCCTCAAGACGCTCGATGAAACCCAAAGCAAGAGCGCCAAGTTCGAGTTTAAGACCGACGAACGTGAGAACTGGCACTTCATTCCCATGGACAATCGTAAGGGTGTCCGCTTCAGCACTCTCAAACCCCACCAGCAGCACCTCGCTTTTGGACTGCTTGGAACTGGCCTGAGCCAAAAAGGTCTCCTCACCGCGACTCAAATCATGACCTTGGAACAGGTCCTCGCTGATCGGGGAGGAGATCCTGAAGTAAGGAATACCGAAAAATACTATTTTGCGATCTTCGGAGAACCTTCCCACGAAAAGCCTTGGGGATGGCGTTTTGAAGGGCATCATCTTTCTCTCAATTTCTCCGTCATCGGAAATCGGGTCATCGGAGTCCCGGCCTTCTTCGGCACGAATCCAGCGGAGCTCAAAAAAGGCCCGCTCAAAGGCTTACGTCCCCTCGGCGAAGTGGAAGATGCGGCCCGCGCATTGGCATCCTCTCTCCACGCCAAAGGCAAGTCTCCCGTGTTCACCGAGAAGCCCCCAAAGGAAATCCTCACCGCTCAAGATCGCACTGCTAAAGCTCAGGAGAATCTCGGCATCCTCTCCAGTAAGCTCGCAGGGGATGAAGTCACCACCCTTTTGAGCATCGTCGATTTAGTCGCCAGCTTTCAACGGGACGACATCAGCGCCGATGCCCTTAAGAAAATCCACACCATGCAGCGTAAGAAACTCAGCTTCGCCTGGGCCGGAACATTGGAGCGTCATGGCGCACACTACTTCCGCATTCAAGGACCCGACTTCCTCATCGAGTACGCCAACACGCAGAACGATGCCAACCACGCCCACCTTGTCTGGCGCGATCTCAAGAACGACTTTGCGCGTGACCTCCTAAAGGCTCACTACAGTAAAAAGCACTAAACTTACTCTACAACGAGCACCGTCTTCAGACGGAGAGTTTCCTTTTTCCAAAGCGCTTCATGAAGTTTTTCATGGAGCGTTTTGCTCCTTACTTTGATTCCTTACATCGTAGCACATCTGAGACCCCGAACGCGCCCCCTTCTTTTCCTCCCAGCCCCCGCCCGGAGGGCATCTTTAAAATCTTTCGTTTGGCGGAGCGAATCGCAATTTCTAAAGCGGAGCTTTTTAAAGGCGTTGGCGCGAAGCGCGAATGACAGGACAGAGCGACACTATTTACGACCAAACTTACGTTCTAGTTCTTGAAACGAAATCTGCACCAGAGTGGGATGCCCTGCCGGATCACAATACGGAAGATCACAAAGAAAGAGCGTTTTCAAAAGCCCGTCAATCTCAGCAGAAGACCATCCCATTTGCGCAGCTCCAGCCTTCGCCACCTTGGCCGAAAATCCTTCATAGGCCAATCGCTTGACGCGCCCTCCCGCATCGTGATCCAAGATCGAATCCACCAACTCTCTTAGAAACTTCCTCGATTCCTGAAACTTCAAAAATGCTGGGACACTCGAAATCTGAATCGTCTGCCCGCCAAAGGACTCCAGCGAAAACCCCGCGTCTTCAAAGTGCTCTTGATGACGCATCAACAGATCAGCATCCCGCGCATCCAACTCGAGCAACTCGGGAACAAGGAGCCCTTGGGATTCCACTTCTTCTTTTCCATCCAAGAGTTCCTCGTAAATGATGCGCTCCTGTGCCGCCTTGGGCTCTAACAAAACAAGTCCCTCTTCCCCTTCCAAAAGAACGTAGCGATCTGCCAACGATCCAATCACGCGAAACTTTGGCCCCTCATCGACCTCCGGTTCCGAAACGGGCAGCTCCTCCTGACGCTCATTCCGCCACACCGGGCGGGGCGAAGAACCGGATTTGGGTGCCGGAGCCAGAAGAGAACTTTGTTCCTGCACGTGTTTCTCAGTCACCTCAGGAAATGAAGGCGGCGGCATCAAGATCGGACGTGCCTGCTCTTTGGGCTTCAGCGCAATTTCGACCGCTTCCATGATCGCCAATCTAACTTGGGCGGCGTTGCTAAAACGTACCTCCCGCTTCGCCGGATGAACGTTCACATCCACTTCCCCGGGATCAAGGCTCAACCAAAGCCAGGCACCAGGCTGCATTCCTTCGCTCAAAGCACCCTTAAAGGCTTCTTTGAGCGCTCGGGAAATGACG
>Ga0308005_10000223_pt1 | contig 21990 bp, 18 predicted proteins | sample Neamet67_FD_203142 | JGI IMG/M metagenome (GOLD analysis project Ga0308005, IMG submission 203142) | Marine microbial communities from water near the shore, Antarctic Ocean - #67 | ecosystem: Environmental > Aquatic > Marine > Unclassified | place: Southern Ocean | collected 2014-06-07 | reverse complement strand
AAGGATTTTTAGGGGGCGGCCCAGAGCTGCTCATGGAAGGAAAAGCTTCCCAAGAACGGCACGGGATTTTTTGTCTTCCCGAATGTCTTCGATAAGATTTGAAGGGCTTTTGAGAAGACCTTCGAAGAGCTGACTCAAGCTGTCTTTTTTGGGATCATTCATGATTTTGATTGAGAGGGATGATCAGTTTTTTAATTGCTTCGCACACGCAGCGTCACCGTGAATAGTCCGGCCCAAATCACGAGAAGTCCGGACGATGGCTCGGGGACTGATGCTGACGATCCATCGCTTTTCGCGGATTGAGAAACGCTGTGTGGAAGCGGTTGGGCTTGTTTCACGGCAATGCTGTCATCTTGTGATTCACGTGTCTCGGGAGTGCCGGTGACAAAGGAGGTGAAGGGAGTGAGGAGTTGGTATTTCAGCCCGAGATTTGTGACTTTCTTCGCCTCTTCGAAGATTTCGCGAGCTTTTTGTTTTTCCTGAATCTCGGCGACGATGGTGCGATCGCCGATTTTCATCGTCATCCCGTGAACCGCTGCCTTGGTGGAGGCTGGGAAGATGTAGGTGGCGCCGATGGGCTGATCGCCATCGTTGGTGTAGGTTTGCGTCAGCTCACCCTGGGCAATGGGCCCTGTAATTGAGATCTCCGAGTGAGATGATTTGAGGGGGAAGAAATCAACCTGGTGGTTTCCGTGAACCTGAAAATGTGGCGATTGTTCGGAGGCGAAGGCGGGGAGTGCTCGTGAGAGGAAGAGAGCAAGGAGTCGTTTCATCGTGCCGGGAGGCTGGACACGCTTTGTGGAATTTTGTTGATCCGAATGTGGAGATTGTGAGGAACGTTAATTTTGACGCTAGTTGTAGACATTCATCTTCGGAGGGCGAAGAAAGCCAATGAGGCTTTGGCCGGAGGTTTTGGCGAAGCTGACGGCGAGAGACGAGGGGGCGGAGATGCCGGCGACGAGAGGCAGTCGGGCGGCAACCGCTTTTTGCATGAGCTCGAAGGAGATGCGGCCGGAAACGAGAAGGAAGCATTCTGAAAAATCGATCCCTTTGAGGAGTCCCTCGCCGATGACTTTGTCGAGGGCGTTGTGGCGACCGACGTCTTCGTGAATAACGAGAAGGGTGCCTTCTTTTGAAAAGACGCCCGAGGCGTGAATGCCCCCGGTGGAATCGAAGTTAGCTTGAGCAGCTCGCATGATATCGGGCGCCTCTTGAATGACTTCGGGATCAAAATCAGGCTTGTTCGCAATTGGCGGGTGGCTTTGAAGGATGGCGTCGATGGTGGCCTTTCCGCAGAGGCCACAGGAGGAGGCGGAAAAGAGGTGTCGGGTAAGTCGCTCCCAGTCGCATTGATGGTCGTCGATCAGGAAAACCATGGCGTGGTTGTCGCGGGCCTCGAGGTCGATGCGACGGACTTGGTCGGCTTTATCAATGATGCCCTCGGTGAGCAGGAATCCCATCACGAGGACTTCGTCATCGCCCGGAGTGCGCATGAGAACCGCGAGCGACCGGCCGTCGACGACCACTTGGAGTGGTTCCTCGACGGCAACGAGGTCATCGCGCGTTTCAATTTCTCCTCCCGACCATCGGGTGATCCTGGTGAAAGAAGATGATTTTGACATGAGGGGCTAGACCAGAGGTGAGGGATATTGACCGGAATCAATGAGGGCCTTGATGCTCTCGACGACGTGAGGTTTGTCGGCTGGATAAGTCACGCCGAACCAGGAAGAGGACGTTTCGAGGACATGGCAGTCGGCGAGGTCACGATTGACGAGGTCATCGACGACGGAGGGAATGTAGCACTCGCTTTTTTCCTCGGTGCCGTGCTCGGCGAGGAAGTTGGAAAAGTGGTCCATGAGCTCGGTGAGAAAGGAAACAGGGAAGGCCCAGAGATTCATTGAGACGACTACCTCTTCGTCGACGAGGCAGGCGTTTCCATCAAGCCCGCGACCTTCGATTTTCTCGGTGTCCTTGCGGGAGATTTCGATCACTTCCTCGACTCCTTTGAGGAGGCCGTTTTCAGTCTGGCAAATGCCGCGATTGACGGCGCCATGATCGGAAAGGGTGTTGACAATCTGGTAACCGACGAGAGCGAAGTGAGCCTTGTCATCCTGTGGCGGATTGCTGGTGAGGAAGCTGGCCGCTTGTTGATAGGCATCGGCACCATAGAAGTCGTCGGCATTGATAACCGCAAAGGAGCGGTCGATTTCATCGCGCGCGGCGAGGATAGCGTGGGAGGTTCCCCAGGGTTTTTGGCGTCCCTCGGGAACGGCGTAGCCCGCGGGAAGGTCGTCGAGTTTTTGGTAAGCGTAGGCGACTTCGATCTTACCGGAGAACTTGGCCCCGACGGTGGTTTGGAAGGCTTCGGCGAAGTCCTCGCGGATGACGAAAATGACCTTGGAGAACCCGGCGCGGATGGCGTCAAAAACCGAGTAGTCCAGAACGGTTTCGCCATTGGGGCCCATCGGGTCCATTTGTTTCAGACCACCGTAACGGCTGCCCATACCGGCGGCGAGAACAACGAGTGCAGGAGGGTTTTCCATGTCGGAGTTGATTTGGGCGCGATGGGGGTGGAATGGCAAGGGAGAATCTCTATTGTTTCCTTGGTCAAAGGGAGCTCATTGCTGTATTCCAGCGACGTGAAAATCTGCGTTGTCGGAAAAGGTGGACGTGAGCATGCCCTGATTCGAGCCCTCGGTGAGTCAGCGAGCCAGCCCGAGGTGTTTTGCTTTCCCGGGAGTGAGGCGATTCATGAAATCGAAGGAGCGGGGAAGGTGGAGGCCCATGATTTGGATTCTCTGATGTCGTGGATGACGATGGCAGGCATCGATCTCTGTGTGGCGGGAGAGGAAAGTTATCTCGTGACCGGCGAGGGGCTGGCGAATCGTTGTGAAAATGCGGGGATTCCTTGCTGGGGGCCACCGTTCGCAGGGGCACAAATGGAGGCATCGAAGGAATTTGCGAAGGAATTCATGCAGCGTCATGAGATTCCGACCGGTGCTGCTTCGGGGTGCGCGGATGTGGAAGAAGCGCGGGCGGCGATTGCGGGGAAGTATCCCACCGTGCTGAAATTTGATGGGCTTGCGGCAGGCAAGGGGGTGGCAGTTTGTCCGGATGAGGTGGCGGCTGAGGAGTTTTTGCAGGAGGTGATGGTTGAGCGTCGTTTTGGACCCGGGCGTTTGCTAGTTGAGGAATGCCTGATTGGTCCTGAGATCTCAATTTTTGCGGCTGTCAGTGGTCCAGAATATCTTATTCTGACGCCGGCCCGCGACTACAAGCGGATCGGGGAAGGGGATGAAGGTCCAAATACCGGTGGGATGGGTGCGGTCGCGAGTCGTCAGTTGGCTGATGCCGGTCTCATGAAGAAGATTGAGGAGGAAATCGTGGCTCCCACCGTGGCAGGCCTTGAGAAGGACGGCCTCAACTACAAGGGCTTCCTCTACTTCGGCCTCATGCTGACGGCGGATGGACCGAAGATCATCGAATACAATTGTCGCTTTGGTGACCCGGAGTGCCAGGCCGTGATGCCGCTCGTTTCGGGAGATCTGGCTAGATTCTGCTTCGAAGGAGCGAAAGGGAATCTCAAGCCGGACTTGCTTTCCTTCAGCGAAGGCTGGTCGGTTTGTTGCATCCTAGCATCGGCGGGCTACCCCGAGTCATCGCGAGTTGATGATGTCATCAGTGGACTCGATGAAGTGAGCGAGGCCCGTATTTATCATGCCGGAACCAAAAAGGTCGGTGATGACTGGTTCACGAATGGCGGCCGGGTTCTCGCGATTGTGGCAGGCGGTGAGACTAGGGAGGAGGCCGTCGTGAAGGCTCACGACGAAGCGGCTAAAGTGACTTTTGATGGTAGCCAACGACGTAATGACATTGGTCGCTTGCATTTCTAGGCTTACTTTCTAGTCTCCCAACAGCGAATGAATATTGCGCTAGATCCCTCAGCTATCTCGACGGCAATTACCCGTCTGGCGGATCAGATTTTTCTCGCGGCTGACGGGAACGAAGTGGATCTGGTGGGGATTCGCAGCCGCGGTGATGAAGTGGCCGAACGGGTTTATGAGATTTTGAAAGAGAAGGGTGCCAAGGTGCGGTTGGGGGTGCTCGATATTTCGCTCTACCGTGACGACTACGAACATTTCAGTAGTAACCCTACTTTACAGAGCAGCGAGATCGATTTTCCGGTTGATGGCTCGCATGTCGTGCTCGTTGACGATGTTATCTTTACCGGACGGACGATCCGTGCGGCGCTCGATGCTCTCTTTGACTACGGACGTCCGGCCAAGGTGGACCTTGCCGTTCTGATTGACCGGGGTCACCGGGAAATCCCCATTGAGCCGCGCTTTGTCGGCAAGTCTCTCGAAACGGACCGAATGGATCGTGTCGATGTCAGTTTGCAAAAGACCGACGGTAAGGAATCGGTCGGAATCATCACTCAATAAAATCTACACTTATGGCCCGCAAAGATTTCCTGGATATTGTCTCACTCGACCGCGCGGAAATCATTCATCTGCTTGATCAAGCGGTGCCATTCAAGGATCTCTTTACCCGTTCGGTGAAGAAAGTGCCTGCGCTGAAGGGGAAAACGGTTTTGATGCTTTTCTATGAGCCAAGCACGAGGACGCTCTCTTCATTCGAGGTTGCGGCGAAACGGCTCTCGGCGGACGTGACGATCTTTGATGTTCCGCATTCGTCGGTGACGAAGGGGGAATCGGTTCGTGATACCATCGATACCCTGCAGGCGATGCGCGCCGACTATATTGTCGTACGTCATCGTCTCTCGGGGCAACCTGCGGCGATCGCGCGCCAGACCAATGCGTCAGTGATCAATGCCGGAGATGGAGCCCATGCTCATCCGACACAGGCTTTGCTCGATGCCTTCACGCTGCGCGAAGTCCATCCCCAAATGGAGGGGCGCAAGGTCCTCATCATGGGTGATATTTTGCATAGCCGAGTCGCGCGATCTACGAGTACGATTCTTAAGAAACTCGGCGTTGAGGTTGCTTTCTGCGGGCCTGGCAGTCTGGTGCCGCAGACCCGCTTTCGCCGTTTTACGAATTACGAGGAAGCGATGAAGTGGGGACCGGATGCGGTTTATCTTTTGCGAGTTCAGAAGGAGCGACAGGACGCGCCGTTCTACCCAAGCGACCGCGAGTATCACTCGGTCTTCGGGATCACCGAAGAGCGTCTCAAGCGGATCAGCGACAAGGGCATCTACGTGATGCATCCCGGACCGATCAATCGGGGCGTGGAGCTTTGTGATGCGGTCCTTGACTACGAACGCTGTCTTATTTCCCAACAAGTCGAAAACGGAATCGCGGCGCGGATGGCGGTTCTTTTTGGTCTCAAGCCGGGTCTTGAAAACGAAATCTCATGAACCTCTTCCTCAAAGGCGGCGAAGTCGCCACAGAAAATGAAGCCCCGCAACGCGCGGATGTTTGGATCGCCGACGGAACGATCAAAGCCGTTGAAGTCATGGATGCTCCTAAAGGGGCACGCGTGGTTGATTGTTCCGGCCAGATCATCATGCCAGGGATGTTCGATGCCCACGTTCACTTTCGTGAGCCGGGCCAGGAGAAGAAGGAAACGATCCTCGATGGCACCGAAGCTGCGATCAACGGTGGCATTACCGGAGTTGTCATGATGCCGAATACCTCGCCATCGATTGATTCGCCGACAGTGGTGAAGCGGGTGCTCGATCAAGGCGCAAGGTGCCGGATTCCGGTGCTGACTTCGGCCTGTATTACAGTCGACCGGAAAGGTCACGAGATGGCTCCGATTGCTGGGTTGAAAGAGGCGGGAATCTTGATGCTCACTGACGATGGTGATGCCGTTCCGAATGCGGCTTTATTGAAACGGGCGATGGAATATAGCACCGAGTTTGACATGTTTTTTGCGAGTCATTGTGAGGACCCGCAACTTTGCGGGCCACGTGCGCTCAACGAGGGCCCGGTCAGTTACCGACTTGGGATCCAGGGGACTCCTGCCTTGGCGGAGGAGATTTGTATGGACCGTGACATCCGTCTCGCACACGCGACAGGGGCAACCTTGCACATTCAGCATGTGAGCTCCGAGATCGGGATGGAAACAATTCGCTGGTGGCGTGACGAGCGCGGGGCCAAGGTTTCGGGAGAAGTTTCCCCGCACCATCTCATGTTCGCGGACGAAGATATCGGTGACTACAACACGCACTATAAAATGAATCCACCGCTGCGGACGCGTGAAGACAACACGGCGCTTTTGCAGGGACTAAAAGAGGGCGTTTTCCGCATCATTGCGACCGACCACGCGCCGCATACTGGGTTTGAGAAATCCCAGGCTTTTGTGGATGCTCCAAATGGCATCACAGGGCTCGATACCGCACTTGTTTCCCTGCATGACCGCTTTATTACAACGGGCGAATTTGGGTGGGATCTGATCGTAAAGAGATATTCCGCCGAGCCACGTCGTATGATGAGGTTGGAGGTTGCGGAAGTGGCAGAGGGAAAACCCGCTGATCTCATCGTCTTCGATCCGAATAAGGAAACGACCTTCACGAAGGAGTTCATGAAATCGAAAAGTTCAAACACTCCGTTCCTCAACAAAACCCTCAAAGGGTCGGTTGAGATCGTAGTGCTGGGGGATCAGATTCTGCTGGAGAGATGAATAGTCTGCTTTCATGAGGATTCTTCTCTAGAATTCTTTTGCCCGACAGCACTCAGGATCAGGCTTGGTGAGTTTGAGGTGCTGGAATCTTGCAAATTTCTTCTGGCCTCATCTAATGGAGAGATGAAACCATGGCTCTTGCTCCTGACGACTTCTCTCATGTCTGCTGAAACTGTCTCTGATCCGGCCAAGTGGTCTCCCGAAGCCCGGGCAAAAACGCTCGAAGTCTTCCAACGAGAGGTTTATGGAACCAATCCTACCTTAAAATTCAAGAGCGAGTGGAAGCTTGATCGTGAGAGTGAGATCATGGACGGCAAAGTTCTACGTCGCGAGTATGTCCTTACGCTGGGTGGTTCATTGAAAGCGCGAGCCCTTGCCTATTTTCCCGTTGGGAAGAAGGACGTGCCGGCATTCCTAGGTTTGAATTTTCGGGGGAATCATACTCTTGAAGAGGACGATTGGATCACGAAGAGCAACGATCAACCTAGGGGAAAAGCTGCTTTGAGGTGGCCGGTTAAAATGATCACTGATGCCGGCTTTGCTTTGGTAACTGTTCATTGTGCGGATTTTGATCCTGACGAACATGATCACTTCAAAAACGGCGTGCACTCCTTGTTCCCTCAGGAACGTGACGGGACAAGTTGGGGAACCGTCGCCGGTTGGGCCTGGGGACTGAGCAGAGTTCGTGATCAGTTACAAACCGTGTCTGAGATCAATGCCGAAAAAGTTGTTGTGATTGGCCACTCCCGACTCGGGAAAACTGCTCTTTGGGCGGGCGCAATTGACGAGAAATTTGCGATGGCGATTTCCAATAATTCCGGTTGCGGAGGGGCGGCGCTCAGTAAGCGAAAGCACGGAGAAACAGTGGCGCGAATTAACAAAGCGTTCCCGCATTGGTTTGCAGGAAATTTCAGGAAATATGGGGACAACGAAGAGTCTCTTCCCGTCGATCAGCACCAGTTGATTGCCTGCATCGCTCCGCGTCCGGTTTATGTCGCAAGTGCCTCACTTGACGACTGGGCCGATCCGGAAGGTGAATTTCTGGCTTTAAAAATGGCGGCTCCGGCTTTTGGCGAAACTCTTGGAGAAATGCCCGAAGCGGGTGGATCAGTTGGCAATCAAAAGGTCCGCTATCACATTCGTGAAGGGAAACACGACATCAAGGCGTGGGATTGGGAGCGGTATCTTAAAGCCGCGAAGGAGCTGCTTTAGAAAGTCCCGTTCAACTTCCGCCCGATCCAGAAAAGGGCGAGGAGGGTGACTAGAATCGCGGGGGCGATCCAATTGGCCCAAAGTTTGATCGAGTTTACAAGCGGTTGCGGTTCGGGGAGGGCATTGATCTCCTTCACCAGCTCATCGAGCTTTTCCGGGGTAACGAGACGACCACGTGAGACTTTGGCCATTTCTTCGAGAACCTCGAAGCGAGCGGGGCGTCCCGTTTTTTCGATGGCATCGGTTTGGGAAATGATCTTGGCCTCGATGAAGGCATTTGGATCGTCCGGAATAAAGGCCTTGAGATTCCATTGGCCGGGCTGGGAGACCTTGAACTTACCGGTGAATCGGCCCCAGGCTCCTTCTTTTTTGGTAAGTTCGATACGCTTGATCTGACCATTTGGAGCGGTGAGATCTACTTGAAGGATGCCTTCATTGAGAGGGGCCCCATTGGCATCGAAGGCGTTGGCGGCGAGAGAGACGAACTCGCCTGGCTTAGGGCGCTCGGGAGTGTAGAAAAGACGGATTCGCTCTCCGGCAGCCATGTTTCGCTGATACGACATCCAGCGGGCGACCTGGCCCCAGAAGCGATAGTGATAAAGGTCTTCAACACCCCGACGCCAGCGCCAAGCGGAGTCGATGGCCATGTAGAGGACCTTGCCAGATCCGGCGCGTGAGGTCACGAGGATGGGAAGACGACCCGAGGCGTTCCGGCGGGCTTCATTGACGGCAAGAATGGTCGAGCCGGACTTGGCTTTGATGACGGGGGCCTGCCAGTAGAATCCGGGAAGGCCGCGCCAAATCATCTCATTTTGGGATTCGTCATCACCAAGCATGGTGAGGAGGGATTTTTCTCCCTCGGGAGTGAGACGCATGGGGGTTTCCACTGCTTCCGAAAATCCGTCCTTGTTATCAGGATCGATTTCAACAGGGATGAGGTCGGCGAGATCAAATTTGTCTTTTTCGTCTGCGGGAGCGTAATCGAGGGTGAACTGATTGCCCTGTGGGCCGGGAATAAAAACGACGCCACTGGCCTGGTTTTCAACTAGGCCACGGATCAGTTCTGCTTGTTCCGTAGTGAGTTGGCCATCACCAACACCAACATCTCCAACAAAAACGACATCGTATTTCTGAAGGTCTTCAAGTTTCTCAGGGAATTCCTGAATGTAGTCAGGACCGTCGCCTTTGCCGAGGTCGGGGTGAAGAAGGAGGCAGTCAACCTGAACGCCGGGATCTCTGGAAAGAGCATTGCGGATAAAGCGATATTCCCAACGAGGAAGGGTTTCGATGACAAGAACTCGAATCGACTCGGGCTTTCCGCTGATTACAAAATCACGTGAGTTATTGCTTTGGATGAGTTCTCCGTTGGCAACCGGGATTGAGATGGAAAGGGTGGAAGCTCCTTCCTTTTCAATCCTCCAAAGAAGCGAATCATAGTGGGTGGTGTTGGCCCGGATGGTGATGTCCTTAAAGCGTTCCTTGCTGGTGTCACTACGAATGCGAACCTGGGTGCGGACGTCCCGACCAAGGGATGATTCGATGGTGAAGGGGATTTGAACATTCTCGCCCACGATTCCGTAGGTGGGAGCATTGACTGCCGCCAACTCGAGGTCGGGGACCCTTTTTTCACTTCCGGTGGCCATGGTGTATAGCGGGACTCCTTTGAGGCGGAATTGTTGCGCGGCGGCGACAGGAGAGGTTCCGATATTCCAGTCTCCGTCTCCGATGAAGATGGCTGCGCGGAGGTTTCGTCCAGATTCAAGGGTCTTTGTGAGAGCATCGTTCATATTGGTGCCGGACATGGCACGTTGGATGGGATCGGCTCCTTCAGGCGGTGAGTCAAAGGAGGAGATCGTGACGCGGTTGCGATCGTTATCTTCGAAGGATTTCCAGAATTCGGTTTCCCGAAGCCGTTTGACGAGTTCTTCACGCTTAATGACTGTCTCTGTGCCTTCGATGAAATCGGGACGCCGGGCGTCCTCGGTGGTCATCGAAAGTGAGTCGTCCCAGATGATAGCAATCTCAGGCTGAAGGTCGGATTCCTGAATAGTGCGCCATTCCGGTCCAAGGAGCATTGCGCAAACGAAGGCGACGCAAATGAATCGGAGAGTTTCAAGTGCGCCGGTTCGTTTTGGGCGGGCCGAGCGGCGAATCGCCATGACTCCGAGGGTTACTGTGGCGATGAGGACAAGCAGAACGAAAACAAGCGTAAGGGTGCTTGCTTGGAAGTGCAGGGGTCCGAGGTTAAAATGCTTCACGAGGCGGGTGACGTGTTGGCGGTTGCCTTGAGAGAAGGCGGTCCGGTTGACTTGGGTTGCAGGCAGAGGAGAGCCTCGGCCAGCAGGAAAAGGAGAACGGCGACGAGGAAAGCACGCCAAGCTTCGGAGATGAGATCCTTCTTACTGTCTTGGTTTGCGAAGAGCGTATAGGAGGTTCCTTTTAACAGTTCGTCGAGAGCCTCTTCATCAATGCGGGTGGGGGAGTTTTCTTCGGAAGGGCGGTTGACGGCAATGGTGCGGTTTCCCAGCCGGTATACGCCAGCTCGGTAGTGTTCGAGCGCTGGTTCGTAGTCCTCAAAAGTGTCGAGACGTTCACGAACCTCGTCATCACGGCCTTTTGCCTTATCGCTTCCGGCGACAGCGCGATATCCGGCGTGGAGGCGATCGGTGCCCTTCTCGATAAGACGCTGGATGGCCACGAGATGGAGAGCCACAAATTCGATATTCGACCAACGATCATCGGGAAGAGTGCTTATAAAAATGGAGGTGCCGAGGCCTTCGAGCTGACGATAAAGGAAGGGAGATCCATCATCCCATTCGGCAAGAGAAGAGCCATCTCCTCGAATGGAGCGGCGTTTCACTCCGCGAACCTGATCGACGGGCATGGGAGTATCGTCCATGCCGTTTTGCCAAGGGCCATCGTCTTTGACCCAGGAGCCGTTGATGAAGAATTGATCAGCAGGGGCATCTTCAATTTCTCCCCATGACGCCCCGAAAATAACTCCGGTGGATGGCTGGTTGGGTGGGAAAAACAAGGCGGAGCCACCGGAGGTGACAAAGTCATTGAGTTGGGCGGCTACTGCGCCGATGGGGATTGGAGCTTGCCAGATGATCAGAGAGGCGGTTGCCCAATCAATCTGGGTGGTCTGGGTGGGAGCGACGACCGTGCAACTATATCGTTCGAAACCTGCAGGAGCAGCCGCTTTTTGGAGGAAATCGGCGGTTGGGCTGGTGGGATCTTCCGAGACAACCCATGTCTGGACTGGTTCTTTGCCGCCAAAGGCAAAGTAGACGCTGTTGTCGCGAGGATTATTGTCGGAAGGAATCCCCACCCAGCCATAACCCTCGGTATCGGCTGCGGTGAGCGGGAAGCGTTTCTGGAATCGTACCTCCTGGCCATTCACGGTGACTCGCTCGGAGTTGCGGGCTCCATTGAGAGAGTAGGTGATGGGGACAGTTGTGGTGCCGTCGCCTTCAAGCCGGGAGAGTTTCAGGTCGAGGAAGAGGTCGTCCTCGACCCGGCGGGAAGTGAGGAGTTCAAGGGTGAAGTTTTCGACTGTTTGTTCTCCGGCAGTTAGAATACGGAGATTGGTTTTGGTGGGGAGTCCCTCCAAGCCGGCCTGAATGGCACCCCATCGTGAATCGCTGGGGCGCCAATCGCCACGCTGAAGGTCGGAGGCCACCCAGATTTCGGATTGACCGGGGTTGGTTTCGTCGAGGTAGTCGATTGCCTTGGCCAGGAGGGTGGGAATGTCAGCTTGGGTGTCAGTGGCAGAGGTCGTGGATAGTTCCGAGAGGGCATCTGGCGACGGAACCTCCTGAATCTCTCCTGAGGCACTATCAATCAGGACGAGGCGGGGGGACCCCATGTTTTCAACGGCCTCGGTAATCTTAGTGATGACCGATTGTCGGTGGCTGAGTTGTCCGCTACCTGGCTTGGTCTCCATGCTGGCTGAACGGTCGAGAATGAGAACCACGGTGCCGACGGATCCGCTGCCGGAGCCAAGGAATCCTCCGATGAGAGGCCGGGCAACCGCAAAAATGAGTGCGGCAATGGCGAGCGCACGACAGGCGAGAATGAGGAAGTGTTTGAGCTTCTTTTTTCCTCGCGATTCGCGGGAGGCTTTGAGTAGGAAAGAAGTTGCGGCCCATTTGACGGTGCGAAAGCGCCGCCTGTTGAGCAGGTGAATGATCACCGGAACGGAGGCAGCGAAGAGACCCCAAAGGATCGGTTGTGATAAAAAGCTCAAGGGTGAAGTTTAGCGTTTTTTGGTGAGCCGAGTGGTGATGAAATTGGAGACGATTTCCTCATAATCGGCACTGGTCTGAAAAAGGTGATAGTCAGCGTGAACGTCGTGGCACTTGGTCTCGACATTCGCGAGAAACTCTTTCAAGGCAGCGTGGTATTCGTCAGCAATGAGGTTTGGCTCCGCGACGATGGTGGTGCCGTCTTCAAGATCGACAAAGCGATGGGGACGTTCGAAGTGGAAGTCAACTTCCTGGGGATCGAGAAGGTGAAATATTGAGATGTCGTGCTTGCGGAAGCGAAGATGCTGGAGAGCTTCCCCCAATTTTTTGGTATCGACAAAGAGATCGGAGAGGATGACGACAAGAGCTCGCTGTTGGATCTTTTCGGCAATCTGGTGAAGGGCGTCGACAAGGCCGGTTTCCCCGGTGGGCTCAAGGTCTTGAAGGGAGTCGAAGATAGCTTGAAGCTGCGCGGCGCGGCGGCTGGGGGGGATTTCGAGGTGAAGCTTTTCGTTGCAGCAACTGAGACCGACGGAGTCTCCTTGATTTACGATGAGATAGGAAAGAGTGGCTGCAATTCGGCGGGCAAAATCGATTTTGGTGGGGTTGTCACCGGATGAAAAATTCATTGAGCCCGAGGAATCCACGACAAAGTAGGCGCGGAGGTTGGTGTCGGCTTCGAATTCCTTGATGTAGTAGCGATCGGAACGGGCGTAGGCCTTCCAGTCGAGACGACGGGTGTCATCGCCCGGGACATATTTGCGGTATTCCGCAAACTCAACCGACGAACCTCGGTGCGGTGAGCGGTGACGTCCTGCGACGTTCCCGATCATGGGGGTGCGGGACTCCAACGGAATCGCGCCAAGCCGGGCGAGCACATCGGTATCGAGGAAGTCGTATTTCATGCCTTGTCGTGGGGTTAGATCTTAAAAGACCTATTGGAGAAATTAGACATTTCAAACATCATCCCGCATCTCTTCGACGAGACGGGCAACGATCTTCTTGGAGGTCATGCCCTGGGATTCAGCGGCGAAGTTAGTGAGGACCCGGTGGCTGAGAACAGGGCCGGCGACTGCTTCGATGTCTTCGAGTGAGGCCATGTAGGTTCCGCGGAGGGCGGCCCGGGCCTTGCAACCGAGGATGAGATACTGGACGGCACGAGGGCCTGCTCCCCAGCCAACGTATTCCTTGATCCATTCAGGAGCATCTGCGCCATCGGGACGGGTGCGACGGACAATCTTGACAGCGTAATCGTAGATGTGGTCGGGGACCGGCACGCGGCGGACGAGGCTTTGGTAGCTGAGGACTTCCTCGCCGGTGAGAAGTGGTTGGAGGGGCTCCTTGTCCACTCCGGTGGTCTCGCGGGCGATGCGCTTTTCCTCCTCAGCCGAGGGATAATCGACTTCGATGAGGAACATGAAACGGTCAAGCTGGGCTTCGGGAAGTGGGTAGGTTCCTTCCTGTTCGACGGGGTTCTGGGTCGCAAGGACGAAGAAGGGGGCGTCGAGCTTATAGGTCCGGCCCAGCACCGTGACATGGCGCTCCTGCATGGCCTCGAGCATGGCGGACTGGGTTTTTGCTGGGGCGCGGTTAATTTCATCGGCAAGAACGATGTTTGAGAAGACGGGGCCTTTCACGAACTCAAACTCGCGTTTTCCGGTTTCGCCATGCTCCTGAATGATGTCGGTTCCGGAGATGTCGGCCGGCATGAGGTCCGGCGTGAACTGAATCCGGTTGAAACCAAGATGCATGGTTTCGGCGATACAGGAAACGAGAAGGGTTTTGGCCAATCCGGGAACTCCCATGAGGAGGCCGTGGCCTCGGGCGAAGAGGCAGATGGCAAGTTGTTCGATGACTTCTTCCTGACCGATGATGACTTTTCCAAGCTCCGTTTTGAGGGCCTGGTATTTTTCACCAAGTTGGTCGACTGCCGCGACGTCATCAGCCGGGAGTGGGTCATTGTTTGACATGGCCTGGGCCACCGAGCTTGGCGCTGATTCTGAAGTGGAAGCAAGTGAACTTGTCTCCTCTGGGGCCTTCGCGGGCTCGGTTTTTTCAGCAGTAGAAGCAACGGTTGGTGCCGCAGGTTTTGGGAAGGGAGGGAGGGAGCCGAGGTATTGAACCAAATTGGGGTTTATTTTACGGGGTGTGGGAGGAACGTATTTTTCAGGCACGGGATATTCAGGAATAGAAGTTGTCGGAAAGGGGGACTCGGCGAAGGGCTGGGACTGATTATCGTTAGTCATGAGGTCGTGGGTGAGCAGAGACTTGGTATAGGATATTCTGAAATGAAACGTAAGGAGATTGGAGATTCCTTCGCCATTATTCTGAATGAATCCCCCAATATTTGAATTTCGAAAAACACTACAGGCGTGACTTCCTTTGGCAAGCGCGTGAAGGGCTCTAATTTCTCTCCCTGAATTGAGATGAAAAAGATGATGGGGGAAGCTGGAAATCCCGGTGTTTTTTTGTCAAAAGTTCATCGAACGATGACTGCTCCCTACGAGGTCCTGCTATACTACAAATACGCCCGTCTTGAAGATCCCGATTCCTATGCGGAGGAACATCGGCGGTTCTGTAAAGATTTGGGGCTCTATGGGCGGATTTTAATCGCCAAAGAGGGATTGAACGGGACGGTTTCGGGAACGAAAGAGAATTGCGCGAAGTATCGCGCCGTTCTTGATTCTGACCCTCTGACACAGGGCATTGCCTGGAAGATTGATCCTGAGGAGGATCACGTTTTTTCAAAACTCTCGATCAAAGTGCGTGATGAGGTGGTGACTTTGGAATTGGGAGAAGAAGATTTCAATCCTATCGATCTTACGGCGACTCATCTCAACCCCGTTAAGTGGCGCGAAGCGATGAAGGAGGATAATGTGGTGATTCTTGATGCACGGAATGATTATGAGTGGGAAATTGGTCGTTTTGAGGGGGCCGTTTTACCCGATGTTCCCAGTTTTCGGGATTTACCGAAATGGGTTCGCGATCATCGGGATGAACTAGAGGGGAAAAAGATTCTGACCTATTGTACAGGTGGAATCAGGTGTGAGAAATTCAGCGGCTTTCTTTTGCAAGAAGGTTTCAAAGATGTCTATCAACTTGATGGTGGCATCGTGACTTATGGGAAAAACGAAGAGGTGAAGGGAGAGGGATACGAGGGCGAGTGTTATGTCTTCGACGAGCGGCTCAGTATTCCGGTGAACCGAACCGATGGGGCCAAGGTTGTGTCCAAGTGTCGGCATTGCGGTATGCCCAGTATTCGATACCGCAACTGTGCCTGGATGCCATGCAACGCCCAGTTTTTGCTGTGTGAGGACTGTGAGGATGCGATGGGGCGATACTGCGCGAAGATCTGCAAGGAGGTTGATCTGATGAGCCGGGTGGCTGTAATCGGCATCTAGATGAAACGGCGGATCACGAATTTCCAAATCAGCAAGGCCAGGGCGAAGGTAAGCATCGCAAGAACAGCCCACTCCCACCATGGGGTGGGGATTTTAATAGTGACTCCCATTTCCATGGGAGCGGCGAAGTGTTCTTTGAGCAAAAAGTTCCAACTCACGGTCTTGCCGTCTTCGCTGATTGAATGAGCATTGCTTTCTATGACCCTGGCAGGGAGGTGGATGGTGTATTTGAAGGTTGAAGGGCCGAGCATGCCGGGGCGCCTATTGACAGCAGTTGGGAAGAGATCTCCAAGGCTCACGGCGCGGCTGAACTTTAGAGTGCGATCTTCAAAATTGAAGTGAATGACCCCCGCGATGGCATCGAGATGTAGCGGATCATTACCAGATTCTTCGATAAAAGCTTCCTTATTACGGTCGATAATTTCCAGAAGATCGAGGGCGTTTTCGAAAGTGGCTTCGAGATGGAAAACAATCTTCCCGTTGACCTCGCCAAAAGAGAGAGCTTGAATTTTCAGGTCTTCTTCTCTCTCGTCGATGTTGATGAATGCTCGAATCGTGTCATTGGGATTTCCAAGTCTGCTGAGGGCAATTCTGGGGAGTTCGTAGTGGGCCAAAATTCGACCGGAGCCGTTTTGATTGATCCAGAGTTCTTCTTCTCCCTCAACACATGACGTGAAAATAAGAGCAGGCAAACTCAGGAGGAAAAGAAAGATCCGACGACTCACGAACCGATTGATAGCGAGGGTAGTGAGAATCGCAAGTCCACGAACGATCAGGCTCCTTTCTTGCGCGTCGTGCTTTCCTTTGACCGGAGGTGACGAAAATGTCGTTTGAATGTTATGAATAGGCTTCGTGCTGGTTCTTTTCTAACGGAATGTGCCATCGCGCTACTGCTGGGATGGGGGCGGCGACATGAGGTGAATCGGAGAGAGGGAAGCATGACGCGCTGCAAGAGCGGATGTTGGAGCTGGTGGTCCGTTGGGGTGATTGTCTCAAGTTACTGAAGAAAAGACGATTCAGGCCGTTGTGGCGTTGGTGGTATCAAGCGAGACGAATTTTGCTAAAAAATCGTTCCAGCAGCTTTGGGCTTCTTTGAAAGGGCAGGGGGCATCAGTCGGCGAGCTTCTTGCAAGTCAGACAAGCACCGAGTTTTCCCCGCAGGCACTGAACCATTTTACCGATCCAAAGAAGTCGGAGGAGGCCTTGGGGAAGATATCAGATCCTGTTTTTTAAAGGGAGGCCTAGAGCGGGAGAAGGGACTGGGAAAACCGGACGGGATTCAGTCGCAAGTAAGCCGGTTTGATCAGTGCGGGGGCTTTTGGCTTTTTTTGTTTGCATCTCCGAAGGTTTAGGGTGAGTTTGCCGCGGCGAGAATAACCTGATAAAGATAATCAGGTTACTCGTCTTTAAAACGAGCGCGAACCGCCTTTACGAAAATGTCAGATGTTAAACTCTCCAAGAACGAGTATATCAAAGCCGATAGTAACCATCTCCGTGGCACGATTGCCGAGGGGTTGGCCGATGAGTCGACGGGATCGGTCTCCAAGGACGACGAGCAGCTTTTAAAATTTCACGGAACTTATCAGCAGGATGACCGGGACGTCCGGATTGAGCGTAAGCGTGCCGGCCTTGAGAAAGCGATTAGTTTCATGATCCGCGTCAGGGTCCCCGGAGGTGTTTCCACCACCGAACAATGGCTAGAGGTTGACCGTATGGCGAGCGACTACGGAAATGAGAACTTCAAGCTGACCACTCGTCAGGCATATCAGCTTCATGGGATCATCAAGAAGGATCTTAAAAAGACCATCAAAGAAATCAACGACACGGCCATGGATACGATTGCGGCTTGCGGTGATGTGAACCGGAATGTGATGTGCAACCCGAACCCGGCCTTGTCTTCCCTCCACGGAGAGACTCTCAAGGTCGCACAGACCATCAGTGATCATTTGACTCCGGCAACTGGGGCCTATCATGAAATCTGGCTCGATGGAGAGAAAGTGCAAACTTCGGAAGAAGAAGTAGAACCCATTTACGGTAGGACTTATTTGCCTCGAAAGTTTAAGATCTGCATGGCGGTTCCTCCCAGCAACGACGTAGATATCTACTCCCAATGTCTCGGATTTATCGCGATTCAGGAAGAAGGCGAATTGGTTGGATTTAATGTCACCGTCGGTGGCGGCATGGGGATGCATCATGGACAGGAAAAGACCTTCCCGCGTATCGCCGATGTGCTCGGATTCATCCCTGTTGAGAAGGCGGTCGAGCTGGCTGAAGAGGTGGTGAAAATTCAACGTGATTTCGGTGACCGGACGGAACGAAAGCACGCCCGCATGAAATACACCATCGATGATCGTGGGATTGAGTGGTTCAAAAAGGAGCTCGAAGGACGTCTTAGTTACGAGATCGCTCCGGCCCGTGATTTTGAATTTTCCAGTAATGGTGACACTTATGGCTGGACCGAGACCGAAGACGGAAAGAGTCAGCTGACTGTGTTCATCGAAAATGGCCGCGTCGTTGACCTGGGCGACTTTAAACTCCGAACCGGTCTTCGTGAAATTGCCATGATCCACAAGGGAGACATGCGCCTGAGCTCAAATCAGAATGTCGTTATTGCCTCGGTTGCTCCGGAAGATAAGGCTGGCATCGAGGCACTGATGGAAGATTACGGAATTGCCGCGAAACAGAACCGCTCGGCGATGCGCCTCAATTCGATGGCGTGCGTGGCTCTTCCTACTTGCGGGCTTTCATTGGCTGAAAGCGAACGCTACCTGCCAACACTCATTGATGAGATCGAAGAGGTCTTGGACGAGATCGGACTAACCCAGGATGCCATCACGGTTCGTATGACCGGTTGCCCGAATGGTTGTGCTCGTCCTTATATCGCAGAGATTGCCTTTGTTGGTCGAGCTCCCGGGAAATACAACATCCACCTTGGTGGTGGCTTCGTCGGAAACAGGATCGGCGGGATTTGGCAGCGCAGTGTCAAGGACGAGGAAATCGTAGGATTGCTCCGTCCGGTTCTCAAGCAATATGCTACGGAACGGAATGAAGGTGAGCGATTTGGAGATTTTGTGATCCGTGCCGGGATCATTCACGAGGTGACCCATGGGAGTGAGGTTCACAAAGAACACACTCCTGCATGATGAAGATATCTCAATCCAGTTCAAACGCAGTCTTGAGTAATGATCCCTCTTCAGAGGAGTTGTCGGCAATTCTTGAGCCGCTGAAAGCTTCCGAGCGAATTCTTCAACTCAAGGAAATCTACGGCAGTCGCCTGGTGGCAAGCAGTAGCTTTGGGGTGCAAGCATCAGTCATGCTTCATTTGATCAAAGAGCACGCGCCGGAGATCCCCATCATTTTTGTCGACAGCGGTTACTGCTTTCTGGAGACCTACCAGTTTGCGCAGAGCTTTATCGACGACTGGGGACTGGATATTCGTGTTTTTAATCCTGCAATCTCGGCTGCCCGTCAAGAAGCTCTCTACGGAAAACTCTGGCAGGAGGGTGAAGAGGGGAACAAAAAATATGCGCTCCTTAACAAGATCGAGCCAATGAACCGGGCTCTTTCCGAGATAGGCGGTGATGTTTGGTTGAGCGGTCTTCGCCGTAGCCAATCTTCGACCCGCGCGCACCGTGCCTATGCCGAACAGCAGAGCTCAACGATGAAAGTCTACCCGATTCTTGATTGGGCGGATGCCCAGCTGGTATCGTGCTTTCACGAGAATGATCTCCCCAAGCATCCTCTTGAAACAGAGGGATATCTCACGATGGGAGACTGGCATTCCACGCGAAAACCCCAAGCGGGCGAGACTGCCGAAGAGACCCGCTTTGGTGGGCAGAAATATGAATGTGGACTCCATGAGGAGTCTGGGCAGAATGACTTTCAGATCTAAATAACAATTATTACCATGAGCATTGCTTCCAACATCGTCGATACCGTCGGCAACACTCCACTCATTAAATTAAATACCGTCACCGAAGGACTCGATTGCGAGGTCTTTGTCAAAGCGGAGTTTTTCAACCCGCTTTTCAGTGTGAAAGATCGCATTGGTAAGGCCATGATCGAAGACGCCGAAGCGAGCGGCAAGCTCAAGCCAGGTGGCACGATCGTGGAGGCAACATCGGGGAATACCGGGATCGCGCTTGCGTTTGTGGCCCGTGCCAAAGGCTACAAGTGCATCCTGACGATGCCCGAGACAATGTCGGTGGAGCGTCGTATTTTGCTGCGCTGTCTTGGTTCCGAAATCATCCTTACCCCTGGGCCCCGTGGAATGGGGGGAGCAATTGCCAAGGCCAAACAGATTCTTGCTGAAGACGACGACGCTTTTGGCCCAAGTCAGTTCGACAACCCAGCCAACCCGCAGGTTCATCGTGATACGACTGCCGAGGAAATTTGGCGGGACACAGAGGGCAACATCGACGCGATCGTGGCAGGTGTCGGAACCGGGGGAACACTCACCGGAGTCGGGGAGGTCCTTAAATCCCGTAACCCTAATTTTAAGGTGTTCGCTGTTGAACCGGAAAACAGTCCTGTGATTGGTGGCGGCTCTCCAGGTCCGCACAAAATTCAAGGGATCGGAGCAGGCTTTATCCCTGGTAATCTCAACACTGCTATTGTTGACGAGGCTATTACCGTGACGAACGAAGAGGCTTTCGAGATGGCTCAAAAACTTGCCCAACTTGAAGGCATTCCTGCTGGAATTTCAACCGGTGCAAATGTCGCTTCCGCCCTCAAGGTAGCTGCTCGCGATGAATTCAAAGGCAAGAGAATCGTGACGATCGGATGTTCTTCAACTGAACGTTATCTGAGCACTCCGCTTGCTGAAACATACCGGGAGGAAGTGACTAATCTTCCGGTAGCTGAGCTTCCCGAGTGAGGATAGGATTTCTTTTTTTCAGAAGCCCCGGCCGGTTGGTTGGGGCTTTTTTATTCTATGAGAAACATGAAGAACTCATCCGAATGCATGGGAAACCCTCTTATTTCATTAGGAATTCGATGACTTCGTTTTGGGGATCTACTTCACGGGGAAAGGAGCGCGCTTAGAGGAAGACGAAGAGGGTTGGTTTTCATGAAGATATCGTATCGCTACCTACCTTTTACTAATTAGCGTCCAAGTTAAGAGGTGCTTCTAAAGTGAGTCCCATTTCAAGAGGGATGGCGTGATTCAGCCCTCTCATAAAGGTGTCTTGGAGAATGACCAAGAAAAGACCCGCCACTGTGGACGGGTCTCATCGAAACAGGAACAAAAGTGACGTTCTTCGTTTTTTTAGCCACCAACCAACCAGTAAACCGGCTGCGGCCAAATTCCCAGGATCACGACAATGACCGTAAGAACGGCGATGATATTCAGGGAGAGTGGAGAGATCTTGATCGGGGACTCATCAAGTGAATTCCGCCAATACATCGCTCGAATGATTTGAAAGTAGTAGTAAAATCCGGCGGCGACTCCAATGAAGCCAAGAACGACCGGAACCCAAAGACCGCCGGTCACAGCCATTTTAAAGGCGAGAAATTTCCCCCAGAATCCAGCAGTCAGGGGAAGCCCTGCGAGGGCTCCGATGATGATCGCAGTCATCAGAGCAAGAACGGGATGCCTTTGTCCCAGCCCCTCAAACGCTGAAATATCATCTGAGCCGGTGTTGCGGTGAATCACGACGAGGATGAAGAAAGCTGCGAAGGTCATGATAAGATAGATCGCAAGGTAAAAGGCCACGACTTCTTTGGAAGTCAGGTCATTCCCAGCATTCCAAGCGGCTAAAGGCATCAGGATGAAACCGGCATTGGCAATGGATGAGTAGGCAAGGAGACGTTTGAAGTTGGTTTGGGGGATTGCGGCGAGGTTTCCGAGAAGGATGGTCGCTCCGGCAAGGACGGCGAGGATGAAAGCGACTTTGCTTCCTAGTTCGCTATCAAGGAAAGGCTCGATGACACGAATCATGATGACGAATCCTGAAGCTTTGGAAGCAATAGAGAGGAAGGCGGTCGTGGGCGTGGGAGCGCCTTGATAAACGTCGGGAATCCAGAGGTGCATGGGAACGGCACCAACCTTGAAAGCGAGAGAGATAAGAATGAGCGCCAATCCGAAAAGAAGGTAGGTCGAGTTCTTTTCGGTGATCTGATCCCCGATCAAGGCGAGATCTGTCGTTCCGGTGGCTCCATAGATCCAGGCAATTCCGTAGACAAGGAATCCGGTGGAGAGAGCGCCGAGAATGAGGAACTTTACGCCGGCCTCAAGTGACCCAACGTTACGACGCATGAAACCAACCAGAATGTAGGAGGTGATCGTGGTCAGTTCGAGAGCTACAAAGATTGAGACTAGGTCTTTGGCTGAGGCCATCCACATCATGCCCGCACAGGCAAAGAGGAAGAGGCAGTAGTATTCTCCGGTTCCGTCTTCAGAGTCTGGATTTGCGGTGAATTTGGAGAGAGTTTTCCGATATTCCAGAGACAGAAGCAGGGCAAGAATCGTTGCCACGATCGTGAAT
>Ga0308005_10000222_pt1 | contig 22015 bp, 15 predicted proteins | sample Neamet67_FD_203142 | JGI IMG/M metagenome (GOLD analysis project Ga0308005, IMG submission 203142) | Marine microbial communities from water near the shore, Antarctic Ocean - #67 | ecosystem: Environmental > Aquatic > Marine > Unclassified | place: Southern Ocean | collected 2014-06-07 | reverse complement strand
CGATCTTTCTCCGTCTGGATTCGTCTCTTTCTTCCAACATGATTTAGCTTTCAGCGCGAAGAGTGACCGAGCGACCGTGGGCATACAGCCCTTCCATTGCCGCAAAATGTTCAACCACTTTTTGCGATTTTCTTACGGCAGCCTGATCCATGCGCACAACACTCGCACGGCGCTGAAACTGGTCGGCTCGAAGCCCTGAGAATGATCTCCCCGATCCTTCGGTCGGCAAGGTGTGACTTGGGCCGGCGAGGAAGTCGCCCACGGCAACCGCCGAGTAGTTTCCGACATAGATCGCGCCAGCTGTTCTTACCTGATCGAGCCACTTGTCTTCATCTTTCGCGACCAAAATCAAGTGCTCGGGAGCCCAGTCATTCACGATCGCGATCGAATCCTTCATCGACTTGGTCAGCAAAATAAATCCCGCTCTCTTAAGAGCCTTTGTCGCAATCTCACGGCGAGGAGTCTCGGCCAGTTGCTCTTTCAACTCCACTTGGATGTCTTTAAAAAGCCTCTTCGAGTGGGTCACCACTCCAACCACCGAATCCGGCCCGTGTTCCGCTTGGGCGAGAAGATCGGCAGCGAGAAAGCGAGCGTTTCCGGTGGCATCAGAGGCAATCAAAACCTCACTTGGTCCGGGCAGAAGATCGATCGAGACAGCCCCCACCATCTGACGTTTCGCTTCAACGACGTAGCTATTCCCCGGTCCAAAAACCTTATCGACCGGCGCGATACTCTTGGTCCCCAGCGAAAGCGCAGCAATGCCATGGGCTCCTCCTGCTTTGTAAATTTCGGTCGCTCCCGCAACGTCCAATGCATAGAGTAGGTCCAAATTTACGGAGCCATCCGGTCCCGGTGGTGTCGCCGCCACGATCTCGGGAACCCCTGCCGCCTGGGCAAAGCCAGCGGTCATCAAGGACGTCGATACCAGAGGCGCTTTTCCTCCCGGCACGTAGACCCCCACCCTGTCGAATGGCACAAATCGCTCACCCACTTCAACTCCCTGGGGATTCATGGCAGTCCAATTCTTGCGAAGACTTTTCTGGGCAAAAGAATGGATATTTTTCAAGGAAGCCGTAATCGCAGCCTTGGTTTCCTGACTCACCGAAGCGCGTGCATGTTCCAACTCGGATTCGCTGACTCTCAGGGTCTTTGGAGTGAGTTTTGCACCATCAAACTTCTCGGCAAAGGAAATGAGAGCTTTGTCTCCCCTCCTTGCGACCTCGGCTACGATTCCCGCCACCGCATCCGAAACAGCATCGCTCGGGATCGCCCGACGATACAGCTTCTTAACAAAGGCCGGATAGCCCTTGTCCTCGTAGGTGACAATTTTCATCTCCGCTATTTAATGCCAGATGGCGGGAAGAACAAGAGAATCGACCGGCCGAAGAAAACTATCCGTTCAACTTCTCCAGACTCTTGGCGAGAAACTTACCATCCTTGCGGAAGAGCTTTCCATCAAAGTAGATTTCGCCACCTCCGTAGTCCTTGCGCTGAATATTCACCATATCCCAGTGGACTGAAGAACGGTTGCCATTGTCCGCTTCCTCGTAAGCTTGTCCCGGAGTGAAGTGAAAACTCCCCGCGATCTTCTCATCAAACAAAATATCGCGCATGGGCTCGCGAATCACCGGATTGAAGCCCAATGCAAACTCACCCACGAAACGAGCTCCGGCATCACTATCGAGGATCTTGTTGAGCTCTCTGGTCTTTCCTCCCGCCGCTTCGGCCTTGATGATTTTCCCTTTCTCAAAAATCAGTTTAATCCCATCGAATCCAATCCCGCGATAAATGGTAGGAGCGTTGTAAGTGATCACCCCTTCCACCGAGTCCTTGACCGGAGCAGTGAAGACCTCTCCATCGGGAATATTGTAATTCCCACCACAAGCAATCGCCGGAATATCCTTGATCGAGAACTTCAGATCAGTCCCTTTTCCCAAAAGGTGCACGTCATTGGCCTTCTCCATGAATCGGGCCAAGGCATTCATCGAAGGGACAAGGCTCTTGTAGTCAAGCAGGCAAACCTTGAAGTAAAAATCCTCAAACGCTTCGGTGCTCATTCCCGCCTGCTGGGCCATCGCCGGATGGGGCCAGCGAAGCACACACCACTTTGTCTTTTTCACCCGATGATCGAGCACCTTCCGAATATGCTTCATCGCAACTCCCATCTCCTTCGCCGGAACATCGCTAGTTTCGGTAATATTGTGGGATCCCCGAATCGCAATATAGGCATCCATGTCCCTCATCTCGGCGAGGAGATGCTTGGCCGTCGCTTTGTATTGTTCATCGCTCGCCTTCATCAAAAGCTCTCGACTGAGACGATTGGAGCCCAAACGAAGAAACGGCTCAGCCTTTCGGGATCTCACCTCACGGATCAAAGCAACCGCCATGTCCTCCGGGGTATCGACAAGATCCAAAAGGATCTTCTCGCCTTTTTTAAGAGAGGTTGAGTAACGGATGAGTTGTTTGGCCAGTTCGGTATACCTTGGGTCCATGGACCGAAGAAACCGTGTTGTCCTCAATTGGACAATCAGAAAAACCAAGCCTCACTTAATTAGAGGCTCGAACAAACGAAACCGATCCTAGTTGTCGTCGCGCCACTGTTCATAGGTGCGCCCACCCGGAATCTCCGGATCATCAAGATGCGAATTCGCATCGAGCTTGCGGCCCAGTTCAGACTCATCAAATGCCCCACCACCGCCAACGTGGTTATTGGGTGCCTCACAAGATGTGAGAACAGACACAAAGGCCAGCGCAAGGACAGTAAAGACAGCACGTTTCATTAAAGGGATTATGACTGTTAAGATCGCTCCGGCAAGTCCGGACTCCCCCTCTAAAAAAGAAAACGCCCTCTTCGTTTACTCCCCCTCCTTGATCATGCCAGAAGCCGCCTTAGAGAGAGCTCCTTCGAGCTCTTTTGGCAATCCGAATTCGGGGATCTCCTTCACAAAAAGGCTCCAGTCCTTTTTCATCCCACTTCCAAGGTATGCGTTCAACCGAGCTGCCACTGTCGAATCTGCGAGAGATTTTCCATCGGGATAAGTCTTGGTCAGCACATCGCGAACTTCGGAAAAGCGGGTCAGGTAATATTTCTGATGATAGTCTTCCGCATAGGTAAACTTGGCGACCGGCAGGATACTGGTCTGGACCCGGGCCACTTCCACGCCCTGTTTACTGGCCGCTTCAGCCCGAGACTTCTCAGCCGTTTTCTTCTGGGCTTCATCATGATAAAAGACCCCATTCATATATTGGCGGGAGGAATTGATCTGATCACATCGATGCGCAGACCAAAAAATGTCAAGCAGGTCGGTGTAACTCAATACTTCCGGATCGAAATCGATCGAAATCACTTCGGTATGGTTTCCCAGACTATAGTAGGAAGGATTCTCCTTCTCACCACCGGCATATCCAACACGCGTACGTAAAACCCCTTTGAGACTTCCGAACTCGGAATCAGGCCCCCAAAATCATCCCAAACCAAAGGTCGCGGTTTGAAATTTCACCTTCGCCGTTTTCGCATCAAGCGGAAGCGTCATTGCCGACACCTTCCCGTCGGCCTTGGGGAGTTTTTCTCCGGGAGCAATTCCTGCCATAAGGGCTAAACCTGCTATCACTCCGCCAATGATCAATCGAAATTTCATAGAACTGCCAGTATGATGGCACAGAATTAAAATTATTCCAGTCCAAGTAAACCTTCTACTTTTTCCCTTTGCTTCCCGACAGAATCCACCAAACGCTACTTCGGACGAATGATTGAGCCTCGCACAGTATCTGAATTTGCCGAACGGGTCCTCATGGGGACCTCACTTGAGGAAAAACTCACCCATGCTCCAAAGTCACTCGTCCTAGATCCGCCTAAAAGAGGAGGCTTCAAATCGCCCTCCCTCCCGGGGCGTCCCAACCACCTGAAACCAAGATCCAACGACGGAAAATCACCCTTTCCCAGCGAGGATCAAATCCAAAACGAAGAACAGCGCGGCATCCTTCTCCACTTTTTCGCCAACCACGAACTGCTCGCCGTCGAGCTCATGGCCCTTGCCCTGTTAAAGTTCCCCGACGCGCCCGATGCCTTTCGCAAAGGCGTCCTGCGAACCCTTCAAGAAGAACAAGACCACACCCGCTGGTATCTTGAGCGGATGAAGTCCTGCGGCCTCACCTTCGGCGACTACCATCTCAGCCCCATGATTTGGTCGCACATTTCCTCTATGGAAAGCCCCCTCGACTACGTCTCTCGCCTCTCCCTCACTTTCGAACAAGCCAATCTCGACTACGCCAATCACTACTCAAAGGTCCTTTCCCAGGCCGGAGATCAAAAATCAGCCGATCTCCTCGCTAAAATCTACAAAGATGAGATCGCCCACGTGGGCTACGGCTTGAAATGGCTCCGTCGCTGGAAGGAAAACGCCCAAAGCGATTGGGACGCCTGGCACAAGCAGCTTCATTTCCCCCTCTCCCCCATCCGCGCCAAAGGCATGACTCCCTTCAATGAAGAAGGGCGTCGCAAAGCAGGCCTCGATGAAAATTTCATCTCATCCCTTAAACACTTTCAGGCCTCCCGGGGCCGCCACCCCGACCTCTACTGGTTCAATCCCGACGTCGAGCTCGCCGCCGCCTTCAAAAACTGGACGCCCCCGAAACGAATCGAGGAAGTCTCAGCCGATCTTGAATACGCTTTCGTGCTCGCCGCACCCTCCAGCGACGATCTTGCCCTCGTCCGCAAAATCCCCCGCAACGAACACCGCGAGTATCTCGAACAACACAACCTCACCTTCCCTGAACTTGCGCTCCTCACCGAATTGGAAACCATCCAAAATCAACGGAAGATCCGAGATGAACACCCCTGGGGAAAACCGAAGCCTGAACTCCTTTCCAAGCAACTCGGCCTCAAACTCAGATCCATATTGGATCCCGATCCCATCCCTTCAGCAATCTGTCGAAACGAGCCCGAAATCCGTCGCTTCATCGAAATCCATCCTCTTAAGAATTGGATCGCCAAGCCCCTTCTTAACTCGGCAGGTCGTGGGATTCTTAAAATTTCTAAGGGGTCCGGAAACTATATCCCACCCATCAAGGGGAGCTATCTCATCGAACCCTGGCTCACCAAAGCCCGCGAGTTTTCCCTCCTCTATCATTTCAGCCCTCCCGAACAGGGCGGCCTCCGCTTCCTTGGCCTATGTCATCAAGAGGTCAGCAAAAGCGGTCAATGGCTCTCCTCCACCTCCGCCCCAAAGCCCGCCAGCGGCCTCCCCCCGGAACACGCCCGCCTCATCTCCAACCAAGTCCTCCCGGAAGCAAAAAAAGAGATCCTCCAAGCCCTCTCCCGGCTCCTCGAAGAACACCAATACCACGGCCCCGTCTGTATCGACTCCTTCCTCCACTACACATCCGAAGGCCTCCAATGGCATCGCGTCAGCGAAATCAACGCCCGCTGGTCCATGGGCCGCCTCGCCCATCAGCTTCGCCTCAAACTCTCCCCAAACCGTTCCCTCACTCTCACCACGGCCACCTCGGAAGCCGCCATTCAGCCTTCTAAAAGCACCATCCTCCTTGGCGATCCCGCCACCGCCAAAACCCGCATTCCCATTGCCATCATCCAGAAGAAATAAACCTCAAATTTCACCCTTCACTCTTTCCCCCTCACCATTCACTCTCCTTCCATGAGCCGACTCTCACAAGCCGTTAGCATCAATCCATATTTTAAAGTTCAGCCTGGAAAAATCAACACCTTCAAAGAAACCATGAAGGAATTCGTCGCTCGGACCAGCACTGAGGACACCTGTCTCTACTATGACTTTTCCATCTGTGGAGACCAGGTCTTCTGCCGCGAAGCCTACGTCGGAGCCGCCGGAGTTCTCCGCCACCTCGAAAACGTTGGATCTTGCATCGAAGAAGCCCTCACCTTTTCCGAACTCTACCGCCTTGAAATCCACGGCCCCGCCGCCGAACTCGATCAACTCCGCGAACCTCTCGCGGAACTCAACCCCGAATTCTACGAGCACGTCACGGGCGTTGCGAAGTAAGCAATCCGAACCTATCGTTTTCACATGCCAACGAAGAAGGAAATCCAGGACCTCTACTTCATGGACGCGCGCTTCAAGCTTCTTGAAATCGCGTCTTTCCTCGACCGCGTGGACCGCCACGAAGGCGAGGCCGACTTTCGTCACCCCGCCTTCATGAAAGCACTCGAAGCGATGCAAAATCCCGCCGCCGGAACAACTCGCGCCCAAGCCGTGCATCTCGCCTTCTCCGATCACTCCACCGAACCAGCCGAATCTGCAGGAATCCAGTTCGCCTTCGGAGCTCACAACGAGGAGGAGAAATCGTGAAATACATCGAGCCACATGCCCACATGGTCAGCCGAACCACGGCCGACTATCAAACCATCGCCCAAGTTGGTTGCGAGGCTCTTTGCGAACCTGCTTTCTGGGCCGGTTTCGACCGCGCGTCCGCCCAGGGATTCTATGACTACTACCGTCAGCTCACCGAATACGAACCAGCCCGTGCTGCAAAATTTGGCATCAAGCATTTTTGCTGGCTCTGCATCAATCCCAAGGAAGCCGAGGACCCCGTCTTCGCCCGCGAAGTGATGGCCCTCATCCCTGACTTCATCGACAAGCCCAACGTCCTCGGCATCGGTGAAATCGGCCTCAACAAGAACACCAAAAACGAGCTCGCCATCTTCGAGGAACACATCGAACTTGCTAAAAAATTCGACCTTCCCATCCTCATCCACACCCCTCACCTCGAGGACAAACTGAAGGGAACCCGCCTCATCCTCGACGCCCTGAACAACGCTAACGTTGATCGCAACCGCGTCATCATCGACCACGTCGAAGAACACACCGCTCCTCTCGTCCTTGATCAGGGCTACTGGGCCGGCATGACTCTTTACCCCGAATCTAAGTGCTCGCCCGCCCGTGCCATCGATATTCTTGAAACTTTCGGAATGGAAAATATTTGGATGAATTCCGCCTGCGATTGGGGCATCTCTGACCCCCTCGCCGTCATCAAGTGCGCCCTTGAAATGAAGAAGCGCCATTACTCCGCCGAAGTGGTTGAGAAAGTCATCTTTGATAACCCGAAGACCTTCCTCTCCCAGTGCCCTAATTTCTCGCTCTAGCCCGGATTGTCCGGCACCGTTTGGGCACCTACTCACCGAGGTAACCTCGCCACCTCTCAAAACAGGCCCAGCTTCCGGCTTCGAGGAAAAGAGAGAGAAAAGCGACGTGGATAAATGAGAGGGAAGCCAATCTCCATTGGAAATCCGCAGTCTATGATCTCATCGAGGGCTTCTAAATCGTCTACAAATCCGGCCTAATCACCATTCAAATTGGATTTGACCAATCACAGCATTCCTAAACACCAAACTGGTATTCAGAATACCGTCTCTGGACTTTCTTTCACCATCCTGACCCAGGGAAATTATTATTAATCATTTTTACACTCTTGATATCTTTCACAAAAGCGGAGTCGCTCTTACCCCATTCCCGAGACTTCCCAAGTCTATCGAGTCGTCGCCATTGAGCAACCACCAGTCAATTAAAGAGCTCCCACGCCCTTCCTCTCCTCATTTTCTTTCCCACTTGCGACTCCGGCGAGTCCCGCTATGTAGCCAGCGTGAAGTTTAACAACCACCACCTCGCCTATTGCACCAATATTCATCCCGCCGAAAACTGGGCCGAAACCTTTGCCGTTCTCAAAGACGACGTGTTGGCGGTCCGCGACCGGGTCGCCAAAAAAGAAGCATTCGCCATCGGGCTTCGTCTTTCTTCTCAAGCAGCTTTTGAACTTCTTAAAGAAAACCACCTCGATCTCTTCGAACAATGGCTGAAGGATGAGAATTGCTACGTCTTCACCATCAACGGCTTCCCCTACGGCGCCTTCCACGGCACCCGGGTGAAGGAGAACGTCTACAAACCCGACTGGACCCAGCTCACCCGACTCGTCTACACCGAGCAACTTTTTACTATCATCGCCCGCCTCTGCCCCCAGAAATCCGGAGGCTCTGTCTCCACTCTTCCCGGGTCCTTCAAGGAATTCGGAGCCGACGAAGAACTCATCTTTGCCAACCTCTACTCTTGTGCTCTCACCATCGAGAGCCTTGCCAAAGAAACCGGCAAAGATCTCCACCTCGGACTCGAACCCGAACCTCTCGGCCATTTCGAAAACACCGAAGAAACTCTCGCCTTCTTCAAGCGCTTCTTTTCCTGGTGTAAAGATCAAGATCTCGACGACAAGCCTATCAAAAAACACATCGGCATCAACTACGATACCTGCCACTTCGCTCTTGAGTTCGACGACTGCCATCAGTCACTCAAGACCCTCACTGCCGCCGGCCTCCGCATTTCAAAAATCCACCTTTCCAACGCCCTCTCTTTCGACCCTCAAAACCCCGAAGCGCTCGAGGCCATACGTCAATTCGACGAACCCACCTATCTCCACCAAGTCATCCTCAACACCACCCCCCTCACCCGCTTCAAAGATCTCCCCGAATTCGACGGCAACACTACCGCCACCGAAGGCCGCATTCACTTCCACGTCCCTCTTTACTCCGAGCCGCTCGCCCCGCTCGCTTCCACCCTCGACCACGCCGAAGCCGCTCTCTCCTACCTCAAAGAGCATCCCGAAGCCTGCACCCACCTCGAAATCGAAACTTACACCTGGGGCGTCCTCCCCGATCATCTCCAAAAGCCCCTCACCGACCAAATCAGCGCCGAGTACGAGTGGGTCCGCTCCCGATAATCTTCATCAATGCGCAAGTAATACCACCTCCGCCAATCGCCCAATGGCTTGCTTGCCTCGGATGTTTCCCGATTGATTGAACTCACCACTTCTCTAACACCGATATATTCGTCCGCGACCTCAGCTTGGAATCGCTTCATTTTCCCAACGATTGTTGCTTGCCAAATTCAACCCCTTTATCGAGAGTCTCCCCAACGCGGAGGGGTGGCAGAGTCTGGTTTAATGCACCGGTCTTGAAAACCGACGTAGCGAAAGCTACCGAGGGTTCGAATCCCTCCCCCTCCGCCATATTTTTAAAGACTTTCAGATCAATGAGTTGAAGGGATTCCTCTCCGGTGAGAGATGGCTTCTGGCACACTGTTCGGTGAAGTTTGAAGAAGGTCGCCATTTGCGGAAGCGGTAGCATAAGACGTCCTGCAAGGGATGAATTTTAAACTTAACGGCTCAGGTTAGAGCTTTTGTACGGGAGCTGTGCTGCTCTCCCCATTAACGAAAACAGGCCTTCGCTCCAATGGGGCTACTGCTGGAGCTTATCCCCTCATGTTGCTACGTCCTTGCGCGCGGGCGCGGGGTCTGCGGGACATAGGGTATTTTAGTGAGCACCTATGGTTATCTGCCATATCGTGGCATAGCTCTCGTGCCGCGCCCAGTAGGTGGCCTGCGACCTCTGAATGGATGGTTATACCAGGCCATGTAGTCCCGTCTCTTAGCTCCCTTGTCCCACGCTTCGTCGAGATCCATCGCGAAATAGATGTCCCCGCAGAGCCAGCGAGAGATCGTCCTACGGTTCACGCCGGCAGCACGGGCAGCCTGAACCTTGTTATCACCGGCGGCGATGTGAGCGATGACCACCTGCTTCCAGCATGCTGTGTTACAGGCCCTACTCATGACTAAGCTGCAGAGGGTGGCCTGCGACCAAGACGGTCACGCCACGTTAGTTAAGGGAGCGTGGTGCTGTCCATGAGGTAGCGGTCGCATTCGCGGGCTGCGCCACGGCCTTCGTTGATGGCCCAGACGATGAGGGACTGGCCGCGTCGCATGTCACCGGCCGCGAAGATGCCGTCGATGTTGGTGGTGTAGCGTTCGAACTCGGCCTGCACGTTGCTGCGCTGGTCGGTTTCGAGGGCGAATTGCTCGACGATTTCCTGCTCGGGTCCGAGGAAGCCCATGGCGAGGAGGGCGATGTCGCAGGGGATGGTTCGGAGGGTGCCTTCGGTCTCCTGCGGGATGAACTGACCTTTGTCGTTCTTGCCCCAGGTGATATCGACGATCTCGAGGCCGGTGACCTTGCCCTCGTCGTCGGAGATGAATTGCTTCGTCATGACGAGGTAGGCGCGGGGGTCCTTGCCCTGGATCTCGGCGGCTTCTTCCTGACCGTAGTCCATCTTGTAAACCTTCGGCCACTCGGGCCAGGGGTTGTTGGCGGCCCGCTCCATGGGAGGCTGGGGCATGATTTCCAACTGGATGATATTCTTGCAGCCCTGACGGAGGGAGGTGCCAACGCAATCGGTGCCGGTGTCACCACCGCCGATGACGACGACGTGCTTGTCGGTCGCGTTCATGTCGGGGTTGGTGCCGTCGAAGCCGTTGTCGAGTTGGTGCTTCGTGTTGGCGGTGAGGAAATCCATGGCGAAGTGCACACCGGTGGCGTTGCGGCCGTCGATGGGGAGGTCGCGGGGCTTGGTGGCGCCGCAGCAGAGGATGACTGAATCGAAATCGGCGCGGAGTTTTTCGACGGTCCAGGTGTCGTCCTGGCCGATGTTGACGCTGCATTCGAAGGTAACACCTTCGTCTTCCATCAGCTTGATGCGACGTTCGACGACTTCGGTCTTATCGAGCTTCATGTTGGGGATGCCATACATGAGGAGTCCGCCGGGGCGGTCGGCGCGTTCGAAAACAGTGACGGTGTGGCCGGCTTGGTTGAGTTGGTCAGCGGCGGCGAGTCCGGCAGGGCCGGAACCAACCACGGCAACCTTCTTGCCGGTGCGCTCAGTTGGAGCGTGGGGAGGGAGCCAGCCTTCTTCCCAACCGCGGTCAATGATCGAGCACTCGATGTTCTTGATGGTCACTGCCGGCTCGATGGATCCGAGGACGCAGGAGCCTTCGCAGGGAGCGGGGCAGACGCGGCCGGTGAACTCGGGGAAGTTGTTGGTCTTGCGGAGGCGCTGGAGGGCTTCCTTCCAACGGCCACGGTAGACGAGGTCGTTCCACTCGGGGATGAGGTTGTTGACGGGACAACCGCTAGCCATGCCGGAGAGGAGGATGCCGGAATGGCAGTAAGGCGTGCCGCAGTCCATGCAGCGTGATGCCTGTGTGCCGACGGCTTTGTCGTCGCGGTCAGCGTGAATCTCTTTCCAGTCCTTGATGCGGTCAAGGGGGGAGCGATCGGGAATCGTTTTGCGTTCGAAGTCGAGGAATCCGGTAGGTTTACCCATGGTTGTGAATGTCTAGAGTGTTAAAAAGTGGAAAGTTGCTTGTGTTGCCTTAGTGTCCGACTTTGGCGTTTGCCTCAAACGCGGCGAGGATGGCGTCATCGCCCTCCAGACCTTGTTCGCGGGCTTCTTCGAGTGCGTTGAGAACGCGCTCGTAGTCGGCAGGGAGCACCTTGTAAAACTTGGGGAGGGATTCCTTCCAGTTCTGCAGGAGCTTCTGGCCTTTGACGCTGCCGGTGAGTTTGACGTGATTTTTGATGCGCGACTGGACATCAGCGATCTCCAGGTCGCGGCATTCGATGAGCGGGTAGAGGTTGACCATGGCCCGGTTGAGCTTGGATTCGAAGTCGCCGTTCTCGTCGTAGACGTAGGCAACGCCACCGCTCATGCCTGCGGCGAAGTTGCGTCCAGTGCCACCGAGACAGGTGACGGATCCGCCGGTCATGTATTCGCAGCCGTGGTCACCGATTCCTTCGATGACCGTGTGGGCGCCGGAGTTGCGAACGCAGAAGCGTTCACCAGCGACTCCGGCCATGAAGGCCTCGCCCGCGGTTGCTCCGTAGAAGCAGGTGTTGCCGACGATGATGTTTCGGTCAGCGACGAACGATGGGTGAGAGTCCTTGGGAGGAGCGATGACGATTCTCGCGCCGCAAAGGCCCTTGCCGACGTAGTCGTTGGCGTCGCCTTCGAGGGTGAGGTTCATGCCGTTCGGGCAGAAGGCGCCGAAGGATTGTCCGGCACTTCCGTTGAACTTGAGGTTGATGGTGCCGTCGGGGAGTCCGGCGGAACCGTGTTTGCGGCTGATCTCGGCACCAGTGATCGTGCCGACCACGCGATTGATGTTCACGATGGGCAGCTCGGCGGTGACCTTTTGGCCGTGCTCGATGGCGGGACGGCAGATGTCGAGAAGCTTGGTGTTGTCCAGGGCAAGCTCGAGGAGGTGGTCCTGCTTCTGAGTGTTGTAGGAGTCAACTTCCGGTCCGACTTTCGGACGGTGAAGGATCTTGGTGTAGTCGAGTCCTTGGGCTTTCCAGTGGGCGACTGCTTTGCGCATCTCGAGGAGGTCACTGCGTCCGACCATTTCATTGAGGGTGCGGAAGCCGAGTTTGGCCATGATTTGGCGAAGCTCTTCGGCGACGAACTGCATGAAGTGCACGACGTTTTCGACAGCTCCGTTGAACTTGGCGCGGAGGCGTGGGTCCTGGGTAGCGACGCCGACCGGGCAGGTGTTCTTGTGACAGACACGCATCATGAGGCAGCCGAGGGTGATGAGGGGGGCGGTTGAGAAACCGAATTCCTCGGCGCCGAGCAAACAGGCCACAGCGACGTCGCGGCCGGTCTTGAGTTGGCCGTCTGTTTCGAGCACCACGCGGGAGCGCAGGTCGTTGAGAAGAAGGGTTTGGTTTGTCTCGGCGAGTCCGAGTTCCCATGGGCAGCCGGCGTGTTGAATCGACGAGCGCGGGCTGGCACCTGTTCCGCCGTCGTGGCCGGAGATGAGGATGACGTCGGCTTTCGCTTTCGCAACACCGGCGGCAATCGTGCCGACGCCGACCTCGGACACCAATTTCACGTTGACGCGGGCTTGAACGTTGGCGTTTTTCAAATCGTGGATGAGCTCGGCGAGGTCTTCAATTGAGTAGATATCGTGGTGTGGAGGAGGGGAGATGAGTCCCACACCCGGCGTCGTGCCGCGGACCTTGGCGATCTGCGGGAGGACTTTGTGGCCGGGTAGCTCTCCACCTTCGCCGGGCTTGGCGCCCTGTGAGATCTTGATCTGAATCTCCTCGGCGTTGACGAGGTAGTTGCTGGTGACGCCGAAGCGTCCGCTGGCGACCTGTTTGATGGCGCTCTTCTTCGAGTCGCCCAGTTCGTTGGTCCAGGTGAATCGCTCGGGGTCTTCGCCGCCTTCACCGGTGTTCGACTTGCCGCCGATGCGGTTCATGGCGATGGCGAGTGCTTCGTGAGCTTCCTTGGAAATCGATCCGTAGGACATCGCGCCAGTCTTGAAGCGGCGAAGGATGCTCTCGGCGGACTCCACTTCCTCGAGAGGGATGGACTTGGAATCGTCGGTTTTGATTTCCATGAGGCCGCGCAAGGTGAATGCTTCGCGGGACTGGTCGTTGATGAGTTTGGAGTATTTTCCGAAGACATCGAAGTCGCCGGCGCGGGTCGATTGCTGGAGGAGGTGGATCGACTCGGGGCTGAAGAGGTGACGTTCTCCATCTGAGCGCCATTGGTAGAGTCCGCCGGGATCGAGGGCGGTGTCGTCGAGTTCGCGGGGGTGGTAGCCCTCGTCGTGACGCATTTTGGCCTCCTGGGAAATCCCAGCGAGTCCGATACCCTCAACGCGGGAGGCGGTGCGGGTGAAGTATTGGTCGATGACCTCGTGGTTGAGTCCGACGGCTTCAAAGATCTGTGCGCCGCGGTAGGAAGCGACGGTGGAGATGCCCATCTTGGACATCGTCTTGATGACGCCCTTGATGGATGCCTTGAGGAACTTCGCGGTCGCGGTGGAGTGATCCATGGAGATCTCTTCGTCTGCGGCCATTTCGCCGAGGGTGTCGATGGCGAGCCATGGGTTCACTGCATCGACGCCGTATCCGAGAAGGACGGCGAAGTGGTGGACCTCACGTGGTTCTCCCGACTCGAGGATGATCGAGACGCGGGTGCGGGTCCCTTTGCGGATGAGGTGATGGTGAAGGCCGGCTACGGCGAGGAGTGCCGGGATGGGGGCCTTCTTTGCATTCACTCCGCGGTCGGAAAGGATGAGAAGATTGGAACCTTCGCGGATGGCGAGGTCGGCGCCTTCGAAGAGGCGGTCGAGCGCTTGCTTCAGGGAGTCCTCGCTGACGAGCGCGTTCTCTTGAAGCGAGAGAGTGCTGTTTTCCGATCCGCCGGGGAGTCCGTCACCAACGAGTCCGACCTCGGCGAGTTCGGGCGTGTAGAGAATGGGGAGGGTGGCGGGCTTGAAGCCGTCTAGTTCGATGCCACGCAGTCGGGCGAGTTCCTCGCTCGAGATGATCGGCGAGTCGAGGCGGATCATGCGGCAGTTTTCCTCATCGGGGTGAAGAAGATCGCTCTCGGATCCGAGGAAGCTCACGCTGGCGGTGACCAGTTCTTCACGGATCGGGTCGATGGACGGGTTGGTGACCTGGGCAAAGAGCTGACGGAAGTAGCTGTAGAGCAGTTGTGGGCGCTCGGAGAGAATGGCAAGGGGGGTGTCGTTGCCCATCGAGCCGAGTGGCTGTGTGCCGCTCTCTGCGGAAGGTCCGAGGATAAAGCGCTTGTCTTCGAAAGTGAATCCGAAGGCACGTTGTTGGCGGATGAGTTCGTGTCCGGTGATGCGCTGGGGAGCAGTCCGCTCGGCGAGGTTGTTGAAGAAGACGCGATTGTTTTCCAACCACTCTGCGTAGGGAGCGGCGGTGGCGATTTCTTCCTTCACCTCGGTGTCGCCAATGATGCGACCCTTGCTGGTGTCCACGAGGAACATGCGGCCGGGTTCGAGGCGGCCTTTTTGGATCACGGTGGAGGGGTCGACAGGAAGGACTCCGACTTCGGAGGCCATGATGACCATGTCGTCGCTGGTCACGTAGTAACGGGAAGGGCGAAGGCCATTGCGGTCGAGGATGGCGCCGATGGAAATGCCGTCACAGAAGGCGATCGAGGCGGGTCCGTCCCACGGCTCCATCATGGTGGCGTGGTATTCGTAGAAGGCCTTTTTGGTGTCGCTCATGTGCTGGTGATTTTCCCAGGGCTCTGGGATCATCATCATCACTGCGTGGGGCAAGGTGCGGCCGGAAAGGACGAGGAACTCGAGGCAGTTGTCGAACATGGCGGAGTCCGATCCGTCGTCACGAATGATGGGGAGGAGTTTTTCCAGATCTTGTCCCATGACGCCGCTGTCGAGCAGTTGCTGCCGGGCGTGCATCCAGTTGACGTTACCACGCATCGTATTGATCTCGCCGTTGTGCGCCATGTAGCGGAACGGTTGGGCGCGGGGCCAACTCGGGAAGGTGTTGGTGCTGAAACGGGAGTGCACGAGCGCCATGCACGACTCCATGTCAGGGTGAGTGAGGTCGGGGAAATACTCTTCGAGCTGCCCGGTGGTGAGCATGCCCTTGTAGATGATCGTGCGGCCGGAGAGGCTGGCGTGATAAAAGAAATCTCCGCCGGGGGTGTTGCGGTAGCGGATCGCGTCGGAAGTGAGGCGGCGGATGACGTAGAGCTTCCGCTCGAAGTCTTGGTCGTCGGTGATCTCCGAATTGCGGCCGATGAAGACCTGCTTCATGACTGGTTCGCACTTCTTGGACGCTTTGCCGAGGATCTCGCTCTTCACGGGGACGTCACGCCAACCGAGGACGGTCTGGCCCTCCTCTTCGACGATTTTGGTGTAGACGTCCTTGCCCGCCTGGCATTCGGCGGCGTCGGGAGAGAGGTAGACGAAGCCGACGGCGTATTCGCCTTCATCGGGAAGATCGATGCCGAACTCGGGGGTGACGGTCTTGAAAAATTTGTGAGGCAACTGCAGGAAGAGTCCCGCGCCATCTCCGGTATCCGGATCACATCCACAGCCACCTCGGTGGTCCATGTTGCGGCACATTTCGAGGACGCCGAGGACGAGATCGTGGCTGCGCTTGCCCTTGAGATGACAGAGAAATCCGACTCCGCAGGAATCGTGTTCATTCTCGGGGCTGTAGAGGCCTTGGGGCTCGGGATGTCCGGGGATATTCATAGGTGGTCGTAAAGGTGCTTCCAAAGGTGCTTTCGTAGGCCCAATCACTCCCGCTTATAGCGGATCTGGACAGGCATTCTATCGAAAAGCGCCTGAGCCGGAACCCGAGGGGGCGGACCAGGGCGATCAAGCTAGGAAGAGGAGTCGTTCGCGGTAAGTACGGTTCATGATTACGCGGCGGCGTTTGGCTGGGAAGCTCCCTGTCACTCCGGGATTCTTCTTGAGGATATTGAGCACGATACGCGCATTGTTCCAAGATTTTTCGCGGCGTGAGTGCCTCCTACGAGCGACGCTCGTTGAGTTTCTTTTCGAGCCCTTCGGAATAGTAAAGATCCCCACTTGCTAGCGCTCGCACTGCTAGGAATTTGCTTTTTGCGTGGGGAGCTTGAGGTGCTTCATGAAAATCCGATTGGTAATCGTACGGATTCGCTCGATCTAGAAGGACTGGCGTTTGGGTGAGCCCTAAAAATTCCGCTCGCTTTTTGATAGACCGTATCCCTATTAGAAGTCCGGTAATCAGGCCATAAGGAGTCATCAACCGGCACAAGAATCCTAACAGAAAAGTCAGTAGGTCGCGTGCCTATCACCAGTTGCACGGGAGAATCAAAATCCTCCGACCTGGAGGGCTCAGGCGGCCCCACTCCACTGGTCTACTGCCCCTTCTGTTCTGCTAGAAAGCGGATTAGGTCGCGCAAATCGGTTCGGCTCAAACCAGCGGTGAGACCGGGTGGCATCAGCGACCCTGCGTCTGCACGAGTGGCGACCTGTCCAGTTGCAATCGATTGCGTGGTACCGGTGGCAGCATCACGGATCACGATGCGCTGTTCGTTTTCGGTGTCCACGTATCCGCCGATCACCTTGCCATCTTTGGTCGTCAGTGTGGTCGAGGCGTAACCCTCTTTGATCTGTCGCTTCGGCCACAGCACTGCCTCAATGAGTAGTTCAATAGGAACGCCCGCACCGACCGCGGTCAGCTCGGGCCCGAGGACACCGCCCGCTTCTCCCAGCTTGTGACAGGCGACACAACTGAGGCCGGCCGAGGCGTAAATTTTGGCGCCGTTTTCAGAGTTACCGCTCTCTTCCACCTCGGAACTCAGAGTGCGGACATAGGCCTCGTTGTGCTTTGGAAGCCCGATGCTGCCATCCGCCGCCACGTTGCGGAGCAGGCGGTCGAGCGCCAGATCATAACGGCCGGCCGCGCCTAGGACCGCTCGCACTCGAGTCGCCAGTTCTGGGCTAATCGGAGCCGTTCCCAAGGCGGCCGCCAGCGCTGCACCCCCGCCCTCTTGAATTAAGAATGGCGTAACAACTAGACGCACCTGGCCGTCGTCGACAGCCTTGCGCAACAGACCGGTAGCCTGCTGCGCCGCCTTTGGCAGATCGATTTCACAGAGCACCCGCAGCGCCGCCTGTCGAATCTCGGGTGCGGGATTGCCGACGGCTTTGGCGATCACCTCGAGAGCGTCTTTGCCGCGAAGCTGTCCGAGAGATTCGACCGCTGCAGCGCGCAGTTTTGCGTGGGCCTCGCCGTCAGAGAGAATGTTCCCGATCCGATCGGTTAGTCCACTAGTCCCCCACTCTCCAGCCAAGCGGATTGCATGTGCACGAACGTCCACGTTCTCGTTCACTAACATTTGTTCCAAAGGCTGGACCAGCTCGCCGGCAGGCCCGACTCCCCGAACGCGTTTGGCTCCCACAAACGCGTCGAGCACCGACGGCTTGTCCAACGCTCGATCCAACACCCAGCGCAGATCGGCCGGGGTGCCAATCTCGACCAGCAGAGTCATCAGACTGGTGGTCGCGACGGGATTCAAATCGTCGCTGCCGAGCAGCCCGCGAACCTGGACGACAACATCTTTACCGCCATAGGCGCGCAGCACGAAGGTCAGGTTTTCCGGACGCCCGAACTGGATCTTGCCATCCGTCAGGGCAGGCAGCCAATGCGGCGCGAGCGCGTGCGCGGTCTGGCTCAGCGCATAATCGGTGAAGCGGTCCATCGGCTTGTCGGTGGCCTTGGCGGCGACCACCATCGACGCGGCGCTGTAAATGTCGCTACAAGCTACAATCGCCTCGAGGCGCACCCGGGCATTTTTGTCCCTGACGCTGCGGTCGAGAAACCCGAGCGGTGCCTGCAGCCGATCACTCCATCGCCCGACGACGCGCGTCGCGTAGGCACGCGCGCGGTAGTCCTTCGCGGCCAGAAGCGTTTCGAGCAGCGGGCGGTTGACGGCCTCATGCGATTCAAACACGCCGAGAGCTTCGAACAGATGATGTTCGGTGTCCGGGCTGTTCGGATCGAGCTTTGTGATCCACGCCTCCAGCACCGGAATGACTTCCTTTTCGGGAAGGTCGGCAAGGCGGCGTTTTGCCTGGTAGCGCTCGTAGCGCCAGTCCGATTTCAAATGCTCACACAACTCTGATGTGCCCATGTTTGAAAAATCGGGTGCCTTGGCGAGTGGTCGACCCTTGGCAGTGATGCGCCACACGCGGCCGTGCGTCTTGTCGCGGTCGGGGTGCCTGAACGACGCCTGGTAGTGTCCGATGATTGGGTTCATCCAGTCGGCGATGTAAATCGCTCCATCGGGGCCGATGCGAATATCGACCGGCCTGAAAGCGCGATGCGGCGACTTCAATAGCGGCGGCTTGTTGGACAACCGGTGCCCGGAGCCATCGACCGACAAACCGAGGCGGTCGATGATGTGTCCGAAGTAGCCCGCGATCAGCATATCGCCCTGAATATCGTCCGGAAGGTGCGGTGACTCGGCAAATTCGATGATCATCGATTTGATCTGCGTCTTTCCGATGTCCATCCCGCCGCCCCAGTAGCTGTTGATGAACTCGGTCTGCACCATGCCCGGCAACAGTTCGCAGATGCCCGGGCCGTTGCTCTTGATGAAGGGTTCGCCCCAGTGGCCAAAAACGATCCCCCACGGGTTGCCGCCGCCGCTAGTGCGCCGGTGAGCATGGAGCTGGAGGCGTTTCGGGCGCAGCCGCCACGAACCGTGCTCGTCGAGCCGGCTGATGCCCCACGGCGTCTCGACCCGCGAGAAGGCGTGCAAACCCTGACAGAACAACAATTCACCGCCTGGGCTCCAGGTGAAGGAGTTGATATTCTGATGGGTGTCACCGGTGCCGAATCCGGTGAGTAACACCCGGCGGGTATCGGCCTCATCGTCGCCGTCGGTGTCCGCGAGGTGCAGCAGGTCATTGCCATCACCGACATAGGCTCCGCCGTCGCCGATCGCGAACCCGGTCGGCATGTTCAGGCCCCTAGCGAACACCGTCGTCTTGTCGGCGCGGCCGTCACCGTCGGTGTCTTCCAAGATCAGCAGTTTGTCGTCCGGCGGATAGATCGGGACCGCCTGTGGATAGACCCAAGTGCAAAGCACCCACAGCCGGCCGGCCGCGTCCCAACTCATGCACACAGGGTTGGCAATCCCGTCGCTCTCGTCCGCGAAGAGGTTGGCCTCGTATCCCGGAGCGAGCTCGAACGAATCCAGTTCGGCCGCAACCGAATTGTCTTTCTCCGGTGGGGAAACGGATAACGGATTCTGCCCGGCCGCGTCGAAAGAAAGTCCAGACCACAACAGCCCTCCAACAATCAGATTGGCTAACAATGGTCGCATCATTTGAAGTTCTCTCTCAGTTCGAAAATTCGATCTTCCGCGTCTTCGATGCGCGGGATAATCCCATCGACCTCTATCGGAAACCAACGCGGCTTGCCGGATCGGTGGTCTTTGCTGCTCGGCTGCGTCTGGCGGTTGCCATAAAGGAAGGCCCAGTTGGTCGGCCGCCAGTGACGTCGCCATAGGAAATTCTTCTTCCCGATCTGTTCACGGACAGCGTCCCAGTCGGTCGACAAGATCGGTGCCGGTTCGCCGGTGAGTTGCTCCGTGACCACCACCGCCCAACGCTCCTGACCCGCCGGCGTGAGTTGCATCCCGTCGATGGTCAATCCGCCCGCATCGAACCCGCTCAAGTCCACCGCGATCCAACCACGGCGCTCAGCGATCTCCACGATCGCCAGCGCGTAGGCCTTTATGGAGGTATTGTGCGCCGTCAAATCTGGCAGGTGCGAATTCCCCTGCGGGCGGGCGAAGGGAAATGGCGTGACCAGAACGATCTTCTCAGTGCGCGGCCGAACTTCTTCTTCGAGCAACTTTTCGTAAGCACTGATGAACTCCGGCAAGCGCTCCACACCGTCCATTGCTTCCATCTGCCCGAAAGCGACAACACCCACGGTGCTACTGATCCGATCGAGCATCTCGGCGTGGGTGCCAAAATTGCGCGGACGCTGCTGGCGATACACCGTGTCAGCCTGCCAAGATAGGTCGCGGAAATAGACGCTCCGCTCGCCAGCCGCACGGGTGAGATACGTTTCCAGGGCGCCCGATTCGATTTGCTTCACCATGCCCGTTCCGCCGAGGAAGGCTAGGACATCTCCTTCTTCCAAAGCGAAACCCTTCGAAAATTTCGCCACCCGCGTAGTGGATCCCGCTGTGGCTGGTAGCGACCTCTCCACAACCTTGTTGAGGACGGTCAATGGTGCGCCAGGGGCAAAGCGCCACTGGTTGGCCAGCGAGATATTTTCCTCTCCCACCCGCAGCGAGAGCTCCTCCGGCTTCCCGGAGATGCCGCCCGGGAAGCCGTGATCCATCACGCGCACCGCGATGGTATTCTCGCCAGCGCGCAACACGCCTGCAGGAATCGGGTAGTTGCGGACAGTGTAGTGATGGCCGGGAATTTCGTATCCGCCGACACGTTTGCCATTCACCCAAGTCACGTCCATGTCATCGATCTGTCCGAGGTGGACAGACGCTTTCGCCCCGGCCTGAGCGGCACTAAGTTCGACCGTCTTGCGGAACCAGACCACACCGTCGTAACCAGTTAGTCCCGCCTTCTCGAAATGCCCCGGAAGCTTCATCGTTTTCCACGCCTTGTCATCGAAGTCCGGCTTCGCCCAAGCGTCCGCCTTTGATCCCGGGTCAGCGGCCGCGATTCGTTGCGACCAATCGATGGTGTTTTCAGTTGCCGCCACCGGCGCTTCATCGCCACGGGGCATGATCCGCGGCTTCGCGGGCTCTGCGGTCGATTGTCCCACGACCACCAGCCTCGCTTCCAATTCGGCTTCACCCAACCCGACCAGTTGCACCAGCGGATCGTGGGTTAGCGTGAGCTTCCGGTAGTGAACCGCCTGTGGTGGACCGCTGTGAATCTGCAGCGCGATGTGCCCTGATCGCTCACCTTCGGGATCCCTTACAGCGACGCAGAGCGTGCCATTGATCGCCGTCCAGATGCGGTCGCCGACCGCCAGGATTTCGTAGCGGTTCCACCCGCCTGGCTTGACCGCTTTCGCTGCTCGGTTGTTCCAGTCAAGCTTCCCGCGCCCGTGCTCGTGGTAGAGCTTTCCCCAAACCTCAGACCCAACATCGGCCTGGTAGCCGGTCGCCTGGCCGTGATCGTTCACCTTCTTCGAGCGGAACTGAATCCCTGCGTTGCAATTGTCCGGAGTCAACTTGACCTCGACAACCAAGTGGAAATTTTTTACCGGCACCGCCGACCAGATGAACTCATTCTTCGCAACCGCTTTGTCAGAGTGCCCGACGATCGCCCCGTCCTCTACAGACCAAAACCCCTCGTTCCCCGACCAACCAGTCAGGTCCTCAGCATTGAAAAATAGTTCTTCAGCGTTCGACGTGCGCCCGAAAGTCACAAACAGAGCTGCCGATATCGCAGCGGTGATCATATTCTTGTTCATTTTACCAGTGCCTATCGACACATCAAGATTGTGCTCAGAGTCACTGCCAGGAATTTTCTTTTAGGGTGGAGCGCTTGAGGGCACCGTCTAAAGGATCGGAGAGGGGCAGAGACGGTAGTTTGGCGTGGCGGTAGTGGGGGGTTCGACTCCTTCTTTGCCAAGAGCATAAATTTCCCGACCGCATTTCCAAGATCTTTTTTGGCAGCGATTTTGTTTTTCGGCGGGTCAGGTGACTCCCTGTCAGATGTCATCAAGGACCAGAGTGCAGCCGTCGCCGAGGGGGATTTCCACGGGGGGCCAGACCGGGCTTTGGTCTCTGGGTGAGGGACTACCGCACGCTGAACCGGAAGAGGT
>Ga0308005_10000221_pt1 | contig 22027 bp, 14 predicted proteins | sample Neamet67_FD_203142 | JGI IMG/M metagenome (GOLD analysis project Ga0308005, IMG submission 203142) | Marine microbial communities from water near the shore, Antarctic Ocean - #67 | ecosystem: Environmental > Aquatic > Marine > Unclassified | place: Southern Ocean | collected 2014-06-07 | reverse complement strand
AAGCAGAAAATGTGCCAAATTATCATTTTCTTTAACTGGGTGGCTGTTAAGGAGGTTGAGCATACCAATTTCCAACCGAGATTTATGACTGATACCGCAGATCGCATTCGCCAGAAGATGGAAGAAAAAGGAGTGATGAACTCTGCTATCCTAGCTTTCCTAAGAGCTCATCAACTGATTGCCAATGGAAGCAAAGGGGAGGTTTCTGAAAGTGAGATTTCCCCTTCTGATTCGGTGACTGACTACCATGATCTTCCTAGTGCGAGGGAGTTTGATCCGGCGCTTTTGGCTCAAACTGTTGTCATCAAATTGAATGGTGGTCTTGGAACTAGCATGGGGTTGGAAAAAGTGAAGAGTCTGCTTGAGGTTCGTCCCGGAGTTGCGTTTCTGGATCTTATGGCCCGGCAAATCCTTTCGGTGCGTGCCGCGACCGGCGGCGATGTTCGATTCCTGCTGATGAACAGTAATGCCAGCAGCGACGACACGCAGAATTATTTGAGGAAGTCGGTTCCTGAGATCGGCGAACCCGCAGATCTGGAGCTTTTGCAAAACTGGGCTCCCAAGCTGGAGCGCGATTCTTTGGAGCCTGTCAGTCATCCGGCAAATCCTGATTTGGAATGGTGCCCGCCCGGACATGCCGATGTTTACCCGACTCTTGAGGGAAGTGGCTGGTTGGACTGCCTTTTGGCAGATGGGGTGAAATATGCCTTCATTTCGAACAGCGACAATCTTGGGGCAGTCCTTGATCCGACTCTCCTTTCCTTTTTTGCCATAGGGGACGCTCCTTTTCTGATGGAGGTAACCCGTCGCACCGAGGCCGATAAGAAAGGCGGGCACCTTGCGACGCGCAAGGTGGACGGTCGTCTTTTACTTCGGGAAGTTGCGCAATGTCCGGAGGAAGATCTTGAAAGTTTTCAGAACATCGAAAGGCATCAGTTTTTCAACACCAACAATATCTGGGTCAATCTGGAGAAGTTGAAAGACGTGATGGGCCAAACCGGTGGAGTGCTTGAACTTCCGGTCATCAGAAATGCCAAGACGGTGGATCCGCGTGATTCGTCGACTACTGCGGTTTATCAATTGGAGCAGGCCATGGGGGCGGCGATTGAGTGCTTCGATGGATCCGCTGCAGTCAACGTGCCTCGTTCCCGGTTTGCTCCCGTGAAGGGGACGACCGATCTCTTTGCTCTCCGTTCCGACGCCTACGATGTGGGAGAAGACGGAAGCGTTCAGCTTGTGGCATCCCGTGAAGGAAAGCCGCCGGTGGTTCATTTCTCCTCCGAATACAAGCTCGTCGATGCTCTCGACGGTCTGGGACAGCCTTCTCTGGTTGAGACCGAGGAATTGACGATCTCCGGCCTCGTGACATTCGAACATGGGGTGGTGATCAAGGGTAAGGTGAAAATTGAGAATATTTCAGGCGAAACGAAAACCGTGGCAGCCGGGGAATACTCAAATGAGACAATGACTCTCTAAAGGAGGGGACTTGGACGGGACTTTTGTCACTGATGTGATTGCTGCTTGTCAGGTTGCCTGCTTTGCTGCATTTCGCGTGCGCCGATGAGTCAACTTGAGCTGAAACTTCCCACCTCTGATTACAAAGCGCTAATTTTCGATCTTGATGGAACGCTGGTCGATTCGATGCCGGTTCATTTCAAGGCATGGTGCAAAGCCCTCAAAGACCAGGGCCACGGTGATGTGTTCCCGGAGGATGTCTTTTATGCGATGGGAGGGCGTCCTACCCGTGACATTGTCGAGGTGATCAACGGTGAGCAAGGGCTGCATCTTGATCCCGATGAGGTGGGATCAGCTAAGAAGCGTCATTTTTTAAAATACCTCGATTCGGTGGAGCTAATTCCCGAAGTCGCCGCAATTGCCGAGTCCCATCGTGGCAAGGTTCCTATGGCTGTGGCGAGCGGAGGATCACGGGAGGTGGTTGAAAAGACTCTTCAGAAACTGGGGATCTCGGATTGGTTTGATGAAGTGGTGAGCTGCACCGAGGTGAAGAAGGGAAAGCCCGCACCTGATATTTTTCTCGAAACGGCCAAGCGCCTTGGCGTTGAGCCAGGGGATTGCATTGTCTTTGAAGATGCTCGGTCCGGAATCATCGCGGCCCGCGAAGCTGGGATGGAAGTTGTCGTGATTCCGACTCACCTGCATCTCGACTGATCGAGCGTTTTATTTTCATGAGTCATCTCGAACTAACCCGCGACCTCCTCATGGATGCGGGCGGTCACGTCGAAATGAAAAAAGCCCGCGCCATTCATCGCGATGGCGGGGTCAAGTCTGCCGAGTACAAAGACGGTGTGCTTTCCGGCGAGACGCGGGTCAGTGGTAAAATCAAGCGCGTGAGCATGGAGATGATCTCCCGGACTCACATGGAAAATCACTGCACCTGTTTGATGGTGCGGCAGGATGGTCGTGTTTGTGCTCACGTCATGGCGATTGGGTTGGAGGTCATTGACCCGCAAATCAAGCCGGCTGAGCTCCTGGAGCCAGTGGAAGACAAATGGCCCGCTTTGTCCGGGGAAGGGTCTCCTCTTGAGATGCGGGTGATGCTTCCTCTCAAAGTGGAGACATCTTGGGAGCGGGGGCAGTTGATGCTTGGATTCGGAGCGGTGGTGAATGGCGATGAAGTTCTTCTCAGTGCGCTTCCGGAAGGGAATTATCAGATCGATTCACATGATGAGGAATTGTGGCGGGTTTTACGGGAAGTCTTTCCGGGTGAGCCGCCGGGGATTGTGAACTTTAACCGGGAACAATTTGTCGAATTATTGGAAGGGCTGGTGGGGCATCCACGGGTGGAGTTTGGGAAGAAAGAAGCGGCCCTGATTCATGGCAGAGCACCGCGTCGACCGCTCCGATTGAGAGGAGAGCGCGTGGTCGTGAAGTCTGGGAATCTGGGCGCGTGGGAATTGAACGGAACCGAGTTCTATCCGCTGGCGTCAGGATTGCCGTCAAAGTTTTCCGCCGTGCTGGGGCAGGGACTCCGGGTGAGTGCGGCCGAAGCGCGCTTCACCTTAAGCAAGCTTGAGCAGTGGTTTGATGTGCCTGATGAACTTTGGAATTCTCTCCCCGAAGAAGGAGTTCCTGAGGTGACCGTGGTTCTGGAAGGTTCGCTTCGTCATCTGGAAGCCCGACTCGAGTTTCACTACGATGGGAAAAAAGCCTCCTGTGAAAATGGCGAGCCTCAATTGGTTGGAGGGATTCTCACCAATCTTTCGAAGGAAAATGCGGTCATTGATTTCTTCCATGCCTGGGGTTTCGAGGGGCCGGTAAAGGGTGGGCGGATGGCGCTGCGCGAGCGCGAGGATATTTTAAAGTTTCATGCCTTTGCCGAACTGCCTCCCCAATGGAGGGCCGAGAAAGGCGAGCGATTTCAAACGGCCGCCGAGCAAGTCGTGGCGGTCAAGCCTGATTGGGAATGGAAGGATGCCGGCCGCGATTGGTTTTCGGTCGAGACCCGTTTTCATGCCGGAGGGCAAGAGCTTAATTCTGATCAAGTGCAACGGATGCTTCGCATGGGAAGTGTCGAGCAGGCCTTCGGTCGAGGTAAAATAGCGGTCATCGATTCGGACTTTATCGAAGAGGTCAATGAGACCTTGAGTGATTCCGAGGCCACCCAAAGTGCGCCAGGTGTTTTTGAAGTGAGCGCGCAGCAGGCCGCATTCTTGAAAACGAGCGCGCGTGATTTCGGGATGGCGATCGAGGAGGAGGCCAAGACTGATCTTGATCTTCCGGGCGTGCTCCGTCCTTATCAAGCGACGGGAGTCCGCTGGATGTATCACCTGAGTGAGTTGGGTATGGGCGGTGTTTTGGCTGATGACATGGGGTTAGGCAAAACCCTACAAACACTCACCTTTATTGAGAAAAAAGGAGGGCAAGCGCTCGTGGTTTGCCCTTCCTCTCTGGTGTCCAACTGGGCGGCGGAAGCTCAGAAATGGGTGCCGTCTCTCTCCGTGGCGCAACATGTGGGAGGGAAACGGGGTGAGATTCCCGAGGTCGATCTGGTCATCACAAGTTACGCCATTCTTCGGATCGATGCTGAAAAATTTCACACCCGGGAGTTCGATATCGCGGTGCTTGATGAAGCTCAGCAAATCAAGAATCCGGATGCGCAGATCTCGCTGGCAGCTCATCGGATTAAGGCGACTCATCGCTTCGCCGTCTCGGGAACACCGGTCGAGAACTCCTTACAGGATCTCTGGTCCATCATGCAGTTTGCGCTCCCGGGTTATCTTGGTCCACGGAAGGCCTTTATGGAACGATTTGAAAAGCCGCTTCGGAAGGGGGGCGATCCAGCTCTGGCCCGACGTTTGGCCCGGCGCCTCAAGCCGGTTGTTCTTCGTCGTTTGAAGACCGAGGTCGCCAAAGATCTACCTGATCGTATCGAGCAGGTCCGCTACTGCGATCTTGCTCCGAAACAAGCAACGATCTATCGGCAGCTTCTTCAGGAAAGCCGAGCACTGGTTGAGGCCGCTGACGATGGCCGGAAGCGGATGGTCGCTCTCACCGCCTTATTGCGGCTTCGCCAGGCGTGTTGCGATCTTCGTCTTCTTCCCGGTCTGAAAATAGAGGACAAGGATGCCGGAGTGAAACTCGACGAACTCGAAGATCTTGTCACCGAAGCGGTAGCGGGGGGGCATCGGGTTCTCGTCTTCAGTCAGTTTGTGCAACTTCTCCAGGGGGTTGTTCCCATTCTCATTGAGAACAAGTGGGATTATTGTTACCTTGATGGCTCTACTAAAAAGCGGGCCGAAGTGGTGGAGCGGTTCCAAGAGGGGGATGCTCCGGTCTTCCTGATTTCGCTCAAAGCCGGTGGCGTTGGACTTAACCTGACCGCTGCGGATACCGTCATCCACCTTGATCCGTGGTGGAACCCTGCCGTGGAAGCCCAAGCAACCGACCGTGCCCACCGGATTGGTCAGAAAAACGTCGTCACAAGCTACAAACTCATCACGCGTGGCACCGTGGAGGAGAAGATCCTCGCTCTCCAAGAGGAGAAAAAGAAGATGATGGAGGTCGTGCTCGATGGCGGCGGTGCCCTCGTCCCCGGTCTTGAGGTAGATGAGTTGATGGGGTTCTTCTCATAGTTTCTAGCATCATGAAGGAGGAATGATGAGAATAGGGAAGATGAAGGAGGGCTTTTCACATTGCGAAAGATGAAACGAAGAGGAGTGGAGTGAGTGATTTTGTATCGCGGCTCTTCAGGGTGCTGGTTGTGTGTGAGCGGATATCAGGCCCCTTTGGGTCGGTTGAGAGATCCCACCACATTGTGGCAGGCTTGTGGCTTCATGATTGGGGAGACTCTTTCAACTGAAGTTGAGGCGGTCGATGAGGGGCGCTTGTTCCAAGATAGAAAGAGAATGAGTTCATGGCGCTCTTTTCCAGAAATTCCAAGGGAGCTTGAACTTTTAGAGTGTTCCGGAACGTTTCCACTGGGTAGAGTCCGCGCGCCGGAGACTATGACGCCGCTTTTTCGTAAAATTCTCGGAATGAACTGGGTTCTCGTACTGACGATGTACGGGCTCCTCATTTTTGGGATCTTTGCGATTGAGAGTGCGGCACGCCATTTGCCGGGACAGGACGGGATGTCAGGTGGGGAGTTTTTTGCAAGCCGCCACAAGATGTGGATGGGGCTTGGCACCATTGTTTATTTTTGCTCGGCGTTAATCGACTACCGCTGGGTGCGTTGGTTGGGGGTGCCGATGTATGTGATCGGCCTGGCACTGACGGTGAAGGCGATGGGAGTGGATGACGGAGTGCACCGCCTGGACTTTGGGCAAATTAGTTTTCAGCCGGCACAGTTGGCCATCGCAGCAGGAATTATCGCGATTGCGACCTTGGCTCAGGATTTGCCAAAGATTCATCGATTTTTTACGGAACCGTCATTTCGGGTGTTGTTGATTGCGGCGCTGACGGGAATTCCTTTCCTTCTCGTGGTGAAGCTGGGTGATATGGGATCTGCGTTGGTCTGGGTTCCAGTGGCCATTGTTGCCATTTTGGTGAGTGGAATTCCCTGGCGATACCTCATTTTCCTCACGGGGATTGCGGTTGGGATGACACCGATCGCTTACTTTATGGTGCTGCCATCGGTCTCGGAGCGAGGCACCGAGCGTATTGAAATGTACTTGGAATCGGTGGATAGCGGAATCGTCGAGAAGACCGATAAAAACTGGGCTCCTTACTGGGTTTCCACTGCGGTTGGAAAGGCGGGCTGGAAAGGACTGGGGTGGGGCGCGACCGATGAGCGGGGCTCATTGCACGACAAGAAATACATTCCGTGGAAGACGGCGCATAACGACTACATTTTTGCCGTTATCGCTGAAGAACAGGGGTTTCGAGGCGCCTTGCTCTTGGTGACGGCATTCGCGCTGTTGCTCATTCAATGCCTCTTTATCGCGTTTTACAGTCGTGATCTCGCTGGGAGGATTATTGTCGGCGGCGTGGTGGGACTGTTTTTTGCCCACATGTTTGAGAATATTGGCATGTGTGTTTTGCTGACTCCGATCACGGGAATTCCATTACCGCTGGTGAGCTACTCGGGAACCTTTGTGGTGATTTGTATGTTCCTTCTGGGGCTGGTGCAGAGTGTTTGGGTGCACCGGAGCAAGTATATCGAGGTAGAGGCTTAGACCGTTTTCTTAAAGTCTATTCGTGAAACTTGCCGCTTATTTCGTCCGGCGATCGTTACTCCCCGGTCATGGAGCCCGCTCCACTCCCTGCCCAGCCAAAAAAGCGGCTCCGTTTTTTTTACGAGTGAACCTTTGGAAGCCGGCCTAGAGGTAGCTTTTCACCTACCTGAGAAAGGCCTGCCATTTGGCTCCAGGTTTGCGATTGGTGATGAGAAAGTGGCGGGCATTTTTTATGGCCAAGGGCGCGTCGGTCAAGGATGGCGGAGCGGGAGTTTTTCCGGTTCGTTGGTAGGAAGCGTCTGGTAGATGGAGTAGGCATCGACTGTGAAATGCCAAGTGAGGTATCCGAGAGAATTGTAATTGGATTTCAAACCACCGCGCTGGAGGAGGCGGGCGTGGGTGCGGGCTCCTGCTCCCGAGATCCGGTTTTGGGCTTGAATCGTGATGTAACGGGGCTCGTGTCGTCCCTACCGGCCTTTGGGAAGGTAGGTCTTGCTGATTTCAAGAGAACTACATCTAAAGCCCGCAGACGAGGGACTTCCGATGGCGCACCAAGGAGAGGAGAGTGCCGGACTTCATTGCTATTCAATGTTTTGGACTTGCTCGCGGATCTTTTCGAGTTCCGTTTTGGCTCCCACCACGTTTTGACCAATGCCGGAATCGTTGGCTTTTGAACCAATGGTATTGAACTCGCGGTTGATCTCCTGGCAGAGGAAGTCGAGCGACCGGCCGACCGGTTCATCAGAATCGAGATACTCGCGGAAACGACCGATGTGTGAGTCGAGTCTGGTGGTCTCTTCCGAGATGTCACAGCGCTCGGCGAAAATAGCGATTTCTTTCAAAAGTCGTTCATCATTGAGATCGAGATCGATGTCAGCCTCACGGAGGCGATTGTGAAGGAGCTCACGCTGCCGGGCGACCACTTTTGGGGTGGCGACGGAGATGACCTTGGCATGCTCTTCGAGAATGATGAGGCGGACGAGGAGGTCAGTCTTGAGGTCAGCTCCCTCGGCAGTCCTCATTTCCACCAACTTCTCCAGAGCGGTCGATAGGGCCGGTTCGATGGCGGTCCGTGCTTCCTCAACGTCCCACCCTGAGTCTTCAAAGGTGATGACGCCGGGTGCGCGGAGGAAGTCGGAGGCCTCAAGCTTCACGGTGCGGTTGAGGACATCGGAAAGTTCGATAAATGCGGCTTCGAGTGCTTGGGCACGACTCGGATCAAGATTGAGACTTTCGTCATTTCCGGAGGCTCGCTCCAGGTTGATGGAGATGTTGACCCGGCCCCGGGAGACCACACCGAGAACGGTCTTCTTTAGACCAGCTTCCAGTTCACCCAGCTCCCGTGGCAGGCTGAAGTGGATATCAGCTTGTTTTCGGTTCACCGTTGCGATTTCCACGCGGGCGATGATTCCCTCGCTGGCGTGTTCGGCGCGGCCGAATCCGGTCATTGATTGCATGCCCCAAGAATTACGGGGAAAGCAAGCCTTTGACCAGAATCACTTACGGTCTTTTTCCTCGTCGGGAATGTCTTCGTCCGGGAGCAATGGGTCGTAGTTGGGATCCTCCTCGGGTGCATGATGCTCACCGGGATAGTTCATGTAGTCGTCACTGATGTCCTCATGTTCGTGCTCTTCGGTCAGGTCGAGGTGGTCGTCATGATGCGGATCGTGGTCGTCATGATGCGGATCGTGGTCGTCATGATGCGGATCGTGGTCGTCATGATGATGATCGTGGTCGTCATGATGATGATCGTGGTCGTCATGATGCGGATCATCTTCCGGGTCATCGTTGCCCTCTGGCTCGGACAAGAGGCACTTCATACGTTCCTTCTCTTCTTCCGCCTCCTCGCGGTTGACTTTCTTCTCGTGGAAGTAGGAGAGCCAAATACAGATTTCGTATAGAATCACCATTGGAACGCCAAGGAGGGACAGGGTCATCATGTCGGGAGTCGGTGTGATGAGGGCGGCGATCACAAAGATGGCGAGAATCGCATAGGAGCGGGTCTCACGCATCATGCTGTGACTGAGCAAGCCAATCTTCACAAGGGTCATCACCACGACGGGAAGTTCGAAGGCCAGACCAAAGATGAGGACAAAGGTGGTGGCAAAGGAGATGTAGTAGCCGATCCGCCAGTCGTTGGAAATTCCCATGTCCTTACCCCACTCATAGAAGAAGGTGAGGACGTTCGGTAGGACGAAGAAGTAGGCGAAAAAGACCCCCCCAAGGAAGAGTCCGAAGCCAATCAAGAGCGCGGGCCAGAGGGCTTTTCGTTCTTTGGCCTTGAGTCCGGGAACGATGAATTGGAGCAGGAAATAGAGGAGGAAGGGAAAGGAGACGATGATGCCGGCAAAAAAGGCCAGCTTCATCGTGAGCATGAAGGTCTCCGTTGGCTTCAGGGAACTCATGAGCCGGAGGTTGCCCTCGGCATTGAGGTCATCGCTGGGTTTGGTTTCGAGGAGTTTCAGGGCCAGCTCGCGGGCTCCATTTTTTTCATCCGGCAAGGACTTGATGAAGTCTTGCTGTTGATCTTCTTCGAGTTTTTGGGCGGCGCGGTAGATGATGGCGGCCTCGGTGAGTCGTCGGGTTCGTTCATCGGTGGCCTTGGCCCACCAGAGTTCGGCGAGTTCTGGGTCGTATTGGCCGAGTGGGGCCGAGATCTGGGAAAAGGAGAGAGCGTTCTCCCAGTCGTCGAGGGAGATGTCCTCATCCTCGGGAAGGGTGGCCTCGTGTCGATCCACCCAGACCTCTTCGACAGGCTTGCGGATAATCTTCATCAGCTCGTCTTTGTAAACGAAGCAGACAAGGGTGGAAATAAGGAGGGTCAGGACGACCCTAGTGACCATGATTCTCAGATCTTCGAGGTGATCGAGGAATGGCTTTTCCTCTTCCGGGTTGGCCTTGTCCCGGAGCTTGAACATTTTAGTGAGAAAAAACATGCGACGGGGAGTTGAATACGCGGGATTTCTCTAAGGACAATGGAAATTTCACAATGGATCAATTTACGGGGGTTGGGAGACAAGCTTTCAAGCTGATGGTTGATGTCTTTCGATGGCTTGATAGATTCATCGCAGATGTCCGATTTGACTCTCGATGACCTCAAGAATGCTGCACCCAAGGCAGGGTTTTTTGTCGACCGCGAATGGATTTGGTCGCCCGAGCCTTTTTTGCTCTCGAAGGGGCAGCGAAAATTGCTAACCAGACTGGGACACCCCTTGCATCGCTTTCAGCAAGTTTGTGATGAACTTTATCGATTGAGTGGGGAGGGCCGTCGGCCGGAGTGGATCTCACGTCTTTTTGATGCGGGGAAGCCAGATTGGATCATTGATCATCAGCGCTCCGAAGGACAACGTGGAGTGGCGCCGAGAGTGATCCGGCCAGATTTACTGCTTACGGAAGAGGGTTTTTCAGCGTCGGAGCTGGATGGAGTGCCGGGAGGGATTGGGACTTTGGCCTGGCTGAGCAAGACGTATGCGGCGGCGGGATTTGAGATCTTTGGGGGAGCGACCGGAATGCTTGAGGGGTTTGCCTCGCTTTTCGAGGATGGGGCCGAGATTTTGGTGTCCGAGGAATCGGGTGACTATCGCCCGGAGATGGATTGGTTGGCTGGCGAGTTGGGGGATAAATTTTCCGTTCATGAGGCCGAGACCTGGAAGCCGGGGGATCGTGAGGCTTATCGTTTTTTCGAGCTTTTCGATTGGGAGTCGATTCCATCGATCCGTGAGTTGGCCCGGAAGGGGGGAGTGACGCCTCCGCTGAAACCGCATTTTGAGGAAAAACTTTGGCTGGCTCTCTTTTGGACACCCTCGCTTCGCAAAATCTGGGAAAAGGAACTTCGGGGAAGTCATTTGGAGATGCTAAAAAAACTCGTGCCCTATGGTTGGCCGATTGATCCTTCGGAAATCCCCCCTCATGCGGCACTTCCCCGGCTCGATGTGAGTTCGTGGGATGAAGTGGGCGATTTTAGTCAAAAGGACCGGAGACTTGTTTTGAAAGTCAGCGGTTTTAGTGAACTGGCCTGGGGTTCCCGCGGAGTGACGATTGGTCATGATATTTCCTCGACCGAGTGGAAGGCGATGATGAGGCGTGCGCTGGAGGAATTTGGAAGCCAGTCGTGGGTGGTGCAGGAATTTAAGGAGACGAAGTTGGTGGAGCACCCCTACTTCGATCCGGAGACCGGAGAGCGCCGAATCATGGTGGGGCGTGCGCGGCTGTGTCCGTATTATTTTGTTGATCGTGAGGGGAGGACGAAATTGGGAGGCTGCCTTGCCACCATCGTGCCGGCCGACAAGAAGAAGATCCACGGGATGCGTGACGGCGTACTCGTTCCCTGCATGTGAGCGAAAAAAACCGGGCAACCTTTGAAGGAAGCCCGGTTTTTGGAAATTTGGGGTTGATTTGGATTAGCCGCTCTTGCTCCAGCTGTAGACGTTGTCCTGATCGTACTTTCCGGTGCCGATCTTGCCGTCCTTGCCCTTGTGATAGATTAGGGTTTTGGTGTCATATTTGATCTCGTTGCCCAGAGCCTGAGGCTCACGGAGCTCGCTGTCATAGTCATAATCATACAAGATCCGGTAGTAGCGATCGCTTTTCTGAGAGTTCATCCATGGTCCGAGGAGTTCGGCACGGTTGTCGGAGCGGTCAAGTCCGTCATGAGCGGCCGGCCCTTTGCCTTTTGCGCCTTTGAAGGAAAAGAAGCTCTCGAGCTTGTAGTTCTCGTCTTCGGCACTTTTCAGTCCGAGAAGAGCGGCCATAAGCTGATGGTCAGTATCTTTTTCCTCATCAGCGTTGGTGATGCTGCCAAGGGGAAGAGTCTGATAAGCTTCGTAGTAGTCATCGGAGGCCATGATGAGCGAACTCATACAGGTTCTGGCCGATGTCTGCTTGGCCTTCATGATTGCGATGTTGAACCCGGCGAATCCAAGGCTTGCGAGAACGGCGATAATGGCGATCACAACGAGAAGTTCCACAAGGGTGAAACCGCGTCGTTTGGAAGAGATTGAAGGAGTGTGTGTCATAGTTTTAGTTTCGATTCGGTCGATCGTTGGTGGAGAATAAAATGAATTTAGGACGCTTGGCAATCAAAGCCTTTTCTGACCTTACATTGTGCCTACAAGTTGGAATGAAAATTGAAAGAAGACCAGTAATTTTTTAAAGGGGCGCAAAACATGAGGGCACGGATTCAAAAAGAAATCGTCTTGCATCCGTGGTTGTGGCGTCGGCAAAGCCAGTCCAAAGTCTGCGCATGTCGAAACCAGAGGAAATGAAGAAGCGCATTATTGCGCTCTTGGGTAAGGACGGTGGACGACCGCTCAATAAGAGCGAGATTGCGCGTGCGTTGGAGCTTCCGGGAAGCATGAGCAAGAAGCTACGCGAGACTTTGGCCCAGATGCTAGAGGCCGGAGAAATTTCACTCGGAAAAAAAACACGTTATGCGTTGGGCGGGCAAGGCCGTTCCCGTGAGGGCCTGATTGGAAAGCTCAAGGTGAATGCGGCCGGGCACGGATGGTTCTACGCCAATAAGACGGATGAGGGGAACCTGGCAATGGGCATCGATTTCGATGAACAGGATCGCTTTTACGTCTCCCCGCGGGCGATGGGGATTGCGTTGGATGGTGATATCGTGCGGGCCAAGTTGGTGGAGAACAACAGCAGCTCGAAGGAACACAATGACCTTCGTGCACGCGTGATCGAAGTTGTCGAGCGCCGGTCCAGCAAAGTGACGGGGATTTTTGTGAAGAAAGGGAAATTTTCCTCGGTTCGCACCAAAGATGAGCGGCTACCTCCATCAATTCGGGTTGGAAACACGCTCGATGCTAAGTCCGGCCAATTGGTGGCAGCGGAGATTACCGAGTGGACCAGCGCGAAAGAAGTTCCCAAAGGGCACATTGTTGATGTTCTCGGCTGGCCTGGTGATCCGGGAGTCGATGTCGAAGCGATTGTCCATCAGCACGGAATCAATGCGACCTTCCCGCGTGAAGTCGTGGCGGCCGCTCAAAAGATTCCGATGAAGATTCCGGCGGAGGAAATCGCTCGTCGTGAAGATTGGCGGAAGCGCAAGGTGATCACGATTGATCCGAAAACAGCAAAAGACTTTGACGATGCTGTTTTTGTGGAGAGAACTGAGAAAGGCTGGCTTCTTGCGGTGCACATCGCCGACGTCTCGCACTACGTAAAACCGGAGAGCGTTCTTGATCTTGAGGCACGGGAGCGGGGGAATTCCACCTATCTCGTCGACCGGGTCATTCCAATGTTGCCTGAGGAATTAAGTAACGGGATTTGCTCGTTGGTTCCCCAGAAAGACCGTCTCACCAAGTGTGCCGTGATGTATCTTGATCCGAAAGGAAAGATAATGAAGAGCTACTTTTGCGACGCGGTGATTTGTACTCCGCGTAAGTATACCTATGAAGAGGCTCAGGAGATTCTCGAGAGTCCGAGTAAAGGTGGCGAGCTTGGCGAGTGCATTCGGGAAGCGTGGAAACTGGCAGCCCTCTTGCGGAAACGTCGTTTTGCAAATGGTGGTCTCGACCTCGACATGCCCGAGGTGAGTATCATCCTAGATGAAAAGGGAATCCCTACCGGCTACAATCGTGAAGAGTATAACGAGAGTCACCAGCTGATTGAAGAGTTCATGTTGGCCGCCAATGAGGCGGTGGCGCGCAAGGTGAAAAACTCCGGACGTCCCGCGATCTACCGGGTTCACGAAGATCCGGATCCCGACAAGCTTCAGGATTTTGCCGAGCTGGCACGTTCATACGGATACGAGCCGGGAGATCTCAGTAATCGGAAACACATTCAGAAGCTCATTGATTCAGCCAAGGGAAGTTTGGAAGAGCCCGCAATTAAAGTGGGCTTGTTGAAGAGTCTCAAACGAGCCTGTTATCTTTCGGCGCCGGAGGGTCACTATGGTTTGGCGAAAACGGACTACTGTCACTTTACGAGTCCAATTCGTCGATACGCTGATTTGGTGATGCATCGAGCGCTTCAATCATTGCTTCAAAACCGGCCTGAAAAGATTGACCGGACACCGGATGCGAAACGTTGTGTCGAAATTGCGGAACATATTTCAGGAACTGAGCGAACGAGTGCTGATGCCGAAACAGAGAGCCGGCGGATGAAAATGTTGGAATGGCTGGATCTTTCTTCGCGTGAGGAAACTCCACTGGTATTTGAAGCCATCATCACTGAAGTCCGGGCGATGGGTCTTTTCATGGAATGTACCGATATTTTACAGCGTGGACTCATCAAGCGTGAAGGGTTTCCGACGGGTCGTTGGTTCTTCGAAAATAACTCGGATCGTTTTTCAAACAGCCGGGGAGAGGTCTTACAGGCTGGAGTGCGTTTGAAGGTGGTCGTTGACGAGGTGGACCGCATCGGGATGAAAGTGGACTTCAAGATTGTGGAAGTGACCGGTGGTTCGGCAAAAAAGAAAGTCGCGAAAAAGGTCGCCCCGACAAAAAAGGGGGCTTCAAAATCGAAGGGTAAATCAGAACAAGGGAAGCCGAAATCTACCCCGGGTAATAGGTCAGCGCGGAAGAATGCGCGGAGGCGGAGATGACTTTGGAGTAGCTTACTCGCACTTTTACAGAGTAAAGCACTGGCCGATCTATTGGAAAGGCGGGAGCAAGCTCCCGCACTCCAAGTCTCCTAGCTTGCGACCAAATCGTAGCCGCGGTGGTCCTTGACTTCGACGTCGAGGAACTCGCCAACTTCGGAGTCGATGGGGACGAAGATGCGGCCGTCGATGTCAGGCGCATCCCACATCGAGCGGGCAATCCCTTCTTCCTCGACGAGGACGCGTTTTGGATTGCCGAGCTGTCGTTCGTTGACGTCCTGGGCAATTTCGTCGATCGCGGAACTGAGTTCACGATGGCGCTTTTTCTTGGTGGCGTGGTGGACGTGGTCGTCCATTTTGTGAGCACGGGTTCCCTCTTCCTTGGAATACTGAAAGATACCGCAGCGCTCGAACTTGAAGGTCTTAATGAATTCAAGGAGTTCCTCATAATCGGCGTCCGTTTCGCCAGGGAAGCCGGTGATGAAAGTGGTGCGGATGGCGAGATCGGGGATGCCGTCGCGCATGCGCTGGAGGAGATCACGGATGTATTTCCCATCGGTCTTACGGTTCATCTTATCCAACATGTGGTCGGAGATGTGTTGCAAGGGAATATCAACATAGCGCGCGATTTTTGGGCACTCCGCGATTGTTTGAATGAGTTCGTCGGACCAGTGGGCCGGGTGGGTGTAAAGGAGGCGGATCCAGAAATCACCTTCGAGCCCGTTGAGAGCGCGAAGGAGGGAGGTGAGGGATTCTCCGCGAGTAGAATCGACGCCGGAGGTGGGCTTGGGGCGGTTGCCGAGGCCTTGCCATTTGTCCATGCCAAAGTAGGTCGTGTCTTGCGAGATGAGGTTGATTTCCTTCACGCCTTGGGCGATGAGGCCCTTGGCTTCGCGGATGATGGATTCCTGGGTGCGGGAACGATGCTGGCCGCGGATCTTGGGGATGATGCAGAAGGCGCAGGTATGGTTGCAGCCTTCGGCGATTTTGATGTAGGCCATGTGGTTCGGCGTGAGGCGGAAGCGGGGGGTGGTGTAGTCGGGAATGTATCGCGACTTGGCGGTGACGGTGTCGAGGGACCCGTCTTTCTCAAGATCACGCTGTAAAGTCTGGCGGACAATGGAGGCGACGTCGGTGATTTGGTCGAGACCGATGAAGGCATCGACTTCGGGGAGGAGGCCGGGAAGGTCTTTTTGAAAACGTTGGGAGAGGCAGCCTGCCACAATGATTTTTTGTTTTTCGCGCGCGGGATCTTCCTGTCGGGCGTTGACGGCGTCGATGATGGTGCCGACGGATTCGTCTTTGGCGACATCGATAAAAGAGCAGGTATTGATGATGAGAGCATCGGCAAGCTCGGGATCAGGCACGAGAGTCATGCCTTCATCTTGCAGGTGTCCGAGCATGATCTCGGAGTCGATGAGGTTCTTGGCACAGCCAAGGGAAATGAGTCCAATCTGGGTAGGCATGATTTTGGGAGAAAGAAGAGGTCTCCGGCATACGCGTGGAGGCCTCGAAAGACAAGGATTACAGGATTTGGTCTTAGGAGGTCTGGCGGGAAGCGGCGGCCTTGCCTAGAGTGGTTCGAGCCCCACGGGGCTGGATACAGCACCAGGCACGGTAGATGAAGATGAGGCCAAGAATACCGGCAACAAACATCAGGAGTAGACCAATTCCACTCACTGCGATGGCAGCAAGCGAAAAATCTGCCATCATTTTTTCCGCTTGTTCATTTGCCTGAGCCTGTTGTTGGGCATTAAATTTTTCGATATCTTCAATAGTTTCAATGGGAGGCTCGGTTGTTTTCCATTTCCGTGGCTGTCTTGGCGGCGTGGGCCACAAAATGCCGACGGCGACAAAAGACAGAATGATGCCCGCAAGGAAGGTGATTAGAAATAGGGGATAGGAGACCTTTTTGACTTTAGGGATGGGATAGTTTCCGTCAGCGGCTGGAGCGCCCATTTGACCTCCGGAAACCGGAGCGGCGTATGGATTGCCGGGAGCCTGGACAGCTGCCGGCTGAGGGGATCCTTGATTGTATACTCCATTGACTTGGTTAGCCGCAGACCAGTTGGACATTCCCTCATTCCAAATGAGGGTAGCAGGTTGAATCTGGCCACTTGCGGCGAGTTGCTGAATTTGCTCGAAAGTGACGGGCCCCTGCTGCTGTTGTTGGGCGTCGGCGTAGAACCATTGGACGATAGGCCTAATAGCTGGATAGGACGTCGCAAAAGAGAGATCGGGTTGGCGAGGAGATTTCGAACGAAATGCGCGGTTTGAGATTGGAGGAAAGGGATGGATTGCGGATGGTCTGAACATGCCCTCTGAGCTTGTGACCTTGGCGTCGTCGATGACCTACGGAACCGCCGTGATTGAATGGCTGTTGGAGCGGAAAGAGGAGCTTCCAGGGTATATGGTGGTGGTGCCGACGGCGCAGAGTAGTCGTCGGTTGCGGCAGGGATTGGCGGAGCGGGGGGGCTTGCTGGCTCCCAAGGTCGTGACGACGGGAATTTTGATGTCTGTTGAGAATTTCGCGCCCGATGCGGTTGAAATCTTGGCTTGGACAGAAGCGCTCGAAGCGGTGAAGGATTGGGAGGATTACGGGGCGATTTTTCCGGCCTCGCCTGCGAGTGACGGGCCGGGGTGGGCACTGGGCTTGGCCAAGGCTTTTGTGGATTTACGGAAGGGGCTGCAGGAAAACGGGCTCCTTTTGGCTTCAGCGGCCAGGTTGATAGCGTCGCTGGAACAGGAACGGTGGGAACAGCTGGCGAGGTTGGAGACGGTGGTGGAGGGGGCTTTGAAACGGTGGGGATACGAGAGCAAGTCGTCGCAGTTGGCAAGTGAGGCGATGGAATTGCCGGGCGGGGTGACAAGGGTGGTGATTGCGGGGGTGTTGGATCTGCCGCCAGTGGTCACGCGTTTTCTTGAGAAAGTGGGAGTGCCAGTCTCGGTGCTGGTGCCCGATGCGCGGGTGGATGAGTGGGGGCGCCCGGGATTGGAGTGGAATGAGGCGGAGATTGGCTGGCCGGAAAATGGGAGCGTGACTTTGACGGGCGATCCGCGTCAGCAGGCAGACTTGGCGATGGCGCATGTGGCGGCTTCTGGTTCGGGGAGTGAGTCGGTGGGGCTTGGAACGGGAGATGAGGAAGTGGCGACGGAATTAGTGCGATCCTTTGGTCGGGCCGGTTGGGGCATTCATGATCCAGGGGCTTCGCTGCCTTCGTCGGTGGCGGGTTGGTTGAGTTGTTGGCGGCGGTATTTGCAGACGCCGGGGGTGAAGGAGGTGATTGATTTGCTGGCCTTTGATCAGGGGCGGTTTTTGGTTGCGGGGATTCGGGCGCAGCAAGTCGAGGCTCTCTCAGCGCTGCTTGATTCGCATCTGGTCCGGTCGCTAGAGGATGTCACGCGAGCGCGGATTTTAATCGAAGAGGGATTGGAGCGGACGACAAGTGAGAGTAAGAAGAACCGTCTGGGGTATCAACGTGATGCGGCTTTGGTCGCTGAAAAGGTGATGGAGGACTTTGCGGTATTACGGAAGCGTTTTTTGGGGCAGGGATTTCATGCGGGAATGCGGACACTGTTGAACAAGGTTGATCGCGATGATGAGGCGGAATTGGAAGGTTGGCTGGAATCGACGGCGGAGGCGGCAAAGGCGGTGAAACGGTCGCCGGGGTTTTGGATTGATTTGCTTTTGCGGGATTTAGGACCGGTGCCGGAGGAGGCTCCGGAGGGTCGGGTTCTGGATGTGCAGGGTTGGCTGGAACTGCTTCATGAGCCGGCTCCGCACTTGATTGTTTGTGGGATGAATGAGGGGAGGGTTCCCTCGCGCTCGAGCAGTGATTCCTGGCTGCCGGAGAGTGCAAGACAGGCGCTGGGTCTTCCTTGTGAGGAGAGCCGGGCGGCGCGGGATGCTTATTTATTGAATGCGCTTTTGGAGATGCGACGTGAGAATGGGCGGGTGGATTTGATTGTGGGGAAGTCGTCGCTCGGCGGAGATGTTCTCATGCCCTCGCGGCTTTTGCTGACAGCGAAAGGGAAAGATTTGGCGGAGCAGGTGAAGGAGCTTTTTGCGAACGTGGAACCGGCGGACTCTGGCGTGGCCTGGACGCTGGAGGATCACTGGAGATGGAAACCACGGGTGGCAGAACCGAGGCTGAGGATGTCGGTGACGGCTTTTTCGAAATACCTCGCGTGTCCTTTTCGATACTACCTGCAACGGGTGGTTGGAATGAACGAGCCGGAGCCGGAGCGGGTGGAGTGGAATCATCGCGATTTTGGAAATGTTCTGCACGAGGTGCTTGAGCAGTGGGGCCGCAATGAGGTGGCGCGGGACTCGGCGGATGCGAAGGGGATTGAGGGGTGGCTTTTGAAAGCGCTCGATAAACTGGTGGCGCGGCATTTTGGCGAAGAGCTACCGCTGGCAGTTTCCTTACAGGTCGAGTCGATGCGCTTGCGTTTGGGTTGGTTTGCCGAAGAACAGGCTGAGACCCGTGCGAATGGATGGCAAATTTTTGAAGTGGAAAAATATTTTGAACTGGAGATCGCGGGAGCGACGGTGACGGGGCAGATTGATCGGATTGAGCGTCATGAGGACGGAAGGATTCGGGTGCTGGATTACAAGAGCAGCAAGGAGGCGAAAGATGTCGTGAAGGAACATCAGAAGTTGTATCGCGATGATCCACCGGAGCATCTGCGTGGGGAAGAAGTGGTGGCGCCAGGTGGGAAGGTTTGGACGGATTTGCAGGTGCCCTTTTATGCGGATGCTCTGGGCGAAATGGAAGGCGAAGTCGATGAAGTGGGATACTTTGCACTTGGTCAGGATCGGGGGAATGTGAAAATCACGCGGTGGGTGGGGTTTGGCGAAGAAGAGAAAATTTCGGCTCGCAAGTGTGCTGAGTGGATTGTGGGACAAGTGCAGGCGAAGGTCTTTTGGCCCCCGGCTGAGAAGGTGAGGTATGATGATTTTGAAGATCTCGCGTATGGTCGCGATTTGAAGGGCGCATTTGATTGGAAGGGAGGCACAGTATGAAAGATATTTTGGCAAAGAACCTCTTGATCCTCGCGTCGGCGGGATCGGGAAAGACCTATCAGCTGGGGAACCGGGTTATTGGGAAGATTGGCAAGGAGGGCGTGGAGCCGGAGCGAATAGTGGCTTTGACTTTTACGCGGAAAGCGGCGGGAGAGTTTGCGGATTCTGTTCTGACGAAGTTGGCGGAGGGGAGTTTGGATGCGGAGAAAGCGGCGGAGATTTGTCGGGATATTCGGGCTCAGGTCGATATCGCGGAGGTGTTGGGAAAGGTGATCAAGGCTTTGCCCCGACTACAACTGACGACCTTGGACGGGTTCTTTTCTCGGATAGTACGGGGTTTCCAGTACGAGTTGGGCTTGAGTGGGGGGACGTTTGATCTTCTGGAGGGCGCGCGGTTAAAAATAGCGGAAGGGGAAATTCTGCAAGGCGTGTTACGAGATGGATTTGGCGAGCGCGAGGACTTCTATCATGCCTTCCGGAAGGCGACATTGGGGCGTGGACAGCAGGGCGTGCAGCGGTCGTTGGAGGACTTTATCGAGACATGGCATCGGATCTGGAAATCGGGTGCAAGGAAGGCGGCCTTTGGTAACGCCGAGGTCTTTGCGGAGTTGCCGCAGGTGGAGGATTGGTCGGAGCAGAAGGGGGGGCTGATTTCGTCGTTGCGGGATGAGAGTCAACCGAAGGCTTGGGCGGTGCAGCTTGAAAACTTTGGAAAGCACACCGTGGGGACTTCGCTGAAAACGAACGCGTTTGGGAAACGACTCCTGGAGGTTTTGAATGAGCCGGGTCCGGTTGAAATCAAGGAGGGACGAAAAATGCTGACGATTCCCTACGAGCAGTGGGTGAATTGGCAGGCTCTTTTTCGTCTCGCGATTGGGTGTGAAATGGCGAGCGCGGTGGCGAAGACTCAGGCGGTGGGTGAGTTGATGGAGCAGATCGATCATGAGCATGCGGAGCAGCTGCGGAAGCGGGGATTATTGAGCTTTGACGATGTGAAGATGTTGCTCGGCGAGTGGAGTCAGGATGAGGAGGCAAGGTTGCGGCGGGAGTTGATCGATTACCGACTTGATGGGCGATATGATCATTGGTTGCTCGATGAATTTCAGGATACGAGCCGAGCGGAGTGGCGCGGGCTTGAACCGCTGATCGATGAGGCGGTGGGAGATCCGGAAGGGAGCTTTTTTGTGGTGGGGGATCGGAAGCAGGGGATTTATGCGTGGCGCGGAGGCGATGTGAGTCTTTTTGATGATGTCTTGGACCGCTATGAGCATGGGTTGGAGGTGGAACCGATGGACGTTTCTTATCGGTCGTGTCCGGCGGTGCTGGCGTTGGTGAATGCGGTGTGTGGGAATCTGTCGTTGATTGAAACGATGTTCGGGAAATCGGTTCGCGATCAGTGGCGGTGGAAGAATCATGAGTCGGCGGATCCGGATGTTTCGGGGGAGGCCAAAGTGACGGTGGTGTCGAAAGATGAAGAGGGCGAGGTCCTGGTGGCAGAGCTGCGGCGTCTTGGGATCGGGGAGAAGATGTTGAGTTGCGGAGTCTTGGTTCGGACGGGGGACTTGGTGAAGAAGTATGCGAATTTACTGAGGGCGGAGGGCTTCGATGTCATCGAGGCCGGGCAGCGGGATCCGGGGACGGATCATGCGGTGGGTGTGGTGATTACTCACCTCATTAAGTGGCTTGCGAATCCGGCTGATGAATACAGTCGAGAGGTGCTGGCGATGTCTCCTGTGATGGCGGTACTGGAAAAATATGGCGAGCACTGGGGGACGCGTTGGGATCGGGTTTTACAAGAGATTCAAGCGACGGGATATACCCGCTTTGTCAGTGCTTTGATCGCACCGGAGTGGGGAAAGTTGGAGTTGTATGGGAGACGTCGGGCAGAGGATTTGATTGGATCCTTGGCGGAGTTCGATGGAACGGGTGAGGCGTGTCCGAGAGCGGCGGCGGATTGGATCCGAGATCTCAAGGTAAACTCAGCTCCAGGTGTCGCTGCGATTCAAGTGATGACGATTCACAAGTCGAAAGGGCTGGGGTTTGACGTTGTGATGTTGCCTGAAATGTCGGACCGAACGCGAGTGCCGGATGCGACGAAATTCATGGTGGCACGAGGGGTCGGTTGGCTTTTGCAAGTGCCGGGAAAATGGGCTTATCAGAAGCATCCTGAGACCAATGCTGCTTTTGAACGGTGGGGGGAGACGCAGAAGTATGAGACGATGTGTTTGCTTTACGTGGCGCTGACGCGGGCGAAGCGGGGGCTCTATGTCTATCTGCCTGAAGAGCCGGAAACGCGGAAGGAAAAGGAGGTTTTCGCGACACCGGGAAACTTGGTGAGGCAGGCGACGGGGATTGATTTCCCGGAGTCAAATTCCGAGTGGGCAAAGAATGTTGATGAGGCAGAGAAGCCGGAGGTGAAATCCTTGCCTGCGCTGCCGAAAGGGAGGGCGCAGCGGAGTCGAACAAGTCCTTCAGCGAAGAAGGAGGAGGTGGCGAAAGGTGGCGGAAGTGGTCGTAGAATTGGCATCGCAGCGCATGCCTTGTTTGAAAAGATTGAGTGGCTGCAAGTTGGGAAGATTCCTGCGCAACCGTTTTCGAGGGCCGGAAAGATTGTTGAAGACGCCTTGAAAATTCCGGAGATTCATGCGGTCTTTGAGGATCGTGGCGGGGAGCTTTTTCGGGAGCAGGCTTTCGAACTAATCTATCAAGGGAAATGGATGAGTGGCGTGATTGATCGCATGCATATTTTTCGAGAGAGCGGTGCGGTAACGAAGGTGGAAGTGATTGATTTTAAAACTGACGGAGTGAAATCGG
>Ga0308005_10000214_pt1 | contig 22362 bp, 16 predicted proteins | sample Neamet67_FD_203142 | JGI IMG/M metagenome (GOLD analysis project Ga0308005, IMG submission 203142) | Marine microbial communities from water near the shore, Antarctic Ocean - #67 | ecosystem: Environmental > Aquatic > Marine > Unclassified | place: Southern Ocean | collected 2014-06-07 | reverse complement strand
CCACCGTGCTAATAAAGATCATGAAATCTACTCAGTAGCACCCAAATCAAAAGCGAGTTATACCCCACCTGCTAAGACGATTGTTTAAGATGTGTGAAAGCTGTCCCCTTCCGAGGGGGCGGTTTTTAGCTTACGGAGAGCAATTTTCCTTAGTTTTCGCGCAATAAAGGCGGTCTTTTGATACACTTAATTGCTACACTGGTTTCCAGAATCCTCTGGAAACCTTATAAAATGGAGCCGCTGGTCAGAATTGAACTGACGACCTATTCATTACGAGTGAATTGCTCTACCCCTGAGCTACAGCGGCGTCTCTGCGCGGAGGATTAGGTTCCCCGCCCTCAATTGACAAGATTAATTCACTTTCCGTAGTGATCAAGAATGGTTTGAACAAGACCCGCGATGTCGTGTTTCGTCGATTCAATGGATGGAGCTTCGCAGCGAGACTTGAAAGTCTTGTGGGTCACCGGGCCGATGCAGGCTGCCTCACAGGATTGGGGCCAATCGATGCCCATATCAAAGAAATTTTCCACGGTTGAGCCGCTCGTGAAGGTGATCAAGTCAGCGCCTTCTTCACGCAACTGCTTGGCCGCGCCGGTAGGGTCTTCGGTCTCCGTCACTGTCCGATAGGCAAGACATGAGTCAACGATCGCGCCCTGCTCCATGAGGCCATCGTAGATGACATCACGAGTTTCCTCGGCTTTTATCCAGAGGATTTTTTGGTGCTCGATGCATTCGTTTTTAAAGGCTTCCAACAGCCCCTCAGCGACAAACTTTTGTGGCAGTAAATCCACCGCGTAACGATACTCCCGGATCTTGGCTTCCGTGCTGGGACCAATCGCGGCGATCCGGCATCCACCCAAACTGCGGGCATCCTGATAAGTTGCGTAAAAGGCATCGAAGAACCTTTCCACGCCATTTGGACTAGTGAAAACTAGCCAATCATAGGTGTGGGATTCTGCCACCGACTCTGCAAACTCCTGCCGGTCCTGCGGATATTCGATCCGGATCGTAGGCAGTTCAATGACATCGGCTCCGAGTTCGCCGAGACGCTTACTCAATCCTCCGGCTTGCTCACGGGTGCGGGTCACAACGATGCGTTTCCCGAAGAGAGGCCGGGTCTCAAACCAGTTGATCTTCTCCCGCTCTTTCACGACGTCGCCGATCACGGCCACGGCCGGAGATTTGAATTTCTTCTCCTCCACAATATCAGCAATCGTTTCCAGCGTGCCTTGCACCGTTTGATGCTTCCCGGTCGTCGCCCAACGAGTCAGCGCAATCGGTGTCTGTAGAGACGCCCCGCCTTTGACAAACTGTTCGCAAATCCCACGCAATCTGGAAACCCCCATCACAAACACCTTGGTGCCCGGGGTCTTGGCCAGTTGATCAAAGTCGAGGGAGGTGTCGTCTTTGGTCGGATCCTCATGGCCTGTGAAAATGGTGAGTTGCGAGCAATGGTCACGGTGGGTGACTGGAATACCCGCATAAGCAGGGCCCGCAATAGTCGAGGAAATCCCGGGAACGATTTCGAACTTCACACCGGCTTCCGCAAGCTCAGCAGCTTCTTCTCCTCCCCGTCCAAAGATCATGGGATCTCCACCTTTGAGACGAGTCACCACTTTCCCTTGTAGAGTCCTTTCGACAATGAGCGCGTTAATTTGATCCTGCGGAATGGCGTGATCAGCAGCTCGCTTTCCTGCGAAAATCAACTCGCAGCCCTTCTTTGCCCACCCCACCAGCGCAGCACTGGAAAGAGCATCGTATACCAGAACATCGCACTTCTCGATGCACTCCTTCGCTTTGAGTGTGACCAACCCCGGATCACCCGGGCCCGCACCCACCAAGTAACAGATTCCCTTTTTTGCCTCGTTGCTCATTTTAAATTGTCAAATAGTTGCTGGGCCACTTCGAGCGGCACGACACCACTGGCCTTCGCTTTGCGAGGAGAACCGGGCTTCTCCGGGAAAACCCGCGCCCCCATCTCCAAATGCTCACCGGTGAGCTTCGACCACACCCCGATGGGTGTCGAACACCCCGCATCGAGGAGGCGCAAAAACTCACGCTCCGCCGTCACCCGGTTCCAGGTGTCATCGTGATTCAGCACATCGATGATCTTGCCGACCTCATCATCACCACGTCGGATTTCGAGGCCCACCGCTCCCTGTCCGGCGGCGGGAAAAAAGTTCCGTTCGGCGAGGCATTCGACAAAGACGGGATGACGATTAATTTCAAACATCCCCTCAGTTTGATAGCCGAGACGAGTCAACCCGGCTTCGGCCAAAATGATACCATCGTAGTCAGCGTCCTTCGCGGCCTTTTCCATCCGGGTGGGAACGTTACCACGCAGGTCGACCAACTTGACTCCTGCTTTTAAAAATTGAATCTGTCTGGCTCGGCGCACTGAACTGGTCCCAACACGCGATCCTTTCTTCACCTCGGACCAGGGAATTTTCCCAATCCAGACGTCCGCAACGGGACCTCGCTCCAAAACTGATCTCAGTTGAAACGGTTCCTCCAGCACCGTTGGAAGATCTTTGAGAGAGTGGACCGCGACATCAATTTCGCCCACCTCAAGGGCCACTTCGAGTTCCTTGATAAAAACTCCTTTGTCCCAAATTCCTTCCACCTTGGCGACTTCGTTCAAGGCCACATCAGTCCGGCGGTCACCGGTGGTCTTGATGATCACCCTTTCAATCTCAAGATCGGGAAACGCCGCAGCCAAAGCCACCTCTGTCATTTCAGCCTGTTTCAGAGCGAGGGCGCTCCCGCGCGTTCCAAGTTTTAAAGTCTTCATGATTTAATCGTTCACTGCCGGAAGGGTCACCTTGTCGATCTCTTCCCGAATAATGTCTTCGCAAAGAAGAAGCTGTTCTTCGCGCCGCTTCCTCGCCTGACCTGCCAGCTCTTGCAAGGTATCAATGTCGTAAAGATAGACCTCCTCGATCTCACCCACCTCCGGATCAATGTCACGGGGCACCGCAATATCCACCATAATCAGGGGACGAAACTTTCGTTTTCGCCGCACCGCCTCAACGTGTTGCGGTTTCACGACGAAATGAGGGGCTCCTGTAGCCGCAATCACAACATCCAAATGAGCCAACTCCTCTTCCCAACTCTCAAAATGCACAGCACGCCCGCCAATCTCTTCAGCCAGATCAACTGCCTTATCATAGGAGCGATTCGTCACTATGACCGAAGATGCTCCTCTCGATTGAAGTGCCCTGGCAGTTTTGCGACTCATATCTCCTGCTCCGATCACGAGAACGGAGCTTCCTTGAAGGCAGCCAAAGACCTTTTCCGCCAACTCCACGGAAGCCCCCGCGACCGACGTGGCGCCTTCTTGAATTGCGGTGTGGGTGCGCACTTTTTTTCCCACGCCAAAGGCTCGCTGGAAAAGTTTGTTCAAAACAAGCTTGGTCGCCCCACCTTCGAGCGAGCGTTTGTAGGCTTTCTTGACCTGCCCAAAAATCTCGGTCTCACCCAAAACCATTGAATTCATGCCGCTGGCAACACGGCAAAGATGTTCGGCGGCTTCACGGGCCTGATAATGATAAAACACTCCTTCACGCGAACCGTGATAGTCCCGCTGTTTACAAATCCAGTCCTCGAGCTCCTCGATCCCGCTCTCTCCATTCACCACGGCATAATATTCAGTGCGATTGCATGTCGAGAGCACGACCCCTTCCTCCACCTCGGCCGCTGTCATCAAAGTCTCGGTTTCCCGATCAAGGGCAACGTCCGAGAGCGCAAAACGCTCCCGCACCTCGACGGGAGCAGTTTCGTGATTGAGTCCCAAGCAAACCAGTTTCATCACAGCTTCGCAAAAACTAATAAAGAGAGGATAAAGAGGACGGTTAGCCCGATCGCCAACTGTCGGCCCGGCATTCCCCTTACAAAATAAACTCCCAAAAGCATCGCATAGAGTGCCCAGGTCATCGATGCGACCATGAGATGGATACTAAAAGTTTCCTGCTTCATCAGCAGACCCGCAAGAATACCCATCGTTAACACGACCCACCCCACCAAGGCAATCCTAGCCATCGCCCGCACCAGTCGACTAATTGAAGGCATTCCATGCACCAACCCACCTCCAAACTTATGTGCCTTTAGGCGGTAATTAAGGATGAAAAACATCACGCCGGCCACCGCCGCCAGAGCAAGTGCACCATAGGAGAGAACAGACAATGCGGCATGGGCTTCCCGCCAGGTATCCACCGTGTCGGCTCGAACCACTTTCGTTTCAAACGATCCCGGAATCAAAGAAATCAACTGGAGTAAAACCACCAGCGGAGTCGTAAAGACTCCAAGTAAGGAAAGCCGGTAAGTTGTTCCGGTCACGAGGTAGAAGAAGGTCAGCGACCAGGCTAGGAAAAGGCAAATTTCACCGATGTCCCCAAGAGGACACTGCCCGCGCAGACCACCCCGCCAACCGAGAGCCATCAATTGAGCGCCAAATGCCAGTACCATCCCGAAAAAGGCCGTCCGACTAGGCTTGTCGGAGCGAGCCGCCAGGGCACCAAAAAAACCTCCCGCCGCCGCAAGAAGTGTTGCTATGACCACCCAGCCGATTCCCATGTCCATGTATCTGCCTTCCTCCGGCCAACCTTTCAAGTGCGGATACAGGGATTCTTTCAAATTCCCCCCTTCCCCCTAGCCTCGCCGTCCCGCAATGAAACCACTCACCATTCTGTTTCCCCACCGACCATTCGAACCTTCGTGGATCGATTCGCTCTTCAAGGAAGCTCACTCCCTGCCCTTGGCCCTATCAGCACACTGAAGCAAAAAGCCCCCGCAGCGCGTGGCTCGAGGGCGATGATCCAGACGCCTCATGGCAACTCTATCAAGGCTTTCGCGAAAAGGACTGCCTCATCAAGGACTCGGTGAAATCCGTAAAGATCCGCTGAAAAGACAGCTGCTTTATTCCAGCCGGAACTAGTGACAAGAGATTCCGCTAGCTCTACCAATGGGGCTGGGTCCTGAACACTTCTTCTCGGCGCTTTGAAATGCTTGGCATGGATAACGGTTCACTCAGCCAGCCCCTGAATAAGATCCTTAACAAGAGGCATGAGACGAATCAAATTCTGCGCGTGCCCCTCACGGCTTAAACGACCTTGCTCAGCGAGTTCGATTTTAAGCTCAGGATACGCCGAAACTCCGGGCGAAAGATTGTCAGCCCACCCCTTTTCCTGGGAAATCTTCTCCGCAAATTCACGCTTATCTTCAGGAAACGAGAGAGAGGACACCTCTGCTCTAGGACCATTCCCGGTGATCTCGAGAAACCCCGCCATCTTCTCATTCTCTCCACCACAACGCTCCCAAATCCAATCACGCAGATCTTCTCCTGCAAGAGGCGGATAAAAAACCAGGCGCACCCCTTTCTCCGTTTCATGTGAGGTCAGGTATTCCGCAAATCCGTAGGCAAACGCCGCCGCCGTCCCGCTACCGGCTTGCGGAATCGCAATCACAATCGGCTCCTTGGACTCACGGTCTCCGGCATTGATCCAAATGATTGGCCATAAAAGCCCCTTGGCCGAATCAATTTGAACTTTAAGGATTTGATAGCCTAGGTTTTCCGGCCCCAAGTTCCCCATGGTCATCGCCGCAACCTGACGAAGGGCCTTTTGTCCATCCTCGGTCTCCACACTCCTCTCGCCAATCATCCCGTTCAGCTTCTTCAAATATCCTTCCATTTCAGGAACCGTGACATCTCCTTCGGTCGGTCGGCTCTCTTTTTGATCAGCATTCACGCCAAGGTAGAGGGCGATGCAAATCGAAACAATCAGGAGGGCAGGAATCACCGCAAGGGCAACTTTGATCGCACTGGTTCGGGAAGGCGCTGAAGGAGGATTCATTTTGTGATGAGATGAGCGATTTCTCTGGCGGCCCTTCCATGAACTCCTGGCTCACCAAGACGCGAAGCCGCTTCCAGTAACTCTTCCGATAGTTTTTCGCGCCGGTCGCCATCGTCAAGATGATCGCCGAGCCACGAAGCCACCTCATAGGCGTTGGCGTCATTTTGAATGAACTCCGGAACCAACTCACGACCCGCGAGAATATTGATCAGGCCAATGTAGGGCAACTTGATCAACTGTCTCGCCATGAGATAGGTGGGCCACGCCACTCGATAAACAAGACAATAGGGCATCCCGTAGTAGGCAGCTTCCAAAGTGGCAGTGCCGCTGGCAACCACACCACAGGCAACCGATTGCATGAGTCTTTGACTTCGGCCTGTCTGAATCTCCACCACGCCAGGCGGCAAAATGCTTTCTTCCAACGCCAAAACCATCACTCGGGCAACCTTTTCGCTGGCCGCCGCCGCGACAAACCGAACTTCGGGTCGCTGATCGAGAAGCCTTTTTGCCGATTCAAGCATCATCGGAAAGAGGCGGCTCACTTCCTTCGTTCGGCTCCCGGGAAAAAGACCAACCGTCATTGGATCTCGGTTCACCTCAATCCTCTGTTCTTCCAGTTCGTCCACCAAAGGATGCCCCGGGCAGTGACTCTGCAGGCCCGCTTCCTCAAAAAGCGGGACCTCAAAAGGAAAAAGACAGAGCATCAAATCATGGGTCTCCGCAATTTGAGGGATCCGTTTCCGGTTCCACGCCCAGACCTGGGGTGCCACATAGTGAATAATCTTTGTCTCCGGTAATCGTTCATGAACCTGCCTCGCCAGCCGCAAATTGAAGCCCGGATAATCGATTAAAAGAAGAACATCGGGCTTCCATTCCAGCAATTCGACCAAAACCTTGTCAAATTGCTTCTTAAACCACCCATATCGACGCAAAACTTCCCAAACCCCCATAATTGCTGCATCGTCAACCCAATCCGCAATCCTTCCACCTGAAAGCCCGGCCATTTCGGGACCTCCAAGCCCCCGAAAAACCACATCTTGAAGCTCCTCTTGAAGTGCCTCCATCAACTCGGCCCCATGCGTGTCTCCACTCACCTCGCCTGCGACCACGTATACCGATTTGCTCATCGACGTCGTCATGGTAATCAGGATGTTTGATTTGCCAAACTGCAAATCGTATTACAAGAGCTTGCTTCTCTTCCCGCATAGCGTTAATTCCTCATCTCCCAGTCGTCCTATGTCCGAAAAAACTGATCCCAAGCCCGATCAAGGCCCAAGCCCTATCGGCGAAATTTCCCAAGAGCCTTCTGCCTTGGAAGCGTTTCTCGATGCCAACCAAAAGAAACTGGTCATCATCGGCATTCTCGCCATCCTTTGTATCGTTGGTTATGTCATATTTGATGGCCTCGGTAAAAAGGACGAGCGAGATGCTGCCGGACTCCTTGCCGCGGCAAGGACCGTTCCCGACTACGACTCCGTCAGTAAGAAATACGAAGGCCAAAACGCCGGTGGAAGTGCCCTGATGCTCAAGTCCCAGCTTCTCTGGCGTGACCAACAGCAACAGGAAGCCGTAAAATCAATCGAAGAATTTATCGAAAACTATCCCGAGCACCCAGCGCTCGGAAGTGCCTACACCAGCTTGGGTTCCTACCAACAACAACTGGGAAATACTGAAAAAGCCAAAGAAGCCTTCGGGAAATCTGTCGACACCAAGTCATCTGCGAGCTCACTTGCCCTCCTCTCACTCGGCGACATCGCCTTAACCTTAGGTGAGAGTGAAAAGGCCAAAGAACTCTACGAGCGTATTCTCACTGAGTATGAAAAAAGTCATTTCCAAGTGAAAACCATGGCTGAACAGAGGATCAAACTGATTGGAGTCAAGGCCCCGACTGACAAAGCTCCGGAGCCTCCCGCTCCTATCATTGTTCCAGGAGTTACCACTCCACCTGTTTCCGTTCCCGAACTTCCTGAAGCTACCACTCCAGCCCCCCAGACGCCTGGCAAACCCACTCCCGTCCCCTCCCCCGCAACCACTCCTGATATCAGCAAGGAAACCTCCGATCTCCCTGAACTGGAACTTCCCGAGAAAAACCCTCCTCCCGCGACCTCCGGAACACCTTCGAAACCAGAAGCCCCCTCCACTCCCGAAGCTCCGGCGCCCCCCGAAGGCGAATAATCACTGAGTCGCGAATTCCTTCTTTTCTTTAAGGCCATCCTGCCCCATTAATTTCTCAACTAACCAACATCCACCGTGTTCGAAAAAATCATTAGCAAGACACCCGGGAACTCCCAGCCACCTCGTCCAGCTTCCACCCCTATTTCTTCTCAGGCTCCTGCCTCCAGCGCTTCCATTGCCGAAGCTCCTTCGAAATTAGCCTCTCCCGTGAGTGCCTCCTCAAGCGGTGGACAAAGAAATATCCTGAGTAATGATGTTCACATCAAGGGTTCAATTCGGTTCACCAATGACCTTCTTGTCGATGGACGCATTGAAGGGGAAATCAACTCCGATGGCGCTCTAACTGTTGCAGAAAACGCCCATATCAAGGCTGAGATAAAAACCCAGTCAGTGGTAATCTACGGAAAAGTGCACGGAAATATCATTTGCACCGACCGCGTCGAAATCAAAGCAAGCGCGGAAATGGTGGGAGATGTTAAAGCCGTCACCCTTTCCATCGAACCCGGAGCGATCTTTGTGGGCAAGTCGGAAGTTGGAACCCCTTCGGCCGCTCCAAAGCAAAACAGTCCCGCTCCGCAGGGCAACGCCAAGAAGCCACATCAAGACAACCAATCCGGCAAGGCTGTTGCACCCGCTTCCTAAAACGGTCCGGACTCTTCTTCCCCGATAGACATTGGCATTCGGCTTCTTCAAGGACAAGAGCAAGGGACCTCTCGAGGTTCGTTGTCCTCTTTGTGAGCATCTCCAGCAGGAATCTCCGCTGGCCATCTCGTCGTATTGTAAGGGATGTGGCGCCTACCTTTCCTTCCGCAAGGGTGGAGAAATCATTGCCAGACCACAGGCTACCCCTGATCCTTTCGCCCATCGGCCTTCGCAGCCAAAGATCGACATCGAATATAAACCACGCGAAGAACGAGGCCCCAAACCTCCGTCGCCCCCCCTCGGAAAACGTGAAAATCCGGAGACCGGAGAACCCAGCGAAACCGAGCCCCCCAAAGCGGCCCAAGAAAAGTCGGATGATTCCATCGGATCCTCCCCCCCTCCAACCCATCAGAAAGAATCCGTTGGCGAGGAATTTCCACCCATATCGGAATCTTCCGATTCATCATTTCCGTCAAAAACAGAACCTTCCACACAAATAGAGAAATCCGATGCCCCTCCTGAAGAAGAGGATCAGGAAGAAGTCATTCCTGAACTTTCCCGCTTCATTAGAGACGCGTCCAATGGAGCTCATCAAGATTCAGGTAAAAAACAACTGGAGCAGCGAAGAGCGACCTGTTTCGAATGTGGAGATTCCCACCTCGCCAACGCCCGATCAAATTCGACTCAATGTCGTAAATGCGGTCGTCTCATTTCGATGGAAGATCTGCATATCCGGGAATCCTGGAGCAGTCGTGTTCAAACCCTTGGAGATGTCTTCATTCACAAAAAAGGCATCGTTCTGGGAGCAGCAATCCAGTGCCACAATCTTTTCGTAGAAGGCGACTTCACCGGCAGTGCGGAATGCTCTGGCGACCTCACTCTGAGACGTCACGGCAAGATTATTGGCAAGGTTGTGTGCAACCGCCTCATGGTCGAAAAACGCGCCAAAGTCGAATTTCTCAACACCGTGCAAATGAACGAGTGTAAAATCGATGGCCTTGTTACCGGGAACCTTGCCTGTCGAGGGTGCCTAGCCCTTGAAAAGAAGGCCACTCTGACCGGCAACATCAAAGTTGGAACCTTAACTGTGGCGGATGGAGCAAAACACACCGGCCAGATCCAGATGGGCGGGTTTTAATTCTGGTCTTGCCCCGGCCAATCCCGGAAAGTCTCTCTATGTCAAACGAGACTATCCTTGATCTTAAGGAAGATATTCTTCGCCTGAAAAAGGAGCGCAATGCCGTCATTCTGGCCCACAACTACCAGGTCGGCGCCATCCAGGATCTCGCCGATTACGTTGGGGATTCATTGGGCCTTGCCTACAAAGCACAGGAAACAGACGCTGACGTCATCGCTTTTTGCGGGGTTCATTTCATGGCGGAAACAGCCAAGATTCTTAACCCTGAAAAAACCGTCGTTTTACCGGATAAAGACGCCGGTTGCTCGCTGGAGCAAGCCTGTCCGGCTGACAAGCTGGAACAATTCTTGAACGACAATGCCGATAAAAATTATTATGTCATCGCCTACATCAACTGCTCGGCGGGTGTGAAAGCATTGTGCGATGTGATTTGCACCTCGGGAAATGCTCCCCGCATTGTGAATCAAGCCCCCAATGATCGCCCCATTCTCTTTGTCCCCGACGAAAACCTCGGCCAGTGGGTCATTGAACAAACCGGACGTAAAATGGATCTTTGGCAGGGGAATTGCTATGTTCACGTTGAATTCACCCGAGAATCCATTCAGAAAATCAAGGATGAATATCCAGACGCAGTGGTAGTCGCCCATCCCGAGTGCACCAAGGCTGTCCGGCTGCTTGCCGACGAGGTTTGCTCAACCGAAAAGATGATTCATTTCTGTAGAGAAACTCCTGCCAAAAACATCATTGTCGTCACTGAGTCGGGTATGCTTCATCGTATTCAAAAAGAGGTTCCTGAAAAAAATCTCATTGCTGGGCCGACCGACCATTGTGCCTGTGCTGATTGTCGATATATGAAAATGAACACGTTGGAAAATCTTCATGCGTGCCTCGACAAACTGGAACCCCAGATTGAGCTTCCCGAAGACATTCGAGCCAAAGCCGAGGTCTCACTGGTTCGGATGTTGGAGCAATCCAAGTAGTCTGATCTTCGAAACTTCTTTTACGCAAATACCCTGCCCCTAAAAAATGCACTCCCCTTCTCGATCCGCGTATCCGCCGGAGCGCTGAGCCGCGACGGGCCGAAGCCGGAGCCGGAGCATTGGGATTTTTTACCGACGCCAACAGATGCACAGAATGTCCCCGATGGCCAAGCCTTTGAGGATTTTCTAGACTAGGCGATCTGGCCCAAACTCAAGAGAAAATCAAACACGGCAGAACGCAACCCGTGGAAGTCCAAAATCGAAGCCTCCATCAGACGTAATCTGACCGCCCCTCCAGCAGAAGGCAGTCCTTCAAGAGAGGGATGGACTCACCAACACTGGGACGAATTTTTCCCTGAGCGCTACTTTCGGGAGACTGAGTCAACGGCCGAATTCGTGACACCAGTCAGGATCACGGTTACGCCAATGGCGAGTTTGCACCCGGTGCGATGACACCTCAATACCGTCGGGACGCCCGGGTTCGAAGGGACTCCCCGCAGCACCCTAATCAAGTTCCACCCGAACATGCCAGTTTAGGATCCCAAGACGCGGTGGACCTTCGCCGACACTTTCTCTCCCAAGCTGCTCCAGTCGTGCTGCGGCGAGTCCGTTCTCATGCACCACGACAATGCCCTACCCATCGATATCTCTGCCCACCGCGGCTTCGGCATGCACACCCTTACCACCCACGAGCATAACGGTCATAACCCGGCCGAGAGCGACGGCTATACCATGCCTTCGTCTTACCGGGTCAGTTCTACTGACTACCGCTGGCCGATGGTCATTGCCGGTCACGATTCGACGTGAATACAGACGCCCGTAACCCTTGGCACGAATCGAGACATCGAAGAGAAAGAGATTTAATCGGACAAATTTCTTTGAATCAAAAAAAAGCCCCTGACCGCTTTCACGACCCGGGGCTTTTTGTTGGGGATTTTTGTAAGGACTCTTACTTCTTCGGAGATTTTCTAATCGGTTTCTTCGCCACTTTTTTTACTGCAAACTTCTTGGTCGCCACTTTTTTTACAGCAGCTTGCTTCATGGGCGGGGGAGGAGGGATCTCATCATCATCGCTACCTCCATGGCTGAGAATGAATTGCAGGTCATCCGCACCAAGATTGCTGGCAAAGCCTTCGTCTCCCAGAATATTGGTAACGAGCGCAGTCTTCTGGTGCTGCAAAATTCGGATTTTTTCCTCCACCGAATCACGAGTGAGCAGGCGGTAGGCAATCACCTTGTTCTTCTGGCCGATGCGGTGGGTTCGGTCGATCGCCTGATTCTCCACGGCAGGGTTCCACCATGGATCGTAAAGGATCACGTATGAGGCCGACGTCAGGTTCAAACCAGCACCACCCGCTTTCAGCGAAAGGAGGAAAACAGAAGCATCCTTGGTCGTTTGAAAATTCTCGATCTCCCCTTTCCGGTCCTTGGTTTGACCAGTGAGGTAATTGAAGGGCCGGCTCTCAACCTCAAGACGTGTCTTGATGATATCGAGCATGGAAACAAACTGGGAGAAAACGAGCACCTTGTGCCCCTCCTCGCGGAGTTGATCCAAAAGATAAAAGAGAGCATTCATCTTGGCGCTCTCCTCCTTGTGCCATCTCGGATCAATCAACCCTGGGTGACAACAAATCTGACGCAAGCGCATGAGCCCCTGAAGAATAGCAAAGCTGTTCTTTTTGACCGCTTCGTCGGAATCGAGTCCCAGAAGAGCCTGCTGAATCCGCTTGAGTTCCACTTTGTATAGCTCTTCCTGGATTCCTTCCATTCCGGCAAAGACTTCCTCTTCCGTACGAGGTGGAAGATCCTTAGCAACCTGCCCCTTGGTCCGGCGTAAAAGGAATGGCCTAAGTCTAGCGGCCAAACGGTTTTGGCTGGAGGGATCCTTCCGCTTGTCAAAGCGACGTTTGAAATAGGCGCGGGTTCCTAATACCCCGGGCATGGCGAAGGCCATCAGGGACCACATGTCCATCAAGCGGTTCTCAATCGGAGTACCTGTGAGAACGAGGCGATTTTCAGCATCCAGTTCGCGGGCACATTTCGCAGCCTTAGAATCCGGGTTTTTAATCTGTTGACCCTCATCAAGAATCACAGTCAGCCAACGGATCTTGTTGAGTTGTTCACCACAAACCCGGAGCTGGGCATAGTTGAGAACCAATATATCGAGAACATTGTTTACCTCGTCCAGGTCGAGATCGTCGCGTGTCCGGAGGACCTTGAGTTTGAGGTGCGGAGCAAACTTCCCAACTTCGGTTGCCCAGACGTCTAGAACTGACTTAGGACAGACCACCAAGGCCGGGCCAAGCTTCCGGGGCCCCTTATTCTCCTCGGCGTATTCTCGCAACCAGAGGAGGTAAGTGATACTCTGAATCGTCTTACCAAGTCCCATGTCATCGGCCAGAATTCCTCCAAAGCCATTCGTAGCGAGATAAGCAAGGAACTGATACCCCTCGACCTGATAGGGCCTCAAGGTTGCGTCGAGTTCTTCCGGAACGTCGGGCTTGATATCGATCTGGATATCGCGAGCACGATCCTTGATTCGCTTCCAGGCTTTCGGATCGAAAACCTCGGCGGCCTTTGGATCGGCAAGCTGCATCGCGTGCATGCGGTGAGTCTCCCCTGAAAGATCGAAAGGGTCCAAACCGAGCCGGGTCACGGCATCTCGCTGGTCCGGATCAAGTTTGATCTCGAGACGCATCCATGAGCCATCATCCATGCGCACGTAGCCCCCTCGGGCAGCAACCAGCTGTCGAATTTGGGCCTTGGAAAGATTCACTCCTTCGACATCAATCACAACACGAAGATCGAACCAGTCGATTTCCTGATTCACGACCTCGAAGCGGATCGCGGCAGTGACAGGATCACTGAGAATCGTCTTCAGCTTAGCCTCAATGTCGAGTTCCACGAAGTCAGGCATCGCTTCGATCCACTCGGCAAACTTTTCAGGAAACTGCTTGGTGATCCGTCCTTTGAAAGCCTCCAACTTTTCATCGTAAGTCAGTCCCATCTCCAAGAGAATGTCGGGAATTAGATAGAGCTTCTCACGAGCAAAGCGAAGCAACGCTTTTCCCTTCACAGGCTCCTGCTTAATCAGATCCCATCCTGCTTTGATCAATTTTTCCTCGCGGCGGCCTTTTGCCTCGAAAGCTTTCACATCGACTACCAGATGTTCTGTTTCGGCAGCGGTCAATCCTTGCTCAACCCAAAGCTTGAGGTGTGGGAAAAGATCAAGATCGGTCACTCGCCGCTTCATCGACGGAGGCAGACTCGCTCCGATTTTCCGGAGAAACTCAACTCCTTCGAGAGAATCAATCACCTCCTTGGGAATCGAATAACGCGGCATGATCTCGGTGTCTTCCATCCAGCGAGGAGGTCCAGGGAAAACCGTTTCATCCGACTGATAGAGTTCGGTTCGCCCCGGAAGGAGGCGCACCGAGTGAGAGACATTTTCGCCTGATTTCGTGACAAGTTGTAAGGCAAAGGAATTCGGGTCAGCGGGATCATCATCACAGATCCACCTAAGCGGCTCATCGACCACCCGGAACGGTCGTTCATCCAAATTAACCATGTCCCCTTTCAATTCCTTCTGATGGAAAAGAAGATTCATGAAGCGGCAGGCCTCTTCATTTTCGAGATCGAGATAAAGCTCACCTGATTTTTCAGAGTATCGCAAGAAATGCTCCCAAAGAATCTGACTCGCGGCGTCCATGCGCAAAGCCGAAGCATCGAAGAGCTTCAGGATTCGCTCAATCTCACCTTTTTCACGCAAGGAAACCCACTCTTCTTCGTTCTCCTCACGGGCTTCAACCCGGGCTTCGTTGATTGTCGAAATGAGGCGAAATTCGATCCTGTGAGGAACTTCCTGAGGCGGACGCTCGTTCACACTTTCAATACGATCATACCATGCGGCAACTTCCCTCTCCTGCTCCCAATCACGCATACGGCGCTGGACATTCTCCAGATCCGTAATGGAGTCCATGAATTCTGGATAGCGTAAATTCTTCTTATCGAAGGCGTATCCGAGGTAATTCCAAAACTCGATAATGTCTCCCGGAGGAACCGGCCAAAGTTCGAGCGGTTCGTAGCTCGCAATCTCCCAACGGGGATTGAGCCGAACCATGTCATGGTCGTGAATCTCACCCTCAATGACATAACGGCGATAGCGCTTTTCAACCCTGAAGACAAAGTCAGCTTCCTTGTCGTCCAACTCTCGATCGATCTTTTCTTCAATAAGATCAACGATAGGAGTGTCGTCGAATTCGTTAGGAGACTCAGGGAGATCTTCCCCTCGATGGAGTCGCTCCAACATAGCTGCAAACATCACAGCCCCGGCGGTCTCCTCTTCTTCGGCAGAGCAGCTTCCGAACCAACGGTTTCCCTGAAGCCTGAGAGTGGTCCGATGCACATTCCCTTGGTCCTCAACCCGCCCCTGAATAAAGAGGTGGTTGCCAAAAATCTGGGTCACTGCCCCTTCTTCCTGCAAATGCTCTCCTCTCTTCCTTGCCGCCTCCGGAAAGCTATTCAAAAAATTCAATGTCGCCCGGTCAGGGTTAAGAGCTGTCATGTTACTGGCCATCTTTGTCAGAATATGGGGTGCAAAATCACCGGTGCTTGACCATAGAAAATGTGAAAAGCGACGGTGAGGGTTTAATTCTAATGCCAAGATATGAATTCGTGCAACATAAAGCGCACATGAATTCCCAAACGAATGTTCAGGGATGTGAAAGAACCTCTCTCTTCCCACAGGTAAAAGAGCCAGCAATGCCGATTATTTCTGTATGAAAGTGTCTCCCCGAGGGTCTCTCACCGCCGTATCGTGGTTGATTGCCCTCGGCATCGGCCTGATAATAGGACGACACGGGTTGCCCACATCATCTGAGAGCGATCAAAATAAGAATCGGACGTCCCAGAACGAAAAACAGATAGGATTCCGATTTCAGGAATCCGGAGAATCGCCACAACAAAAGAGGAACAGCCGCCGAGAAATCTCATCCACCTCCGTAACTGGCCCTGAACAAGAAGATCGTAGCCGGAGAATGATCGAACTTTCCGACATTCTCAACACAAGCAATCGAATCGAGCGCACCCGCCAAATGCTCTCCTTTATTGATCAAATCGATGACCGGCAAATGGCCGGGATTATTGAAGGATTTCGAGATGCTGGGTGGGTCGATTACAATCGTAGCGAGTATACCATGCTTATTTCAGCCTGGATGGATCGTGACCCGTTTACCGCGATTGCCTACCTCGATACAAATGAGACTGATAGCTGGACGCGTAAGACCGCTATTTCAGCTTGGGCGGCTGACAATCCTGAAGCCGCCGCAAACGCCATTCAAGGTCTGGAAGACGAGGGAAAGGTCAACGCCTGGGTCGTGGGCTTGATTGAGGGAATCGCTCGCAACGATCCCGAAGGCGCTTTACGAGCCGTCGTGAATCTCCCGGGAGGGGACACAAAAATGCAGGCGATTCGTGAAATCCTTCCCGAAGTTGTCATTCGCGGGGCTGATTTTGCCGGCGATTGGATCGAGCAGATCGACGAACCAAAACTACAACGCGATACCGCAAAACGCCTCGCCCATTCCCTTGCGCGAAGAGATCCTGAATCAGCCTCGGACTGGATCAGCAAGATCTCTACCGTCGAAACCCGCCGCGATGCCTCGGAGGTCGTCTCAGAGATTTATGCCCAAGAAGATCTGAATGGTGCAATGCAGTGGGCCGAAAGCCTTCCCCAGAACACCATGACCGAGGCCGCAGAAGGAGTCGCTAAACACCTCACCCGTAAAGACCCTGCTGAGGCAGCTCTTTGGCTTCAGAAACTTGGCAACGATCCGGATCTCGATGGAGCCCGTTTCCACTTTCTTCAAGAAGCCGGACGAAGGGATCCCCAAACCGCCCTCGAAAATGTTTCAACCCTTTCGCAAGCCAAAGATCAGGAGCGATACTATCGGGATATCTTGAACCGGTGGAAAAAAGACGACCAAGGTGCCGCCGTCGCTTGGGCGGTCGCCAACTCGGAAACGCTTCCTCCCAAAGTGCTCAAGTCAGTCCTGCCAAAGGAGAAGAAGAAAAAATAAAAAGGGCGATCAAATGACCGCCCTTCTTCTTTGATTATGTAGATACTCGGCAAACTGCCGAAGAAATGGCTAGCAGCCTCATCCACCACTTTCGCCTTCACCACCACTTTTGCTTTCACCACCACAGCATCCCCCACTCGATGCCTGGGCGATGTCCTCCTCGGTCGGCACTCGACCGAGTTCAAGGGTCATTCCTACCATTTGGCTCACACTCGATTGGAGTGCCTCAAGACTCTGCTGTGCCTGGATAAACTCCGAAGCAACAGAATTGTTAAGCAGCTCGGAACGGGCACTTTCAAACTCGGCAATCTCACTCTCTGCCAACTCAAGACCGGATTGCTGTTTTTGGTTCAACTCCTGCCCTCTTTCGTGGACCGACTGATAGGTCAGCCGGGCTTCATCGTCTCCAAGAAATTTCTCCACTTTGGCTAGGAGGCCTTTGTAATCGGAATCATTGGCGATCGTCTCGCAAAGGTCCCGCGTTTTCAACATCACGGCTGAATTGTCCTCTAAAAGGTTCATATGCGGGACATACGCCCGTCTGGTGACAGCCGCAACCGCAGAATTCCTCTTATTTCAGTCATCAAGGGCCCGATTCGAAAAATAATGCCCTTAAGTGTCGTTCTAAAGGTAGAATCGTTCTAAAGGTAGAATCTCACTAATGAACAAGAAAACAGGACTTTTGACCGCAGTCTGGGCTTTGAGCTGCGGCACCGCATTTTTCATCGGCCGAACATCGTCCGACACTACCGAATCAGTCGATTCAGGAACCGCGAGCAAGACTCCTGCGGTAGCGAGTGCCCGGAGTGGGACACGAGGGGGAACTGGAAATGATTCTTCATCTAATGGACGTCGCGGGACTACCCGGGCAAGTGGTTCTAGTAGCTCAAACAAGATCGAGATTGTTAAACAAAAGGTCAAGGATCTGAAAAAGATGTCGGATCCCATCGCCCGTGCGGAAGGATTTCTCCAACTAGTGAAAAATTTGGGGCCCGATGAATTCCTCGACGCGGTCGCCGCCTATCGGGAAGGAGGAATCAATGACGAACAGTTTGGTGAATACCGGCTCCTTCTTACGGCTTGGGCCCAGGTGAATCCCCTCGAAGCTCTTGACTATGCCAAAGAGAACACCGGCAGTCCCTTTGCCCGCCAGACCATTCTCTCCGCGTGGGCCAAGAATGATACGGAAGGAGCGGTCTCATGGGCCCGCGAAAACTTTGACATTGAAGGCGACGAAAATCGCTCAAACCCATGGATGATCGGCGTCATCGAGGGAATCGCTTCCATCGATCTCGGCCGGGCAACCCAACTCATGGAAGAACTCCCTTTCTCTCGAGGTCGTGGTGAGGCACTCGATGCTGTGTTCGCTGAGGTCACCAGTGGAGGTAATGAAAGCGCAAAACGCTGGGTTGCCCAGCTAACCGACAAGAGCCTCAAGGAAGAGGCTGCCGCACGATTGGCAGGAAGACTCGCAAGCGAAGATCCCGAGGCCGCTGCAATCTGGGCCTCCTCTTTGGGCCCAGAAGTCATGAAGCGCGCGGCGGGCTCGATCGTTGACCAGTGGGCTGAGACCGATTTGAATGCTGCGAAAGCGTGGGTCGACAGCCAACCCGACGAAGTGATCGCGGCCTCGGGCCCCCAGTTGATTGAGAACATCATCGAAGGCGAAGACATTTCCACTGCCACGGCATGGCTCTCCAGATTTGAAGGGAATCCCGCCTTCGATGATTCCGTCCGAACTTTGGTCTACCGTTCCATGAGCCAAGAACCCACAACCGCTGCAGATTGGATCATGAAGCTCTCCAGCGACCGTGACCAAGAGAGAACTTTCCACCGCGTGCTGGGTGGCTGGATGCAGAAAGATAAGGAAGCCGCAATGGGCTATATCAACAACAACTCGGTTCCGGATAGCATCAAAAGGCGGGCTGGCATATCACAGGAATAAGACTAAATTACAGGCATGAAGAGACTCTTTATCCATTTTCCCTTCCTTTCTGCACTCGCGTTCTTTCTGATTTCCTGCGAAGGAACCTCCGAAACCGTAGATGTCAAACCTGACCAACCCATCGATGAAGCAAAGCATGAAGTCATCACACTTGGAGGCGGTTGCTACTGGTGTGTCGAAGCTGTTTTTCAACAATTGGCGGGTGTCGCATCAGCCACTTCGGGATTCATGGGTGGCCACATTCCTGATCCAACCTATAGGCAGGTCTCCGAAGGGAGCACCGGTCACGTGGAGGTCGTTCAAGTCGTGTATGACCCGAAAATAATCTCTACCGAAAAAATCATTGAATGGTTTTGGAAGTCCCATGATCCCACCAATCCACTGGGACAAGGAGTTGACGAGGGCCCCATGTATATGAGCCACATATTTGTCCACTCGGATAGGCAGCGTCAGGCTGCAGAAACTTCAAAAGAAAGTATCGAGGGAAATTACGACAGCCCCATTGTCACCGAAATTAAGGAAGCCGAAGAGTTTTACGCAGCGGGAGCAAAAGATCAGGACTACTATTTCCGCATGAAGGGGAAAAACCCATACTGCCCCCAGCAAATCACCCCTAAGCTTAAAAAGCTGGGCCTCACATACTAAGCGTCATTGCTCAGTAAGCGTCATTGCTCAGCGTTGGCTCCCCCCAGCCGTCTCGGTGCCCCTGAAAGAATTTAAGACGGGCTTATAACTGGGGATAGATGTCCCTGAGATCGTTAAAACAGTAGTGGCCGGTTTGAGATTCTCTAGTCGTTAGAGAGTTCGATTTCAAGCTCCGTGTTTGGCCTCTTGGACCGAGACCTCGGAGCACAGTGACCGTGGGCCTCCAACGCGGACGCCAGCTCCTCCAGCCCCCCACCGTGACGGATCTATCGGAAGCCCCGTTTCTGCGATCTACAATAGACCCGAGGCGGTCCAGCGTGACACCCTATCCTCTTTGCGCTTCGAGCTCTTCGCATTGTGTGTCGCTTCACGCCAATTTCGGAGGCTGTTCTCGATGAGATTCGTGTTCAAAAACCTCACATTTAAGGTCGAGATCGCGTCCAAGCGATGAAAGTCCAGCCTTATGAGACCGCCGACGCGATCGCAGAGATTCCATCTCTCAGAACTAACAAGCTTCTTCCTTCTGGTTCCGCAACGCCTCACTTTTCCAATCTTCCGATGAGATCTATCACGGCGGCTTTGCTCTTTGAGCGAGCCAGGCCCAGAGCCCAAAGACATCATTCTGGCCTTCGCAATCAGTTTCCCCCGCAATGAGAACTCACACCCCGTTAGCGAGCCGGACTCCATCGATCATGACACAAAGCCAATTTCAGGATCTTCTTTGTCATGCGGGCAAAAAAGAGCCCCGTTCGTTGGTGATTGACCAACAAACGGGGCTTATAACTGGCGACGACCTACTCTCACAGGACCTATCGTCCCACTACCATCGGCGCACAAGAGTTTCACTTCCGGGTTCGGAATGGGACCGGGTGGTTCCTCTCTGCTATGGCCACCAGAGGTCGTACTTTATCGAATATTTGATGATAAAATACGACCTCTAAGGGCCATGGAGGTTTGGCGGGGTGCCATTCTCTGGCATCCATGTGAAGTGTTTCCTCTAACCTCCGATCTTACGATCTATGGGGGTTCCGCCGATCTTACGATCTTTGGTGACTGTTATTAGACTGCTACTTTCTTGCAACCTTCTAAAGACTCTGATTTCCAAATTAAAAAGAGAGTTTGAATTTCTACTCTTCTCCTCCTCTTGTTGCCCAAGTGGGTTTCAAGAGAGAAGAGAAGGAATTAAGTCGAACGGATGATTAGTACTGGTGAGCTACATGCATTGCTGCACTTCTACCCCCAGCCTATCAACGTGGTCGTCTTCCACGATCCTTCAGGGAAAATTTATCTCAGGAATGGCTTGGCGCTTAGATGCTTTCAGCGCTTATCCTTTCCGCACTTAGCTACCCAGCAATGCTCTTGACAGAACAACTGGAACACCAGAGGTGCGTCAAACCCGGTCCTCTCGTACTAAGGTCTGAACCCTTCAATTTTCCTACGCCCACAGAGGATAGAGGACCGAACTGTCTCGCGACGTTCTGAACCCAGCTCGCGTGCCGCTTTAACCGGCGAACAGCCGGACCCTTGGGACCTTCTCCAGCCCCAGGATGCGACGAGCCGACATCGAGGTGCCAAACCACGCCGTCGATATGAACTCTTGGGCGTGATAAGCCTGTTATCCCTAAGGTACCTTTTATCCGTTGAGCGACGGCAATTCCACATTCTACCGCCGGATCACTAAGGCCTACTTTCGTATCTGCTCGACTTGTAGGTCTCACAGTTAGTCTGGCTTGTGCCTTTACACTCAACACACAGTTGCCAACTGTGCTGAGCCAAACTTCGCGCTCCTCCGTTACTCTTTAGGAGGATACCGCCCCAGTAAAACTGACCGGCTGCCATTGTCCCCCGGCCGGATGACGGCTCGGGGTTAGATCATCCAATGTTAAAGGGTGGTATCTCACTGATGACTCCAGATACGCCTAAACGCACCCTTCAATGTCTCCCACTTATGCTGAGCATTAAAATCGAATAACCAATAACAGCTTACAGTTAAGGTCTATAGGGTCTTTCCGTCCTTCTGCGGGTGTCCGGCATCTTCACCGGAACTACAATTTCACTGAGCACCTGGTCGAGACAGCGCCCAACTCGTTGCACGATTCGTGCAGGTCGGAACTTACCCGACAAGGAATTTCGCTACCTTAGGACCGTTATAGTTACGGCCGACATTCACCAGGACTTGGGCTTGGAGCTTCGCCTCAAGGGCTAACACCTTACCGTAATCTTTTGGCATTGGTCACGTGTCACATCGTATACGTCGGCTTACGCCTTAGCACAATGCTGTGTTTTTGCTAAACAGTCGGTTGGGCCATTTCACTGCGGCCCCCCAGAGGGGGCACCCCTTCTTCCGAAGTTACGGGGCTATTTTGCCGAGTTCCTTGACCAGGTTTCACTCTTGCGCCTTGGTATATTCTACCCATCCACCTGTGTCGGTTTACGGTACGGGCCATTAATGATAGGGCTTTTCTTGGCACTCGGTCTAGTAATGCGGATCGGCCGTAGCCTCACCTCGGAATTCAATCACTTAGTTACTTTTCCTTATGCGTCCTCCTATCTGGGTGCAGGAATATTAACCTGCTTGCCATCCCCTACGCCCATCGGCCTCGGGTTAGGTCCCGACTAACCCCGGGACGAAAAACGTTGCCCGGGAAACCTTGGATTTACGGCGGACCGGGATTTCACCGGTCTTATCGTTACTCATGTCTGCATTCTCACTTCTCTGCGCTCCAGGGTCAGTCGCCATCACCCTTCACTGCACAGAGAATGCTCCTCTACCGCGCCTAGTAAACTAGACACCCAGAGCTTCGGTATAGTGCTTATCGCCAAGTATTTTCGGCGCAAGGTCTCTCGATGAGTAAGCTATTACGCATTTTTTAAATGGTGGCTGCTTCTAAGCCAACATCCTCACTGTCTA
>Ga0308005_10000206_pt1 | contig 22698 bp, 16 predicted proteins | sample Neamet67_FD_203142 | JGI IMG/M metagenome (GOLD analysis project Ga0308005, IMG submission 203142) | Marine microbial communities from water near the shore, Antarctic Ocean - #67 | ecosystem: Environmental > Aquatic > Marine > Unclassified | place: Southern Ocean | collected 2014-06-07 | reverse complement strand
ATTTGTTGTATGTTCTTTTGATGCGGACCGCCATACACCGTGTTTTGATACCACAGCTTCTTCACCAAGAGGTTGTCAACAAACACGACGGATGTTTTTGGACTGGTTTTGGTCTCATTGTGCAGTATTTCGATGAATTCCACCACCGCTGTGAACAAATCATTGACGAATAGTGTCTGTTGATGTGAGTGGTTCTCTGAATCAGGGAGAGGTTTCTCGATCGCGACAATGACTTGGTCAGTCCCAGTCTGCTTCCATTCTTCCGAGAAGACGGTCATGAAGTTTTCTATGACTGAAGAGGGGTCTTTGGCTTTCCGACGTTGTATCAAGCTAAAAAAACCTCGTGCACCACCGTTTGCTGGCCAATTGCAATAGATGGTCTGATCAGACCAATAGTTAACACGGAGTGTTGCCATCTTGTCAGTCTTGGTGTTCTTTAAGAACGTCATTGCTAACCCATTGGGTGAGGCATCGATACCAACAAAGTGCACACTGTCCTGTTTTTGATGCTGGCCGATGTAGGTGGTCATGAACGCGGGTGGTTTTTGTTTCTTCTTTTTCTTCTTCTGAGGTTTGCTAGCTTTTTCACCTCGACGTTTATCGGCCTGACTATTGAACACGCGTTGTTTGGTCATGTTGGATGTGATGGACGTGAGGGAATCCTCTAATATCCAGCTCCCACCATGAGCGCACGAGCACGAAGCGAACAACCTTTGTTTTCTCAAACACACTTGTCGTATTTCCAACACTGTTCCACACACGCAACGAGGTAAGGGCATACCCGTCTGCAAGAGATACGGAGAGGAGCTGGGATTGCTCAATTGTGTCGCGGCAACCAACACCGTCGCTGGTCGGGTGGGGACAGCTGTTCCGTGCTCATGATTCCCCCATTTTGTAAACACGCGCTTGTCCACTGAATCGACCATGGTCTGTGGTATAGCAATGAGTTGGTCGAAAAGAGCCTGGTAGGGAGCAATCGTTCCTCGTCGGCGATACAATCGATGGAATCGAGTGTAGTGTGTTTCGATGGTGGTTGCATCGTGGCGACTGACGGACCCAATTGACTCCAGACAGTCATGATCAAAGTTGCAGAATATCCCCACGCCAACGTCAAACAAGGCGCGAAGGTACTTCGTCGTCTTGCACACCCACGGGGCCTGTGGGAACACCTGCGCGGCTATGACTGCATGTATTTTCGTCGATGCGGGGCTGACCGCCAATGCACCGGCCCATTCTTTGTTATTGTTCTTGTCGAGACTCCCGAACACATACACATCGTCGTTGGAGAACAGAGACATGTAGCATTTTAAATAGAATGACAACACACGACTGATCGGCACAACTGCTGGAAATTGACGGGACCCCTCCTTGTCCGCATAGAACATCTGTCCCAGATCTTTGAATGGGTGCACAAACACAAGACGAGACACCGTGGTCGACTCGTATGGTTTGTTCGTTGGCAACTCCAACCCGACGATTGCCTGTAATCGATTCCCCGCATGGAACAATATCAATGCGATCACCAACCATATGCGAAATTCATCCCGGAACTCCACGGCCTGGACCGGGCGGAGTGTGGGGGGTTTGGCATGGCCGAGAATTTTCTTGTCGAGCTCGGTTCGTTTTATGGACACCCACTCCACCAGCTGATTGCGGATGGCATTCATCTGGTATATATCAAAATGCAGTTCGCTGGTTTCTGCTCCCACCATCAGTCGCGCCAATGTTATTTTGTCCGCGAGGTATGGTAGAGCAACATCGTACTTCTTTTCCTTGTACTCTTTCAAGAACTGACCGGGGTTGTCTTTCACCGCTGTCCACATCGCCACCATAGTTGGTGTCATGTTTTTTTTTATTCTATCCATTTTGTTTAATTTCTTTCTTTTTCAGATGGATCAACTTCGTCTCCGATTCCACGAATTCAAACGCGTGAACTACGCAGTCGATTCATGTTGGATCTGTGGTCAAGTCACGACGGAACCCATGTGTCGATCATGCATCGATGCGACTCGTTGTGCCCCGCGATCCTTCTTCGACCTCTCGCCCAGCAGCGTCGAGCGCGCTGTCTGGCGTACACTCCAGGCCGAACTCCGAGTGCTGCAGACCTGGTTGGACACACGCGTACCCGATGCATTGCACCACGCCACTCGTGTGCTGTTCTGGGAACACCAGATAGAGAAGTCCACCAATGAATACGACAACGATGACATCCACCGTGTCATCATTGCGAATGCACAGCTGTGGCTCATGGCCAAGGAGGCGGACTAGATGATTCGCTGAATAAATAATATTGTAGCTGATCCTGTTCCTCTTTGGGTACCACATCTTCCTGTACCCGTGCCTGGTTTTCGAGGCTCTTACGGTTCCAGTCCTCTTCGGGTGCCTGTGCCTGGTTTTCAGCTACCTCAGCATGGCGCTGCCTCAGTTCAGCTAGCTCAGCATGGAGAATCCTGTTCTTTGTTTCGAATTCTGCCACAGTCGCGTCCTTTGCCACCAATTCTTCATACAATAATTGGTTCGCCACCAACTGGCGTTCGTTCTCAGTCGTCATTTTCTGGATCGTCGTGTGTTTTTGGAGCGAATCAATCTCTGTATTTTTTTGCACCAATTCACGCTTCAATTGGTCCAACTCCGTCGTCAATTGGCGTATGGGTTCTTTGTATCGTCCATTAAACTCTGTAGCCATGGCGTCGAGTATCGCATTCACTTCAGAACTTAAATCACCACGACTTGGTTCTTTTTCTGGTGCATTACACAATGTCTTTAAGTTGTTTATCGCTGCTTCGTGTTGGACTTTGTTTTCTGTCATGGTCGCGTTATTTTTATTACACTGTGTCTGTAATTCCTGTATCTTTGCTTCGCATTCTGCCATGGTTATGTTCTTTAACACCAGTTGTTTAACCAATGATTCGGTCTCCGCCAACTGGTCTTCGAGTTGAACCGTCATTCCCCGGATCCGGACCGAATCAATATTTGCATTTTTTTGCACCAATTCGTCCTTCAATTGGACCAATTCAGTCTTCAGCTGGTCCATGTCTTCTTTGCAGCCTCCATGACCTCTTTCTGCAACCACGGCTTCGCGTAGCACGTGCACTTCAGAATCACGGCTCAACCTCAGTGCTTCTTGCAGTTCTGCTTCCAAGGATTGGATGTCCGCCAACAAGCGTTCGTATTGAGCCGCCCTGTCCCGGATCAGCTCAATGTTAGCGCCCGATACCAACGCATACAGTGCGTCATGACGTCTCGTGGTCGATGACTCCACCGCGTGTGGTATTTCTTTGCAATACTTCGCAAGTGATCGTCGGTCGTAATCTTTCAACTCTGGATAAAAATCATCACATTGTTCTACTTCGCACACCAGGAGACAACGAGTGGGTGCCGCAAGGAACATGCTTTTATTCTTGGAGATAAAAATATTCCCTGGTTCGAGGCTGCCATACACGATACCCAAGTAATACAAGCGATCCAACATCAACCACATCAACCTGTGCACATCCGCAGACAGTGGTGGCGTTTTCATTAAATCCGACAGCGAGCTCCCATCAAAATGGGGTGGTTTGACCAAGGATGATTTAAAAAACAATTTGGATGCAAGGGTTGTACCAGACTCTCCACGTTGTCTGTCTAGTCTGTTGATGGATAAACCAGCATAATCTATACCGACCAAGCTTTGGTAATACACTTCGCAGTCGGTGACAGCACCGGCCAGCACCTTTTCCAACATGACCTCATAGTGTGGCTTTGTAAATTCACGGAGCCACCGGCACAGCATGTTGCGATCATAATTGGCCAGCATTGGGTCTTCTTTGTTGTTTTCCGAAGCCATGATAAACTCGATCAACTTTACTTCTCCTGTCTCCGTGTGCACCAGAACGTGTTCACCGGAAAAAAACCCATGAATGATGCCCATGGTCTCGAGATTATCAAGGATTTCATTGACTCGTTGGGCAACCTCCACCACGAGTAGAACATCTGCCTGATCCATGTACTGACCCAGGGTTGTAAAGCGGTGAAAGTCCAAAGTCGACACCCCAAATTGTTCGAACCATTTTATCCGAGAAGCCTCCCTCTCTCGGAGCCGATATGCTCTTGGTTTTGTATACATGACAGCTTGATCAACAAATGCGGGTTTATGGAATCTGTATTCAGGATGTCTAAAGTTATCAGACTTTTTATACCAATCATGCTCACCATCAGTTAGTGTAGGGGTCACCTTTGCATCAGTCATGTAGGACGGGATATCATCGAGTCTGACCATACATACCTTTTCTTCTTCGAATGGGCACTGCACAACTGCGATGTTGCGACTTTCATCGACGTAGTGGACTTGGTTGTAATAAACACAGTTGTCCATGTTCGTTTTTACTGTAGCAAGAATTGAATACAAAACAAACAAACGGAGAAAGTAAGCTACTAGTCCGAGAAATAGGGGTGTTCGAGGAGCCAAGCGGCTGACTTACGCGTGGTTGGGTAGGCAACCATGTGGCGGATCAAGTCGCTCTCAGAGTCATCAGAGAGTAGGGTCTCGAGGTCCCCAGTTGCATACTGAGGATACATCGCCTTCCAGTGCGGTAGATCGGCGGCTTTGGGCCACCGATCACCACGACCCGGTGTCCCAATCAGTTTGAAGGTTGCAAACAGTTGCCCGATGTCCGAATCCCCTCGGAGTGGGTTGTACCCGACTCGCATTGTCAGCAAGATCACACCGATGGACCACACATCGACGCTGCAGTTGTACACCTTGTCCGCCAGCAAAACTTCCGGCGCGCGCCACCAACGAGTCGATGCATCAACTTCGTACTGGGCGTCCGTGGCAATGTCCAGACCACGTTGGATGGAGAGATTGAAGTCACACAGCCGGACATCACCAGATCGTGTGAGAAGGATGTTGTCTGGTTTGATGTCTCTGTGCATGATGCCCAGTCTATGCATCGCCCCCAGCGCCTCGAGGACGTGTCGTGTGATTTTCTTCCGGATGTCGACGTCCGTGACTTTGTCCGCGTCTAAACACCCCTCGCATCGCTCCAACACCAACATGATGTCATTCTTCACAATGGCGAGGTCGGTCAATGTCACGACATGGGGATGACTGGACAACAATCGGAGGATGCCGATCTCACGGAGAACCACATCCTCGATTAAATCGATTGGTGACGAGGCGTCTCGGACCGGTCGGATGTACACCTTGGCCACCTTCTCTGGATGATCACACACTTCGTGGATCCGGCAGTAAGAACCACGCGTCAGCAGTTTGCCCAATTTGAACATTTCGTGGAATGCACAGAGACAAATCCTACACATCATTTACCAGCAGAAACACATGATGTGTTTTATACATGGTCTAAAACACTATGTTTTCAGAATGACAAACTAACAATGCATTTGAAAAGATATGTTCAACAGATATTTGATAAACACAGAAAAAAAATAGGCATCGGGTGCGTGATCACCCTCGTCTTGATCATAATAATAACCAGTGTTGCTATTGTTACTACTCCAGAGTCCCCTGTTCCTGATATGCCCGCATCGGCGTCACCCGCGTCACCCGCGTCACCCGCGTCACCCGCCTCGCCCGCTGCTTTGTCTCCAGTGACGAAGAAGATTCGTGTTACATGTCAACCAAGAATCCGATTGTTAACTGTAAGCGACAAGGCTGGATTTGTGTATGACAGTCATACAATTTTGTCCGAGATGCACCCGGTGCGTACCATTGGTTATTTCGGCATCAACCACCCCGATTCGTTCGCGGATCCCATATGGGGTATAACGTATTATAATGACATACACTACGTGACATCTTTTGAGTTTACCACTTGGATGCAACGGTTCAATACCAAGAAGTTTACACTCATCGTGAACCACAAGATACCAATCAATTATTCCATTGCCAACACGACTCCAGGCACTCCAACAGGTTACACCACGATAACAGTCAATGGAGATGATGTCCCACATTTCAACGTCTCTGATCACCAGATGGTCACTGTGGTGATAGATGTAATCGAACAAGTTGCTGTGTCGTGCACTCGCGCCGATTTCCAAGTCACCGAGGGTGTAGTAATAGGCGGTATGCTTCCAATTCTTACACTATTCGGTGAGAATCTCCGAAACTTATACACGTTTAACAGTATTGGACGGAATGCGATAGTCGACCTGACTTCCCACGACGAACAGGATCTTAATTTCCAATTCATGATTCTGTCGTCGATCACACGGGCAAGCACAGGTGATGGACAACAATTTGTGATCCAACCATTGATGAAGTCCATTGGTAAGATAGAGGACATATTCGCACAGGTCGACGCCAACCATTTCACACTGCGCCTCTCGGATGGTGATGGGTCACCGCTCACAGACCTACCCTACGATTCGTTGGGGGTGATGATTAACACTAGATTCCAATAGTTGAAAGAACTGCGTTTGAACCACGTGGTTGATTATCGAAACATGGTACAACAACGCACGGGTTGGACCATGCGATTATGTCACGGCTGTGGGTGCCCGGTTACGAACGACCAGGTCTATTGCGAGCTGTGCGCACCCTTGGTCCATCAGTGGACCGTCTGCCAACAGTCGGAATGTGCGATGGTGTGCCCCAAGCCGTACTGTAGCGTGTGTTACATGAGAGCCAAACTGGTGACCACTGGTGTCCAGTGTCGCACGTGTGATTTCATTCTGCCCCATGTGCCGAACCGAGCATTGTTTGCTGGTGCAGACACAGCACAGTGCTTTAAATGCCAGCGGAAATCACAGCATGTGTGTGAACTGTGCAACACCACCGCTTCTACTGGGCGGTATTGTGATCCATGTCTCCAGGAAATTCAACTCGGTGCGACTTGCAACCGTTGTGGTGATCGGTGCAATTATTTCAAGAGTGAATGCGCGTCTTGTTTTGTAGAAAAGACGCAGTGCGCGACCAATGGGTGCCGACACCCAATCACGCATGCAACTGGGCGTCTGTGTCGGTCGTGCCACTGGAAGACTCTGCGCGTCTGCGCAATCGACGGGTGTCAGAATCGGTCCAAATTCCCACTGTGCCACACGTGTCATGTCAACCAACCACCTCGGCCACCGAGGCCATGTCGTGAAACCAATTGTCTGAACACAACGACGCGTGGTCTGCTGTGTTCTGAATGCAACGAAGTCAGCCAGCGATACGTCGTCCACCGCCTGTAGACAGACCAATGCAAAAAAAATAAATAAAATAAATAACTAACTAAATTAAACTAGTTAAACATGTGTGTGTAACTGCTGGATGTGAGGTTGATGGTGAACGACAGGGGGTGTGCTGATCCGTCGGTCATGGGTGGTAACGACGAGTGTGTCGGACCGAGGTAACTGTTCGATGCAGCCACGTTCGGTGATTACCACACCATCAATGGGTCTGTTTTTCCCAAAACCTTCTGACATGGCTAGATCCAATCGCCACACTTTGCCACCACAGAAGTTAACTAACTAAATTAAACACGTGTGTGTAACTGCTGGATGTGAGGTTGATGGTGAACGACAGGGGGTGTGCTGATCCGTCGGTCATGGGTGGTAACGACGAGTGTGTCGGACCGAGGTAACTGTTCAATGGTCTGGACGATGCAGCCGCGTTCGGTGATTACCACACCACCGATGGGTCTGTTTTTCCCAAAACCTTCTGACATGGCTAGATCCAATCGCCACACTTTGCCACCACAGAAGGACTCGAGTCGTTTGTGGGCACGGTGGCCAATCACCAGGCCGCCTCGGCGAGGGTTGCGCACGCCGAGTCTGCGCAGAATCGAGTCAATGTCGACAGAGCAAGTTGCTCGGTCGACGGATCCAGGCCCAGTGCTGCTGAAAAAGGTATCCCAGACGATGGTGTGTATCTCCGGGTCAATGGTCGACCCTGGCATCACAAGACAGGCCCTGTAGATGTCGTTCAGCTGTCCGAGCGTTCGGGTTGACGTCCTCGGCGGCCCCCCGTGCATAAACACATAGTTCGCAACCCGGACCATCACGGGGAATCTTTTGGCCATGTAACACGCCATGCGTCCACCGGGCGAAAAGACCCGTTTCATGTTATCCTCTCCACCCCACGATGCGAGCTGTAATGTACCAGTATACGTCCGGAATCCAGCCTGTGAAAATACGCGACCAAGCTCGTGGTTGCCGACGACACACACGACGCCGCCTTGGTGTGAGTTGGCCTCGTAGTCAAGAGCCTCTAGGTATTGGATGATATCGAGTTCCTCTCGTGGATTTATGCCGGTGTTGTCAAACCCCCGACCATGTCGATCGAGCAAATCACCACAGAAAATCACCAATGTGTTCGCACCAACCCAATGTGCCCGATCGTCGATAACACCGACCATTCGCAGAAGTGTCAGCAGTACGAGGAAATCGCTGTGGATGTCACCAAAAGCCACAATGGGTCGTTTCTTACTGTTGAATGTGACGCGTTGTGTCAACGGCTGTTGGCGGAGGAACTCATGCACGTCCGTGAATCTTGCGGGCCCCAGGGAGCCCAGACAAGGCGGTGATAAGGCTCGGTGTTCATACAGAGGTTTCAGTATCACATCCCGAGTGTGGCATTTGGTCCGAAGATCGTCGCACAATATCTGAGGCGTGTCGGACATGTTTATCAAGGTCTTCTTTTTTGCAAAGAGTCATTATCTCAAATGTAGTCAACATATTCACTGTTCGGAAAAAAAACAGTACAACAAAAACCAAAATGACACTTCGGGAAAAAACAAAGCAACAGCTCGTGTCTTTCTGCAAACAACAGGGATGGCCTGGCTATTCCAACAAACGGAAGGATGTGTTGATCCATTGGATACAAACAAAACAGATACGGTTGGATCGCGCTGCCCGCATGATTCAGCGATGGTTCCGCGAGGTGGTCACCAAGGTTGTCATGATCAACGATGACGATTTCTACACCCTCGAACCCTTCACCGCGGTTGAAATTCTCTTCCATTTCAGAGAAGCCGATTCGCGTAGCATGTATCGGTTCAGACCCAAGTCTCTCATATTGTACATGTTGACGACTGGCGTCTTCGAGAACCCGTACACCAGGTCGGTATTTACAGTGGTTGATTTACAGGACCTCCAGCGCGCATATTCTGCTAGTATCAACACATCGGACACCAGAACGCTGCCACCAACTGACCAGATACACTTCCAATTGAATAACACATCGGTCTTGTTCGCAACAACGATCGAACTCTCTACATTTCAACCAATCATTGCGATAGAACGACGGGTCGTGCGGGAGACGCAAGAACTCGTCGACTTTATTTCGCTGGATGCAACCAACGCACACGAGGCGATCATCGAATTGGTCGTGAACGCCGTCACCGAGGACCTGAATACCATCGTTTTTGCCCTCGTGCATATATGTGATTATCATTTCCCTCGGATTGAACAAACAATGGTGCATCTACTCACACTCGACCAACAACCAGTCATGAGTGGAATGATCGCGACATTTACTCTGGAGGCTGCGAGTATCGTCCAAGGCTTCCGCATCCGTCGATATCTTGTAGATATATACACCACTCGATTGTTGCGGCTATGACTAGGGTCGTGGGTTTTCCCCAGTCATTCCATAGCTTCCATACGCACGTTGATTGATACCGAGCTCTCGACACTCGTTGTAACGGTCACTGGATGCATCCGTCGCGGTCATGCGACTTGGAACCATTTGCAGTGGTCCACCGATTGCATTGATTGACCGAGTCTGGGCGCCTAAGTCGGAGATACAACGTCTATTCGAACCAGTAATGGCTGGGTTGTTTAACCCAGACGAACACCCGAACGAGTTGATATGATCTTCACCCCCTGCTAGACTCGGATGCCTTGGCAAATCGAACTGGGTATGGGTGCGAAGGGCCATGTGTGTTCGGTTAAAGTTGTCAATAGCAACCTCGTTGCGATTCTGTGACATGCCTGGTTTGTTTTGATCTGAATAAAGAAAAAAAAACGAGACCGCTACGGAAACGAACGCCATTTTTTTTCCATCACACAGAGGAGCACTTTGATACACGCACACTCAAGATCCGCCCAGGCGCCTTCGAATGCAAATCTGTGAACTGTGCATCAACGGTGGGATCTATGCAGACGTTTCCATGGTATGGCCATGCACACACACACACACACACACACACACATGCGCGTCACACATATATATGTCACACAGCACCGATACTCTTAATCTCGCTGGAGCAAAAGATACAAACAACCCATGGTTCCTCACAAATGCTTAGAACCCAGAAGAGCGTCTCGATTTCAAGATCGACAAAGGCTTCATAGTTTTACGTGCTCTTTGGAAGATAGAAGTGTTTATTTGGAAACGCCAAATGCAGACCAAGGGTAGATGATGCTGGGAGAGGTTGCTGGTCCAGATGACATATCCATGGGCGCCACATTCCAACTCTGAGCGTGCTGTTGCTGTACAAGCAGAGCATGTCTCTCCTGTTCATCTAGGAAGGCCTGCTGCCTCCGTGCCAGTTCTTGGGCCTGCGCGTTGGCATGTGCATGTGCCCGCGCCTGCGCTTGCGCCGCTTGGACCTCTGATGCAGTCTGTCCTGCGCGAACTCCAGCAGACTCCATGAGGCGGTTGAATAGAATCTGAGGCTGTGTAGCATCAGACTTCATGCCGGTAAACACTGCCTGGTTGTACAAAACCAGGTAGCTGTCATGCACAATCTTCGGCAACCCATTCTCGCGCGCCAAAGCGTTCACAGGCGCCACGAAATTTTCCCACCAGACCGCCGATTTTTCCGGGTGGGCAAAGTGTGAGAAAAGGATGGGGACCATAGGGATTAGTGTGAAGAGTAACTGCAGGCAATCGAAAGAACGATTGGAACAAAGAATGGTCGACTGCTGCATCGTGTCATTGATGTTCTCGATGGAAACGTTCACCCCACACGCCGACAGACTGGCACAGCTGGTGCCAAGATCGATAAAGACAACGGTATACGCGCTACTCATAGCAAACGGCCGCCCATCGACGCCAATGCGGCGGATGATCTCGATTCTCTGTGGGCGGCGGATGAGCATGATGTTGTTCGCTTTGAAGTCTTTGTGAACGAACCCGAAGGTCTCTTGGGCCATGTATAACATCTGGAAAATCTGGGCCAATATGTCCACAAAGTCCAACTCTTCTACCTTCTGATCTTCCTTAGCAACTAGATCCCACAGGGTTACATCGAATTTCTCCATTCCCACCATCAGCTTTCTCTTGTTGGTGTTTCCATTTTTGATCACAAAGTTGATGTGAGGGAAAGGGTACCGATCTACTCCCGTGACTCCTAGGGTATCAACATGATGCTGGAAGCATGCGCGAGCACGATCGCTAGTGATCATGAGAGTGAGCAGAGCCTCTTCTAGGAGTCCTTGCTGGTCTCTACCTCGTCCGACTTTCACCACGATCGGATGTGAGTTGATCGAGGCAACCCACACTTTACCGAAGGTACCTTGGGTCAAAAGACGCTCCATTTGCAGTGTATTCTCCCTCTCTAGACGTGTGATGGGCACAGGCCCAAAGAGGTTCAGCAGCTCTAACGTGGAACGACCATCAGCTGGTATGAAGTTAACCGATGTCATGTAACGCGACATATTGCGCACACCCTCGAGGTTGTCCTTCGTATTCGAAGCATAGTATGCCTGAATCGCCGTTCCCATGTCAGGGTCGCTGGATAGGAAGGCGGAAAGGAAGTACTGGATTAAATCCGCCGGGATGGCAGGAGCTACGCCCCGTGGCATTGTTGGGGCATTGGCGGAGTTGACTGCTCCCATGTTTGCTTTGTTTCTTTACACTATGTACAGCTTTTGGTCTTCTCTGAACACCCATCGGAATTGAAGAAATCCCGTCTTCGGCGTTGACACCGTTTTATACGGATATGGCCTTTTGGAATGGATATGTAATCCTCGTTTATATAAGCCTGGCCTTATTTAAATCTCTGGTTGGAATACAAGCAAAATGTTCCGCTCCAATTATGACCATGTAGTCGGTATAGACTGTGGTCTGGGTTCAGAAGTCGCATTCGGATGGACGACATTGCAGTTGATGAAGAAAATTCGATTTTCGTGGGAAAATGATCACACCATGGTTGCTTTTTCATCTGAATCTTGGCCATGATACCAGACTGTTGGTTCCCAAGGAAATTGTGCTCAACCGCGGTGGTACCATTCGGTTCCACTATCTGTAGCAGGACATACGGCACACCCGTGAGTCGATATGCAAACGGGGATTCGACTGTATCTGCCCCTTGCCACATGATATCGACAGCGGGGAATCCAATGATGTGAGGTGGCATGGACCCACTTCGTTTACTGAATAAGAAATTACTGATCGGTGTTTCATGACTCGATGTTTGATACGACTGCCCCATCGCAAGTAGCGAGGGGTCGATGTCCAGGACGAACTCGGTCCCTGACGACGCCTGGCTCACCGGGAAACAAACCATGTCTTGGTGGTCTGGCGCTCGCAAGGCGACGATATCCCCGACTTGGTACCCATGCGCTCGCGCGGGGTGGGAGAAACCGAACCCGTCACTAGACACGCTCAGATCAGGAATGACCGGTGGTCGCGTCGTGTTGAAAGTAAACGTTTGGCTCATTTCGTTCACTGTCACCGTCGTGATGGTGGAGGGGAAACGTGTGCAACCAGCATAGTCGATATAGGATGGCGCGGCGACGATGTGCTGCGAGGTGTACGCGGTGCGAGACATGTGTCGTCGTTGATCGAACCCCATTCGTTTCGCCACCGACGCGAGTTGGAATTCTAACGAAAATGATTGACCAGTTCCCGATACGATACTGAATCGCTTGGCTCTTTGATCCCAGACGACTGCCACTTGGCCACTCGACCAACGAGTGTCAAACAATTGCGTCAATGTGTGCCCGAACGTAACCGGCGTGTACAACCCTGGTGGTATTGACAGCACGTGAAGATCGCCTGACACCGTCTTAAATGACAACTCGTGTGCATCATCGGATGGCAGCCAAAATCGATTGTATTGGAAATCAAGCTCTTTCGCAAGCTGGGACGGCGTGTAGTTCCCAACCGATGGTTCGATATACATAACATTAGCGGGGCGTGATTGGGCATAAATGGTGTTTGGCATGTGTGGACCACCAAGACGGAGATTGTTCGTCCCGAACCCGATGTATGCAGTGATGGAGCTAGGGTGCCCACCACTCAGCGTGGCACACACCGAGGAGTCGACCGTCATCGAATACACCCCATCAGTTGCACTGTAGTCCACCCGCGCATGCATGCTCGGTGTGCGCAGCTCACGAGTCAATAAGTTGCACAACTCCCGCGGTGATGGAATCGATGGGAAGAACACGAATCTTCTGCCATTCGGTCCGGGGGGGATATTGGTCATTTTGAACGTGTTGGGTGATAGGACTACCACAGTGTCGAGTAGCTGCCCGCCAACCACCAGTGGAACCACTGGTTGTCCACCAATCAATTCGATTGATTCCCCCCACGTCCAATACTTCGCATGGGACCCCAACAGATGTGGCTTCTTGGTCCTGAAATGGAACTCATCATCAACCTTGGTGACCTCAACGACTGGGTTCAGTCGGTCTGGCACTTCGGCCGTCAACCATGATGTACCCACCCGAATCATCACATTACACAGAGGGTCTGTGGCATTGGATTGGAAATGGATGCCCTCGGCCAACGCCAGTTTGTTCCAGTCAGACTCGATCAACATCTGCGTCTCTGGGATTTCTATCGTCCTGAGTTGAATGCCGTCCGCACTCACCCGACCCGTGTTGAAATTCAAAGGGATTTCGATATCATTGGTCACGTTACGTTCATCAGTGGACGTGGTGCACATGTTGCGATTTTCTGTGTTCATACACCATATAGAATCTCTCATGTGTTTTTTATCAAATTCTCGTTATTTTATTTCAGACGGGAACGAGAACACACGGTTGTATTACCATATCACATCAACGCTTGAATGGCATCATCACGTGACCATTTCAGTGGGATTTCAGAACCCAAACAATCGGTCATTTTTTCATCCACCGTTCGACTGAACCATTCTTCGACTGGACCAACAACACCCTTCCGCACGAGCAAGTCTTGTAAATCACGCACGATCTTCGGCGATTTGAACAAATACGCGAACACGACGATTGGTAGACAGATCGTGTGGCTTTCTGGTGCATCGTCCAGGCTGATCGCGACCCGTGTTTCCACGAACAAACCAGTCTTGACTCGAAAGGAGTTGGGGTAGTCAAACACGTCTGCGCGGGTGTCAGTATTCAACAACTCGTGGTCGATCGCCTTGCATTCAATCGACGAGAAATCGCGCTGCAGCAGACTGGTGCTTGGTGGCTCGCTACGCGGGTCAGACACGCGTTGGATCACCCGGAGGGTCAGTTGGACTTGAAGAAACAATGAGCTCAGGTGACGAACATCGCCCGATATGAAACTCGTCAGCAACGTCAGTGTGTATGCTTCTTCCACCGTTCGAGCCACCACTCCAGGTTTCAGCATCCCCACACATAACAGATGCGTGTCCGGGCCAAGCACCACATCGCGAGCGGATAGGAGTGGCCTGAATTGCGACACATCCATTTGGTGGTTTTCGAATACGTCCCCCTCGGAGACGCGATCAAGGATGATCTGAGCTGCCTGAAGAAACACCGTCTTCATTTCAGGACACAGGAGAGTCGATGTGGTGTACGTGCGGCAAAATGCAGCCCAATTCCAGAGGATAGTGCTCCACGAGTTCACTGGGTCAATATGTGGCACCATCAAACGTTGTAGTATTTCCACGAACTCAGCCGATAAGGACCGATCAACAAAGATGCCAGAGTATAACACCAGCAACAAGACCACGATCTCCGTCATCGTAAGATGACACATTCGGAAATTGAACAATAGGCTTTTGACGCCATCGGCCAGGAATCTTTGCTGTGCTTTCCACTGTTCTTTTTGTTGTTGCAATGTGAATACAAGGTCTGCACCGAGATTGCCGTAATATCCAAGCGAAGACATTGTCGCAAACGCGCCTCTTTTATGTTGCTGTAGGAACTCGGCCACTTTCTCACGTCGGGTCAAATTGTCCTCGAACCAGCGAGTAGCCTTTTTGGCGATTAACACATTCAAACATCTCTGGAGTTTGTTCGGATATCCTCTGCGTCTCACGCTTGTCATAACGGAAAATGTGACTGGAGGAAGAGAGATAGAGAGAGAGAGAGAGAGAGAGAGAGAGTGTATTTGTCATGACATATAGTTTCCTATGATGTAGTCCCGGTATCCACTTTCAGTTGTTCTGTAATCTGTAGTTCCAACACATCGATCCGGATTTGTAGCTGCCTGCATTCTTTTTGCGAGTCTTTTGCCAGAGTTTCCCAGTATTTTGACTGATTTCTTGCAAGGGTCAGAATCTCTGCCGAGTTTATGGATGCAACGTTCCCCATTTTGTTTTTTTTTAACAAACAGATGTGTTTTATTTTTCTGCCGATATTGAACCAATACAAGAAACATGAAACTTTGGTATTATTTCAGATCCATACCAATATCGGTTATCCTGACAGTAGTCGTGTTGTCTCTGTATCTTCTACATCACCGCGGATACGCGAGCATTAACACGGAGCACACGTTCAGTAAAGTGTGCCAGACATTCTTTGTACATGTGACATGGATTCATTGCGCACGGGTTGTAATGACAATTGCGATCCTCTCTCGAATCGAGTACAACGTGGGTAGTTTGGCATTCGCTTGTTTCTTTGCGATGGTACTCCTCACCAGTGCCTTGTTAGAGTACACCCTACGTTTCTCAAATGTAATCCCATGTAGTGTTGGCATGTCCGGCGTGTGTCTTGGGCTACTCACAATGAATTTAGTGATCATGGCCACCCGACTTGATTGGCAGAGCGTGTTTGTCATCGGTCTCTTGATCTTGTACCCAAACCTCATGGATCCAAACGCGTCACTCGTTGGGCATCTGTTGGGCGCCATCGCCGGCCTCGCAGTCGGCTTCGTGCTCACGAGACAAATGATCAGCGCCCTCACCGTCATACACCACCACCGAACCCACACCCAGTTGCCCGACATGCAACTTCGCCTCCACAACCCACTCGACCGAAACGGCGCGAATGGTCTGATTCGGCACAAGTAAACCACGTGCAGTCACGAAGCGATGCATTGCAGTGGCTCGTAAAGAATCACGACAGTTCCACGATGGGTGTCTGAATTTGTGCCGCAACCAGAGAAGGTCGGCGGTTGGCAACGCTGTGAGGATTGGGCAGAAAACCCGCAGGGAGTCGACCGTTTCGAACAATTGCGCCATTTTTTCTTTTAACCGGTAATGAGATAAAAGAACATGGATTCGAACTTCGGGTTTTGGCTTCAGCTCCAGTTGAATAGTCCTGTCAATGTGGCCAAAATCGTATCCACGGTTAAATTACTATTCACGAAAAAAATCATTTCACATGAGAGTTTTCGATCTCCGCCGAGACTCGTCAAACTATTGGAGTCTTTAGTTGCGTCGAAAGAAGAGCATGTGGTGAGCATGAACACTCTCTACCAATACGTGAAAGATATCGAGTATTACAACCGTTTCTTGGGGAACGACGAGAAGCGTCTGAGTGAGTACTCCAAAAAGCTCAGCAAACAAGTGAAACACCATGACCATCGATCACTCATCGTTAATTTGATTGGGGGAACAAACTTGCTCGCGTTGTTCAATCACGTAATCGTGGCGCTCCGAGCGAGGCAAAAAATCATCTCACACCGAATCGAGACCTTCTTGTGTTATCGCCAACACGTGGACAATTCCAAGACATTGGGTTCTTTCGGGAAACGCGAGCTGTTACCATTTCTGGAGTTTATGCTTCGATTCACAGAGTTGCCATTACCAGCCATGTCGATCGCCAACATGGGTGTGCCAACTACAACCATCGATGCGCGCTCATTCTCACCCGACATGGTCGATATCCACAGCGCGATGTCACGGGAGGCCATCGATGGCATTATCGGACAAGGTAACCCCACCAAGCTTGTCTATACACTCGAAGGGACTTTTGCCATCCAGATCAAAGCATCAGATGGTAACAGAGTATTTGTACATCGACTCGCCCGTGATGTGTCCATGTTGTTGTTTTTCTTCCTCCAGTACTGTACCCCGACCCGTGCTGGTTTGTACAACCAAACCATCAGCGATCAGCGATTGGTGAAGAATGCCAAACGATACGCAAAAACACGCATGGGCCTGAGCCACGACACGCGGTCCAGCCTCGGGTTGTGCACGGACGACAAGACCTATGTTGTGACATCGAAACATGTCTGGATGAGCCGGAACGCTTTCCTCCAGCAGAATGCAGTGGGTGCCTTAGACCCGAACCACATCATCCAAGACGCTCTGATGACCGGGGTTCAGATCGGGGTGGAGAATACACACAACAAAAGCATCCAGTCTTTGCGCCACCTCAATCGTGGCAATGCCCTCATGCGAACGTACATGAAGACGGAGCAAACGACTCGATCGGACTACACCATCTTGGAATCCCTGCACCCACTACCGACTGTTGTCCATGATGTTCTCTATGCCGAATTCACCACACACACCAGACGCACCACCCACACCCACGCACCACCAGTGGTCTACAACCCGAAGACTGATTACACACAAGAAGAGCATGTACCCGATCCAACACTGAGTGTTTACCGGTCGAAACTCAAGGTGATAGCAGCAAGAACAACTCGCTCGCAGCGCAAGCGTGTCCCATCATCCAGAAATGCACCCCAACTCAAAGACAAACACGCATCAAAAAACCCCACCAACAAACACGGAGTAATCTCGGTGCCTCCCGTCACGGGCAAACCCACGCCACAGATAGTAGCAAAAACACCCATCAACAAACACGGAGCAAACGACGAGCCCCGCCAGCCAGTCTCGATGCCTCAACAGTCTGATAGTCTCATCCCAACTCAAGGTACCAATACCCCACCACCCCTCGCCGCGCCTGCATCAAAACCTGCTCCCAAGGCTGCTGCTATTGTGCGGGCTACACACACGGTCAAACCCAAAGAAGCCTACCACCCAATACCACTCTCGATGCCTCAACAGTCTGATAGTAAACCAATACCCAAAGCCAAACCAGCTGCTAAACCTAAAACAATACCTAAACAAACTAAACAGCCTACAACACGCGTAGGTCGAACAACCAAGACACCCGCGCGATTTAGATAAACTTTATGCCATGGATAGCACGTTACTCGGCAATTACCTCGTGTGTGACCTATGCGATCGTCTAGCCTATCAATACTGAAAGCCTAACGTGTCCGCGGTTTGAATCCTTGGAGGAGTAATGGACCATTGCCATTTACTATGAGTTCGAGAACATCGTTACCGAACCCACAGCAAAAACACAACAATCAGTCTCGATACCAACTCCTGGTAAAACCTACCCCGACTGCTGTTGCTGCTACACCCAGCAACCGATCGATGCGTACTCGCGTGTCGAAAACCGTGTCCCCATCCATGGCCCAAATCCGCACGAAAATAAACATGTCCTCTGGTGAACACCAACAATATATAACTCAATGGTACACGACAAAAGCCTCCTGGTACTTCCTTAGCTGATGTGCGGATGTTTTTTTTTTGTTTACATTTTGAAAAAGATGTCTGACAACATACAACAATTCGCAATTATGAGCACCACAAACCATATCAAACTCATTACATTGATGAAAGACACGGGTGGTAACCAGTGCTTCCGGAAGACTGAAACCATGCGTTGGATGAAATGCAGCGTTCATTTTCAGAAACAGATGGTGGTGGGCCAGCAACGACTGATAGCCTTTATGCATAAATACAAACACCTTCTCGATCAAGACCCTGTCTTTGATGAACCACACATCGAAACAGACCCGACAGATGATGACGAGGTAGAAATTCTAGTTCCCTGACGAAGTACTGCATCGAGCCATATTCCCAAGAATACTCTGGTATTTGTTTATGTCCCCACCCACAGAACACACGTCATGGGTTTGGTTGTCCCTGGTTGGGTACAAACGCTTTGGTGGCGACTCGGTCTGTTTGTGGATTGCCACTGGTTTTGTACAAAGCTCCGATGTGGCAGACATTGTTATTCTTTACAATAACGAAAAAAAAAGTATTTTTCATCAGAAAAAGAACGAATTGCCAGTCTGTAGAATGACCGACCAGACATCATTCTTGGCCTTGAAACAATTCATCCGCGATATCGTGGCTGTTGTGTCAACCACTCGTGACATCGGGCATCTATTCACATCCACGCCGGGTGCATACGCTCTGTTCATATCACTCACGAATGGTGATATACACGACTCGGTTGTCACAAACCTACAACACGATGAACACGACGAGCTGGCGTGGGAAGATGGTGATTTCTTCCACCAGAAACCACACGAACGAGATTTCCACGCATTGTATACAACGACCAATGATTTTATGCAAACACAAGAATTCCTGGACTTGCAGGCATTGGCGGTGACTATTGTGAAATCATCGACTATATCGGTTGACTTCTACCAAAACGAATACATCGTTGTAAATGAGCAGCTGTGCATCCCATCAAGCAACCGTCTGTTCGAACTCGCTTTTACACACCGACCAACCCACCCATTGTTGTTGCTGGGAAAATCACACCAAGCCACACCAGTTCGCTTCGACGCGTACAAGGTTTGGTTTGCTGCAACCATATCAGCCGACTCTGTGTGCATTTTGACAAAGAATGGTCGAACCTGCACAGTGAGCGGTATGTACCACGAGAAGTCCATCAGCGACCTATTAGAAACCAACAATCTAGAGTTTGTCAAGGAATTGATCGCGGTGTCTACATTTCGTGTATACAAGAACAGTTACGTATTCGTGAAATTACCACATGATTTCGCAGCTATCGCAAAGCGACACAAGGTCAATCAATGGATTTTAGACAATCAAGAAAACGTCACCTTTTCTGACAATGACAAAACGGACAAACTCTTTCAAGAAATTTTCCAATTTGAGCGACACATACACGATATGGACACAGAGATTACAAACAAGATCGGGAAGTGTCGAACCAAACGCTGTCACATTGACTTTAATCTCAGAACTATCGCCAAGATAATCAAACAAACACACCCATCGATCAATCGGACAATGCTCGCATGGTATTTCCGACAGTGTCTCGACGTTATAAAGAAACACAATGACGCCACACAGCCAACCGGGTGGGTAGAACACACCAGAGGCAATGAATCCAACGCACTCGCGCAGCGTTTTGTAACGCCCAACACCACTATGCTGACACTCAGACGATATTTGCTTTCCCAGAGGCGATCGTTGGAACACGACCTGTGGGCTCGTATAAACCAATGGGAACACCACACAACACCCGAAACCCGATTGGATTCAATCGTACAAGGCGTAATGACCAAGGCGCCTAAAATGCTGTACGAATTTACGACGTCAGCTGAAGAAAATGGTGAACTCGCGTGCCGGTATTTCATTGACTCGTACCTGGCCACTTCATTCAGTCGCGTGGGCGAGGATCCACACGACATTGCCTACCGCACACAGTTGAAACACGAAGCCGTGGGTGGCCTGCTCGCACAATGGGGAAAAAAAACACGCATCCAGCGTCAATTTTGGTTTCAGCTGTACCTCTTGTTTGACACGAACAGTATAGTACGTGGAAAGGCGGTGGGGGTTTGGGCAGACATTTTTGGATCAACCGCAATCGCGTACATTCGCGGATTGATGCATATCTGCAACCTGGACAATCGGACCATACTCAGCAACTTCCTGTCTACCTGCTACGGGTTCGATGTCGCGAAAGCAACCCGGTTGTGTGGGGAGCATTTCAAGAAAAGTTAAGCCTGAGTGGTTTGAAGTTTATCAATAAACAAATGTCGGTAGCCCATCAAGACCTGTGTCACATACAGGTACAACCGACGCTCCATCTCCATCGCGCGTTGTTGGACTTCAACCACGCGTCGGTTGAACAAGGATAGAATCTGTGCTCTGGTCATATGCAGCGCCGACATGATAAACATTGGTACCCAGTCTGATTGAGTCACAACTGGTGACACATCGCCGCGAAATACCACCGTGAACGAATACGATTGGATGGTCAACGCGTGGTGTTTGAAGACATCTCGGACATGCCGGTATGTGTGTTGACATCGACATGGATCGAAATAGTACACGTTCTTTCCCTTGTGTTTAACGACGATGACGATGCGACGAAAAACAGCTTTCTTTTGCACTGTCAGCACAATCACCCATGGCTCCTCCATCGGACCAAGTCGATGATCCTTGAATGCATCTTCCAGGAATTGAACTGGATAATCACGCGTTTCCTCCATCCTTATCTCTATCTCTCTCCGCCTCTCCATCTCATCATCTCGCCTGCCATCATCTCGCAACTCGGGCAACGCTAGATCATTCGCCACTCTGTCACTTCTTCTCTTCATCTCTCGCTCTCTCCGTCTCTCATCCTCGGACAAATCAGGGTTGTCCGTCGGTTCGACGTAAGTACGATCCAAATACACCTGTCTCGTCTCCAAGTGAGGCATGAAGATATCCGCCACATAGACGAACGCGTGGTCCACGAATTCATTCAATGCTATTAACATCATTTTTGACGTCAAGACAAATTTCATTGATTTAGCCATTCGTGAAAATGGACATGCATGGATCTGTGTCAATCGATACACAACAAGCTCGGGTACTATACACCGCAGTAGTTGAACCCGTTTGTCGTCGTGTGTTGTTTCACTGAATAGTTTCCAATGCCCATACCGCGTGCGTAATACCAGTTGCTCCATCTCGATTTGTTCTCTGAGCAAGGATAGATCAACGTCTTTCAGATACAACCGGTGAAGCAACACGTTGGCGCGGGTGACAAAATCGGGTCGATCAAGGACAAACAGCATGGATTTCGCCGATTGCTTGGCCATCACGATCTGATCAGCAGTTGGCGTTGTTTGCTCTAGTAGCATTCTGTCATAACTCGCCGAAGTATGCAATGACATATCCGTGTAATTCGAGTACACTAGACCCAGTGATGAAAGTACTCGTTGAAGCACATAATCATAGACTACCCCAAACCGTTTCCGAAACAACACCGGTGCTACGAGTGGTTCGTTTTCATGAGTCGGGAGGAACATAGTCGCAATATCCACCAAATTGACCACCGGGGCCCACAACGCGATGATGATATTTTGCTTCGCCGAACCACCGATGCCTTGGTATGACTCCATCATGGACGTATGCTTCTTGTGATTGGGACTGATTGATGGAGTCAGGACACAATTCACCAAATCCGCCGCAAGTTCTTGACTGGTGTGGTTCGTAACACGGTCCTGTATCTCAATCTCCCACCGGTTGGGAACTTCATAATCGCACGAGACCCACCCAGGGACTACCAACGTGTCCGGTCGTGTAATTTCCTCGGAGAATTCAATCGTCGTGGTCGTGACTGTTATATTGATAACTCTCCCACGGACCGGCACAGCAACAGCTGTAGTTACGATGTATTCTATTTCTAACCCCGGGAACACAATCGGTATTGTGTATACACACGGGTTGTCCGGATGTTGGAGAGAACCATGAATGTGGAGCAACGCCGGTGTTTGGTGCTGGATGAAGACGCGGCGTTGTGCATTTTTTTGAACAGAGTTCATCTTGTGGTAAAGACGCTCGCCGAATCGAAGATATGTTC